>ERZ1047821.507-NODE-507-length-28798-cov-35.623561_pt1 | contig 28798 bp, 25 predicted proteins | sample MGYA00383096_ERZ1047821 | MGnify/ENA primary metagenome ERZ1047821 (study PRJEB29581, sample SAMEA5548366) | metagenome | biome: marine; feature: coastal; material: water | depth 25 m | study: Short-term variability in the microbial, nano- and picoplankton... | reverse complement strand
TGGCATGGCTCGTTTTCGAACTCAGCAATTCTGCACTCGATCTCGGCCTGCTTGGTGCGGCAACTGCGGTACCCACCATTCTTGCAACTCTGGCTGGTGGTCTGGTTGCAGATCGAATAAACCGCCGCTCAGTTTTAATTTTGGCTTCTGTGGCTTCAGCTATACTGCTGTTTATACTGGCAGTACTGGATGCCACTGAGCTAGTGCGGGTTTGGCACGTTCTCTTAATTTCAGCCCTGCTTGGATTGGTACAGGGTTTTGATTTTCCGTCGCGCTCTTCGATTTTTCCAGCACTGATTGAACCAAAACAAATGATGAGCGCCGTTGCATTAAATTCTATCCTTTGGCAGGGATCACGTATGATTTTTCCGGCAATTGGAGGACTACTCATTGCACTGACTGACACCTCACTAATCTTTGTCATATGTGGAATTGGTTTTATAACAATGATTATGGTGCTGTTTTCAATTGAACTGGAGCAGATAATTCAGGATAAGACTGACCCCTGGCACGAGTTTAAAGATGGAGTGAGATATGTTCTTCACCAACGATTGTTCCTAACCTTGATCCTGTTGACTTGGATCTCCATGTTTTTTGGAACATCTTTTGTACAGATCATGCCGATCTTTGCTGACATATTACATAGTGGAGAACGCGGATATGGTTTATTAATTTCGGCAACCGGGGTCGGTTCAGTAGCTGGGAACTTGTTCATATCTCACTTTCAGCAATCCCGTCGACTAGGGTTGCTGATGTTATCTTGCGCAGCGTTGGCACCATTCTCACTGGCAGGTTTCAGTCTGGTTACAGGGACATTGACCAATGCGGCCGGGGCATTTTGGCTTGCCTGCTTTTTCGCGGTTTTGGCTTCAGCCTTTAGTTCAGTCTATCTGGTTAGCTCCATGACAGTTTTACAGCTCAAAGTACCCGATAATTTACGCGGCCGCGTGATGGGAATTCACAGCATCACTTTCAGCTTGATTGCACTCGGTGGACTTGCTATCGGAGCCCTGGCTACAAAATTTTCAGCCCCGGTTGCCGTGGTTATAGGAGCGGTGGTAGTGCTGTCATCAGTAATCTGGGTGACGATTCGAGAGGGAGAAATAATCAATCTTGACGGCAGTGAACTATGAGTATGCACAAAATCAAATCAATAACTTTAATATTTGGAAAATATTTGCAGATGAGTTAAATTAGAAGTAAGTTATCACCCAAACATATCAGTAACTTTATATGAGAATAATAAAGCAATGGAAAGAGCAACAGCTACAAAAAATAAAGTAATAGACTCTATTCAAGGGATTGTCTCTATAGATACTAAAGTTGGTTCTGTAATATTAAACCATAACAATTCACTAAAACATAAGACCACTAAGTCCAAATACTCTCTGATGTATGAGGAAGGGTTTATTAATATATAGCCAACATCAATGAGCCCCCGAGTAGGTCAAAGTCTGTATATATATGCGAAGGAGGGTAGACAATTTAGTGTGATCTTTGAAACTTTATTAATACATTGTCAAAGCTATGTTTTTCATAAAATATTACCCATTGGTTAAACTCGATTAACTGGTCTATAATTTGTTTGATACTGGCTCTATAAATACTAAATACCTAGATTTACTTATATAATACAATTCTGTTACTTGGTTATCAGAGTCAATTAATATCTAAGGAACTTGATATGCATGACAATACAATAAATCTAAGTGATAAATTTAGCAAAATCTGGATTAATCAGATTCCTGATAATCCCTATTTGCTGTTAACACCCGGCCCCCTATCAACAACAAAAACCGTGAAAGCGGCTATGCTGAAAGATTGGTGCACTTGGGATAACGACTACAACTTAATAGTTCAAGAGATTCGTCATAAACTTGTCAATTACGCCACTAATAAAAGCGATCAATACACTTCTGTTTTAATGCAAGGTAGTGGCACTTTTGCAGTCGAGGCTATGATTGGCAGCGCCGTTCCACGTAGCGGTAAACTTCTTTGTATTACTAATGGCGCTTATGGTGACCGAATTGTTCAAATTGCTGACATTCTTGGTATTGATAGTATTGTTCAAAACAGTACGGAACTCGGGCAAATCGACTTACAATTAATAGATAAAAATCTACAAAATAACCTTGACATTACACATGTTATTGTTGTTCATTGCGAAACTACAACGGGCATGCTCAACCCCATTAACGAAATTGGTAAAATTGTGAAAAACCATCAAAAAGTATTTATGGTTGACGCCATGAGCAGCTTTGGGGGTATTGCAATGGACGTCGACATTTTGCAAATTGATTATCTTGTTTCCTCTGCCAATAAATGCATTCAAGGGGTTCCTGGCTTTGGCTTTGTTATTGCCAAAACAAAGGAACTGGAAAAATGCAAAGGCAACGCCAGATCATTGTCACTAGACCTTTACGACCAATGGCAAATGATGGAAAAATCTAATGGCAAATGGCGTTACACCTCCCCTACCCATGTTGTTCGTGCATTTTATCAAGCAATACTTGAGCTGGAAGAAGAAGGTGGACCAGCTGCACGAGAAAAGCGCTATCGCACCAACCAAAAAATGCTGGTTAAAGGAATGCGTGATTTAGGCTTTGAAACCGTCCTACCTGAAAATTGCCATTCACCCATCATTACTGGCTTTGTCTCTCCTACGGATGAGTCCTATAGCTTTATTAGTTTTTACCAAACGATTAAAAAAGAAGGTTTTGTTATTTATCCTGGAAAAGTCACAAATCTTGAATCTTTTCGTATTGGCAACATCGGTGATGTCCATCCTCAAGATATTAAGCGCTTACTCGGCGTTATAAAAAACTCCATCACTTGGCAACAAAGCAACAACTTTATGGAGAATAATTATGATCAAAGTTAACAACAACAAATACACCAGTGATAAAGCCAATCCTGTGGTTATCATTTGCATGGACGGCACATCTTTTGACTATTACGAAGGCGCTAAAGAAGTCATGCCAAATTTATGGCGAATGATTGAAACGGGTACAATGGGAATTGTTGATTCAGTAATCCCTTCTTTTACCAATCCGAACAACATGGCAATGGTCACCGGCGTATCACCTGCCGAGAATGGAATTTGTGGCAATTTCTACTACGATCAAGATTTGGACGATGAAGTGATGATGAACGAACCTCGTTATCTTTGTGCGGATTCTATTCTTGCAAGTTTTAGCCAAAATGGTAAAAAAGTAGCCGTCGTTACTTCAAAAGATAAGCTTAGAAAAATGCTCAGCCATAACCTTAACGGTATTTGCTTTTCTGTGGAATTTGCCGATCAAGTCACTTTAGAGAATAACGGTATTGTAAATGTAACCGATGACCTAATGCACAAAGTCAATCCTGGCATTTACGACCCTGATAATTCCGTTTATTTAATTGAAGCAGGTGTTAGACTTCTTGAAAAAGAGCATTTTGACTTAATGTACTTAACATCAACCGACTATGTCCAACACAAAAATGCCCCAGGAAGTGAAGGTGCTAATTCGTTTCTCGCAGGAATTGACCACTGGATTGGAGAGCTTGACAAACTGGGTGCGGTTGTTGCAGTGACGGCTGATCACGGCATGCAGTCGAAAACCAATGCCCAGGGGCAGCCGAATGTACGCTTTTTAGAAGATATCTTAATCAGTGAAGGTATTCAGACAGCTCGCGTTATCCTACCAATTACAGACCCATATGTTGTCCATCACGGCGCACTTGGTTCTTATGCTACGATCTATATCGACGATTCTGAGCTTATAAAAGCCAGCACCATCTTAAAGCAATTAGGTGGTGTGGAGGACGTGCTCACCAAAGAGCAAGCGGCAGAGCGTTTTGAATTACCAAAAGATCGTATCGGCGATTTAGTCATTACTGGTGACAAGCATACAGTTTTAGGCCACGCTGCTGATAGGCATGACCTTGAGAGCGTGCAAAAAGGTTTGCGCTCCCATGGAGGCATGCACGAAGCGCGCGTACCGATTATCATAAACCGACAACTTAAATCAGAATACAAGCAAAGACTGGAATCAGGTAATGCTAAAAGCAGAGAAGTTTTTGATTTCGCCATTAACGGCACCGAGGATTAATTATGAGAGAATATGGAAGCATTATAGGTGGGGAAGAAATATTTACTGGAAAGTGGATTGACGTTAAAAACCCTTATACTGGAAAAGTAGTTGGTAGAGTCAACTCATTACCCCCTGCTGAGATTGAAAAAGTGGTACAAGTAACGCATGATACAACCATAACGCTTAGTCGCTATGAGCGCCACCAAATATTAAACAAAATGGCGGATGCAATTGATGAGCGCGTTGAAGAGATTAGTCTAATGATTACTGAAGAGTCAGGCCTTTGCCTTTCCGACACAATGTATGAAGCAAGTCGAGTGGCTGATGTGCTACGTTTCTCTGCTATTCGCACCTATGATGACGACTCACAAGTTTTCCCTTGCGACATTAGCAAAAATGGCCGTAAACGCAGAATTTATACGACTCGAATTCCTTTGAAATTAATTGCCTGCATTACACCTTTTAATCACCCAATGAATCAGGTTGTCCATAAAATTGCGCCTGCTATTGCTACTAATAACACCGTTATTTTAAAGCCCGCGCAGAGAACCCCTTTATCTTCTTACTATCTAGCAAAATTAGCACTGGATTGTGGTCTCCCTCCACATATGCTTAATGTGATTAATGGTCCTACTAAAGAAACATACGACATTCTTGTAAAAAGTGAAATGGTCTCTATGGTCTCTTTCACAGGCTCTACTGAAGTAGGTAAAGATATTGCCAATAACTGTGGCTACAAGAAAATTGTTATTGAGCTAGGAGGCTCATCTGCACTGATTATATGCCCCGATGCGGATATTGATGAGGCGGTCGAAATAACCATGGGCGGTCTTTTTAAGAATTCAGCACAACGTTGTACTGCAATTAGACGTCTTGTGGTACACGAAAGCATTGCTGATGAATATGCAGCTAAGCTCACTGAAAAAGCATCAAAGCTTAATTATGGCGATCCTTATAATCCTAATAATGATATGGGGACCGTCATTTCAGAAGAGGCTGCAACCATGATGGAACAAAGAGTAAATGAAACCATTGCAGCAGGTGCCAAACTGTTGCTTGGCAATATACGCCAAGGTGCCGTGTATTCACCTACGGTTCTCGATCACGTTAAAAACGAACACGCTGTTGTTTGTGAAGAGACTTTTGGACCCGTCGCACCTATTATCCGTTATTCAACTCTTGATGAAGCAATTGAAATTGCCAACGATTCGGCTTACGGTCTTTCAGGTGGTGTTGTTAGTAATCATTGGCCAACAATTCAGCGTGTTATTAATGAACTTGAAACCGGCACAATCAATGTTAATGAGGCGCCCAGCTATCGATTAGAATGGACACCGTTTGGTGGCATTAAAGACTCGGGACTAGGCTACAAAGAAGGCGTGATCGAAACGATGAAAGCCTACACCAATGTTAAAACCTATTCACTACCGTGGGATACACCATAAAGCCTAACAGTAAACAGAATAGTCGCCCTTAAACCCATGAAAATCATTCAAATTACCGACACACATTTGATGCCACGCGGCGCAGATCTATACGGCCTTGACCCCTGTAAGCGGCTTGAGACTTGTATTGAAAGCATTAATGAATACCATGCCGATGCCGACTTGTGCATCATCACCGGCGATCTTACCGATCAAGGAGACCGAGAAGCCTATCGTGATTTGCGCGGCATCCTTAAGCAACTGTCAATACCTTATCATCTCCTAGTCGGTAACCATGATCACCGGCAAATATTCTCTGAAATTTTTCCAGAAACACCACGTGATGAGCATGGGTTTTTTCAACAAACACTAGAAACCTCTGCAGGAATTTTTCTATTGCTTGACACAGTTGAGCATGGAATGCACTGGGGATCTTATTGTGAAACACGGGCTTTATGGCTAAAGTCTCAATTGGAACTCCACAAAAATCAACCGGTTTATCTCTTTATGCATCACCCCCCTTTTAATATCGGCATCCCAGCACTGGATAAAATCAGCCTTAGAGAAGATGCCAAGCGAATCCATCAAACCGTGAAAGATTTTTCCAATATCAAGCACCTCTTTTTTGGCCATGTTCATCGCCCAGTAAGTGGCAGTTGGCACGGTATTCCATTCACCACCTTGCGAGGCACCAATCATCAAGTTCAGCTTGATCTTAAAGCTGACGATTACTTGCCTTTCACTCACGAACCACCCGCCTACTGTGTAGCATTACTTGAGCCTCAGCAAACAATCGTCCACTTCCACGACTATCTGGACGACTCACTATACGTAAAGGAACTTTTGTCTCGCATATAAAATAACTGCTTCAACCTGATTGTTCTTTTACAAATAAATTGTACAACTAATACTCTTAGTGCATGGTTAACTCATGTGAAACCGAGTCTCAAAAAAAATACAATTCTTTCTCTTGGCGCATCATACTGGGCTCAATTGGCAAAAAAACATTTTGCAATAAACGCTGTTTTGCCCTATCATGCTAGCGCATGACACTTGTTGCAATATCACTGGTAATTTTGTCCGCTTGCATTCATGCTCTGTGGAATTTTTTCACTAAAAAAAGGCATCCAACCGCCTCTTTTTTTCTGCTTGCAAGCCTAACTGGGGCGCTGCTGCTTTCACCTATACTGATACATCATAGCGACACATTATTACACCACATCCCAGATCGGGTGTGGATGCTTCTAATAATCGCAGGTTTTTTTATGGCACTTTATTTCATCAGCTTAGCGAGAGCCTATAGAAATGGTGAACTGTCAATTGCTTATCCTATTGCTAGAGCTATGCCCGTTATCATCGTGTTGGCTGTGGTTGTGTATTTGGGTCGAGTGGACCAGATTTCCTTACAAAGTGTTGTTGGAAGCGCACTGGTTGTTTTTGGTTGCTTTATGATTCCTTTACAACGATTTAAAGAGCTACGTTTTAGTAATTACCTGAATCTTACTTGTGGTATGGCGCTCATTGCCGCAACCTGTTCTGCGGGTTATGCGCTGGTAGATGATGAGGCTTTGCGATACTTTCGAAACAATAATCAGCTGGCTATCGATAATACTTCAATGACTATTTTGTATGCTTGCTTGGAAGCTTCAATAACTTCCTTGTGGTTAGCGTTATTTGTTGTGATACGTAAACAAGGACGTATAGACTTTTATCAAGTAATTTGTGTCAATAAGTGGTACGCTATTGTTGCAGGTATTGGCATTAATTTAGGCTACACACTGCTTTTGCTGGCACTTGCTTTTGTTGAAAATGTCAGTTACATAGTGGCTTTCCACCGCTTGAGTATTCCATTAGGAGCTGCATTGGGTATTCTCATATTAAAAGAAAAATTCTACCCTTTGAAGCTTCTGGGGGTGCTAATTATATTGGTTGGGCTTTTAGGAATAGCACTTGGTTAAACACTTTGGGAGGATATGTATTAAAGTTGAAGAATCGATGGATTATATTGAAGAACTCAAAAAGATAAAAGAGCTTCTAGATTCAGGTGTCATAAATGAAGAAGAGTTAAAAAAGTGAAGCAAAAAATAATTGGTAAGATGTAGAAGGAAATATTTTTTACTAGTATATTAGGCTCTAATCTTTTTATTTAAAGGGTCATACATAGGTTTGAGTGATGCGCTAGCTTTTTCAACGACGCCTTCGACCTCAATAGTATATTCAGCACTTAATATATCTTCATGACCCTCATTGGGTATGCATGTAACGTAACCAAGGCCGACTGCACCTCCTAAAGTATGGCTATAAGTTCCACTAGTTAGGTGACCTACTATATCTCCATTCTTTAGAATAGGTTCATTGTGATATAGCATTAGTTCAGGATTACTTAGCAAAAATTGCATCATGCGCATTTCATAGCCTGATTCTTTTTTAGTTTGAACTGCGTCAAAACCAATAAAATTTCCAAACTTTGATGGCGTCTTCTCAAGTTTCACAGCAAATCCTAGACCAGCATCAATTACGTGATCTTCATCCGTGATATCGTGCCCAAAATGCCTATAAGCTTTTTCTATACGACAACTGTCAACAGTATGCATTCCAATCTGCCTTAAAGAGAACTCTTCTCCTTTTGAATCAATTAGTTCTGCAACATAACTCGAAAACTCTATTGGGAAGTAAAGCTCCCATCCCAATTCGCCGACATAGGTAATGCGGTGCGCACGAACATTTGCCATCCCAACCTCAATGTTCCTAACGTTTGCAAATGGAAAGCTTTCATTACTCATATCAGCATCAGTGAGAGATTGTATTAAATCTCTTGAATTTGGACCCATAACGGCGATACAACCCTCAGAACTTGTTGCATCAAACAATGAACAATTAGCATTTTTTGGCATATTCTTATTAAGCCAGTGCAAATCTCTATTGAGACACATTGTTCCACTAACTATAAGGTAATCATCAACTCCTAGACGAGTAACAGTTACATCTGCTTCAATACCGCCTTTATCATTGAGCCACTGAGTGTAAACCATCTTACCTGGCTCAACATTAACATCATTAGCACAGACAAGCTGAAGGAAATCCATCGCATCTGATCCCTTGACTCTAATTTTGGCATAGGAGGACATTTCGTACATACCTACGGTTTCTCTAATGGCTTGTTGTTCTAATTTTTGAAAATCAAACCAATTTTGCCTACCCCATGAATATTCATACTTAGCTTCAACTTTACCAATTAATTCCTTTGGAACAAACCAGTTAGCTCTCTCCCAACCAGCAACCTCACCAAAACAGGCGCCACGATCCTTAAAAAATTCATAGAGAGGAGTTTTTCGCAAACCCCTAGCAGTTTCGTATTGATGGTATGGAAAATGATTTTCATACAAATAACCTAAGGTTTCTGTCACTCTATTTGCTAAATAAATTTTATTATTCTGGAATGGCTCATTTCTTCTTATATCAACCTCCCATAAATCGCAAGGTGGTTCACCTCCAATTATCCATTCTGCTAAATATTTTCCAGCACCACCAGCCGCCTGAATACCAATAGAATTAAATCCAGCAGCAACAAAAAAATTTCCTAACTCTGGTGACTCACCTATTTGAAAATTATCATCAGGTGTAAAACTCTCTGGGCCATTAAAAAAAGTTTCAATACCTAAACTTTCCATTATGGGTACTCGATTCATAGCGAGCTCAAGATAAGGCATACAGTGCTCTAAATCATCCTGTATTTGGTCAAAGCAGAAATCTTCAGGAATTCCATTTTTAGCCCATGGTTTAGCATTGGGCTCAAACAAACCAACCAATATTTTTCCAGCATCTTCCTTGTAGTATGCAGATTCATCAGGAACCCTTACTACAGGCATATCTCCTAAATTTGGTACAGATGAGGTTAGAAAATAAAAATGCTCACAGGCATGAAGCGGTACAGAAACACCAGCCATTTTACCAACCTCTCTTGCCCACATTCCTCCGCAATTAACAACTACTTCCGATTGAATATCACCATAATTAGTTTGAACACCACTAGCCTTTCCATCTTTTTTAAGAATTCCGGTGACTTTGACATCCTCAAAAATCTTAACGCCATTATTTTTAGCACCTTTTGCAAGAGCCATTGCGACATTTGCTGGATCGGCTTTTCCATCTTTTGGAATCCAGGCGCCACCTACAACATCATCAAGGTTAAAAAGATCAATTTTATCTCTAAGTTCTGCTGTCGTTAATATTTGAACATCAACGCCATGAACCTTGGCAAGAGAGGCATTTCTTTTGAATTCCGTCAGCCTCTCTTTATTCGTTGCAAGACTTACAGAGCCTGTACGACGATATCCAGTAGCCATCCCTGTCTCTTCTTCCAATGTTTCATAAAGATTGCCTGAGTACTTAACCATTTGAGTAAGGTTTAATGATGAACGCATCTGACCTACAAGTCCTGCAGCGTGCCATGTGGTACCAGAGGTAAGTTTTTTACGTTCAAGAAGAATAACATCGGTATAACCAAGCTTTGCGAGGTGATAGGCAACTGAGCAGCCCACGACACCGCCACCAATAATTACAGCTTGGGCATTTTTAGGTAACACTACTGACATTATCAAATCTTAATCAAGAAGAAAAACAGAATTATAAATCTATTTACCTTTCCATGGGACAAGATAATTTTCTGAGATACGCATCAAGATATCTATTGCATAACCGATAACACCAATAAGTACAATTCCCATAATTACAAGATCCGTCATCTGAAATTTTGAGGCGTTAATAATCATCATACCTGCACCCTTTTGAGCTGCAACAAGTTCGGCAGCAACAACAGTACCCCAGCAAACACCCATAGATACACGGGCACCCGTAAATATCTCTGGCAAACTATTTGGAACAATTACTAGTCTCATAATTTGCCACTTAGAAGCGCCCAGGGAGTATGCGGCATGAATTTTGGCTATTTTTACACCAGAGACTCCTGCCCTCGCTGAAATGGTCATAATCCAAAGTGAAGCCAGGAATAGTAAAATAATCTTGCCTTGCTCGCCAATTCCAAACCAGATAATAACTAATGGAATGAGTGCAAGTGGGGGAACAGGACGCATAAATTCTACTATCGGGTCGAACCAACCTCGAAACCAGCCAGAAAGACCCATTGCATAACCTAGGGGTATACCAATAAGAGCTCCGGCTGCAAACCCTACAACTACTCTAAGAAGTGACCAACCTAAGTGCTCAAATAAAGAAAAGTTTTTATAGCCCTCAGAGCCTACTTTAATTAACCTTGACCAAACAGTTTCTGGCGCTGGAAGCCAAACTGGTTGCATTTGCCAACCCTTGTTTGGAGTAACACTAAGGGTGCCTTTCGCTGTCATATAGACACGTGCATCATCTATAAAGAGTTCATTATTGGGAGAGATTTCTTGGTCATTAATAGCAATAACTTTATAATCACTTTCTTTTCCACCAATATCATTTCGCTTGACTTTAACTAAGGCACTTCGCCATGCTACAATCTGATATGTGTCATTAATTGCGAAACCTGTGCCAGGTTCAATATCTAATTTATCAGGTATTTCACCGGTCTGAACATCATAAACAGTTATGGTGACCTCTGCATCATCTGTTTCCCCTAACGAATTCATCGCAGTATAACTAAAACCCAACTCGCCAATAAAAGGTCCAGGAACATGAAAAGGTATCAATTTAGAACCGGTAAATGCAGCCCAAATCAGAAAGATGGAAAAAACTGAGATAATTGAAGCCGCTCTATTTGGAGATACAGCACTCTCATCCCCAAACGTTACGGTCTTAAGACTAGTAAAGTCCTCACTTGAAGTTCTCATTGAGCTGATTAATTTGACAGCATAAAAAGCAACTATAAATATTAAAATATAAATTAATAAAATAGTCATCAGTTTTCTTCCGCTCTGCCCATGATTTCTTCTTCCATTTCCCAAATAATTGAGAGAATTTCATCTCGAGTCTCTGTATAGCCTTCTAACTTTTTCACATCTCTAAGATCCATACTAGAGCCCATTTCAGCAAAAGGTAATGTATATTCTTTATGAATTCTTCCTGGTCTTGGAGCGAGAACTAATAACCTTTCACCAAGAAGAACAGCTTCTTCTACGGAGTGAGTAATTAATAGGATTGTTTTTCCTGTTTCTTTCCAAAGCTTTAAAACTAATCCTTGCATTTTTTCACGCGTCAACGCATCAAGTGCACCTAGTGGCTCATCCATCAAAATAACATCAGGATCATTTGCGAGACAGCGAGCTAATGCAACACGTTGCTGCATTCCACCAGACAATTCGTAAACTGCTTTATCTTCAAAATCTGCAAGACCAACAACCTCCAAAAGGTGTTTCACTTTTTCATTTTGCTCATCCTTTGGCATTCCCTTCATTCGAGGACCAAAAGCAACATTAGAGCGTACATTCATCCACTCAAACAAGGCGCCTTGCTGAAAAACCATTCCACGCTCTGCGCCTGGCCCTAAAACAACTTGGTCATTAAGCACTACCTGCCCTTCTGTTGGTGCTAAAAAACCAGCAACGATATTCAATAGTGTTGTTTTTCCGCATCCTGAGGGGCCAAGTACTGTAATAATTTGACCTTCATCTATTTCTAGAGATACATCTTTAAGCGCTTGAATTGAGTTACCATTATGTAAGTCAAAACGCATTGATATATTTTCAATTGATAAACCTTTCAAGCCTAACTCCGAATTTATTTTCCATTAAAAAGGCGGCACACTGAGTGTGCCACCTTGAGTCTAACTAATACTTACATATCAGACTATTCATTAGCCTAATAAGTCAATATTTTATTGAGCTGCTAAAGCCTCTAAGCCATCAGTGTTAATGGCATTTGCATATGAACCACGAGCGCTTGGGATGTTTCCGCTATTAACGAATACATCTGCCACACCTTTAAGGAAGTCTGCACCTGAACCACCAAGCCAGTTACTACCAAGCTGGTTGCTAACTGATGGGAATACAAATGTAGACATTGTATCAGCTGTAGCATCTTCATCCATACCAGCATCTCTTGCAATATGAGGAAGCATTAGTGAAGTAAATCCACCAGAATTCCACATAGCATTAGAAGCTGCAGTAACACCTAAGAATGTAGCTAATACTTCAGCGTTCTCATCAGCAAAACCTGCTGGAGTTGAAGTGACATCCCAAACTAGGATACCTAGAGCTGTCTTCTCTGCACCAGACAAAAGAACATTACCATGCTCTAAAGCACGACGAAGTGATCCACCCCATCCACAGAACATATCAAGCTCGCCTTGAGCAAAAGCAGCCGCACCTTCAGGTGGAGCCATATCAACAACTTGCATTGAATCAACTGAAACACCAAAATGCTCCATCTGCTTTAAGTAACCGTAGTGAGCAGCAGTACCGATTGGTACAGAAACTTTCTTGCCAGCCAATTCAGAAGCGTTGCTTGCATCAATCTCAAGAGCTGAAGCTACAACACAGTTATCATTGTCAGCGTAGCTTACCGCAACGTCAACAATTTGAATGTCTTGACCTGTAGAAGCTGCAACAATAAACGGCGGAACACCCTGACTAACTGAGATATCAATATCTCCAGAAGCCATAGCGGCCGACATTGCAGTACCAGTTCCAAAAGCACTCCAGTTAACTTGCATACCCAAAGCTTCATCATAAGCACCAATTTGCTTTGCATACTCAAATGGCATTGGCCACTCTTCAAAATAGGCTACATTTAACTCATCAAGAGCCATAACGTTAACAGTAGCTACTGCACTGACAACTATTGCCCCAATTTTCTTATAAATACTTTTCATTGTTTCTCCTCAATTTTATAAATAATTAAACTTCCTACTCAGTAAAAAAAATAATTCAAAAAGCAGTTCAATACGAACCGTTTGAATAGATTACCCATATTTTTTCGAAACTGAAATGAGATATTACCATGAAAAAAACAGGAAGTATCTCAATTTTCAAAAATCAGTTTAATTTATTTAAACTCATTATTCAAAAAAAAATATAGAGCCAAAGTTGGATTAATTAATAGACCAGTTGAAATTAACTCAATTAAGTAAAAGTATAAATGTAATTAAAACTAAACAGTTTAGGGGATTTATTTTGCTAATTCAAGCGACCGAAGTTCTTTCGCAATTTTATCGAGAGAAGTGTTAATTAGCTTATAAGCGCCATCTGCCCCATAAAGTTTTGTTAATTCAACGGCTTCATTGATAATGACTTTATAAGGAACCTCAGTTTGAAACTTTAATTCATAAACTGCTAAGTACATCACAGCCTTTTCGGTTGGACCTAGTTCACTAAAATCTCTATCTAGAGATGGCTCTATGATTTCATCTAATACTGAAATATTTTTAGGAATATTTAAAATTAAGTTAGAAAAGAATGCTTTAGAAATCTTTCCTTCCTTTTGATTAAGAAATTGTTGCTCAATTTGCACAATTTCTCCACCAGAAGTTAACCACTGATATAAAGCTTGTACTACCCTAGCTCGTGAGCGTTGTTTTGGTGTCACAGCTTTTCGAGCAAATTTATCATTCTAATAACGCTCTCTGCTGCTTCAGCGCCTTTATTCTCAGAGTTAGCGCCTGACCGTTCAATTGCTTGCTCTACAGTATCAACCGTTAAAACTCCGAAGGCAATTGGAATTTCTGAGTCTAGTGAAACTTGAGAAATTCCTTTCACGCACTCACCAGCTACATATTCAAAATGAGGAGTTCCACCACGTATAACAGCTCCTAAAGCCACAATACCGTCATACCTACCAGTACTAGCAGTCTTTTTAAGAGCCAAAGGGATTTCAAAAGCTCCAGGTACGTAAAAAAGTTCAATATCACTCTCATCAGCTCCATGCTTTAATAAAGCGTCTTTAGCACCATTAATTAAATGTTCAACTACAAATGAATTAAAACGACCTGCAACAAGTGCAAACTTTTTATTACTAATAGTTAAATCACCTTCAATAGTTTTCAATTTTTTTACTCCTTTATATTTATATATTCAGTAATAGTTATCCCAAAGCCTTCTAATCCAGGCCACTTTCTAGGTTTGCCTAATGACTTCATATTTCTCACTCCTAAGTCAGCAAGTATTTGTGCACCTATTCCAAAGGTTTTTCCATCATCATTACTGCTATAGTCTTGATTATCAATATTTTCAAGGATAGCCTGGTTGTCTTGCTTACGTAAAAGCAAGAAAACTCCATTCTCTACTTTGGAAATCATATCAAGCGCACTATTAATACTAAAGCCACGCTGAACCTCCTGCAATACATCCTTAAAGATATTTTCCATATGAACCCTAACATGAGGCTCATTTGACTCGTTAATAGTTCCCTTAACTAATGCAATATGAATATCATTATGAATAGTGTCAAGATAAGAATAAAGCTTAAACTCACCATATTTAGTATTAAAAGGTCTCTGACTAATTCTTTCGATTGTCTTTTCATTCTCTACTCGATAATGAATCAAGTCAGCGATATTTCCAACCTTAATTTCATGTTTTTTTCCAAATTTCTCTAAATCAGCGCTTCTAGCCATTGATCCATCTTCATTTAAAATTTCAACAATGACAGAAGCTGGCTCAAATCCAGCTAGTCGAGCCAAATCACAACCAGCCTCAGTATGACCTGCACGTATCAAGACGCCACCTTGTTGGGCCATTAATGGAAAGACATGTCCTGGCTGAACAATGTCAATTGGCTTTGCATCTTTGGCTACTGCATCTAGAATAGTTCTAGCTCTATCAGAAGCTGAAATTCCTGTTGTAACCCCAGAAGCTGCCTCAATAGAGACAGTAAAATTTGTTGAATGAAGATCACTATTTTGAGAAACCATTAAAGGAAGATTTAACTGCTGACAGCGTCCTTGTGTCAACGTTAAACAAATTAATCCACGACCATGAGTAGCCATAAAATTAATATCCTCTTTAGTAACTTTTTCAGCTGCAATTAATAAGTCGCCTTCATTTTCTCGACCCTCATCATCCATTAAGATGATCATCTTGCCTTGTTTATAGTCTTCTAAAAGTTCTTCAATTGATGCTTTCATAACGCCCTATTGTTTGTAGTGATCAAGTTAAAAGTATTCATTTTTTGCCTAAGGTAGATATATCGATTTCTGAATTAGAATCATGACTAATTAATTGCTCAATATGTCTAGCGATTATATCTATCTCTATATTGACTTTAGAGTTTTCAATTAACTCCCCAAAGGTCGTCCATGATAATGTATGAGGAACTATATTTACATCAAAAATATTAGTCTCAATACTATTAACAGTTAAGCTAACGCCATTAATACAAATTGAGCCTTTTTTAGCAATATACTTAGTAAGGTCCTTATTAACTTTGATTTTTAAGCGAGTACTACTACCTTCTTTATCTATAGAGATTACCTCACCAACTCCATCAATATGGCCACTTACTAAATGACCATCAATTCCTTGGTTAAGCCGTAAAGACCTCTCTAAATTTACATTGTGTCCTTTCTTTAACTCTGAAAAGTTAGTGCAGTTTAATGTTTCTTGAGATACATCAGAAGTAAAAGAATTTTCCTTTAGCTCGGTTACAGTTAAACAAACCCCATTAACTGCAATACTATCGCCTATAGAACAATCAGAAAGATCCAAGTCATTACAACTAAAGACTAAAACAACACCTTTATCCGATGAATGCACCTCGACTACATTGCCCTTAGATTGAATAATTCCTGTAAACATTTATAAAATAGATTTTTTAGTTAGAGTAAATTTTATGCTTAAACGTATTTATTGGCTTATTTAACCATTTAATTAAAGTCTATGTAGTCAATAGATTTCATATCAGCCTTTAATTAAATTCACAACTGGGTTAATAAATAATCTTCGTAGTTACCAGAGTAATAATGAGCACCATCCTCTTTAAGCTCAATAACCTTAGTGGATAAGGAAGAAACAAATTCTCTATCATGACTTACAAATATCAAGGTCCCTTTATAGTTATCTAGAGCAAGATTTAAGGCCTCAATAGATTCCATATCTAAGTGATTTGTAGGTTCATCCATTAATAAAATATTTGGTTTTTGAAGCATTAATCTTCCAAAAATCATCCTACCTTTTTCGCCTCCAGATAGAGACTTTACAGATTTCTTGACATCCTCTTTTCCAAAAAGCATTTTTCCTAATACCGATCGCATCATCTGAATATCGTCCTTTTCATTCTTGAACTGAGTCATCCAATCTAAAACACTCATGTCTTTTTCAAATTCTTCACTATGGTCTTGAGCGTAATATCCAATATTTGCATTCTCACTCCATTTAGTTTTGCCACTATCAGAATCAATATCACCAAACAAAGTCCTTAAGAGGGTTGTTTTTCCAATTCCATTCTGACCAATAATTGCAACCCTTTGGCCCGTTTCAATCATTAAATTAATATCCATAAAAACTTTCTCATCACCGAAACTTTTACTAAGATTTTGAACCTCTAAAATATTTCTAAATAGCTCTTTAGATTGATTAAAAATAATATAAGGACTAACTCGAGAGGATGGTTTAATGTCATCAAGTTCAATCTTATTTAGCTGTTTAAGGCGTGAAGTTGCCTGCCTTGACTTAGAAGCATTTGCAGAAAATCGAGATACAAAGTGCTTTAAATCTTTAATTTTTTCTTCTTTTTTAGCGTTATCGGAACGCATCCTTTCTTGGATAGCTGTTGCCGCTATCATAAAGTCATCATAGCTACCAGGAAAAATATTTAGCGCACCATAATCAAGGTCAGCCATATGTGTACAGACACCATTCAAAAAATGTCGATCGTGAGAAATAATTACCATTGTTGATTTTCTAGAACTCAAAACACCTTCCAACCAACGAATTGAGTTAATATCTAGATTGTTAGTTGGCTCATCCAATAAGAGTACATCTGGATCAGAAAAAAGCGCTTGAGCCAATAACACTCTTAGCTTCCATCCTGGAGCAATTTCACTCATCAAGCCATAGTGCTGCTCTAAAGGAATGTCTAGTCCTAACAACAACTCACTTGCAGAAGACTCTGCAGAATATCCATCCATTTCTGCAAATTCCATTTCCAATTCAGCCACCTTAATGCCATCCTCTTCGCTCATCTCAGGGAGCGCGTAGATTCTATCTCTTTCTTCTTTTATCTTCCATAATGCCTTATGCCCCATTATTACAGCATCTACAACACGGTATTTCTCAAAAGCAAACTGATCTTGCGATAGAATTCCAAGTCTTTGACCATCACCTACCATAACTGATCCATGTGTAGGTTTTAACTCTCCAGTCATTATTTTCATTAATGTAGATTTACCACAACCGTTAGCACCAATTAATCCATATCGATTGCCATTCTGAAATTTAACAGATATATTTTCAAACAAAGGTTTTTCACCAAATTGCATGGTGACATTAGCAGTAGAAATCATTATCTTGTCTAAATTTATAAAATAAAATATTATCCCATATAGGCTAGTAAATAGCATAACTTTTAAACATTAGGATATGCAGAGAAAGTTATCAATATTAAGTATAAAATATAATTCAAGATGAGAGTAAATCCCACTACTAGAACCAAACAGATGCCAGATAAGTCCTTATTGACGGCAATCTTAGCATTATTAGTTTTTGGATGGATTATGTCATTTTCTGCATCTCTATCTTATTTTTCTAGTTACACCTTCTTTGCGAAACAAACCCTTTTCATAGTAATGGGTTTATGCTCAGGTTTAGTTATTCTGAATACACCAATCTCTGTCCTCCAAAAATACTCAATCCCATTGTTTATATTGACTCTATTGTTGCTAGTTGTTGTCTTCCTTCCAAGCCCCATTGGTCACGAAGTTAAGGGATCAACTCGTTGGATTAATTTTGTTTATTTCAAGTTCCAACCTTCCGAGTTAATGAAACTCTCAATGGTCTTGTTTATGGCAGGCTTCTTAATACGCCAAGAAAGTGATATTAGAAAACCTTGGATCGGCTTTATTAAGACAATAGCTATTATTGGTATTACTGGTCTCTTATTATTGCTTGAGATGGATATTGGAGCCACGCTTATTATTTCATTAACTGCAATGGCTATGCTTTATGCTGCTGGCTCATACATTAAGCAACTTACTATTGTCACTGCAGGATTATTTGTATTATTAGGAATTATCATTACTCTTGTTCCCAATAGATTTGAACGCTTTATGTCTTTTTGGACTGATGATTTCTGGAGTAGTAGTGATCCAAGACTTGATCAAACAAAAGCTGCTTTAATTGGCATCGCTAGAGGTGACTGGTTTGGTACTGGACTAGGTGGGAGTATTCAAAAATTCAAAGCTTTACCAGAAAGACATACAGATATGATTTTTGCTGTAATTGGAGAAGAGCTTGGTTTATTGGGAATGCTATTCGTTCTTTTATCATTTTTATATATCCTTCTAAAAGGTTTTTCAATTGCCAAACTTGCACTTCAAAAAGGAAGGAACTATAGCTCTTATGTTGTCTTTGGAATTTGTACTTGGTTCGCGATGCAAATAACTGTTAATATTGCTATGAATCTTGGCCTTATACCACCCAAAGGATTTACATTGCCTTTGTTAAGTTATGGAGGCACCTCTATGATTTTTTCTATCATCTCGTTAGCAATATTATTACGAGTTGATATGGAAAACAGAACTAAATATTCCAAGCAGCAAAATTATGTCTAAAAAAGTTTTGATTATGGCAGGAGGTACTGGTGGCCACATCTTTCCAGCTCTTGCTATAGCAAAAGAGTTAAAAGCCCGTGGTGCAATTGTTGAATGGCTTGGTGGAAAAAATGGCCTAGAAAACTCATTAGTGCCGAAACATGGATACCATTTGAATAGTGTATATAGTAGTGGATTAAGAGGTAAAAGCCCTCTAACAATATTAAAAGCTGTTTTCTTACTTAGTCTAGGCCTTATTCAAACGATTCTAGTATTTATCAAATTTAGGCCAAACAGAGTTATTGGGATGGGTGGTTATGCATCCGGAATTGGCGGACTAGTTTCAAAAATATTTTTTATCCCTTTAATTATTCATGAACAAAATACCATTCCAGGAACAACAAATAAATTATTAAGTAAATTTGCCAAAAAAAGCTTTCAAGCCTTTGACAACACTTTTGATAATAAAGTAAGCGCTACTACAACTGGAAATCCTATACTTTTTAAGCCAAAATCAAAAAATACCCCTAAATTAGTACAAAACTTACTTGTATTGGGAGGGTCTCTTGGCGCCAGAAGAATCAATGAAACAGTAGCGAAAATTAAAACTCCTTTAAATATCTGGCACCAAACTGGCGCTAAGCACATTGAAGAAGTTAAAGTTATGTATGCTAAAGATGTTCATCCTAGTCTCAAGATTGAAGACTTTATAGAAGATATGGCAGAAGCCTATGCTTGGGCTGATATTGTAATTTGTAGATCTGGTGCTATGACAGTCTCAGAGCTAATCGCTACAAACACTCTTGCAATACTAGTGCCATTCCCTTATGCCGTTGACAACCATCAAACAATGAATGCTCAATACCTCTCAAAAAATGGTGCAGGAATACTTATTGAGGAGTCTATTTTTAATGCAGAATTAATCGACAAAGAGATTCTTTCATTAAACTCTGAGAAACTCCAAGAAATGACTAAGAATTTAGAGTTACTTTCAGTTCCAAATCCTGAGATGATAATTGCTGATTATCTTTTCGGTTAATCCCGAGTCGACTAAAAAGAAGCTGGTCATTTGCAGCAGTCGGATTATCAGTAGTTAATAATTGCTCTCCATAAAAAATAGAGTTAGCGCCTGCAAAGAAACAAAGCGCCTGCATACCCTCACCCATCTCCAGTCTCCCAGCCGAGAGTCTAACTACTGAGTTTGGCATTAAAATCCTCGCAACAGCAATCGTACGAACAAATTCACTTTCACTTGGAGGATCAACATTCTCAAATGGTGTGCCTGGAATAGGGACCAAAAGATTAATTGGCACACTACTGGGATGCGTCTCAAGATTAGCTAAAGATTGAAGCATTGAAGCTCGATCAGTCTCAGTCTCTCCCATTCCTAAAATACCACCACTACAAACATTAATGTTTGCATTTTGAACTGCATCTAACGTGTCTAATCTGTCCTGAAAGTGTCTCGTTGTTACAACATTAGAATAGTGCTCTTTTGAGGTATCAATATTATGATTGTAGTAATCAAGGCCTGCCTCCTTTAGAGTCGATGCTTGTTTTGGTGTAAGCATACCTAAAGTAACACAGGTTTCCATCCCCATAGCCTTAACGCCTTGAATCATCGGAATAACCTTATCAAGGCTTTTGTCAGTTGGATTTCTCCACGCAGCACCCATACAAAATCTAGAAGCACCCTTGTCTTTAGCTATTTTAGCTTGATGTAATACTTGATCAATCTCCATTAATTTTTCACGCTCAAGCCCAGTATCATATTTAGAGCTTTGAGAACAATAAGAGCAATCTTCGGGACAGGCACCAGTCTTAATATTAAGTAAAGAACTAACTTGGACTTGGTTCGGGTCAAAAACCTCTCTATGAATACTGTGTGCTTTAAACAAAAGGTCGTTAAAGGGAAGCGTAAAGAGCGCTTTTATTTCATCTAATTCCCAATCATTTCTAACTTCAATCATTTGTATTTCTATATTTAAGATAATTAATTTTACCGCATACTAAAGAATCAAAAAGAACAATAAAAAGCCGCGCAATGCGCGGCTTTTTTTAATTCATAAGAATTATTTAACAGCTATAGTATAAATCAAACTCTAGCGGCTGAGGTGAAGCTCTCATAGCAGTAACTTCCTGCATCTTAAGTTCGATAAAAGAATCAATAACTTCATCAGTAAAGACTCCACCCTGCTTAAGAAATTCACGGTCAGCATCTAACTCTTCAAGCGCTATGTGGAGCATACCGCTAACCTTGGGTATACCTGCTGTATCAGAGTCATATAGGTCTTGGTCAGCAGGTTCACCTGGATGAATCTTGTTTTTAATACCATCAAGGCCTGCCATTAGCAATGCTGAAAATGCAAGGTATGGGTTAGCTGTAGAATCTGGAAAACGAACCTCGATACGACGGCCTTTTGGGTTTTTAACAAAAGGAATTCTGATTGCAGCTGAACGATTCTTAGCAGAATAAGCCAACATTTCAGGTGCCTCAAACCCAGGAACTAGACGCTTGTATGAGTTTGTAGATGGATTAGTAAGGGCATTCAAGGCGCGAGCATGCTTGATAATACCGCCAATAAAAAATAGCGCTGTTTCACTGAGGTTGCCATAACCATCACCGTCAAACATGTTTACACCATCTTTCGCAATTGAAATGTGAACATGCATACCATTACCGTTATCAACAGCAATCGGTTTTGGCATAAATGTAGCTGTTTTGCCATATAGATGAGCTACGTTATGAACACAATATTTGAGTATTTGAGTCTCGTCAGCTTTTTTTACTAGAGTATTGAATAATGCACCAATCTCGCACTGACCTGCGGTACCAACTTCGTGGTGGTGAACCTCAGTAGTGACACCCATCTCTTCAATTGCCAAACACATTTGAGATCTAAGATCATGCAACGAGTCGACTGGGGGAACTGGGAAGTATCCACCCTTAATGTGTGGACGGTGGCCTTTATTACCACCCTCTATATCTGTACCGGAACTCCAGGCAGCCTCTTCAGAACTGATTTCATAAAAAGCCTTACCCAAACCAAATCCTGCATCCCATTTGACACTATCAAAGACAAAAAATTCTGGCTCATTACCAAAGTAAGCAGTATCACCAATACCGGAATCTTTTAGATAAGCCTCTGCACGAGCTGCAATAGAGCGTGGATCCTTAACATAACCTTTCATATCAGAAGGATCAACGATATTACAACGTATATTGAGTGTAACTTCTTCAGTAAAAGGATCAAGGATTGCTGTCTCCGTGACTGGAACTAGCACCATGTCAGAGTCATTAATATCTTTCCAGCCAGAGATTGAAGAGCCGTCAAACATTTGACCATCTTCTAGCTTCTCTATATCAACTGTATGAGTGGGAACACTCACATGTTGTTCTTTACCTATCGTATCAGTGAAGCGAAAATCTATAAACTTAACATCCTGATCTTTAATCATTTTCATTACATCTTTTGCAGACATAGCTATACTCCTAAATATATAAAATAAATAACAAAGTTGACAGGCATTGTCAGAAAGTCTGCGCCGTTGCAAACGATATTGTTGTCTCTTAAAGAGACTAACAAAAATAATTCAGAGCGAGATTATATCCTAATTCTTTTAGATTTACACTACAAAATTATTCAATTCAAGTTGAGATTATAAAATCCAATCTCTAGGTTTTAAAAAGTAACTTGTTAGTTTTTCTTCTTCACTACCTACTTCAATTTTATATTGATAAGACCATTGAGCTTTTGGAGGTAATGACATTAGAATTGACTCTGTCCTTCCTCCACTCTGGAGACCGAATAAGGTTCCACGATCATATATCAAGTTAAATTCTACATATCGACCTCGACGGTAAAGCTGAAAATCTTTCTCTTTTTCACTGAAAGTGGTATTCATTCTCTTTTTAGCAATTGGGATGTATGCCTCAGTAAAATGACTTCCAACGCTCTTCATATAGTCAAAGCACTCTTCAAAATCGCCATTAAGATCATCAAAAAACAAGCCACCAATACCTCTCTGTTCATTTCTATGAGTCAAACAAAAATAGTCATCGCACCATTTTTTATATTTTGGGTAAACGTCTTTTCCAAAAGGTATACAAGCCTTTTTAGCAGTTTCGTGCCAGTGCACTGCATCCTCATCAAAACCATAATATGGCGTTAAGTCAAATCCACCTCCAAACCACCATATTGGATCTTTTCCTTGCTCTTCCGCGACAAAAAATCGAACATTTGCATGAGCAGTAGGTATATATGGATTATCAGGGTGTAATACCAAAGAAACACCAAGAGCAGTATATTGCCTTCCTTCGAGCTCGGGTCTAAGTGCACTAGCAGATTTAGGCATTTTATCGCCACGAATAATCGAAAAGTTTACACCACCCTTCTCAAAAACATTGCCATTGGAAATAATGCAGCTTATACCATTTCCTCTTTGATCGTCTCTTGACCAATGATCTTGCTCAAATACAGTGCCCCCATCAAGCAGTTCAATTTCAGAACAAATAGTTTGCTGAAGGTCAATTAAATATTTTTTTACTTGCTCTATCATCGTTGGCGAATACCTGTTAATAAATTAATTATTCTTGAAGGCTCAGAATTATACTTATTTGGAGGTAATACAAAATCAAGCTCATTACCAAAATACGTTCTTAGTTCGAGTAAAGATTTGGCAACTTTGTTTCCTTGAGTATTAGCGCTCGTTGAAATCAGAGCAGAGCCCGTATTTTCACAGAAATAAGAAATCAGTGGATCCGAAGTAATTCGCACTGCAAGAAGTTCATGATCACCAGTAATAAGACTGGAAACATTTTCAGATTTTGGAACAAGATAAGTTGTAGGCTTATCAACTGGCTTAGTAAGTTTTTGCAATAATTCAATATCTAGATTTGGATCAATGTATGGCAATAAAAAACCAATATCAGATGCTAGCAATATAAAGCCTTTGTTGATATCTCTTTGCTTTAAATCTGCCAATGCATGAATCGCACTTTGATTGTTAGCCAAACAAGATAGGCCATAAATAGTATCTGTTGGGTGAGCTATAACGCCAGTCCTTAAATGGTTAAGTGCCAATCGAATTTTTGGAGTTAATTTCATTTTTTAGCTCTAGGGTGAAATTCATCATAGACTTTAGAGAGTTCTAAAAAATCTAAATGAGTATAAATTTGAGTACTTTTAATACTTTTATGACCCAAGAATTCTTGGACAGTTCTAAGGTCATGACTAGACTGAAGAAAATGAGTCGCTGCTGCATGTCTTAACATGTGGGGGTGAACATTGATTGAGATGCCTACATCAAGCGCCCTTTTTTTGACGATATTTTGTACAGACCGAGGACTAATTCTTAGGCCTTTTTGATTCAAAAATAAGGCATCAGATTCAGATTCTGGTCTTTTAGTAAGATAAGCCTCAAGAATATTTATTGCTGAACTACCAATTGGTGAGAAACGGGCCTTTCCGCCCTTACCCATTACTCTTACAAAGCCTTCATTCACATCTAAATCCTTAATATTTATTCCGACAAGTTCAGAAACCCTTAAGCCACATGAATATAATAATTCAATCATTAGTACTGATCGCAACTCTGAGTAATGACCTGTCTTTAAGTTCATCATATTTGTAAGATCATCAAAATCGATTGTTTTAGGTAAAACTCGATCTATTTTAGGTGTTTGAATCGATAGTGCAGGATTTTTAACCATTACTCCATTATCAATTAAAAAGTTAAAAAAACCTCTTATTGAAGACAAATATCTCCTAATGGATTTACCTGACATCTCACTATGCCTAAGTCCCATTACAAATAGATTAACTGTATCACTCTCTATTTCTAACCAATCAGCAATATTCCTATTAATTAAAAAAGATAGAAACTTTAATAAATCTCTCTCATACGATGCAATGGTGTTTTGGGCATAGTTTTTTTCAACACCCAAATAAGTCACAAATTCTTCAATTTGTTTAACTAATATTTCGCTTTGAGACTTGTTTTTTTCATGATCGACCATATCTTTACATTTTACGTTAAACGATTAAGGATTTTAGATGAGTCAAAAACAAACACACGCCTTTCAGACAGAAGTATCGCAACTACTCCATTTAATGGTTCACTCCCTATACTCCAACAAGGAGATATTCCTAAGGGAGCTGGTTTCAAATGCTTCAGATGCAATCGATAAGCTTAAATTTGAGTCTTTATCTAATGAATCGCTTATTGAAGGAAAACAAGAGCCTAGTATTCATATTGATATTGATAAGGATGCAGGGACTATTACCATAAAAGATAACGGCATTGGAATGACTCAAGATGAGGTTATGGAAAATATAGGCACTATAGCTAACTCAGGTACTCGCAAATACCTTGAAAGTCTAGACAAGAGTCAAACACAAGATTCAAACCTTATTGGTCAATTTGGTGTAGGTTTTTATTCTGCTTTCATCGTTTCTAATACGGTCACTCTTTTGAGTAGAAAGGCTGGTGATGATAAGGCTAACGGCACAAAATGGGTATCAAAAGGAAAAGGTGAATACTCAATTGAAACAGTTGAATTAGACGATTACGGCACAACAGTAATTCTCAACGTTAAGAAAGCTGAAAATGAATTCGTAAATGACTATCGAATCCGCGGCATCGTTTCAAAATATTCTGATCACATTACCATACCAATTATGATGCTGAAATCATCAGAAGAAGATAAAGATGTAATTGAATATGAAACCATCAATAAGGCGACTGCTTTTTGGATGCAAGACAAAAAAGAGTTGTCTCAAAGTGACTACGACGAATTCTATAAATCATTAACCTATGACTTTGAAGGACCATTAACTCAAATTCATAATAGAGTTGAAGGAAAACTTGAGTACTCATCGTTGCTTTTTATACCTAAAAAAGCGCCTTTTGATATGTGGGAACCTAAAAGAAAAGGTGGCGTAAAACTTTATGCTAAAAGAGTTTTTATTATGGAGGGTAATGAAGAATTACTTCCTCAGTATCTTCGATTTGTAAAGGGTGTGATTGATACTGCTGATTTGTCACTCAACGTTTCAAGAGAAATACTACAAGGCAGCAAAGTTGTTGATACTATCAAAAAAGCCTCAGTAAAACGAATTTTATCTGTACTAGACAAAATGTCTAAAAACAAACCTGAGGATTATTCAGTATTTTGGAAAGAGTTTGGTATGGTGATCAAAGAGGGAGTGGTTGAAGATTTTGCAAATAAAGAAAAAATTTCAAACCTTTTACGTTTTGCATCAACATCAAATGACACTGAAGAACAGACAGTTTCACTGAAAGATTATGTTGGTCGAATGAATAAGGACCAAAAAAATATATACTACGTCACTGCAGATAATTATGCTGCTGCAAAAGGATCGCCTCATTTAGAAATCTTTAAAGAGAAGAACATTGAAGTACTTTTACTTTCTGATAGAGTCGATGAATGGCTAGTGGCTAATTTTGGTGAGTTTGAAGAAATGTCACTTAAATCAATTGCAAAAGGTGATTTAGAGGATCTTGATTCAAAAGAAGACAAGAAAAAGAAAGAAAAAACAGTCAAGGACTATGAAAAAGTTATAACTAAGGTTCAAAAAATCCTTGAAAACCAAGTTAAAGAAGTGAAAGTTTCAAGTCGCTTAAGTGAATCTCCTTCATGCCTAGTTGCAGATGAAAATGAGATGGGTGGGAATATGGAGCGTATTATGAAGTCAATGGGTCAAGATATTCCTGATACCAAACCTATTCTTGAGATTAATCCTAAACATCCACTTGTAAAGAAACTTAAGACTAAAGTTGATAAAGACCTTGTAAAGGTTTTATTTGATCAAGCTGTTCTTAGCGAAGGTGGACAAATAAAAGAGCCTGCAGAGTTTGTTAAACGAATGAACAAGTTGATGCTTGGATAAAAGTCTTAATTTTAAAAGCCCGAATTTCGGGCTTTTTTTTCGTCTACTGAAAATCTAATTTTTATAGGGATTAATTTTATTAAGAATTCCTCTTAAAATTGCGATTTCTTCCTTTTCAGGATGGCTTCTTCCAAACAACCTACGAAGTCGTCGCATTAACAGGCTTTTTGGTTTTTTCTTATCAAAATAATCGATATGTTTAAGCGTCTGCTCAAGGTGCTTATAAAAACTATCTAAGTCGTCAAAGTTAGCAAGTTCGCCTCCAGAGTTATCAAAGCCACCTTCAACATTACTGACATAGTTTTGGTAAGCAAAGACCTGGATAGCCGATGCAACATTTAGTGAAAAGTACTCTGGATTTCCAGGGATTGTCATTAGAATAGAGCATAAGTCTAGTTCTTCATTGGTTAATCCTGAATTTTCAGTGCCAAAAACAACTGCAACCTCTTGGTTAGATTTTGCAATTGATGCTTGTATTTCACTGCAAGTATCAATCACATCTAGTTGCTTCCACTTAATATTGCGTTGACGAGCACTTGCACCAATAACCAAATGAGTACCTACCAATGCTTCTTCTAGTGAATGACATATTACTGCACTTGATAAGACGTCATCAGCACCGCTTGCTCTTGCGGTTGCAACCGCAGAAGGGTAATTACTAGGGTTGACCAAAAACAACCGCTTAAGAGACATATTTTTCATTGCTCTTGCGGCTGCGCCAATATTGCCTGGCTCAGTCGTATTCACCATGACAATCCTCACTTTATCAAAATTCGTCAAGGTATAATTCGTTTCTTTAATTATTTGACTCATTAATCATGCATCCTACCGTTAATATTGCAGTCCGAGCTGCTCGTGCAGCTGGTGATGTTATCCTAAGGTATCACAACCAGGTCGATTTATTGACCATTGAAAATAAGTCTATCAATGACTTTGTTTCTGAGGTTGATAAAACGGCTGAAAAAGCCATTATAAACGAGATTAAAAAAGCCTTTCCAAAACATTCAATTTTAGCTGAAGAGAGTGGTGAAATATTGGGTGACAGTGATTTTCAATGGATTATTGACCCTTTAGATGGAACAACGAACTATCTACATGGATTCCCTCAATACGCTGTTTCGATTGCCTTACTTGAAAAGCAAGTCATGACTCATGGTGTAATCTATGACCCTTTCAAGGAAGAACTCTTCACCGCTTCAAAGGGAGAAGGCGCCTATCTAAATAATGAAAGAATCAGAGTTACTATGTCAAACGGACTCCAAGACACCTTAATCGGGACTGGCTTTCCATTTAAACATCCTCAACACTTAGACTGCTATCTTGAAACCTTTAAAGCAATCCATCCACATGTATCTGGAATTCGAAGAGCAGGTTCTGCTGCACTTGATTTAGCTTATCTAGCTGCTGGTCGATTGGATGGATTTTGGGAGATAGGCCTTAACTCATGGGATATAGCTGCTGGTTCCTTATTAGTTAAAGAGGCAGGCGGCTTTATAGGAGATTTCTCAGGTAGAGATCAATATATGGAGACTGGTAACGTCGTTGCAGGGAATGCAGACGTATATAAAGCACTTTTAAAGAAAATACACCCTCACCTAACTGAAGATTTACAACGTTAAAAAATCTATTCAACAATTGTTAATTGTTCTCCATTGATCTTAGATCCTTCATTTGATAAAAGATAAACAATTACAGAACTCTTCT
>ERZ1047821.506-NODE-506-length-28839-cov-5.558991_pt1 | contig 28839 bp, 25 predicted proteins | sample MGYA00383096_ERZ1047821 | MGnify/ENA primary metagenome ERZ1047821 (study PRJEB29581, sample SAMEA5548366) | metagenome | biome: marine; feature: coastal; material: water | depth 25 m | study: Short-term variability in the microbial, nano- and picoplankton... | reverse complement strand
TTTAAAGGTAAACCGTGATAAAGCATAGGCCGCCAATGTGCCCAAAATAATGCTGATCAAGCTGCCCGCGCAGGTGACAAACACACTGTTAAAGAAAGGCTCAACAATATCCACGCCGCCCTGTGCCGGTGATTTCCAAAGCGCCCGCCAACCTTCCAATGTGGGCTCAAAATCCACCCAAGGAATGTAGGTGGCCCCATTGGTGACCGATTGGAAATCTTTAAATGAGGTCGAAATGGCCCATAGGAACGGCGCAATCACAAAGACGGACCACAGGGTAACAGCAAGATATTTAAGAGTGGTATAAAAGTAACCCATGATTAATTACCCCGTACCATCAGTTTCACCAAAATCTTTGCAATGATCGTAAAGCTGATGATCATGATGATCAGATAGGTCAAAGACAGCGCTGCAGAATAGCCAAATTGGAATTCGCGCAAGCCTTTGATGAAAATATAAAAACTAGATGTCTCGGTGGCCGTGCCCGGCCCGCCCGAGGTTAATACATAGACCGTATCCATAATTTTCGAGGCTTCAATCAGCCGGATAATAATCGCTCCGATCGAAATTGGCGCCATCAATGGAAAGGTCACGTAAACAAAGGTTCGGATGGGCCCTGAGCCATCGATTGAGGCGGCCAAAAACGGCTCTTTCGGCAGCGATAAAAGACCCGCCAATAACAGCAGGAACATAAACGGCGTCCATTGCCAAACCTCAACCAAAACCACTGTGAATTTAGCAAGCAGCTCGCTACTGAGCCAAAGTGGCGTCATCCCGAACAGACTAAAGAAATCATTCACCGGTCCAAGCGATTCATGGAAAAAAGTACGCCAGATAACGGTCATAATCACCGGTGTCGTCATCATCGGGATTAAGAACAAAACCCGGAAAAATCTTTGAAATACAATGTCTTTCCAAACCATGAGCGCCAATGCAAACCCGATCACATATTGCAGAAATACGGTGGTGAGTGACAGCAAGCTCAAGCGGCCAAACGCCTCCCAAAACCGCGTATCATCGGTGAACAAGCGGATATAATTCTCTATGCCAATAAAATCTAAACCAGGGTAGAAACTGTCCCAACTTGAAAGGCTTAAGCGTACTGTAAACCCAATTGGAAATATCAAAATGCCCAGAAGGACCAAAAGCCCCGGAAGCAAAAACATATATTTATGTTTGAAGTTCATTGATCATCGCCCTGTTTTATAAGAAACGCCCCAGAAAAGGGACGCTTCAATACTCTTACGTTATTATAAAGCTTACTCTGCGTCTTCCAGCGCAACACCAATAGCATAAGCTTCGCGAATTGTATCGGCTCCGATACGTTTCACAATTTTTGTCCACTCAGCGGCCACTTCATCCAAGGCTTCTTGCGGTGACAACTGCCCCGCCAAAGCTTTCGATGTGCCCGTTGCGATGGCGCTGTTGAATTGGAAGACACCTGGCACCCGCAATGGGAACACACGGTTGGTGCTGCCTTCTTCCATTTCCATCAGAGTATCCGCATATTGCTTGGCAATTTCAGGATCCCAACCTTGACGCTCAACATAAATCTCAGGCACAAAATCAGATTTCTTGAACGGGTTCACACCGAAGCGACCAATCGCAATATCGGCTTGGTGGTTGGCGTCATTGGCAAAGAAGCACAGATAGTCAAACGCCATCTCGTGGTTTTTGCTTTTCTTGGCAACCGCAGCTGTCCAACCCCAAACAATGTAGGGCGCTTGGTTATATGTATCTTCCCAAGCTGCGCTGTTGCGGTTCCACACCCGGTTTGACCCCGGCAATGGTGCTGCGCCCACTTTGTTCTTGATCGGGCTGTCATCTTGCATCGCTGCCACAAACGCATCATCCCATGAGAAGCTGAACAATGTCTGTCCACCGCCAAATGAGTTGATTTCATCGCCAAGGCCAAAGTTAATGCCACCTGGTGGCACATATTTGGTTGCTTCCACCCAATCTGTCAGTGCTTCGACAAAACCCGGTCCATTGACCAATGGTTCCATGGTTTCCAGATCAAAGAAAAAACCACCCTTAACCCGCGGGTTCTTTGAATAGGCCACTGACCGGCTGAAAAACGCCGCGAACATCAGATCGTCTTTCTTCATAACTTCGGCTGAACCATATTCCAGTTCGCCGTCATTATCCCAATCCCAACCATTGAAGAATGCAGCCATTTCGCCATATTCTTTCCACGTTTGCGGAATGCGTAATTCATTGCCCGTTTCGGCTTTATATTTTGCCTGATATTCAGGGTTGTCTATCACGTCTTTGCGGTATTTTAGATAATGACGATCCCCATCGATTGGAAATTGGATCATTTCACCGCCCCAAGAGTTCACATCAATATGACTCTGCGTAACGTCTTGCATTTGCGCCATATTCACATATTTCGCGGGCACGGGCTGCAAATATTGCTTCCAGTCGCGGATAAAGTTGGAAAAGCCAAACACGATATCATACGGCGACTGACCGGCTTGAAACGGAACCATTGCCTTTGAATAAAGATCCCCCGCCGGCGTGTGAATGACGTTCACCTCAGCGCCTGTCAATGCGCTAAACTGCTCAGCGTGAAGCGCTGTTGGCTCGCCCATAACAGGCACGGCATGGGTGTTGATCGTCAGCTTTTGACCGCTGTAATCTTTCTGCGACATCGACTCATATGAGCATTCGCCCGCGATATCACCCGTGTTTTTGATATGCGGAAACTGATCGCTCCACTTATCCGCTTGCGCCGTACCAGCCAGCAGGGCTGCGCCCGCCGCCAATAGGCTTATGCTCACTTTTGTCTTCATTTTACTTCCTCCCAGTAGGTTTCGTATTTAATTAAGGTACAAGGACGCCCCGCCCTTTTACCTTGCCGTTATTCAAATCTTGCAAAGCCAGATTTGCATCTTCCAAGCTGTATTCCTGCGTTGCCAAATGAACCTGACCCTTATCTGCCAAAGACATCAATTCGGTCAGCTCAGCCCATGTTCCGACCAAATTACCGATGATATTCTTCTCGGTCGTGATCATCTCAAACGCGCTAACATTGATATCTTCGCCATATCCAACAACATAATAGCTGCCCATCGCCCGCGTCATTGCAAGGCCTTTGGCGGTTGTGCCGCGCTCGGCCACAAAGTCCAAAACTGCTTCAGCGCCCAACCCTTTGGTCAGCTCCAACACTTTTTCAACCTCATTGCCATCCGCCTTGACGAGCGCATCCGCTCCGCAGCTTTCCGCAAGCTTCAACGCCATATCAGAGGGGTCAACAACGATAATATCTGCCGCGCACATGGCCCGCAAAACCTGAATGCCGATATGGCCCAAACCACCAGATCCGATCACAACGCATTTCTCACCCGGCAACAGGTGACGCGATGCTTTCTTCGCTGCGCGATAGGCTGTAAGGCCCGCATCTGCATAGGCCGCCACTTCCTTTGGAATCAAAGTCTGCGGCAGTTTCACGATGTTGCGCACGGATGTTTTCAGCGCCTCTGCGTATCCTCCATCGCAGTCAACGCCCGGGAAAGATCCGTTCTCTCCGTGCATGTCATGACCACGGCGGCACGCCAGACAAGTGCCACCGGTGATTTTAGGGTGCACGATGACGGGGTCGCCTTTTTTAAGCCCCTCGACTTCACTGCCCACATCTTCGATCCAGCCCGCATTCTCATGACCCATAATCAATGGCAGTAATTTACGGTCAGCATCGGTTGCCTCGCGCCAAACGCCCTCAATAATGTGAAGATCTGTTCTGCAGACCCCTGCGCCGCCGATGCGCACGATGACATCGCTGGCTTTTTCGATTTTCGGATCGGGAACATTTTCCAGATCCACCCAAGACGATGCTGTTAGATCATCGTCGTATTGCTTCAGCACCTGCGCTTTCATAATATGCCTTTCATTCTCAGAACTCCTGCTGAATATTGCTTGGTTTTTCAGCTAAACAATCCATATAATTGTTCAAATATGTGCAGACCCGCCTAATTTGTGTTCAGTTTGTGAACAAATGGCCAATTTGAGGCATCCGTTATTTGGCGCTATTATAAATGAAGAAGGGAGGTGGATATGAGCCAATTGGGCAATCGTTTCAAAGATGAGACCTTGACGCAAACCGCGCTTGGAACAGAGATTAAGATCTCTCAAGCCTCGCTTGCAGCCAGTTGGCGGCGCAGTTCTTCTTTTGGATTAGACCCAAATGGAAAGCCCGTTGATGCAGTGAAATCAGAAACAGAGTTTTTAGAAATCACGCAAAAGAACGAATATATAAAACAATTTGTCGCGCCGGAATTGGAGCTTTTATACAATCAAATCGCGGGGACCAATTTCATGGTTGCCTATGCCGATAGCAGCGGAGTGGTTTTAGATGCGCTGCTGGATGAAGAGTTCAAAACCAGCGATGCGGGCCGCGCGGTCATCCCTGGTTCAATTTGGACAGAAAATTACCGCGGCACGAATGCCTTGGGGCTGTGCCTGCATACGGGCACCTCGCAAATCGTTGCCGGCCGCGACCATTTTTTTCGAAAATTAGGCGATCTTTCTTGCTTTGCAGCGCCGATATATGGCCAAAACAATGAAATTGTGGGCATGATAGACGCAACATCGGATGCTTCATCGCGCCAACAACATACGCTGGCTTTGGTGAAGCTGGCATGTAAGAATGTGGAAAACAGATTGTTTATTGATGAGTTCCGCAACTCATCGATCATCAGCTTTCACGCGCGCCATGAATATCTTTCCACCACCAGCTCCGCTTTGCTGGCCGTGGATGAACATGGCTTTATCGACGGTGCAAATATAAATGCAAAAATTATGCTCAATGGGCTTAACCTGTCGCATAAGCGCCATTTTGGTGATATTTTCGCGATCCCTTATTCGAGCATCGCCAATCGGTTAAATTCGAATGGAATCATCCGCATCCACGATGCGATGGGATCGGCCGTTTTTATGGCGATGAAAGAGCCCACCACCAAACGAATTATTGAAATCAATCCAAAAGGCACGTCGCTCTTGGCGGCATCCTCAGCCGCGCTATTAGATCAAGGCGGTCGGACACTTACGTCAGATGATAAACCGCAAACGCGCTGTTATATCTCCGAAGATTCGGGCTTAAAGCGCCATTTAATGCGGGCAGAGCGGGCATTAACACATGATTTGCCGATCTTTATCGAAGGGCCCAGGGGCTCTGGGAAAAAGGCCACCGCGCAAGAATTACATGAAACATATCTGCCCAAACGACCTTTTGTCGAAATAAAATGTAATTTATTAACCGCAGAAAACCACGAAGAGCTGTTGTTTGGCCCCGAAGGCAAGCTGGCTTACTTTCAGCCAAACGGGTCAACTTTGGCGCAGAATAAGCTGCGCAAAGCCCAAGGCGGCAGCCTGTTTATCAGCGGCATTGAAAATCTGCCGCTGCCCGTACAAAACACGTTTGTTCAAATCTTTGAGGCGCGCCAAGAATGTGAATTGGGCGATTATGAACATAAAATTGCGGCGGTATTTGTGTCGAGCAGGTTATCCCTGCAAGACTTGCGCACAGAGCATGATATGGATCCCGAGTTTCTAGACAGCATTTTCGGCGCGCAGATATTGTTGCCCAGTCTAGCGCAAAGAATGGATTTTAGAAAGCTGGCGGCAGAGCTTTTGAAAGAGATTTCGTCCGAGCATATATTATCAAAACCGGCTCTTGACCTTTTGGAAACGCGGGAATGGCCCGGCCATATACGCCAGCTGAAAAAAATGCTGCAAGTGCTGGTTGCCAATTCCGCCACGACGATCATCCGCCCCGAGGCCATCGAAGGGGACCAAAATATGTCGGGCGGTAAAATTATCCCTTGCGCCCCCTGCGCGCAATCGCCCATGCGCAAAGAAAGCTGCGTTTTAATCCAGAAAACCTGGATGGATTCAGGCGGTAATATCAGTCTTGTGGCGCGCAGATTGGGTGTGTCGCGCACAACGATTTATAAACATATCAAAGGACTTTAGGCGATTTAGCGGTTTTAAGGAACAAGCTCCCATTCGAAACCAGCAAAGCGCCAATCACAACACCGCCTCCGGCAAGCGCCCAAAAGCCCGGATTTTCCGAAATCACCGCCCAAACCAGCAGCGGCGCCAATACAGATTCAAGTAAGATCAAGAGCGACACTTCCGGAGCACTGATATAACGCGGGCCAAGCGTCAGGAAGCAAGTGCCCAAAGCGATAAAAACACCGTGCAAAATATAAAGCATAATATTCGTCTCGATCTCAAGCCCCGAGCCAAGCGTGGGAAACAGCACGAGCGCAGACCCCAAATAAGCGATTGGAATCGCTGGAATCATTGAAACATGTTTCAATCGGCGCAGCATTGTAAGCGCCCCAGCATAGGCAGCAGACACATAGACCGCCCAAAGATCCCCCGTCCAATTTGCCAATTCGTTTTCACCCGAGCCATAAGCGATGATCGCCAACCCAACCCCCACGAAAACTATCGTCAGACCAGTGCGCCTTGAAATATGTTCGCCCAAAAACATGCTGCTGAAAATCGCCGAAAACACCGGCATAGACGCAAAGATAAACACAACATTCGCAACGCTGGTTTGACTTACCGCCATTACAAAAGCCGGAGATGTCGAACCGATCAAAAAACAATAAGCCCAGCCAAGCTTTCCCATCAATAAGATATTGCGAAAGCTCGGTGCGCCCTTAAACACAAGCAAACCGGCCGAAATAACAAGACCAGAGATTAAGCTTCTCCAAAACGCCGTCACCAGTGGCTCGGCTGTGATCAATCGTACAAAAAGCGAATCCGGTACAACGCATAAAACGCCCAGAAACGTGTAGAGTAAACCTTTATGAGTGTCCGTCATGGCGAAACGCTGCTGCCTTTTCATATGCCGCGTTACTATCACTGCCTTTGCTTAATTAGACCAGTCTTTCTTAATATCCCAAGAGTGATCTGCGCAGATACAATAGAAGATCTTCTCTAAGAATTGGTCAGGATTGCAAAAAACGCATCAAATATTTTTTTGAAACACAACGGCCTTCAAACCTGCATAACTTGAGAATAAACACGGCTAACAACTGGCAAAATAGCTTAATAAAGAAAGACTTATAATAAAATTTAAGTATTTATTTTCACGCCATCAAGCGTGTCATTAGTCTGGTGCGATAGAGCTAATTCGCACCAGACATTTTCTTAACGTGCCGGCAGAGGCATCCAATCTGTCATTGCAACATCAGCATGTTGAAACTGTGGCATCTTTGCGCCTAAATCAGCCATATTTTTAATACCTTGCTCATTCAAAAACGCTTGAGTGATCAACGTTGGCGGCACAATAACACTCGCCCCTGGATCTCCTCCTGATAGCATAATGGCCAGTGAACGAATAGAAACTTCGCCAACAACCGCGGGATTGGTAGCCACCGTCGCGACCCATGCTGATCCCGGCTCCCGCATGGCAGAAATATCTGCAGTAGAAACGTCAGCGGAATAAATATCTACCTGGTCCGTCAAGCCTGCCTCATCCACTGCGATCTTAACACCTTTTGCAAATTCGTCATAAGGCGCGAACATGACAGTAATATCAGGATTTGCTTGCAGCACTGAACGCGCTTGGTTGGCATTGGTATTTGCGATAGGGTTATCTAAAGTGCCGAATACTGCGGCTTCTTCAATTCCAGAATTTGCCGCAAGGGTCTCTTCCCATGCAACATTTCTACGATCTAAGGGAGCAATACCTGGAACATATACGTATCCCGCCTTAAACGTATTTCCGTTATCTTTGATAGCTTGCTCAAGCGCCAATTTTCCAAGTAAATAATCAGACTGTTCCACTTGTGGTATAGCGGCGTTTTCTACATTGACGTCAAAAGCCACAACCTTAATGCCGGCATCAACTGCTCTTTGTGCCGCTTCTTTCATAGACTCGGTTAAGCCATGCTGGATAACAATGCCATCAACGCCAAGAGCTATGGCTTGATCAACCATGTCGGCTTGTAAGGCGGCATCCTGACGGCTGTCAAAAACGCGCAAATCCACACCTAACGCATCTGCCTGCGCTTCCACGCCACCTAAATAAGCTTGAAAGAAATCACCAGTTGAAAGATACCGTACCAATGCAATTTTCACAGCCCCAGCATTATCAAATGGCGCTGGCATATCAGCGGCGAAACTTGTTGTTGCCAGCCCAAAACTTGAGAGCGTAAGACCCACCAGCTTCAACATACTGCGTTTAATGTTTTTCATTTTTTTCTCCTTAAGATTACAGTTATAAGTTAGTGACTTTCTCCCCGCACGCGAGACGACAGGGCAAATGTGAAGATAAGAGCAACAACCAAAACGGCGCCTTTTACAAAGTCCTGAGTATAATAAGGAGCATTCATCATCGTGAGTCCTTGCAATAAAATGCCAACAAATAATGCGCCGATGGCGGTTCCAAACGCATTTGGCTTAGCAGCACCCAAAACGGCAAAACCAATCAAAGCGGCAGCCACGCTATCGAGAAGCAAATTATTTCCGGAAGCAATATCACCTCGTCCCAAGCGCGCCGCTAGTAAGATGCCTCCAATGGAAGCTGTGACACCCGATATCATATATGCTAAGATCTTATAATTAAACACATTTGTACCGGCCAATGCAGCTGCCCGCTCGTTAGATCCAATAGCATACATTAGCCGACCGTGGCGGGTTTTTTCTAAAAAAACCCAAATTAACACCGAAATAGCCAAAAATATTATGACGGGCACCGGAATTAATTTTTCCAAAAACAAATCAATTCTGTGCCGACCGAGCCATAAGAAGCCTTCTGCAAAAGTACCATCTGCAACTTCGCCTCCGGGAAGTCTCATACCTGTCGAAATCGAACGGCCTTCAGTGGGGATTCTTTGTAAACCTATCAGCAGAAACATCATGCCTAACGTTGCCAATAAATCAGGCACGCGCATTTTTACAATTAAAATTCCATTCACAAACCCAACAGCCGCGCCCATTAACAAACAAGCGATCACGGCAACCGCAGCGCTTTGTTCCAATACAACCATCATGTAAGCAGAAAGCATTAATGCTGAAGTTGCGACCGACCCTATCGAAAGATCGAAACCATCTACTACCAAAGTGCAGGTAACTCCTAAAGCCAAAATACCAGTTATAGCCACAGATTGAAAAATAAATACAGCTGAGCGGGGGCCTGCAAAACCATTGGCAAAAATACTAAAAAATAAAACCAATAATCCCGCAAGAATTATAAATCCAAAACGAATGGCGAACTCTCTTAGAAGATCTTTTTTCATTCTATAACTTCAGCCTGTTTGAGAAGGTTGGAATTTCCAGAAACCTGAGACAACAGCTCTGAAAGGTCTATATTTCTATTCACATGCTCACCGACAATGGCCTTTTCGTGCAAAACTATTATTCGATCTGCTATTTCAATTGCCTCATCAAGCTCAGACACAAAAACTAATGTGGCGCGATTATCTGAAGTGGCCCTGATATGCCGGCCGATGTCGCGCCGCGCTTTAATATCCACACCCTGAAAAGGCTCATCAAGTATCAGAACCTTGCAAGGCTTCAAAAGCCAGCGACCAACAATAACTTTTTGCTGATTACCACCCGACAACGTTTCAATTGCATCTTTTCCGCTCTGGCACACAATTCCAATTGTATCGATCATATCACTGCAAACGGAATACTGCCTTTTTCTATCGGTAAAGCCAAAGGTCGAAAAATTCTTTGTAAACGGCAGTGTCAAATTCGCTTCAATGTCAAAATCGCCCACGACTGCATTATTTGCCCGATCTTTAGGGCTCATATGAACACCACGATATATTGCATCAGCAGGGCTCTTGGGCTCAAAAATCGTACCTTCTAGATAAACTTTGCCGCTTGCAGGCTTTTCCAAGCCAAATAAAATTGAAGATAGCAAGCTTTTGCCGCTGCCGAGTAAACCAGTTACAGCTACAATTTCACCACGCGAGACTGTAATTTCCACAGGGTCACTTTCGTCCGAGAGACGCAGATCACTTAGTTGCAAGACCGGGGAAGAACCCTCAGCTACATCGATCTTAAAATCACTCATTTTCTGACCTAACATTGCGGTAACTGCGCCTTCGTAGTCTAAATTCTCTCCCTCAAACTTACCAGAAATTTGGCCATCCCGCATCGCCAAGATACGGTCTGCAATAGCTCTTATATCTGACATACGATGCGAAATATAAAGAATAGCGACTCCGTCACGCTTTAACGTTTTAATTACCTCAAACAGTCTTTTCGCCTCGACGGCAGATAATGAGGAAGTTGGTTCATCCAAAATCAGGAGCTTAGGGTTGCAAGCAACAGCACGCGCGATCGCAATCAATTGTCGGTCGGCAATACCCAACCTAGAAACTGCAACATCCAAATCCGCGTCAAACCCAACAGATTTGGCTATTTTGGCAGCTCGCGCTTTCATTTCCGCACGCTTTAAAAACATTCTTTTTCCAGGCTGCGCCAAATTATCCAACAAAAGATTCGACGTCACATCAAGGTCGGGAATAACACCATCATTGATTGATTGATGTACAGTGATCACGCCATTTCTAGAGGCCTCAATAGGTGATCTTGGCTTAAACGGAGATCCAAAAAGTTTAATATGCCCTGTATCAGGTGAATGCACCCCACATAGAATTTTTACCAGTGTTGATTTTCCTGCGCCATTGGCGCCCATCAAAACACTGACCTGACCGGAAGGCAATTTCATGTCAATGCCGCGCAACACCTGGTTGGGCCCAAACGACTTTTCTAATCTGCTAATTTCGCACGCCACGTCGGACATTATTAAGCTCCCTAACAACTACTTTTGTCTTGATTCAATCAGATGTCAAGCTTGTTGACATTTGATTAAATCGGTTGGATGGTCTACAAATGCCGTTAAGGAGTTTGTAATGATCGATGATAAATATGAACCGTTAACAATACAAAATTTACCTAAGCGATTAATGGCTGTTCGCGAATTAACGGACCAAATCGGGCAGAATGTTGACACTTGGGAAGTTAAAGAGGTCGGCGATGGCAATCTAAACCTTGTATTTGTTGTAAAAAGCCCTTCTGGAGCGGTAATTGTAAAGCAAGCCCTTCCTTATGTTCGACTGGTAGGAGATAGTTGGCCGCTTCCATTATATCGCGCTTATTTTGAGTATCATGCATTGACCAGACAAGCAGCGAGGGCCGAGGGCACTGTCCCGAAAATTTATTACTTCAACAGTGATCAAGCTCTCCTCGTTATGGAATATCTTACACCCCACAAAATTCTTAGAGAAAAGCTTATTTTGGGAGAAAAAGTAGAAAATCTGGCAGCGGACGTAGGACAGTTTTGCGCCAGGACGGCGTTTCGTGGCTCAGACCTTTCATTAGACACAGCGCGAGTCAAAAACGATCGAGCGTTATTTGCAGGCAATGTAGCTATCCCCGCAATTACCGAAGCGTTAGTTTTTACAGATCCCTATTTCGATGCGAATATGAACAATCATACAGCCGGGTTGGACGTAATTGTCAAAACTATACGCAATGATATAGAAATGAAGGCGCGCACACAGCATTTCTTTCGGCTCTATTCAGCACAACAAGACACAATGTGCCATGGGGACCTTCACTCTGGTTCGATAATGTGCACCTCCACAGAGAGTAAAGTGATTGACCCAGAATTTGTAACCTATGGACCGTTTGGATTTGATTTGGGTATGTTATTCGCAAATTACTTCATGGCCTTTTTCTCACAAACCGAACATCGAGGTGACAATTTAGAAGATTATCAAAACTGGATATTGGAGGTAATTTCAGAAACTTGGTCAAGTTTTGAAAAAGAGTTTTCTGACCTTTGGCATACGGAGCGTACCGGAATGTTGTATCCTAAAACTATGTTTGAAGATCAAGGCCATAGCTCGAATAAGGCATTGATCAGTTTATTAACTGATATCTGGCGAAATAGCTTAGGGTTTTGTGGCATAGAGATGCATCGGCGCTGTTTGTCGCTGGCGCATAACGCAGATTTTGAACGTATTGATGATTTAGAGCGGCGCGCTCCTCTGGAGGCGCGCAATTTGATGATGGGGCGAGACCTTATTTTAAAGAATGAAAAAATTAGTAGCACCAACGATCTTTTAAATTTAGCCAGGAAATTTAACGCGGAGGACTTTTTATGAAAGTCAACGGAGTTGCATTCAGATCTATCTGGTATGACGAACATGAAAAAAATGTAAAGATTATTGACCAACGCTGGCTTCCGCACGAATTCCGGATCGTGAATCTTAGAACAAAAAACGACTTTGCCAACGCAATTTCCGATATGTGGGTGCGTGGCGCACCGCTAATAGGCGCAACCGCAGCCTATGCGATCGCTGAAATAATGGCCGTTGACCCAAGCAATACAAGTTTGGAAACTGCATGTATCGAGCTAAATGAAACGAGACCAACAGCAATAAATTTGTACTGGGCTTTATCGCGCTGCAAAAGTGCATTGGAAAGCGTAGAGGTAAACGTACGCGCAGCTGCAGCAATGCAGTTGGCACATGCCATTGCAGAAGAAGATGTGGTAATGAACCAACAAATTGGAATGCACACGTTAAACATAATCAAAAAACTTGCGGCGAAAAAATCCAATAATGCACCAGTCAACATCCTCACTCACTGCAATGCCGGATGGTTGGCAACAGTTGATTGGGGAACGGCGACGAGCGGCATGTATCAAGCACATGATGCAGGAATACCGATTCATATATGGGTTGATGAAACTAGACCTAGAAACCAAGGCGGCCTTACCAGTTGGGAATTGGGCAGCCATGGCATTCCCCACACCTACATAACGGACAATGCTGGCGGGCATCTTATGCAGCATAACAAAGTTGACATGGTTATTGTGGGAACCGATAGAACTACAGCGCGTGGTGACGTGTGTAATAAAATAGGTACGTATCTCAAAGCTTTGGCAGCCTTTGATAACAACGTGCCATTTTATGTTGCCTTACCCTCTCCAACTATCGATTGGAGCGTAAACGACGGGGTAGCAGAAATTCCAATCGAAGAACGATCTAGTTTGGAAGTGAGCCATGTTATGGGTATAGATCCAAATGAAAACTTGGCAACAGTCCAGATCACGCCACAAGAAGCAGAGACTGGAAATCCAGCTTTTGATGTAACGCCAAATCGCTTAATCACTGGCTTAATCACTGAACGCGGCATCGCAGAAGCCTCGTCAGAAGGCTTGGATGGCTTATTTCCCGAATTTAAAGGTAAAAACAATGATCGAAAATAGATTTTCTGAGCTTGAAGCTCAAAAATGGCGCTGTAATGCGGGCAGTCTTGCCGCTGATCAAGAGCTAGCAGAACGTGTCTATACCTCTCGTTTGATTGGATCTGATCGGGACTTACTTATGCATGGGGGGGGAAATACATCCGTAAAGCTCCAACGCGAAAACCTTTTCGGTGAACAAAAAGATGTACTTCACGTGAAAGGATCTGGGTGGGATCTCGATACGATTCAGGCTGCTGGATTGCCCGGCGTATGGCTGAGCCCTTTGCTAAAGCTTAGGCAGCTAAGTTCCCTAAGTGATGAAGATATGGTAAATTATCAGCGCTCAAACTTATTAGACTGCGCTTCACCAAACCCAAGTGTGGAAACACTGCTTCACGCATTTTTACCGCATCGATTTGTAGACCATACTCATGCTACACCTTTTTTAATTTTAGCAAACCTTCCTAATGCGGAAGAAATTTGTCATGAAATTTTTGGGAATCGACTCGGGATCGTTCCTTACATCATGCCAGGTTTTAATCTCGCAAAAAAAGCAGCCGAAGTTTACGACAGTAATCCAAATGTAGAAGGCCTGCTCTTGTTGAACCATGGGCATTTTGCTTTTGGGGAAACCGCTGAAGCCAGCTATAATTTAATTGTTTCACATACAAATGAAGTAGCCAATTATTTGAAAATGACGAAACCAACCTCAATTGGTTGGCGCGGGTCAATCGAAAAAAGAAATGTTCTACCAGTTTTAAGGGGCGCAATTGCGGAAGTTCATAAAAATATAGGCATCCAAATGCCTATATTAGATGTTAGGAATTGTGCCGATGTAATGTCATTTTTCGAACGCCCAGATTTAGAAAGCTTAGCCAAAAGAGGCATGGCATCTCCCGATCACGTTCTGCGTACTAAAGGTCAGCCTCTGATCTTAACAAAGCGTGAGCTGGCTGGCGGCAAAGAGAATATTATTGATAAGATTAAAACATTTGCATCAGATTACAGAAAATACTTCGAAAGACAGGCTCCAAATGCCTCTGAACCGAAAACGTTAATTTCTCCGGATCCAAAACATGCGTGGGTTGAGGGTGTAGGGATTGTTGGTTTTGGAACAAGCCCGGCCGCCGCGTCTGCTGCAGCAGATTTAGCAGAGCAAAATATGCGTGTCAGATCTGTAGGAGAAGATGCAGGAGGGTTTTATCCTCTTGGCGAAAAAGATATGTTTGATTGTGAGTATTGGTCGCTTGAGCAAGCCAAACTTGGAAAAGGTATTGCTCCGCCATTACAGGGAAAAATTGCTGTTATAACGGGTGGTGCAGGCGCAATCGGATTAGCTACTGCACAAGCTTTGGCGGCCAAAGGCGCTAGTATAATGTTGGTAGATCAAGCCCTTGACAAACTGGAGTCTGCGGCAGCGTCGTTGGGACATTGGCATGGTTTTTATGAAACGAATATCACCGAGGAAGGTGCTGCAAAAGACGCCATGAATGCCTGCATCGAAAAATTTGGCGGTATAGATATATTGGTTTCTAATGCAGGGTCTGCCCAAGGTGGTGGTTTATTAGACCTACATGAAGAGCAGCTCAGGGCGGCGTTTGAACTAAACTTTTTCGCGCACTATAAATTTGCAACTGAAGCTGCACAAATGATGCAAGCCCAAGGACATGGCGGTCAGATACTTTTCAACATATCTAAACAATCCGTAAATCCAGGCAAAAACATGGGAGCCTATGGGATGCCCAAAGCAACCACAATGTTTTTAATGCGCCAATTGGCGTTAGAACTTGGGCCAGAGGGAATTAGAGTGAACGGCATAAATGCAGATAGAATAAGATCCGGGTTATTAACCGACAGCTTTATCAAAGAACGGTCCAAGGCACGCGGTATGAGCGAAGCAGATTATATGGGCGGAAACCTACTTCAAAAAGAAGTGGAAGCCAGCCACGTCGCAGATGCCTTTGTGGCCTTGGCATTGATGTCAAGAACTACAGGACATGTTCTCACGGTTGATGGTGGGAATACAGCAGCCGAGCTGAGGTGATTTATTGGACGCAAATGAGACAAAACCTTATACTGCTATAAAATCGGATGTTTTGGTTACCGTATCTGAGCTATATTACAAAGATGGTCGCACGCAGCAAGATATTGCTGAGAGATTGGGAATTTCGCGTGCCACGGTCATCAATTATTTAAAGCAAAGCCGTGATCAGGGTCTCGTCGAAATAAAGATAAAAGGTTCCGCATATCAAGGATCTGAATTAGAACTAGAACTTAGGCGAAAATACGCACTCAAAGAAGTTTATATCACAAATACCGATCACAAACGAACGGCGCATGAAGCGCATCTATCAACAGCACGATTGGCCGCAAAAGCATTAGAGGGATTATTAAAAAATGGAGATAGAATAGGAGTTGCATGGGGACGAACTATCCAACTTGTCTCAAAAGAATTATCACGAAAAGATATTCATTCTCTGACTATTTGCCAAATTACAGGAAGCGTAATGTCAGAAGAATTGATTAGTGCAGAAGCGAGCGCGATCAGGTTTGCAGAAAACTTAAACGGACGCTGTTACACCCTTCATGCCCCTGCAATCATGTCTCAGCCAAATTTGGCTCATCAACTTCGGCAAGAGCCAGTCGTGAATGATCAACTTGAAAGGTTAAAGGGGTTAAACAGAATTATATTTTCCGTTGGAGGTATAGATTTGGCAGATCCAACAAGAATTAAGATGGCCACAGATAAAGAACTTTCTTCTTTTCTCATGAATGGGGCGAAAGCCCTTTTGTGCGGACATATACTGGATGCCAATGGGGAACATATTGAGCATGATTTTAGTGAAAGAATAATTGGTATGAAACCAAATGAGATACGTTCGGTTCCATGTAAGATATGCGTCGCCTCACAACATCACGATGCGATTGCCGTACGAACTGCACTCATTGGAGGCTATGCAACACATTTAGTGATCGATAAATCTTTAGCTCGTTTGTTGTGAATTGTTTTAGCGGAGCCAGAAATTTGTATCGCTGTATTTGAACCCCATACCTTTAATTTTTTTAAGGCCTAGGCGTGGATAGAACGCTGAGATACCTGACAATTATGATATGATTTTTCTGCAGAAGATGCCAGTCGGCTTACAGATACCAGCTCTATCAGCTCTGTATATGGCGTTATTTGCCGAAGCGCCCCTGATATATCTAATTTGGTAGCTTGCAGATAAGTGTTTCATTTTGTTCAATAAAAAGGTACACTGAATGAGTTTTACTTTCAACTTTTTAATTAATAAAGGCGAATGGCTGAGATTGTTGTGTGCGCATATCACCGCTTCGAAAAACAGTTAAATAAGATTGGATGAAGCTAAACCTGGATCGGCTTCAACAACAGGCTACCAGCGTCTCTGCCCGAAAAAATCGACCACTGAGACAGCCATAGCCCGCCATAAACATATTTTCATCCAAGAACGGCAGTTTCTCATTGGTGCCTGCAGAAACCTGCACCTTTGCAGTGGCCATCAGCAGCTCATGTGAGGCTCTTCTCCATACGAAGCTTCTGCCGATTATCCTGTCGCGCAAACCTTAACTCACAAAATATCCTGAAAATGGAGCCTTTGAACGCTGGCCTCTATTGCAGCGTCAAACAGGCCCGGTATATTCACCGCGCGCCGGGTAATTATTTGCAATCACAAAATCAAGCGCGCCGATCAGCTCTGAAAAATGCGGCCGTACAAAGGGCATCGTTTGAACCGACGCATAATAGAGCGTCTGATCAGGTGAAACCATGAACAGACCAGGCTCTGCAAACAGCTTAGGCTCTTCTATACCGATCGAGGTTTTACCGCGTGATGTCGAGATATAAAGCCCCCAGTCACGGGCGATCGACAAAGGCAAATCATAGCCAAAGCGCAAACCATCGACGCCAATTTTCTGCGCCATTTGCTCGGTACGCTCTTGCCCGTCAGAACTGATAGCGATGGTGCCTACGCCGCGCTCGGAAAACGCCTTGACCAGGGCCTGAAACTCTTTGAGATAGGTTGCGCAAAGCGGACAATGCAATCCGCGGTAAAAGCACAGCACGGTTCCACGTTGGCTGGTTTCAGATGAAAGATCAAACGGCCCTTGATCAAGCGTTGGAACGCTTAGATTGGGTGTTTTTTGACGGGGAACAAGCATGTAAGACCTTCTTTTTGGAATGCTCCTCTTTATAAGCCGCTTCGCTTCATAACAAAACCTAATCTTTTGCTTATGCCCCGCCTGATCGGCCCGCCTTTCCCGAACGGCAGCGCACCCGCCTACAAAAACCGAAACAAACATAAAGATATGCCTCTGCAATAGGCCTAAGAAAGCTACGGTTTGATCAGAATAAAACAGCCAGCACCCACCTCATGCCGCCAAAAGGGTGATCTTTAATCTTCAACCTGCATTTCAGCGCCGCGCGCCACTGCAACACGCGGCGTTTGCTTTCGCGCAAGCCATCTGAATTTGCCCCGATCTTTGCCGGCCAGCACGGGGCCGATCATAGCGATGGACCTCTTTAAAACCTTGCACTATCATGAAGGCTCGTCCGCAAAATGGGGGCCTATAAAGCCCATCACCTTGAACGCTTGCAGGAGAGATATGAATGACATGCGTTTTTATACAAATAAGATGCGCGCCGGGAAAAACCTATCAAGTGGCGGATGCGCTATCCCTCAAGGAAGTCCATTCTGAAATGTATTCCACCAGCGGCGATTTTGACTTGCTGCTGAAAATCTACGTCCCAGAGGGCAAAGATGTTGGGCGTTATATCAATGAATTAATCGGCCCCATAGAGGGTATCCAGCGAACGCTGACAACGCTGACCTTTTCAGCATTCTAATTGACCATATAAGGGAGGAAACAATGAATAAATTTCTGATGGCAACGGCTGCGCTTGCACTCGGTGCAACCACCGCAGTTGCGGATGTAAAAATCGGTATGATCACAACCTTATCAGGCGGTGGCGCCGGCCTTGGAATTGATGTTCGCGATGGGTTCATGTTGGCTGTTGCACAATCTGGCCGCAGCGATATCGACGTTGTTATCGAAGATGATCAGCGCAAACCTGATATCGCAGTCCAACTGTCGGATAAAATGATCCAATCCGAACGGGTTGATATTATGACCGGGATTATCTGGTCAAACCTTGCAATGGCCGTGGTGCCAGCCGTGACCAATCAAAACGTGTTTTACCTTTCGCCAAATGCGGGCCCGTCACCTTTGGCAGGTCGGGGTTGCCATGAAAATTACTTTAATGTGGCATGGCAAAATGACAATCTACACGAGGCGGCTGGCGCCTATGCCAACAGCGCTGGGTATAAAAATAGCTTCATCATGGCCCCCAATTACCCCGCCGGGCAAGACGCCTTGACTGGGTATAAGCGCTTTCACACTGGCGATCTGGCTGGAGAGGTTTTCACCAAGCTCGGGCAAACCGATTACGCGGCGGAAATCGCGCAAATCCGCGCCAGCGGCGCTGACAGCGTTTATTTCTTTTTGCCCGGTGGCATGGGGATCTCTTTCTTGAAACAATATGCGGATAGCGGCATTGATATCCCGGTTGTGGGCCCGGCCTTCAGTTTTGACCAAGGGATCCTACAGGCCGTGGGAGCCGCCGCTTTGGGCGTTGTGAACACATCACAATGGAATAAGGATATCGACAACCCGACCAATGCGGCCTTTGTTGAAACCTTTCAGGCGGCCTATGGGCGCTTGCCATCACTTTATGCCAGCCAAGGGTTTGATACGGCCAATTTGCTGATTTCGGCGCTTGAAACAGCCCATCCATCCGATGCGGATAGCTTCCGCAACGCGCTGCGTGCGGCAAATTTTGACAGTACGCGGGGGAAGTTTGCTTTTGGGCCAAACCACCACCCGATTCAAACGATATACGCGCGCGAAGTGATCCAAGAAGGGGATGTCTTCACCAATAAAATCATCGGGGTGGCCTTCGAAAACCACTCGGATGCTTATGCGGGCGATTGCAAAATGTAAGTAGCCTTTAGCGCGCCTGCTTGCAGGCGCGCTAAACTTTGGGGTTCCAATGTCCGCAATCCTTATTATCGAGCAAATTCTGAACGGCCTGCAATTTGGCGTTATGCTGTTTTTAATGGCGGCCGGTCTTACCTTGATTTTTGGCGTTATGGGATTGATCAACCTCGCGCATGGATCGCTTTACATGGTGGGGGCCTTTGCCGCTGCCAGCATGGCCGGCCTGACCGGCTCTTTCTTTATCGGCCTGCTTGCGGCGCTGATTGCTGCCGCACTAGCCGGTGCAATTATCGAAATTGTGGTGATCAGACGGCTGTATAAAGCTGCGCATTTGGATCAGGTACTGGCCACTTTTGCCCTGATCCTGATCTTCTCGGAAGGCACGCGCTGGCTGTTTGGATCCTTTCCCCTGTTTTTAGAGATACCCGAGCTTTTATCAGGGCCAATTTCCCTACCGGGTGGCATACAATATCCGCTCTACCGCCTGAGTTTAATCGCGATTGGCTTGGCGGTGGCACTGGGGCTATGGGCCCTCATTGAAAAGACCCGGATCGGCATACAAATCCGCGCCGGCGAAAATGACCGCGAAATGATCGCCGCGCTTGGAGTGGATATTTCAAAACTCTACACGCTGGTATTCGCGCTTGGCGCGGCCTTGGCCGGCACTGCCGGAGCTTTGGTTGGCGCCATCCAATCGGTGCAGGTCGGGATGGGAGAACCGGTGCTTATTTTAGCGTTTGTGGTGATCGTGATCGGCGGCATCGGTTCGATCCGAGGGGCGTTTATCGGTGCGCTTTTGGTTGGCCTCACCGATACGCTTGGCGGGGTTTTTCTGCCCGAGCTGTTGAAGCTGTTCATGGAAACGGGCAGCGCGCAGAAAACCGGATCGGCCTTTGCCTCTATGGGTATCTATATTTTGATGGGCGGCGTTCTGATTTGGAAGCCCACCGGATTGTTTGGTGCCCGCGCATGAGGCTACGCGAGCCATATCTGAACGCCGCGGTTCTTCTGGGGCTGATTGCGCTGCCGCTTGCCGCGCTGCTAGCAGATGCGCCTTTTACGATCACATTGGCCACCCGCGCAGTGATTCTTGCGCTGGCGGCGGTGGGCTTGAATATTGCGTTGGGAATCGGGGGGCTGGTGAGCTTCGGACATGCGGTATTCTTTGGTATTGGCGGTTATGTGATGGGCATTTTGGCCAGCCATGCGCAAACCTATACCCCGTTAGATCTGGGTTTCGTCTCTATAGAAGGCACCAAATCCATGCCCGTGATTTGGCTGTCTGCCATGCTGATTTCAGGCATTATCGCCTTTTTTATTGGCCTACTTTCGCTGCGCACCTCGGGCGTCTATTTCATTATGATCACCCTCGCCTTCGGGCAATTATTCTACTATTTTAGTATTTCTTGGCCCCAATATGGCGGAGAAGACGGATTATCGATCTATATGCGCAACGATTTTCCAGGGTTGAATACGTTAAAGCCCCTGCAATTCTTCTGCCTATGTTTTGGTTTATTATGCAGCGTGCTCTTTATACAATCCAAGCTGCAATCTGCGCCTTTTGGGCTGTCGCTGAATGCCGCGCGGCAAACGCCGTTGCGCGCACAAGCCGTTGGAATTGAGCCGCTGAAACTGCGGTTGCTGGCCTTTGTGATTTCGGGTGCGATCACCGGACTTGCTGGTGCTTTATTTGCAGATCTCAACCGGTTTGTATCGCCCACAATGTTCAGCTGGCAGCTTTCAGGAGAATTGATCGTGCTGATCATAATCGGCGGCGTCGGACGCTTGATGGGCCCTGTAATCGGGGCCTGCATGTTCGTAGCTTTGGAACATTTCTTGGGCGGGTTAACCGAGTTTTGGCACGTCTATCTGGGCCTGATCCTGCTCTGCATCGTTTTATTCGCGCGCGGCGGGCTGATCGGATTATTAACCGGCAAAGACGGAGCCAAAGTGTGATGGCCCAGCCGGTTCTTGCCACGCATAAGCTACAGAAAAGCTTTGGCGCCTTGCTCGCCACTGATCGCGTGTCGGTGACGCTGATGCCAGGGGAAATTCACGCGGTGATTGGCCCGAACGGGGCAGGAAAATCAACCTTGATCAAACAAATATGCGGCAGCCTACAGCCTGATAGCGGCTCGGTGGATTTGCTGGGCAAAGATATTTCTCAGCTTGGGACTGCGGCGCGCGCGCGCCAGGGCTTGGCCCGCAGTTTTCAAATTTCAGAACTTGCGATGGAAGACACGGTTCTTCAAAATGTTGTGCTTGGCGGGATCGGAGCCACGCGTGCAACCTGGCGGTTCTGGAGACCTGCTTTGCACACTCAGGCACTGATCGCGCGTGCAGAATCGGCTTTGGCGCGCGTGAACCTTTTGGAACAAAAGGATACGATCTGCGCAAAATTAAGCCATGGGCAACGCCGCCAATTGGAAATAGCTGTGGCCTTAACCCTGGCACCAAAAGCCTTCATCATGGATGAGCCGATGGCAGGGCTTGGCGGCGAAGGCTCTAAAACAATGACCAAATTTCTGGATGGATTGCGCGGCGAGGCGCCGATCCTGCTGGTCGAGCATGATATGGATGCCGTTTTTGCGCTGGCCGATCGGATCAGTGTGCTGGTCTATGGAAAAATCATCGCCACCGGAAGCGCCCGCGAGATCCGCGCCGATCGCGCGGTGCGCGAAGCCTATCTAGGAGAGGCAGAATGAGCCTGTTAAGGGTAGAAAACCTGCGCGCCTCTTATGGCAGCAGCCAAGCGCTTTCAGGGGTTGACCTAAGCATTTCTGAGGGCGAAGTCACCGCGCTTATGGGGCGCAATGGAATGGGAAAATCTACTACGGTGAAAGCCATTTGCCGGATGATCAATTCGCAGGGCGGTTTGACGCTAGAGGGTCAAAACCTGCATCTGCTTCACAGCCATCAAGTGGCTCGTAAAGGCATTGGGTTGGTTCCAGAGGGCCGCCGCTGCTTTACCAATCTAAGCGTAGGCGAGAATCTAATCGCCGCGTCCCGACCCGGCCATTGGACATTGAGCCGGATCGCAAAACTCTTCCCCCGCTTAGAGGAGCGCCGCGACCAATCCGCCGCCTCCCTCTCGGGCGGCGAGCAACAGATGCTCGCGATCGGGCGGGCCTTGATGACCAACCCCCGGCTTTTGATCTTGGATGAAGCCACTGAGGGTTTGGCCCCCCTGATCCGACAAGAAATCTGGGCGGCTATTTCGCACCTAAAACATCAAACCGGCTTGGCTATTTTACTGATCGATAAATCGCTCAAAGAGCTGAGCGCTATCTCGGATAACGCGGTGATATTAGAGCGTGGCAAAACCGTGTGGTCCGGGCCAATGGCCCATCTGACGCGCGATATCACCGAAAGCTATTTGGGCGTATAACCCCCTTGCAAAAACACGCAAACCCATGAAGGTCGCCGCCTTTTAAAAGCCCCGCCAAAGGCTAAAATCCGCTCGCAACCCAAACGCCCCGGAACGGGCGGATCCCGCAAGGTCACGGCCCCTTGCCAGCTCTTCGCGTCTCATGGGCGCCCCAGCCCATATCGGATCGCCGGGCCCTGCCCATGCTGCGCGCTCAATCTGATCACAAAAGGCGCGTTGATCGAGCTGGGTCACAAAATAAGGCAGGCAAAACTGGCCAGATATTTTACACTGTTGAAATCAGTTTTGAAAAATCGGCGGGCAGCTATGCCCAGACCCGTCAAGGAACAGGAATATAACCGGAAAACTGTCTAATGATGGGCAACTCTATTCCCTTAGAGAGCGCGCCCGTCCTAGAAATCGGAGGCCATGCGCTTCGCATTCCCGCTCGATTCATACGGCCGCAGGCTCAAAAACCCGCAGCTTTTTCTGCGAACCGTTATACAATGGTCAAAAAATATGCGCTCAGTGCCCGACTGGCGGGACCAAAACCGGTAAAGTCGAGCGCCCTTTAAGCGCTTGGATCATGATAATATCTCAAAATTGCAGAGACACCCCATAGTGCATTATCTGAATTAGCCCTTATCGTTCTTATTTTTAGAACTCGATTTCTGTTCGCAAGCGTCTATTTCCATAGTGCAGTATACGTTCAAGGAATCTTCTATGTCAATTCGACCGGCTATCTCAACCAGCACAGCCACACCAACTCGGGAAGGGGCAGGCGTGCATTTGCATCGCGCCTTTGGCTTTAATGAGCCAGAAGCGCATGATCCCTTTTTACTGTTTGATGATTTTCGCAACGAACACCCCGCCGCCTATGCAGGCGGCTTTCCCTGGCACCCGCATCGGGGCATTGAAACCATCACCTATGTGTTGAACGGATCCGTTGACCATAGCGACAGTTTGGGAAACACCGGCACTTTGGGCGCAGGCGATGTGCAATGGATGACAGCCGGATCGGGGATCATGCATCAGGAAATGCCCAATGGAAATTCCAAGGGGCAAATGCACGGGTTTCAGCTTTGGGCAAATTTGCCGGGTAGCCTAAAGATGACAACGCCGCGCTATCAAGACGTAGACGCAAAAGAAATTCCCGAAATTATCGATGATGATGGCAGCGTGGTGCGGATCATAACAGGAGAGTTTTGGGGCAAACAGGGCCCTGTTGATGGGATCGCTGCAGACCCGCTTTATCTGGATATCAGCATCCCAGCGGGGCGCAAAAAAGTTCTAAAAGTCGATACGTACCGCAATACATTCGCCTATATATTTGAAGGCGCTGGGAAATTTGCCGATGCCTCAACGCCCCATGGGGTCTTGCTGGAAAAAGAGGTGATGGGCGAAGAACTGAATATCCGCGATTTATCTGGCAATCGAACATTGGTGCGCTTTGGCACGGGCGATGAGATTGTTGTAAAAGCCGGCCCCCAAGGCATGCGCTTTTTACTGGTGGCCGGCTCGCCCATTCAAGAACCCGTGGCGTGGCATGGGCCGATTGTGATGAATACGCGCGCAGAATTGCAGCAAGCTTTTAGCGATTTACGCAATAACCAATTTATCAAACCACAAGATCATTAAAGTAAGGAAATCAGATGGGGTTGTTGCAAGAAGGAAAATGGGTCGACCGGTGGTATGATACAAAAAAAGAGGGGGGGCATTTTGTGCGCAAAGAGGCGCAATTCCGCAACTGGATCACCGCGGATGGCGCTGCTGGGCCAAGCGGCGCCGGAGGCTTCAAGGCAGAGCCGCGGCGCTATCACCTTTACGTATCTTTGGCCTGCCCCTGGGCGCATCGAACGCTGATTTTTCGCGCGCTGAAGGGTTTGGACGCTATGATTTCCGTCTCTATCGTTCATTGGTATATGGCCGAGAATGGTTGGACGTTTGAGCCCGGCGCTGGCGTCATCCCAGACAGCGTGAACGGGGCCAAGCTCATGCATCAGATTTACACCACGGCCGATGCGCAATATTCAGGCCGCGTGACGGTTCCGGTGCTATGGGACAAAAAAACCGCTACGATTGTCTCAAATGAATCTTCTGAAATCATCCGAATGTTCAATTCGGAATTTGATGCGCTGGGCGCACAATCCGGCGATTATTATCCCAACGCCCTACGCCCAGAGATCGAGGCCCTGAATGCGCGTATATACGCGACGCTGAACAATGGCGTGTATCGCTGCGGCTTTGCCACTACGCAAACGGCTTATGAGGCCGCCATCACGCCTTTATTTGATACGCTTGACTGGCTAGAGGGCATTTTAGCCAAAACCCGTTATCTTACCGGCCCGGATATCACCGAAGCGGATTGGCGGTTGTTCACCACATTGATCCGGTTTGATCCCGTCTATGTGGGCCATTTTAAATGCAATCTGCGCCGCATTGTTGATTACCCCAACCTCTCAAACTATTTGCGTGATCTTTACCAGCAACCGGGCATTGCTGAAACGGTGAATATGCAACATATTAAAGAGCATTATTATGCCAGCCATGACAGCATCAATCCATCACGCGTGGTCCCCAAAGGGCCCACTATTGATTTTTCCCAACCACATAATCGAGGTTAACCGGAATGAGCGATCAATCTGTGCCCCTCATTGCGGCAAAACATCCGATCAAAACCCAATTAGAGGCTGGTAAAACCTATTTCTGGTGCCGCTGTGGCCGCTCGGCCGCGCAGCCTTTTTGTGACGGATCGCATCGCGGCACCGATATAAAGCCGCTTAAATTCACCGCAGAGACCACGCAAAGCGCCGCGCTTTGCCAATGCAAATCAAGCGGTAATGCACCTTTCTGCGATGGCAGTCATCGCATATTAGGCGATCTGAAAATGGGTGATTTCGCGCCTTTGCCCGCAGCCAAAGATGCAATGCCCGAACCGATGGCAACGCCCGAAGAACCAACAGTTGCAAGGATCCACGCGCTTGCGCGCGATGGCCTTGCGCAGCTTGGCCATCACGGCGAAATGGGATCGATGGGCGTGCCCCGCACTGCGCTTCCCAGTTGGGATGATATTCAAATACTGACCGCGCAAATGGCCAAAAAGCCGCTTTTGGATGAGGCTCCCGTTGCCACCTCAACGATCATTGGGCCAAAAGCAGATAAGCCGCTCCAGCTTGATATCCCCTTGTTTATTTCCGACATGAGCTTTGGCGCCCTCTCCGAAGAGGCTAAAATTGCATTGTCGCGGGGTGCTGAATTATCCGGCACCGGTATTTGCTCGGGTGAAGGGGGCATGCTGCAAGAAGAGCAAGCTGAAAATACGCGATATTTTTATGAATTGGCTTCGGCCAAATTTGGATGGGACCCAGCGCTTGCTGCGCAGGTGCAGGCGTTCCATTTCAAAGGTGGACAAGGGGCCAAAACCGGCACGGGCGGGCATCTTCCAGGGGAAAAAGTAGAGGGTAAAATCGCCCAAGTGCGCGGCTTGCAGCCGGGTCAAGACGCAATTTCCCCCGCCACATTTCCCGATCTGCGAACGCCGGCAGATTTTCGAAAATTGGCTGATGAAGTGCGCGAACGCTCTGGTGGCATTCCAATCGGGTTCAAGCTATCCGCGAACCATATCGAAGAGGATATCGATTTCGCATTGGAGGCAAACGCGGATTATATCATTCTTGACGGGCGCGGCGGCGGAACGGGCGCAGCGCCATTGATCTTTCGGGATCACATTTCGGTTCCAACCATTCCAGCTTTGGCCCGGGCGCGCCGTCATTTGGATGCGAAAGCCGGCCGCGATGTGACCTTGGTGATTACCGGAGGCTTGCGCGTTGCTGAAGATTTTGCAAAAGCGATGGCGTTGGGGGCTGATGCGATCGCGCTGTCAAATTCGGCGATGCAAGCGGTGGGCTGTGTGGCGGCAAGAATGTGCAATTCAAACAATTGCCCCGCCGGGATTGCCACCCAAAAGCCCGAATTGCGCGAAAAGCTGGATGTGCAGGTCAGCGCGGAAAGATTGGCCCGTTTCTTGGGGGCAAGCGTGTCTTTGATGCAAGTTTTGGCACGCGCTTGCGGCCATTCAAGCTTGGCCGAGTTCCACCATTCCGATCTTACAACTTGGAAAAAAGAGATGGCTGATCTGAGCGGTGTGACATTTGCCGGTATCAATTCATAGCTGATCGAAGGCGCTTAACTTTTGCAAGCACCGCGTGAAGATGTACGTTTATAATAAGCTTGTACAGTAAGCGGCGATTGGCAAAGAGGCTTATACCGCAGGGGAATGAAAGGCAGGGCATTAATCGCTGCCGATGGCGTTGAGGTTTTGTTGCCCAACTGCGCGCCAGACCAACAGGGCAATGCTGATCCCTGGCGCTTAAACTCGACGTAGCCGCGTGAATGACTTTGCAGATAACCTTCACAAAATGTTTTGAAACGGGTCGTATTGGCAAATAATAGCAGCAAGCTGTCGCGGCCTCATACGGATTACGCGGGAATGTCTCGGCTATTCGTAATTGTTTGCATTGCGATACAAATGATCACCGTCTCTCATTCTGTTCTTTTGATTAAGTCTTGATATATATTATCAAGATCTTCCATGTTCCGCGCAATGATCTTCGCCCGTTTGAAGCCTATGGCGGGGGCTGGAGCTTGATCCGAATGTAGCGAAAGCAGTATCCGGTTGGGCGTCAGCGTTACTCAGGCCAGCTATCTCAACCATTCGGCGACCTGTGTCACGGCTCGGGGCTGATCCTGTGCGACTTATACTTCATTTGACGGCAAAGCAGCTGAACTATTTGCAAATCAGTCCAAGAAACAGCAAGCCGTTTCTTTGATCCGATGCTTTTCTCCATGAAACCGGCGGTTAACGATTTGAACGCTCTAATGTTTTCTGTTGAGCGGCGAACGAAATGACGACTTTGATTGGTGCAAGCACATGAACCAACAAAGCTGAGGCCAGCCCTTTGGCCACAAGCTCTTCTTGCATGGATGCTGCACACTTGCAGGAGATTGCTTCAACCCATATCGTGATGCTTTCAACACCCGTTGAAACCATTTTCAAATGCGTCTCTCGATGTGCCAGAAAGTTTTGATAATTTTTTGCAATCGGTACCAATTTTGGGTCTTTTATCATAAATGTATTCCGCACTTTCAAACAGAATTATCGCTATCGTTTAGCTTAAGTCAGCTGGTCGCGTTGCTCAGTTAAATAAGCGTAAACCTGTTTTCGAACTGCTCATATTTTTCCCCTTCTCTGAAGCCCACACTTTCTTCCTCTCCTAGCGCTTGAGCTCTAACGGATAGGCGTATCCATAAGTCGCAGAGCCCTTGTGAGGTTCGCGCACAGGTATCAATATGAATATGAATTTTTTACATCCTCTTGGAATTCTGAGTATTCGCCTTAGTTTTGTATTGTTAACCGATGGGAGATCAAAAGGTGTTTAGAGCAGTCATACGTTTTATTTGTGCGGTATCCATTTGCTTTGCTGGAGGTGTGTCGGCAGACCCGTCTTCAAACTTCTCTCTCGGTGCTGCTTATATAAATGGTAACTCCATTTACACCGGTGTTGGATCAACCTCGCGCTTTATGCCCTCGATCGCCTACGAAAACGATAAAGTAAAAATCGATTTTCGAGAAGGCGTATCTTATAAATTCATAGACACCCAAACCTTTGGAATGCGCGCAGCAATCGCCCCCAATTTCCGTCCCTATAAGAGCGCAGATTCAACTTCACTCTCGGGAATGGATCGCAAAATGACATTTGACGGAGTGATCATGGGTTCATTTGATATCGTTCGGGGTTCCACACTCAAGCTGAAAATGGCCCGCGAAGTCACCAATGAATTCAATGGCACGCTCGTTGATCTTGCGTTCAGCCAGTTTATCCCAATTGGCGGTCAGCCTGTAATCGTTTCATTGGGATCGAAAAACTACGATAGCAAACGCGCAGAATACTTTTTTGGTGTAAAGCCCTCTGAGGCTACTGGAAGCCGAGCGGCACATGCTCCCGGCGCGGCGGCAATCACTTATCTCTCTGTGAATACGTTTTTCAATATTACTTCTAATATTGGTGCTTTTGCAAACATCACTACAAATCTTTTGCCCAGCAAAATTAAAGACAGCCCGATTGTCAGCAAAAGTTCTAATACCGCTGCCATCTTAGGGGTTGCGTACAATTTTTAAACGTATCGCGCTTTCTTCGTCTGCTCCCGCATAACCTTTAAGCCATATCTT
>ERZ1047821.504-NODE-504-length-28874-cov-5.928936_pt1 | contig 28874 bp, 28 predicted proteins | sample MGYA00383096_ERZ1047821 | MGnify/ENA primary metagenome ERZ1047821 (study PRJEB29581, sample SAMEA5548366) | metagenome | biome: marine; feature: coastal; material: water | depth 25 m | study: Short-term variability in the microbial, nano- and picoplankton... | reverse complement strand
TTCTATTCTTAGCAATATTGTCAACTGTAATTTCCTATGTTTGGTTTGCCGATGGTATAGTAACTATTGGGGCGGGAAAAACCGCATTGTATGTATATCTAGTTGCTCCTTTCGGAATTCTTGGCGGATGGATATTACTAGATGAAAAATTAGGCTGGTCCTTAGTTGTATCATTTTTGTTAATACTTGTCGGTGTAATGTTAGCACAATATAACCCTGACAAATTAGATTCTTGACGAATTATTGTGATGTCAATCTTAATAATGCAGATAATCATAACCGTATCATGCTCGAGGATACTTTCCTATACCCTCTTTGGCAAGATATCGGGGTTGCTGAATGGTGGATTCAGTTATCTGTTGGACTTGGATTATCAATAATTGGAACAATCCTGACAAATATTATTGCAAAGGGACCGCTTTTGAAACTTATTTCTCGCTCAAAAAATAAATTGGATGATAGATTGTTCGAACATTTCAGACCCCTGATAAATGTCGGTTCTCTTCTTGTAGGAACTTGGCTGACATTTGACTGGGTGTTTGAACATGGAACATTTCCACAACTTGCATTTGGAGGAGGTTCGGTCATACTCCTACTGTGGATTTCTGCAAAATGTCTTTCCAATGTTGTTGTTGATTTCATTCCAATCTTCTTTTCTCATTGGGATGACGATACTGAAATTGACCTTATCGGAATTCAAAATGGAGCAATTGCAGTTTCCAATGTTGTGATTTGGTCAGCGGCTATTATGATGTCACTTTCTCATTTTGATGTTGATGTTACCGCAGTTATTGCAAGTGCAACTGTTCTTTCATTAGTTGTTGGGATGGCCTTGCAAGAATCTGCAAGTGGCCTTGTTGCTGGTGCATTGATGGCTTTTGATAAGCCTTTCAAACGAGGTGATAAGGTGATTGTTGCTGGAACAAAGGGGAGGATTACAGATATCGGATTGCTATCTACATCAATAAAAACTGGTGAAGAAAGAATGGTAATAATTCCAAACAAACAACTTGCTACAGAAGTTATTGAAAACTATGCACAAGGCAATACCGACAATCCTGAGCAAATGAATCTAAGACATAGATTGCAAGTTGGTAAGCAATCCGATCCTACTATTGTAAAACAGATCATAATGGAAATACTTGATGATTGCGAATATACGATGAAGCATGACAAAACAGAAATATTGTTGTATGATATTCTAGATAGCGGCTTGATGTTCCGTATTGATTGTTGGATATCCGATTATAATGAAGAGAGAAGAGCACGTGATTGGATACTCTGTGAAATAATAAAGAGATTTAATGAATCTAATATTGAGTTACCATATCCGCATATCGAAATTAGTAAAGATTGAGCAAGGGATAGTACTTTCCACAATGTACCTTTCGTTTCACCCTTCATTTGATGAAGAAGTAGTTGTTCGCCTTTGCTATGGAGATTCGTAGTGTAGCCGTAATCGGTGCTGGAACTATGGGAGCGGGTATCGCTCAAGTTTGCGCTCAAGCCGGTTGGAAAACCAATTTGTTTGATGCATTTCCTGAAGGACTTGAACGCGGAATGAAAGTAATTGATTCATTTTGGGACAAAGGAATTGCAAGAGGGAAAACCAGTGCTGAACAAAAGAAACAATGGGCAGCAAACCTACATCCATTCTCTGATATGTCCGAAGCGGTTTCAAATGTTGACATGGTAATTGAAGCAGTACCTGAAATCCCTTCACTCAAGCATCAAATCTTTGCAGACCTTGGCAAGATGACTAAGGAAGGTTGTATACTAGGAACTAATACCTCTTCTCTTTCTATCAAAGCAATTGCTCAAGCATCAGGTAGAGAAGGAGATGTGATTGGAATGCACTTTTTTAATCCAGTTCCAATTATGAAACTGCTTGAATTGGTCAAACATGATTCATGTTCAGAGCAAACTATTGCCTTCGCGCAGGCAGCGGGCGCAGCGATGGGAAAGACCACAATTTTGGTCAAAGATATCCCTGGATTTGCTACTTCACGCCTAGGTGTTGTTCTTGGTAATGAAGCAATAAGAATGCTCGCAGATGGTGTTGCAAGTGCAAAGGACATCGATACTGCAATGGTTCTTGGCTACAAACATCCTATGGGCCCTCTTGCTCTAAGCGATTTAGTAGGTCTTGATGTTCGCAGAGATATCCTATTGAATCTAAAGGAATCATTTGGCGATGATTCATACACTCCACATCCACTTCTAGAGAAGTTAATTGCGGAAGGAAGACTTGGCAAGAAGAGTGGCAAAGGAATCTATGATTGGACATCAGGTGCTGCAGAAGAAACAGAGCTTCCCTGAGAAATAAATCAATTCCTTGATTCGTTCCATGCCAAGTCTAACAAGTGCTGAATTTTTTCAACATCATCTTTGACTCTTGTTGGGTCTACAATTGTCCAATTTGCAATTTTTGATTTTTCAATTAATCCATCTTGTATTTTTCTAATACGAGAAAAGGATGCAATATACCTATCAGCACGTCTGTATGAATGCGCATCTCTACTCTTCAACATCTTTTGGTGGTCAGATTCAACATCAACGCACATCACAACTCCCACAGCAATTCCACCAGAATCTCTCCAAGCACGTAACAATCTTTCACTCGGTACAATATGCACTCCCTCAATAATGAGGTCTATTCCTTCTCGACGAGCTCTATCAATGGTTGCTGCAATCCCTGGCTTTACCGCCTCACAAGTTTCCAACCAATCGATTACTGGATCTCCAGAATCACCCTTTGAAAATGATGAACGATGTAGAGGAGGATTGCTATCTTCATCATCGCATGCTCTCATTATTTCTCTAATTGCATCTGTACTTAGCAAGCGAGAGAATTTTGATTCGTGGGCTAAACGAACTGATGCTGTAGATTTCCCAACACCAGTTGCACCAGCGATGACTAGCAAACGTGGAGCATTACCAGAAATGGTCCGTGCGCTAGCTTGAGCCAAGCCTACGGTACGAGTCATAAACGGACGTAGAAGCGCCCGCTTCAAGAACTCTCGCTTAACTAATTGCAATATTTTCTATTTTGCAGTGAAGAGGAGACAACCGATGTGCATTTCAATGACCGCCAACTCGCTTAGCACATGAGCGCTGAACAAATGCTGATTGCCGGACAATGGGTCGATTCTGAAAACGGAGAAACTGCTGATATTTTGAATCCTGCCAATGGTGAAGTTATTGCTACAACTCCAAAGGCAACTCTTGCTGATGTTGAACGCTGTGTAAACGCTTCACGCGAGGCTTTTAACAACCCTGAATGGAAGAATATTGACCCTGCGCAACGTGGACGAATCCTCAATAAAATGGCTGCTGCAACTTATGCAAATGCCAAATCATTAGCTGTTCTTGAATCAACAAATAATGGGAAAACATTCCGCGAGGCATTATCTGAAATCAGATTTGGTGCTTGGACTTTGGAATATTTTGCTGGCTTAGCAGATAAGAATGAAGGCTCTACTATTCCAGTTCCTGGAAATAGATTGAATTACACATTAAGACAACCATTAGGTGTTACAGCGCATATTGTTCCTTGGAATTTCCCATTACAACTTGCTATTCGCTCAATCGCTCCTGCGCTGGCTTCTGGCTGTACCGTAATAGCAAAGCCAGCATCTTGGACTCCTCTTTCTCTAATCGCTTGGACAAAGGCAATGCAAGAAGCAGAAGTTGGCCTTCCTACCGATGTTCTACAAGTTATTACTGGATCTGGTGGACTGATTGGTGATGCTCTTGCTGGGCATAGTGGAATTGATGGCGTTGTTCTAACCGGAGGCGTTCCTACTGGTCAAGCGGTAATGGCAAAAGCAAGTGATAACCTAACTCCTGTCACTCTAGAACTTGGTGGAAAGGGAGCAAATATCGTATTTTCTGATGCAAATATTAGGTATGCTGCAAAGGCAGTATGTTTTGGAATTTTCATGAATGCTGGACAAATGTGCTGGGCTGGTTCTCGTCTAATCGTCCACCAAGATGTACATGATGAATTGGTTGAGGCCATTTGTGCTGAGGTCGCTAAGTGGACTGTTGGAGAAGGTATGGCTGAAGGACTTCGCATTGGACGTTTAGTCCACAAAAATCACCGCGCTGAGGTATTGGACAAACTCGCCCAAGGTCTTGCACAAGGTGGAGAAGTAATTATCGGCGGAAAGGCTGTAGAAGGTGACGGGGCTTTCATGGAAGCAACAGTAGTGACTGGTGTTTCAACTGATAATTTGTTATTCCAAGAAGAACTATTTGGACCAGTGCTTGCAGTTACTAAGTTTAGTGAAGATTCTGAAGCACTTGAAATGGCTAATGATACACCTTTCGGGCTACTAAATGGAATCTGGACACAGAACCTCAGTAGAGCACATAATTTTGCAAGAGATTTGGAATGTGGAATGGTTTCAATCAATGAATATCCAATTACCTTCCCTCAAACTGCATTTACTGGTTGGAAGCATTCGGGAATTGGTATCGAACAGAGTAAAGATGCCATGAGATTTTACACCAAGGTAAAGAATGTCAACATCAAACTTTGAGGTGATTAATTGTCAATTGAAAGTAGTGATTTAGGAGAAGGAGTCCGCTTAATAAAAATGGCTGGAAAATCATCTATGCAATCTTTTTCACTACAATTCCTTCCACAAATTGCTACTGCAATCAATGCCGCATTAACCGACAAGGAAGTGAAGGCAATTGTATTAACAGGAGAAGGAAAATTTTTCTCTGCTGGTGCAAATATTGATGACTTCAAAAAATCAATTGATGAAGGTAATGCTACTGAATTGATTCGTGAGTTGACTGGAGTTTTACATCCATTGATTGTAAAAATGCGCCAGACATCAACCATCTGTATTGCTGCACTTAACGGTGCAAGTGCTGGTGGCGGTCTTGGTTTGGCCCTGGCATGCGATGCTAGAGTTGCAACCTCGCAAGCAAAAATGGCTGCATCCTATGCTGGAATGGGACTCTCTCCCGATGGTGGCACTACATGGTTACTTCCACGCTTGGTAACTGACCAAGTAGCGAGACGGTTCTTTTTGGAGAATGAAATATGGAGTGCTCAGCAGGCTGCAGAATTGGGTGCAATAGATGCTATTGTTGAGGAAACAGAATTAATCAATTGCGCTAAACAAATCGCATTACGCTGGAGTCGTTGGGGACAACACAGTAAAGAATCTATCAAACATTTGTTAGATGTTCAATCCACCAATGACTTTGAAACACATCTCAAGCATGAAAGAACATTGATAGAAGCCTCTGGACAAACTGCTGCATTCAAAGAAGGTGTTAGCGCATTTCTAGAAAAGAGAGAGCCCAACTTTGATTAAGCAATTATTGTATAATTTACTTGCGTAGTCAACATTGAATCTCCATCGGAAATTCCTAATTCACCCGTTACCCGCATACTCTGCCCATCAATATCAGTAATTGAAATTCCAATTAATTTGACTTCTACCCCTCTAATTTCTCCATGATGTAAAATATCGTCATGCATACTTTGAACAGCATATTGACAAGCTTCAATTCTATCTAGGCCACCATCAATCCATTCTTCAGTTCGGTATTGAGTCAAGCCTGGCATCACATCGATGACATCATGGGTGGTAACAATAACGGCATCACTTGAGGTATCATAAGGAATGGTCATTCCAGCGATCTTTACTGCAAAAATTGCCATTGATAATAATGACATAAGAAGCACAATCCCTGTTGCCAAAAGCATTTGAGCAGTGTCCCGTTGCTCATCTTTAGCAATTCGTTTACTGTACTGCATCATGCACCACCTCCACGCGCCCAAACATCAAGTGTAACCGTCCACGCAGCAGAATCAACGGCAATCAATTTGTGAACAGTAACTGTTCCACCTGCGGGAGTTCCTACTTGGCCGTACGGTGTGGCCACTCCGCTATCTCTTGCCAACCAACAATTCGCTTCTTTGCCACTAGCGATTGCACTTTGCAATAATTCACAAGCGCTATCTAATTCATCAGAAGCGAGAAGTTCGTGTAACCTGCTCTCACCGTTGTTTAGAGAATCCAAGCCCAACCCATATTGTATCGCATCATTACCTGCTAATTCCAAACTTGAATCTTTAGCAATCGATGGTGAATCAGGAACTTGAATTTGAATCAAAAAAGTTGCACTCATAAAAAATAACCAAAACAAAGTTAGCATTTCAAGAATATGAATCTGAGCAACTTCATCGTCCCTCATTCAGATCACCCGAAGTATAACAAAGATGGAACGAATGTACCTGAAGAAGGATTCAAGCCAGGAGTTGTAGTCACACCGATTAGGTCTGGTGAAAATGCAATGAAGTTGAAAATCACAAGAGCAACAACGATCATGTAACCTGAATGCTTGAAACCAGTGGAGAATCTACCAGTTGCCATCAATCCAGCCATTGTACCATTACCAAGCGCTTGCATTGTCACACCATAATAGAAAATTGTAACGAAAAACAATGGATCAATATTACGAATGGTCATGTTACCAATTGTAGAACCGCCGCTACTTTCATCACCATTATTTGAACCAGCAATAGCAGGAATAAACACCTTAGCAAGAACTACGATAACACCCAAGAAAACGAAATATGAGGTCCAAATAACCGCAATATACGAACCAATAGCCCGCTTTCGTTCACCCTCAAGGAATTTCAACTCTCTTGAGTCATTAGCCGCAGTTACTAGAATATCGGAAATCTTTCCACCCGCTCTATCCGCTTCGGCTATCAATGCAATAGCACGCTGTACCAATGGTGTTCCAACTCTATTTGCGAATTGAACAATAACATCACTGAATTTGACACCCCATGATAATTGGTCTGACATTTTCTTGACTTCGTCATTGAGCGCCCCATATTCTGACATCGCCAACGTTTGTACCGCCACAGTCATCGACAAACCACCTTTCCAGTATTCTGCCAAATCTCTCAAGAAATCTGGGAATTTTTCTTCAACGCGGTTCTTCTCTTCTTCTATCTTTTCCCAATAATAAGATGCTGGGAAAATGAACAAGAAAAAGGTAAATCCAAAGAAATTGAGGAAAATGACCGGATGAACATTTCCACCGAGTATTGAAGGACCAATCCACAGTGATTTGTTATTCATATTGGTAGGAATACCATCATAATAATGAACGGTCATATCAAAATTGAACTCGGTGAGATACTTTCCTTCTTCAGTCGAAAATATTACCAATTCGTATCTTGTATCTGGGGGAATACTCTCTAGGAAAATATTACATTTTTCATTATCCTTTCCGGTAGTGCCGTTGAAGTGGTCAATAAGATCTGCATCCTTATCTCTAATCGCAACAGTATATTCTGTAGGACTATCCGCCGTTACGGAACAATTGAGCCAAAGTGGTTGGTCCAAGGGGACTCCGCCCGTTGCCTCAGGAGATACTCCGGGAACATCAAAATTTTTCCCTCTTTTATCAATCCCAGTCCATTCCTCTCCAGCCCAAGTGACACGATCCGGATCATCTTGAAGAATTGTACACGAACTGTTTGCAGCATAACTTGGCTTTTGATTTGTATTGAAATGATGACCCATTGGATTACCTGAAGAGTCCTGTGCTGTCGCCCCGCAATACAAATTTGTGAACATCGGCTCTCCATTACTTGTAGGAATAAATCCAGAATTCGTAGCCCACATTACACAGGAACTTAGGCCAAGAATTATTGAAATTACAAGAATTGCATATAATTTCGTTAATGTGGTATCGTCCTTAGGGAAATCTAATTCAACGACAATCTTATTCTTCTTTTTTCTCGCCATTATTTCACCTCCTCACATATCCTGTTCTTTACTGCTGGTCCAAACCAATATCGCATAAGCGATGTGAATCATTGGGATGAAACCTAGCACAATCCCGTATAGCATTCCTTCTGACATTTGAGCACCCGACCCTGATACCCAGAACATAATTACCAGCATCACGATTAGGAACAGTGGCATAGCAACAGCCACAACAATGTAGGACTCTGCCAACAATGCAATTGATTCAAGGAACATTCCCAATCGTGTTCTGTTTTCACGCATATAGTGCTCTGCCCTATTCAAGAAGAATAATTTCAATTGACCTCCAGCAGTTAAAGTTCCGACCATACCTTGGAAAAACTCTGTTAGCCATACTGATGCAGCTCTATCGACTCCCATTTTCATAGCTGTAATCAAGTCGTATCCAAGTAGGGTCACATCACGATACACCATCGCAGCGTCGTCAGCAACATCGCTGTAGATGTCCTTATTCATCGCTAGAGAACGGAAAATCTTAGCCGGTGTTGCATTTGCTGCAGACATTGCAGCAGTATATGATGCAGCGTATGGAAGGTATTTTTCAATCATATCTGCTCTTCTTGCTGCCTCTCTTGCAGGAGCGCCCTTGTTGTATTTATATCCGCCAAAAGGAATCAAAAGGCCACCCACTGCAATGATAATTATTTCCAAAAATGGAGGGAATACTTGGTATGCAAAATCAGGGCAATTATTTCCTGGCTTTGATTCATCAATCAATTCAGGATACCAATATTCCCATTCAAAACATGGTAATTCTGTTGCTGGGTCTTGGATTCCTTCCCAATAAGCAATTACTCCAATATCGGGAATGAAAAATAACGCAACAAAGGCCCATGAAATCATCATTATGGCAAATGAAGTAACAATTGTTGTAGCCAAAAACACTTCTGGCATCATTGGCATTGCTGCCTTGACAAGGTTTTCAGACAATTCCTTATCTTTCCTTGCTTTTGACTTCAGCACTCCGCCTAGAATCCTATTACAGATTCTTTGCCATGCTGTCAAATCCATACTTTTTCACCTCAAGAATTAACGAAGCCCATCTACACGTGCAAGGATTTCATTTGGACGTACATAATATTCTGTTACTAATTGCGATACTTGGTCTGCTTTACGGATATCATTCAATACCATCCATTCTAATATTCGTTTTCTTGTTCGAAGTTCTCTTCGCATCTCTTCTTGACTGAAATTTATTTTGACCATGATTTTTTCTAACACGTAGGACTTTCCAGAAAAGATGAAATCATCTGTATTTACATCCCATCGGAATACTTCATTGGTGATAATTTCCATTGAGTTTGGATCAATACCAACAATTTCAACGATTTGCTTTGTTCTTCGGACACGTCGCCCATTGATACGAGTTTGAATCTGGATACTACAAGCTTCTAGTGCGGGAAGAAGAACTCGCGGAATGTCAATCGGTTTGTTCTCTAATCGGTGAACGAGTGATGGAACTGAATCTGCGTGAACAGTAGAATATGCACAGTGACCTGTTGCCATCGCTTGGAATAGTACATATGCTTCAGCACCACGAATTTCCCCTACAATAATGTATTCTGGCCGCTCACGAAGAGCAGCCTTTAGCAACTCGAATTCACCAATCTCACCATCTTTTGATTCACCACCAAAACCTTGCCTTGTTAGACCTGGTACCCAATTAGGTTGAGGAATGTTAACTTCACGAGTTGATTCAATTGATACAATCTTCATCTGCCAAGGTATGAAAATACACATAGCATTCAATGTTGTAGTCTTACCAGATGCAGTACCACCTACGAATAGCATTGGAACTTCATTTTGGAAGCAGACCCATAGATATGCGGCCATCAATGAAGACATTGTTCTAAACGCAACAATATCGGCTGGAGAAAACGGGTCGTCCTTGAATCTTCTAATACAGAATGCTGAACCACGTGTTGAAATTTCTCTTCCCAATTTCATTACAATACGAGAACCATCCATTAACGTAGCATCCAGTAGTGGCTCAGCAACTGAAATGTGCTTACCACAACGTTGTGCTAATTTGATAACATAGGATTCTAATTCCGCATCTGTTTCCCAAACACAAGTTGTCTCAACTGATTCGAACTTTCGATGGTATGCGAAAATCGGTACATTGGTTCCATCTAATGAGATATCTTCCACGTTGATATCGTGCATCATCATGTCCATTTTTCCATAGCCAATCAAATCTCTGCGAAGGTAATAGAACATTTTTGATTTTGACTTTTTGTTAATTTTCATTCCATATGATTTGATGACCTTGTCAAGTGCAGTCCTCAAGTAAGCATCAGGATCTGAATCAATTTCTTCAATATTTGCGGTTAATGAACGGATGAAGATATCCATGATTTCTTCACGTTGTTCTTGTTCCTTCTTTGTCATCGGAGGTTCGATGATTTGGTATAGAATGTTGAGCGTTTGTTTGTCGCGAACAATACGCGCAAATGCATGAGGTGGTATCACAGGATATTTGTCCAATTCATCATATTGAGCACGTTGTTGTGAGCGCTTACGCTTGCCCCCTCCTTTTCCTTTCTTCCTCGCCATGAACTCAGCCCCTGTTGAAGCAATTTGCTCACGCTTCATCCCCGACTATAACACTTCGGTGAAAATCAAGCCGGAAACGGGTGACCTGCGAATATTTTTCAAAAGCCGAATGATTACAAAAAAGGTAATAATGTGAAATATTAATGCCTAAAACGATTACAATATTTGCTCAAGCCAAATTTGGCATTTGTTGACAAAATCTGACAAACTTCCATCGTTGCTAAGTGTGAAATCGGCTTGATTGATTAGAACATCTAGGCCCCAACCGATTTCACGCTCATCCCTAATCTTCAGTGAATCTCTATCCCCGTCCTCTGCGCGTCCACGCAATTGGATTCTTTGGAAACGAACCTCCTCATCTGCGGTAACTGCAATTGTGGAAAATTTATCGCTCCAATGCGAGTGAAATACATCATATTCTGCTACGCCACGCAATCCTTCAATCAACACTACATCGTGCTTTTCCAAGAGTGTGTCAACTGCGCTACAAAGGCGTACTGCAAGGATATCGTCGCCAAATTGTTGTCTTAACTGTTGAGCTACTTCTCCAAAAACTTCAGGGTATTCTTCGATGTTGCGTTTCTTTACCTCAGCGCGAATCATATCACCCATAGATAATACTGGAATTCCTGTTTTTGCAAGTATTGTTGCAAATTCACCCTTGCCACTGGCGGGTAAACCGCAGACAGCAAAAACACGACCCATATTGACAAGGTGAAGCCGGCCGCACATCAAGATAGCCCTCTTAAATCAACAAGTGATTCAATATTTGTCAATCACTTGTGTTGCCACTTTGCTTGATGGCGTCCGATAAATGCTGCCACTCCAATTTCTTTGTCTTCGCTGTCAAACAAACTTGCAAATGCTTCTGCTTCAATTGCCACTCCTTGCTCCAAACCAGTGCTAAGTGCTGATCTGATGGTCTTCTTTGCGACCTTCAAAGTATGAGTTGATTTACTGCCAATTACCTTGGCAAGGTTCATGGTGAAATCAAACAACTGTTCTGGGTCGACTACATGATTTACCAAACCCCACTTCAGAGCATCGGTTGAATCAATCATTTCTCCAGTCATTACCATCTCCATGGTTTTGCCATATCCAAGTAAATTCACCAAACGTTGAGTCGCACCATATCCAGGTATTAGGCCGAGATTTATCTCCGGTGTTCCAAAACGTGAACGGTTACTTGCGATACGAATGTCACATGAGCAAGCGACTTCGCAGCCGCCGCCTAATGCGAATCCATCGACCATTGCAATCGTCGGTTTGCTAATATTCCACAATGCTTCTACAGCATTATCTGCAAACATCACTCTAATATCATCACTCTTTTTACCAACGAATTCAGTAATATCTGCCCCTGCAACAAAGGCATTTGGTTTCGCTCTTTTTCCTTGTTCGGGCTCATTTGGCTGAGCCCCAGTAATGACGACAACTCTAATGGAATCCGTTTGCTCAACCCATGCAACCATATCTTTGAGACTTGACATCACTTCTGCGTTTAGTGCATTCAATTTATCTGGTCTATCAATCGTTACAAATGCGATTGAACCCAAATTTTCGGAATCATCAATTGCAATTTCCTTAATGCTAAGTACATCGGTTTGCGGTGCGCCCATAGTAATGCCAACCTGCTTCAGTTCATCATTACACCGATTGAATGGACATTTTATTTTATGACAATACTACCGATTAACAGGCGAAGTGAAATGGTAATCATTCTCAAGCAAGGATAGAAAACTAAGGGCGCTTAGGCCAAGTTATGGGTGAAGACACATTGCCACTTGTCAAGGCCGTTGACATGGCAAAGAAATATGGTGATTTCATTGCACTTCACCCGTTAAATGTAGAAGTTCATGCTGGAGAATTCTTTGGGGTTTTTGGCCCTAATGGTGCAGGAAAATCTACATTTATCAAATTACTAACAGGGCAACTTAGAGCAAGTAAAGGAGATATTGAAGTTCTTGGCGTCAATGCTAGAGAAAACCCTCAAAAACTGAAAGCAAACATTGGTATTGTACCAGAATCCGAATCGCCACCTTCATTCCTAACCCCTGCTGAGTTCTTGGAATTCGTTGCAAGATTACGAGGGGTTGACGACATTACTGGAAAGGTTGAATATTGGCTTGACTGGTTTGGTATGGAAGAGAAAAGGGATACGATGTGTAAAGATTTGTCAAAAGGGCAACGGCAAAAAGTAATGCTCGCTACCGCGTTTATTCACAAGCCAAAATTGCTTTTCCTCGACGAACCATTTGCTAACCTTGACCCGATATATCAGCGGAAATGCAGAGAATGGTTATTGCAACATGTCAAGGATGGCGGTACTATTTTCCTCTGTTCTCACGTTCTTGAAATGGCTGAAAGAATGTGTAATCGCATGGCGATTATCAATCAAGGCAAAGTTCTCGCAGCCGGTACGGTCAAAGGATTGAAAATAGATCCTGCCGAAACTCTTGAAGATGTATTTATTCGCCTTGTAGGGCACTCTATTGAGGATGCGGAAAGATTCCAAGATGAAGGTGTAAAACATTCTGAGGAGGAATGAATTTGGCAACTACCATCACTACTCGAGATTGGTCGGAGTTAGTTGATGGAGAAGGGGAAAACTTGGAATTCCAAAAACTTGGAACGACTAACCTTGGAATGAAAATGCTTGAGCCACTCACCGGTTTTGCTGCATTTAAAACAACATTTTGGGTGATGTTCAAAGAAGAAAAAAGAAAGAGTTTAGAATTCGCAAACCGAAGACATATGATGCTTTTTCCATTGATGTTAGCGCTTGTTACTATGGTCACGACCATCGGTTTGCAATTTTTAGTAGGCGATTCTGCAGCTCAAGTATCCAATATTGAACAGAAAACATTCACCTGGGGTGAATTGAGATTTGCTCTCCATTTACCATTGTTAATGTTCAGTTTAGGAATGGGAACCTTTGCATTCATGGGTAAAGATGCTATTGTGCATCGCTCGGGAACAAAGAATTTCTTACTCGCTGCACCTGCATTACAGCCACTTCCTAATTCTGTAGCCCACTATGCTTATTTCATGAAAGATTTACTATTCTATGTAATGTTAATTTTGACACCAGTGATGTTTGGAATGGCGCTTGGAATCTTGATTGACAACTACACATCGGTCAACACTCCACTTCTTTGGTCAAGTTTGCCATGGACATGGATTGCAATGATCACAACCCTTGCTCAAGGTCTTGCAGTTTCATTCCTAGCAAGTTCACTATGGATGAGAGGGCGACCATATACGATAGTTGGGCCTGTATTGATAGTAGCAATCGGTATTGCAGTTGGATTAGGAAAAGTTGATGCGAATTATTTCCTGTGGGGATTAGCCGCTCAATCAACACAAAATTTTACTTTTGTAATCATTGGATTGGGCTCTTCGGTAGTAATCGGATTGATTGCAAGTGCATTGATTACTGATGATTTTGATGTGGCTGTCGTTGAAAGAGGAGATTTACTGGGCCCAATTTACAACCGTCTTGGGTTCTTAGGAAAGGGGGAACTCAGGTTAATTGTCGCAAAAGAATTTGTGGATTTATTCCGCTCAGGTGCAATAAAAAAGATGACTGTATCTTATGCGATTCCATTAGCAGTATTACTTGGAATGGCTTGGCTTGTCGACTTTGCAGAGGCTCCAATACCGATTAATTTACTCTCCTATGCGCCATTTTTGGGATTCTTTGGTTTCAATTTTTATTCCTGGTTAACCATCTTGGATTCTCCTGATTTCATGAATGGACTGCCGTTAAGAGTTCCTCAGTTAATACGTGCCAAGGTGGTTGTATATTTCCTTGCGACTTCTTGGATTTCTCTAATATTCATTGTAGCCATGGCTTGGAGATTGGATGAATGGGCTAACCTACCAACGAGTATAGTGGTAATGTTTGCCAACTCGATTTACATTGTTGCACTTACTGCTTTCTTGATGGGATTAAAACCAAACCGAGCTATTTTTGATGCATCGGTCATGGTTTGGTTCTGGATTGGCTCAGTTATTCCACTACTGGCATTATTCCTTCTATCATTTACTCAAGGTGATGTTTCCCTCTATGGTAATTGGTGGGAAAGAACAAGTCAAGACGGTTTGGCCGCAACTGCGCAAATTTACGACCAGTCAGTTGTTCAGCAAGGATTCATGGGCATGCTTACAGTATCGTTGTTATTACTGATAGCAAGTGCACTACTATGGAAACTAATGGATAAGAGATGGAAAAGGGCCCCATTTGAAAATTGAGGCCCCCTCATTTGTTTAGCCTAAAGGCACAGAGGATAACTGCCATTGCAGTTATCCATTATCGCCCGAAGGCGTAATGCACTATTCTATTCAGAATCGATAAGGCAAATTCATTGCCTTAACGTATTGACGGAAGTGAGCCATGTGGCTTTGGTTATCTAATTTGAACCATTTTGGCACTATTGGCACAGATGTCCAAGTGTTCCCAACGCTCTTTTGGAAATGGGCCTTGTCAATTGAATTCAATTCAGAAAGCAATTGTTCATTCTTAGCCTTAATAGCTGCATCATCTTTGCAACAAGGGCCGCTAGAAACTTTAGTTGTCTTCTTTAAACGGAACCTGTAAGATAAGTTCTTTTCCTTAAGATATTGTCGAAAGTGTGGCATGTGATCCCAGTTATCTAAACTGAAGCTTTGAGGAACTAGAGGCACAAATGCGCCCCGGTTTGTATCATATACTTGTTCCAAGTTCATGGAACTAAGTTTAGATAACAATTGTTCGTTCTTAGCTAGGACAGCTGCAGCATCTCTGCAACAAGGGCCACGAGAGAATTCTATTGGCTTACTAGGCGCCTTGTTCTCTACCCACTTTTGTCGTCGGGCTTCTGCTCTGGGGTCAGCAAGCCCACCACGATTCCTATTATTCCGTATCTTCTGACCGGTACGGCGGTCCTTCCCATTGTGCATTCTTTTTATTCGTCTCATGTTTTTCATGTATTTCTAACCTCAATTGTTTAGCAATTAGCCAATCGCTAACGCATTCTGACAATTGCAATCGAGGTTATTACTGCATGAGACTCACGTACCCTTTGGGTATTAATACTCTATAATCCACCATATATAAACACAAATTGAGGACATCCCATCATTTATTGATTGATAGTACCAAATTGACTGTTTCAAACTAAAGAGAATTGAAATCTATCCAATGATAAGATGCCAAGCTATTGCAAAAATTGCCACATCTGCAAGAGCATGAGTAATCCAAGCCACCCACACTGAACGATATGTTACATACACCCAAGAGAAGATAGATCCGCCTACAAATACACCAACCGAAGCAATTACTGTACCTAATGGACTAATGAAAAAGGACAAAGCAATCGTATGGTGCAAGGTGAATACTGCTGCTGAAAGGAATACAGGTTTCCATTTTCCATCGAGTAGTAATTCTGCCTTACTAGTAATAAACCAACGAAATACATATTCTTCTAATACTGAATTAATGAATACCCAAAAGAAAATTGCCAAAGCAAATTTCCACGCTACTGTTAAGCCAACTGGCTCAAGTATAGTTCGCAACATATCTGCATCCATCATCAATTCGCCAAGCAATAAATAGGCTGCAATAATTACTACAACCATGCCAATTCCCAGTCCAGTAGCGACCAAAAACCCACCTTTTTCAGGTTTAGACCAACTAATTTGTTGTTCATCTATTTTCAAATGCCAATATGCAGGTAAGCCAAATATCCAAACCTTTGTTAAAATAAATACAATTATCGCAATTACTCCTGCTTTCAATGCAAATCCTGTGATAATTGATACTGTAGGTGCAATCCCAACCAATACCAGAGCAAGCAATGCCATTTGCTTGTCTTTATTGAAAGAAACTTCGCTCATTACTTACTAACAAGCATAATGAGTTTATCAATCTGTAGCCAGATTAAACCAAATTCATTCTTCAATTTCGCTTTTCATTGCCGCCAAGGCCCCACTAGCATCTGGAAGAGGCAGTGGCATTGGAAGTGGTTTTCCATCTGGACCTAATAATGCTGGCAACGGATTTCCATCAAGGCCGATCAATTGTGGAAGTTGTTGTTCTATTTTCTCAACTGCCTCAAATCCAGTATCAAGTGCAGTTCTTAATTTGAGTATTCTAGATTCATCAATACGAATAAATGTTGCACCATATACATGACCTGGCTCAGGATTTAACGGCTCATCTAAGATAGTATGGCCATGTCCTGCAGTCTGTAACAAAGCGACTAAATCTTCACCTGCTTCTTGCTGTTGTTGTAATTTTGCAGTTGAGGCTCTTATCTCAGCAAGATGCCCTCTACGACGCTTTTCAATGCGCTGACGTATTTCTGCATGTTGAATTCTTCTTTGAGATACTGTGACTTCAATGTCAGCATCCTCTACTGATTCAGGGCTAACTTCAATTACAAATTCATCAGCAACGTGGACCTCATCAAGTTCAACGGTAATTTCGACCTCTTCCTCTTCGGTTTGTACTACCGCCATTGCATTTTCTTTTTCGGCATTGGCTGCTTGAACCTTGGCCATCTTGCGTTCTTTCAAAGTAGTCCCATCAGCACTTCCTGCTTTGACTGGTGCAGGGATATTGATATCGGATTCAACTTCTTCGTCCTCTTCGACGACTTGAGTTTTTGCTGGCTTAACCGCTCTACGCTGAGGTGATTTTGCTGCTTTTGCTGCTTTTTCTCGTTGCCCGAGATTAACCCAAATAAAGCCAAGCACTGCCATCACAGCAAATGATCCCCATTTCGCTTCATCGGTTAACTCACCGAGCGAAGCGAGATAAAAAATCAAGACTGAGACGAAAACTAGACCGACAACAGTACGTCCAAATCCCATCCGTATCAAACAATGCACAATGCTTTGACTTATGATGCTGATGTATAAGCCAATGACTTACTTTTTATGGGTTTTCAATTAGAGTTGTGATATCAAATCATTTAATGCTCTCATACGATGTGAAAACAATTGTTTCTTATCTAACTCAACTGCGGCAAAAGTAGCACCATGTGTGCTGGTTTCACCATAATTACCTGGGGCAAGTGGCTTTCCAATTGCATCTAAATCGAATGGAATGAAGATTGGGTCAAATCCGAATCCTTTCTCGCCATCAATCTTCTGTGAAATCCATCCAGGGCAAATTCCGTTGCCGAATATTATCCCTTCCCCAGTCCACAAAGCAGCAACCGCTTGGAATTCTGCCCTTCTCATTTGTCCATTCATCACAGGATCTTCACTTTCTAAATGTGCTAATAATTTCAAGACACCATTACAGCCAATTGTATTCAATGCATACGCTGAATAGACTCCAGGGAATCCGTTTAAGTGTTCAATGAATAACCCAGCATCTTCAACTAATAACATATCATTTTCATTAGGAAGGTGGGGTAGTGCTTGGGTTATTTTTGCTTCTGCTACCGCCTTAATATTGTCTGCTTGTGGTTCTGTAATTTCAACATCAACAACTAATTGCTCAACATCATAACCCAATTTTTGAAGATGTTGCTTAGCCTCTTTGACCTTTCCAAGATTACCGGTTAGGAACCAAATCTTCTTCCCCATGCACCATGGCTTAGGCTGGAGGGTTTTGATAACACCGCAAAAAATAGAAAATAATAGATGATTTCAAAGCGGGGGAGTTAGAAGGGCGGCTATGATGCAACAATTAGGATTGGTCGCTTTTGGAGGAGCAATCGGTGCCGCTTTGAGATATTGTGTTAGCGTTTATTTGTCAGGGGATGGATTTCCTTGGGCTACACTCAGTGTCAATATGATCGGTTCCTTATTGTTAGGAATTGTTGCAGTGGCTCTTACTCAAGGATTAATATCACAAGATACTGCATTAATATTGGGCACTGGAGTTCTTGGTGCATTTACAACAATGTCTGCATTCTCGGTTGAAACCTTGAATATGTTTCAAAACCAGCAGATTTCATCTGCAATAATCTATGTTGCAATTACAATGGTAATATGCCCAATTCTTGCTTTATTGGGCTGGAAAATGGGTGAAATGTTCATCGCTTAGAAATCTTAACCGTGATATCTAACCCTACTACGTACATTTTCAAAGCGCTTTAGAACTTCTTCAGCGGTAGGAACTAAACCGCCGCTCTGCTCTGGTGCTGGACCAAGATTTTCCTCTTCTTCTAAATACGCAGATAAGACCAAATCAATTGCTCCATTATGAGTTGGATGAGAGGCGCCAAGGATTTCATCTATTACGTGTAAATCAATTCCAAAGCGTTCAACTTCATAGTCGATTGCAGCTAATCCAAAGTCAATCAATATGGCATTGCCTTGTTCATCAATCAAAATATTGTTACTTGATAAATCTCCATGCGTAACGGCTTGACGATGAAGAACACGTATTGCTGAACCAGTACTTCGTAGTGCCTTTGTGATGAATTCAGCAGAGGTATTAGAATCATTTAGAATCTCTATAAGCGGGATTCCTGAAACCCTTTGAATAATTAATCGGCCTCCGGTAATATCCAAATCCCAAACTTGTGGAACTTCAATTCCAGCGTTATGTAATCTCATCAAGATTTTTGCTTCACTAACCATTCGCCTAGTACCTAATCTCTTGTCTAAGTTAGGATGCCGCCATTGCCGACTTCTCCTTTGTTTGGATACCGCTGAGCGACCCATCCATGAACCTGACCAAACTTCCGCCTCCGCTCCAAGATGAAGCCGCTTATCGGGGATGAAGACCATCATCTATGCGAATTGCTTTCTACTTATCAATCCGTTGTAAAATAAATGCCTTAAAAAGGGGCAAGGGATTCGTTATACTTGAGGCCACATGACAATCTCGTTACCTGCGTGTTCCGTTGATTTCATGGACACAAGTTTATCTCCTGAAGAGCAGGATATTGCTAATAGAATTACTCAATTGAAAGAGCAATTGGGTGATGACCTGTTAATTCTTGGACATCACTACCAAAGAGACAGTATTGTCATGCATGCTGATTTCTTAGGCGACTCCTTCATGTTAAGTCAAAAAGCCGCCCAATCAACTGCCAAATATATCGTATTTTGCGGAGTACACTTCATGGCAGAATCTGCTGATATTCTTACCTCAGATGAACAAACTGTAATATTGCCAAATATGAGAGCAGGGTGTTCAATGGCAGATATGGCAACCTTTGCTGAAGTTGATGTTGCTTGGAAAGAGATACTACAACAATCGGGATTATCCGATCCAATCAATAGAGAGAATCCTGACGCTCCCGCAGAACAAGGAGAATCTTTTTTGGTTCCTGTGACATATATGAATTCAAGTGCAGACCTCAAAGATTTCGTTGGTCGACATGGAGGGGTCGTCTGTACATCAAGCAATGCCAAGGGAGTTTTGAATTGGGCCTTTGAAAGAGCGGGTGAGGATGGGGCTGTGCTGTTTTTCCCTGACCAACACTTAGGAAGAAACACTGGAACTGCTATGGGAATTAAGGCTGATAAAATGCCAACATGGATTCCAAATATCGGTTCAATGGGAGAAGTCAAAGGTTCACGAATTATTTTGTGGCATGGATTTTGTTCAGTTCACACAAGATTTACCGAAGAGCAAATTGAAGGTTTTAGACAACGATACCCCGAGGGATATGTTGTGATTCATCCAGAATCACCTATTGAATCAGTACAGGTTGCCGATGCAAATGGTTCAACTCAATTTATTCGCAATTATGTTGCAAATTTACCTTCTGGGAGCGCGGTTGCAATCGGCACTGAAATCAACATGGTGGCAAGATTGGCCGATGAGCATCCAGACAAGCATATCGAGTGCTTAGACCCTGAAATTTGTCCATGTTCAACAATGTATATGATTCATCCAGCTTACCTAATGGATGTCTTAGAAAGAATTGTTAATGGTGAAAAACCAAATCAAATTATTGTTTCTAAAGAGATCCAAGAAGGTTCTCTATTAGCACTAAACAGAATGCTATCTATTCCTAAGTGAATCTCAAGCAGTTAACAAACGTAGTTCTTCAAGAGCTCGCAATTCCATCATGCATATTTGTTCAACTGCATCGAATAGATCTCTGTCTCCAGAATCTTTCAACAAATCCATTACCGCTGTATATGCTTTCGCTGCGATTTTTTCAGTATCATAAGCCTCATTTAACATCTCCAGATAATCTGTTGTGTGAATAATTTCTTTGGGATTCCTCTCTGTTACTGGAATTCCACCTAACTTTACAATACCACCTCTAACAATATCGGCATGAGCAATAGATTCAGACACTTCTTTGGAAAAGTATGGTGCTAATTGCATTCTATTAATTCCGATTACAGTTGCACTATAATGTGCATACATATTTATTGCACGTAATTCCAATGCAAGCGCATCATTCATTTTTTCAATCAATTTTTCATTATTCATATTTCCACCTATTAGGGAGTACGAAACTTTACAATTATCATTTTCCCTTACAGGAAGCAAATCGGTTTAACTAATTAAAGCCCCGTTTAGGTACATTATTCGTTTTTCAGCGTTTTTGCTTCTAATTGTCGTTGCAGTACATGGATAAATACCAAAATTATTGCTGCCAGTGTACCGAACTGCATGATAATATTGGAATATAATTTCAACTCCGGTTCCCAAGAATGTATTTCAATCGTAACAACTCCCTCTTCATCCATTTCAAAATATACCAAATGGTTTTCCAATACATGCGGACTCCATTGCTCTAGTTCATCTGACGTCAAAGTTTCAGTAATATTTCGCTCCAAGTTCATGAAATAGATTTCGTTATCAAGGTATTTTTGTTGCGGATTTGTAGGGTTAAGGTGGTCTTTTACCGACCATGCTAATATCTCATTCCCGATACTTGGGTCTCTTACAGAATACTTCGCATCACTTGCCAACCATTGTTCGCCGCTATCCCTGTCAAACAGAACAAGTCGGTTAGTTGCTGTTACATTTACAGTTGCTGCAACATAATCATAGTTGAAAACAAGATTGTTAATTACTGCATTTGACATATTTACAGGTGTTCCCCAAGATTCGAGAACTAAGTCTTGGTCTGGAGATGCTTGGGCATCAATTTCTATTTGGATTGCCCCAGGTGTACCAATACGTGCGACATAAACAACTGTTGGATTATCATTTGTTACGTAAGCAATTTCACTCCCTGAAGTTTTCACTAAAATGATATTATCAATTTCAGGAGTTGGCATTACTATTTGTTGACCTTCTAAATTAACTCCTGTAATTTCTCCATCCTTTAGAATAATTATTGCAGGGCCTGAAGATGTTTTTGCAATCAGGACTAAATCGGGGGAATCAACTGCAATATTCATCGTAATTGTTTGTGGTGAATTAATATTGACGGCCATCAATGTAGTATTGTTTGCCATCACCAATAGTGATTCAGATATCGCATATGGCGAATCCAATTCCATTATTGGTTGAACAATATTGATTGGAGTTGGTGTAATTGTTGAAAGGTCGTGAACAACTAATAATGCTCCATTAGTTCTATTGTCCATTGTCACCATCCAACCGTCTACCGCTTCTACACCTTGAGGCGCCTCAACTCCACCAGCAGGTAATGATTGATGAGTTAAATCCCAAGTAATTATTGAAGTGATTAGAATTAACACAACCACTGCTAATACCCCTGTTTCCTTACTTGTAGGCCTCTTGTATTGCCTGAAAATTTCCTTGAATTTATTGTCGACAATAGACCATGCTTTTCTTGGATTTGTTAGAACCGTGACCAATCTTGCATTGATTGTTCTCTCATCAAAAATATTCCACCAACGACCTGCGGTTTTATCTGCTAACCCAACAGCTGCTGCAGCAACAAGCATCCCACCAATAATGTCAAGGAACCAATGAATCCCAAGATAAACTATAGCAAATGCAGTTAACAGTACATATGCCAATACGAGATGACGGTATCTATTCCAGCGCCTATCTTCATCAAATCTGGTAATACATAGCCAAACAGCAAATGGTACACCAATATGTAAACTCGGCATTGCATTAGAGAATGGATCTATTCTTCTAAACCAATCTGCTATTTCAGGAGTTAATGAATACGCAAGTGTTTCCATTTCAGGAATTGTGTCACCTGTGACTCTTACATTGAAGAATAGATAAAATGGAATTGCCAAAATGTATACCCATGCAATAGAAAGTGTGATTCTATCTGCCATCCATCTATCATCAAAATATGCAAAATAAAAGATTGAAACATAACAAATAAACATAAATCCAGTGACATAAAAGTGAGTCATTAATTCAGTTAACCATTGATTTTCAAAACTTTGCTGAACCCATAATACCATGTTTCCTTCAATCGCATATATCCATGGAGTCATGTCCAATCCTGCAGAAGCCATCAAGATTCTATCGATTTGGTCGAGGAAATCTTTGGCATTATATATCATAAAAACAATCAAAATATGAATCCAATATCTTCGTACAAAATCCACAAAAGACGGTATTGTAATAACAAACCAAGGAGGTTTGAAGAGAGGTAAAAGAATTACTCCAAGTGCTAATGCACTAATCATCCAACTCAAATAGACTCCGTCCATTGCTCAACCTCCAACCCCTATGGGGTTGGGTTTAGATAATCAAATGATTGATTACAATGTCGTAAAAAATGCTATTCAAAAAGAAACTTTACTCACCATGCGCCATGCACGTATTGTTTACCATTATCTGGATCTCGGCGATTCGCTAAATCCCAAATTCTTTCAAAACGGAATATTCCATTTGAACATCCATTTTGCCAAATGAAATTTAGTGCATAATTACCAACTGGATTTACGCTTGGTTTGTGCTCTTTATACGATTCAACTTGGCTGCGCAAAGTTAGACTCGTTTCGTCTTCATTTCTCAATGGAGCACAATTAGCGCAAGGACAAGCATGACGAAGGTCATGGTAGGTGATTGTGTATTCTTGTTGATTGTCATAAGTTAGATGAAAATCTGATTGGCGCCTCTCAATACGAATTAGATTTGGCATTATTTCTGCCATACCATTCGCCTCAAATAATCTCCAACGACGAAGGGGCTTTATCTGAAATTTGTTCTTGAACCGCCTCTACGATTTTTGTGAATGCGATACTGCTTGCACCTTCTGGGTCGCTTACGATTTTGTGAACTCCATCATCTCCGCCACGTACAAAGCCTGGGTCAAATGGTAATGCCCCTAAGAATGGCACTCCAAAATCTTCTGCTGTTGACTTTCCTCCACCTTGCTTGAAAATATCCAATACTACGGAAAAGTTTCCGTTTTCATCGGATGTTGATTTTACCGTTTTTCCACCAGGTCCTGCGATTTCAACTGGTGAATTTGCAGTTGTGACTCCATTGAGAGTATATCCTGACATGTTCTCAATTACTCCAATTACAGGTACTTTGAGTGATTCTGCGAAGGTGATAGATTTTCTGCTATCCAATAAGGCAACTGCTTGAGGAGTCGTTACAATTACCATTCCGTCAATATTTGGCAAAGATTGCGAAACGGTCAATGGTTCATCCGAAGTTCCTGGAGGGAAATCAATAATGAGATAATCTAAATCGCCCCATTCAACATCACCAATGAATTGTTGAATCGCTCCTAATTTGATTGGCCCGCGCCAAACAACCGGTGTATCTGCATCATCTAAGAGAAAAGCCATCGAAATTACCTTGACTCCAAGATGTCCTTTGGCTGGGTGAATTCTACCTTCTTCAACATGAAGTCGATGGTTATCTAAACCCATCATTTTTGGGATGTTTGGCCCTGTAATATCAATATCCAAAATACCTACTTTGTGCCCCTGTTGAGCAAGTGAAAGTGCTAGCCCTGTGGAAACAGTTGATTTGCCAACTCCTCCTTTTCCAGAAAGTACCATTATCTTATGTTTGATTTTTCTTCCAATCTCTTGCATTGCCATTTTACGCTTCATCTGAGCGTAATTTTGTTCCATTTGTTTCTGCTGTTGTGGAGATGGCTGAACTGGTCCTTGGGAATCATTCTTAGGGTCATGAGTGGAGATTGGTGATTCAGCCATGAGCCAATCGTGATGTGAGTAATACTTCAACCTGTGCGGTGTAAAATATGCAAAAAAGAGTTGGAAATAATCTGTATCATCAAAACAATTGAAAGTTTATCATCTCGTAGCAAATTGCTACCAATGGGCGGAATGAGATATGGCTGACAGGCGGACAATTTTTATCGGCAAAAAACCACTACACGCATATATTAGAGCTGTAGTTATGGCTATGGAGGCTGGTGATAGATCTCTGAATATTGTTGCAAGAGGCGCAACTATCGGCAGAGCTGTCGATGTTGCGGAAATATGTAGAAGGCGTAATGGAGTTATTGCTCAAGGTCTACCCTCTGAGATAATTATTGGCAACATCGATTGTAGTTCTGAAGAGATAGAAAGTGATGAAGGCAATAAGAGAATTGTCAGTGTTCTTTCTATTCAATTAGACGGCATAGGTGAATTGCCAGTTAGTGATTCAGCAGAGGAATAATTATTGCTCTAATAATTTCAATCTACGCTCGATTTCTTCCGCAGTAGTTTTGTAGAATTCATATTCACTACCATAAGGGTCTTCCAATTCCCAATCCTCATCGATTTTCATTGAGGGGCAATGAACTCCACAACCCATTGAAATTACCATATCATAATCTTCAGCAGAGAAGTCATCGACTGATTTTGGTGCCATGCCTTCACTAGAAATACCTCTTGATTCAAGATATCTCTTAGCATTGGAAGCAATTGATGTTGAGGATGGGTGAGTCCCTGCAGAATCTGCAAAATGACCCATTGAACGAGCCAATCCTTCTGCCATTTGAGAACGACACGAATTGCCGACACATACGAATAATAGACGCATAAAGATTCTATCAATCGACCACATATGAAGTTCACGCCTATATTTTAGATAGTGAACTATTGGACTTGTCATGGAGTGGTTCAGCAAAGGTAGTTATTTGCGCGGAATATTACTATCTGCCACTCTCTTTACATTGTTGTTTATTACCCATATTGTGTTTGCTGCGAATGGTTATTCCACATTGTTCAAAATCATTGCAATAATGATCACAATTCACGCCCTAGCCGTTGGCCCAACGATAATTATTCTTGGCCATATTAGTGATGTGAAAACAAAAATCATTGCATTAAAAATTGGTCTTGTAATCGCAATTCCACTCAATATTGGTTTGGGTTGGGCATACGCTGGAATGGTTATTTCAATCACTTGGATGGCGTCATTTGTCATACTAGCAACCGTATCACATCTAGTGGCTATTCGGCGCACTGAAAGGCTTTTGTACGCATGAAATGCGAGCGCCGGGACTCGAACCCGGGTTCAAGCGTTGGCAACGCTCGGTGATAACCACTACACTACGCTCGCAGCAGTAGTTGACCGATTGGACAGGGGTATAAACGGTTGTCGGCCTGAATCTTTGCTAATATTGATGAGAAATCATTGGAAACCAAAGCGGTCGCCACCGGGGTTAGATTTGTCACCATCCCCACCATCTTTTTTCATTACAATCATTACTACTACCGCACCAATAATCGCAATTATTCCGAGGGCCATGATAAGTATTGTAGAAGAGATTCCATCCCCATTGACAATTGTTTGCTCTTTTTCTTCAAGTGTCAATACAATTGGTACTTCACCAGTTGCTTCACCATAGATATCTGATGCTTGAAGTAAAAGGGTATGTGTTCCATCTGGAATTCCATTACGTATTGATAATTGTAACGAATAGATGCCATCTCCAGCTATTCTATCACCATTTGAACCATCATCAAATAGCCTTGACCAATCTTCATTTTGTGTTACTGGATTGAAAATTCCTAACTTCGCTCGAACTAACATCACACCATCTGCATCACTTACTTCTGCTTCCAATAGAGCGGTTGTGGTTCCTTCGTCTCGCGTGATTTTCATATCTTCTGCAATAATTTGTGGTGCAGTATTTAGGACTGATATCGTAGTTGAAACATCTTCCCCATCGGGTAGACGATAAGGCGTTGCTGCATCTGGTTGGGCACCAATATCAATGTCAATCCAATGCCTCAATATTTGCTTTCCACCAATAGAATCTGTTACAATAAATGGTATATCATGTGAGCCAGGTGTCATCCCATTTGGCAAAGTGAAATTACCTGCCCATACATCACTTTCCAACAATAATAGATCTACTAATTGTCCACCAAATATTCGCATGTCAACTTGAACGGAATCAACCCCATGTCCATCAAATGCATTTGCATTAACAATGATCAAATCGCCTCTCTTAGCAATATGTGGAACAAATTCAACAGAGGTTAGACGTGGCGCATCATTGACCACTTGGATAACGCCTGAACCTTCTGTAATTGCGCCAAAATAATCAGTAATTGTGGCATTGATTGTAAAGTTTCCAACTTCTAATCCTGGCACCATTATTTGGGTTGTATATCTGTCATCGCCAATTGCATTATCGCCATCCAAACCTTTGTCATTTAATATTACAATTCCGCCTCCAACTTGTGTTAGGTCTGCAGTAATGGATTCAATATTCCATTCATCATCAGTTGCATGTACTACAAGATGTGCTATGGATGCACCTTCTCCTACTACCAGCCCTTCTTCTAAAGTTAAACTAACCAATACTGGGTCAGTATTTTCTTCGGCAGTAACAATTGAAGGAGATAATACCCGGTCAATGTATTGAGTTTCATTAAGGAATGCTGATTCGCCATTTGAACCATATTCAATTTCAAAACTTCTGGTAACACTTGATACTAATCCTCGCAATGGACCTTCATCAATAATTGAACCAAACGCAATACCGGCATTACCTGAATCACCATAACTACCAGTCCATTGTACAACATGGAAATTATGGTTATCTCTTGGGTCATTACCAACTGAATTTGCCACAACATCTAGCACAATTCCATCTTGCCCAGTTAATCTGACATTATCTCCAATCACCATTGGAATCGGCATTAATCCTGTTTCCCTACCGACTGTAATATTGCCCAGTGCTTGTTCCATTTCCGGTTGTGTCAAATTGTTTTGGATAGGAGAGCGCTCCGGTTTGTCATCGCCACTACTTGCATCTGGGCCAGTTTCTTCCCACACAATTCTAACAGTTCTATTATCCCAGTGACTGTTAACTGTTTGATAATTCCAAGAATTATTATGATATGCTCCTGCACCAGCGCCGTCGAAGAAATTACCACCATTGATTCCAGTAATATTGAACCACGATTCTTCATGAATGACATTTACTTCAAACTCGTCACCGGAATAATTGCTCTGCATTCCAGAGGTTTCAATTTCTTTAACGATTCCAAATGTTCCTTGTACATCACCAGAAAGAGTTCCATCAATATGAATGTCATCAGTCACTGTTAGTCCGTTGACAACATCTGTTTCCAAATTGTAAATTGTACCATTGATGACCATAGTAGCGTTATCATCTTGGTCTTCCGCACCAAAAGTCCCATGCCCCCGTATATTCTCTCTGTGTTGTGTACGTGTTCCGTCTTCCCATCGTTCAAGCATTTCCATTCCATCGAGTGAGATGTCCATTCTAAATCCGTCATCAATAATGATGAAGTCACCTAATGCCTCAATTTGACTATGACTTAGTTTTCTCACACCATTTTCATCCCATGTTTCAAACAAAAACACACTGAGTTCTGCATCGATATCAACTGTAGTGGATGATTCATTGGTTGAATCGATAGTCATCAATCCTCCAGCCTCTAAGCGAATCCTTTCTGAATTAATTCCATCGATCATACTATGGTTTATCCAAGCATCACTGACATTCGCTATGATCTGTGTTACCGCTTCATCTTCTTCTGAAGTGATTACAAGATAGCCCCATCCTCTGGCATCAATAACTTGAGAAGTCAACAATCCAGCAGTGATAGTTTCATTTTTCCAAATTGAATCTAATACAAATGACATGTTTGTGGATTCGCCCTCTGTATTCTCTTCAGTTACCATCACACCATCTCCCAATTCCCACGAATTGAGGACATCGCCGATTCTCTGTTGCCAGCCTTGACCATCAAAACTTATTCTGAAATATTGGTCTCCATCAACTGTAGTGTAATTTTGCAATAAGTCCCATGAGGTGGTAAGTGTAATCTCGTGGTCTGCCATCGGTTGGTTCCATGTTCCAACTTCAATACTTCTAGTGAAAAAATTATTACTTGTAGTTGCGACTGAATCAATTGTATTTACTGTTACATCTATTGTCACTTGGTCACCCCATTGAAGAGTTGAATTAAGCAGTAAATGAGCAGTTCTAACTCCATTTTCATAGCTCCATGTTGTGAAAATACTTACATTCAATTCAGTTCCATTTTGAATATGTGTGATCACTGGTGTAATCTCATATGTTGAATTACTTGAGAATGTCAATAAGTATGCGTGTTCATTATCAGTTCCACTTTGACTGGTCCAAGCGGTTGTAATGTCAACATTTAGTGGGTCCGTTCCATCCGCGTAAACAGAAA
>ERZ1047821.484-NODE-484-length-29523-cov-6.244808_pt1 | contig 29523 bp, 26 predicted proteins | sample MGYA00383096_ERZ1047821 | MGnify/ENA primary metagenome ERZ1047821 (study PRJEB29581, sample SAMEA5548366) | metagenome | biome: marine; feature: coastal; material: water | depth 25 m | study: Short-term variability in the microbial, nano- and picoplankton... | reverse complement strand
AATTATATCTGGTGAAAGTTTTTTAATATATTTTGCAGTTTTGGTCCAACTAAATGGATTAATTGAATTAATTAGAGCTTTTGAAGGTTTTCCTTCAAAATTAAAATATTGTGTTTTTCCAGGAAATAATAATTTTGGATATTGAAGCGAAAATGATATACGATGAACCTCATGATTTTTTTCAAGCTCATTAGCAAGTGAATGGTTAAACATTGAAATTCCACCACGAAGTGGTGGAAATGGCCCAACAAGTATAATTTTCATATTGAAATGATTTATAATTTATTTTTTATGACTCTTTAACTCGAGATTCTTTATCTTGATTTGAATTAGCAATCATTTCTCCAACAAGTCCAATTGAGAAAAATTGAATACCAACTACTATGATTAAGATACCCAACATTAATAGAGCCATATGTTTAGCAAATGGATCACCTAAACTATATTTTAAATAAAGTACGTAAATCTCTATTGTTATACCTGAAAGAAATGTAATTAATCCAATTTTTCCAAAAAAATACATTGGGCTTTGAGTGTACTTTGATAAAAATAAAATAGAGATTAGATCAAAAAGTCCATGAAATAATCTAGAACCACCATATTTTGTTTCACCATAAATACGTGGTCTATGATTTACAATAATTTCAGTTACTTTAAATTTTTTCTGGCCAGCCATTGCAGGTATATACCTATGCCGTCCACCATAAAGTTCTAAAGTTTTTACTACAGCTTTTCTATATATCTTTAGTCCACAATTAAAATCATGAATATGAACTCCAGTAAAGAGTCTAGTCACAAAATTAAAAAGCTTAGAAGGTAATCGTTTAGAAAGTGGATCTTTTCGATCTTTTTTCCAACCAGAAACAAGATCAAAACCTTCTTCTAATTTATTAATTAGATTACTAATCTCTTTAGGATCATCTTGAAGATCAGCATCCATAGTAACAATATAATTACCCTTCGCATGTTTAAAGCCTTCAGCTAATGCTGCAGATTTACCATAATTACGATGAAATTGAATTAAATTAATTGAATTATCTAATTCACTTAATTTTTTTATTGTTTCTACTGAGCCATCTGATGAACCATCATCAATAAAAATAATTTCATATCTAGAGAATTCTTGAAGAGCTTTTAAAAGTTGCTTGTAGAGTTCGTTGATTGATTCAACTTCATTATATACAGGAATTATAACAGATATTTTCATGAATTATCCTTTATTGGTAAAACAGAACCAGGGATTTCACGAATTAAATGAGGGTATTGCATATCAAAATCTCGGTTCATCATAAACAAATCAATTTTAGAATTATTTTCATCAATCGCAAAAGATACATGTTCAACTAATTGACCATAAGTAGTTTGTTTAGTTCTAAACTGTATCTCACCAGATATATTTTCTTTATTAGATTTAATTTTACTCGGATCTGAAAATGCCGATGGAATTTCTCCCCATAAAAAAGCAATAAGTTCATTTGATTGAATCATTTCAAAAAACGGCAACGCAATTAGAACAGAAGCTTGATTATATTTTCTATTATTTAGGATATCCCAAGCCTGAATTTCTGATTTATCTAAAATCAAAAATAATGTTTTACGCCCTATTAAATCTTTGAATTGTATATAAGCTCTACTTCGTGAAGAAGTAAAAGTAAAATTCATACGTCCTTTTATTCCACCGCCTGAAGTTATGTAGCCAGATCCTCTACAATGCTCTTTATTACTTAAATCTGGGTAAGTAATAGTGTTTATTTCATTTTCATACGTTGGTCTAGGTGTTGAAGCGCAACCAATTATAAATAGTCCTATTATAAAAAGTAACTTATTCAGGAGAGACCTTTTCTTTTAACCTTTGATTAGATTTATCAATTGAAAGTGCTCGTCTATAAAAATTCATTGCATCTGATGTTTTATTAATTTTCATCATAATATCACCCAAATGTTCAAGTACAACTGAATTATCATTATTAAGTGTTAAAGATGTTTCAATATAATATTGAGCTTTTTTAAAGTTATTTTTTTTATAATAAATCCAACCTATTGTATCTAGATAAGATGCATTATTTGGCTCTATCTCGATAGCTTTTGAGGCTAGCTCTAATGCTTTTTCTAGCTCTATTCCACGTTCAACTAAACTGTAAGCATAATTATTAAATGCTTGAGCATCATTACTATCAATAGTAATTAATTTAAGATATATAGAGTCCGATTTTTCAAATTGATCTATTTCATCGTATAAAATTGCCATAGAATGAAGAACATTTTTTGATTCAGGACTTATTTTTAATGCATTTACAAAGAACTTTTCAGCTTCTTCATATTCTTTGATTTGATAATTACTTAAGCCCAATAAATACTGTATAGAAAAGATTTTCTCAAAAGTAGATGAAACTGGAGCAAGTAATGAAATAACTCCTTTATTATCTTTTTCATTCATAAAAACTAAAGATCTACTATAATAACCTCTCCAATCTTCAGGAAAGTTAGCAATAAGCTTATCTCCTAAAATTGCAGCTTTATCTAATTGTTTTTCATCCATATAAATATCAAATAAAGAAAAATAATAATTGGGATTATTAGAAAAATCTTTGACTAGTAATTCTAATAATGTTAATGCCTTTACTTTTTCTCCACTTCTATATAACAATATTGCTAATTGAGCTTTTCTTTCAGAATTTTCACCGTATTCTTTATTTAGTGATTCAATAAATTCAATACCTTCTTGAAATAATCCTGAACGAGATAATAAATCAATATAAATTGATAAATACCTAGGTTGGTCTATATCAGTTTCTGATAATTTTTTAAAAATTGATTTTGCTTTTTCTTCATCTTTAATTTGTAAAGCAAATCGACCTGCTGTTTCCAATAGTTCGTTTCTATCTGATTCTAATTTATATGCCGCTAAATAAAGTTCCATTGCATCTTTATATTCTTGATTGACCTTTTTTAACTCAGCTAAAGCAATAATATATTTAGATTCATTGGGATATAAGTTGTTTAGTCTTTGTAAATAGGTAGTTGCTTTAGTGAATTTTTTTTCTAAAATATATTGATCTGAAATCATTTGAAGTGCTTGTTTATCCTTGGCATCATTTTTAATGGCTATTAGCAAATGTTTTTCTGATAATTTTGGTTTACCTAAATTCCAATAGCTTTCGGCAATTGCTGTATGAATTGCACTAACATTTGGATCTAAAGTAAGAGCTTCTTGAAATTCAATTATTGCCATTGCAAAGTCACCTTGATTCATAAGTAGTTGACCATCCATGAAATGTCGAAGGCCTTTTGGGTTCGGAACTTTTTCCTCTATTTCAACATCACTATCAGTTGAGTCATTAATTGATGGATTATGATTTAAAGTGCTTTTACATCCAATAAATATTAATATAAATAAGATTAGATTTTTTTTCTTATAAACTTTCATATTAATTACGTACTTATGTTATTATTTTTTCTAGTATTTTGATTCATTATGATTCAATGTATTTAATTAGTTGCAATTGAAATTCCATTACCACCTTCAGATTTAGTCATATACATCGCATTATCTGCCTTAGAAATTAATTCTCGCACACTTTCAGCATGTAAAGGGAATCCAGACATACCTGCACTAATAGTTATTTTTAAAGAAATTCCCGATTTTAAAAAAACTTTCTCTGCTATTTTATCAACAATCCTTTGTGCAAGAGGTAGACAAGCTTCAATATCTGTATTTACTAATAAAACTGCAAATTCTTCTCCGCCATATCTTCCAACTACATCAATTGCACGTACATTCTCAGCTATTATGTTACTTACTTCTTTTAAAACATAATCTCCATGTAAATGCCCATAACTATCATTCACAACCTTAAACTTATCAAGGTCTAGTACAACTAGACCAAGATTATGATTAAAACGTTTAGCTCTACTAATTTCTTCATCAAAACGATCTAAAAATGTTTTATGGTTAAGTAAACCAGTTAGGCCATCATGCATTGCACTTTGATGCACTTTGTAATATTCTTGTTGCCAAACTAATATAGTGCTGACAGTATTACATAATAATTCTAATAATTTTTCATCCGTTTTAGAGTATCTCCTAGATTTTAATCTTTCTAAAGTAATCGCGCCAATAGAACTTTCTTTAGATTTAATTGGAGAACTTAATATCGACATAAAATTAAATTTTTCCTTATCGCCAGGGAAAAAACGGTATAATTCAGGAAAGTTTTCGATCCAGGAATTTGAATTTATAAGTTTATTTTTTTTGACAGCTAGCCCATGCAAACTATTATCTAAGTTGAAATCTTGACCTTCATCAGCATCTTCACGAATTCCATCAACTAATTTTATTTTTGCATTTTTACCATTATCAGATAATATTAGTGTTAATTTATCATATTGAAAGAATGCACGGCATATCCCTCGAATTGATTCAAATAGTTCTGATTGATCAGACTTAACCTCTAATTGATCAAAAAGATTGTTAATTCTTGCAGAAAAATAATTATCAGCTAAAAGTAAATCTAATTCTTCTAAATCTGTCATACCTTTAGTGATTACTCCAACTAACTTTTCAATAATACTCTTATCATTATCATTAATGGAAGAAAAATGATTACTAAATACAAGAAGACAACCAACCGTTTTGTCAGAATATTTAATAGGGAACCCAATTATGACTTCACTACCCCTCCACGTTTTTTCACCAAATATTTCTTCCCAGCTTTCATCTTTATTATGTTTAATAATTATTGGCTTATTATTCTTAATTATCTTTGAAATCATAATATTGTTTATATTAACAAAATCTTTGAATGCAAAGTTTGAACTATTTTGTTTTTTATAACCACTATTTTCTAAATCAGTCATGTATATTGCAGTATTATATTTTGGATTAACAACTGATACTAAATCAATAATCTGTTCAATTAGCTTCTTATAATGTGATTGTATTGCAGATAAGTCTGGTATGTTTTGAGAATCAGTTTCAATATTTTTATCTAACAATTTTTTGTTTAAAATATTAGGGAATGCGTAACGTGTAAAAGTAATAGCTAAAGCACCAATCGCAATTCCCTTAATAATAAGAATCATAATATTATTATAATTTGGATATATCAATAAAATGAGAATTGTAAAAAATAGTATAATAGCTGAGATTTGACGATTAAATAACATATTAAAAATTAAAAATCCCTGCGGTCAAATACATCAACTACAAGGATTTTTTTAAAAGTGATAAAAAAGAATTATTTCTGATCTTTTACGAACTGAATTTTATTATTTAAGCTAGGGGTTTTCTTATTGATAATTGTAGTATCTGAAGTGTCACTTTTTGCTTCTTTCGAAACAAATACTTTTGATTGTGAATTTTGGTTTAAGTCATCAAGGTCTAAAGTTGGCGCATTAATATCTCCAGTTAATACTGGTGTACTACGATTAAGTAATACTGAATTGGGCCACAAGTTGATACCGATAGAAATAAATGAAACTACTAAAATTGACAATAAAGTAGCATATAGAGGTGTAAAACCAAAAAGAGTTCTAGAAGGTTTTTCAATAATCTTTTTGGATGGTCTATTTTTTTCAAATTCAATTCTTCTAAACAAATTAGGCATAAATTCTTTTGAAGCTTTAACATTGCTAAAGTTTTTAGTTGATTCCATTGTTATACGCATTTCATCAACCAAAGTTTTAGCTTCAGTATTTAATTCTATATATTCTTCAAAAACTTTTCTATCAGCTAAACTCAATTCATTATCTAAGTATGCTGAAATAGAATCTTCAAATTGATAACGATTCATCTATATGCTATCTCCTATTTTTAAATCTTTTAGTTCTTTTTGTAATTGTAATCTAGCACGATTTATTCTTGATTTAACCGTTCCTAATGGAACGTCTACTATCTTACTTATTTCTTCATAAGAAAGTTCCTGAATATCTCTAAGAATAGTTACCGTCTTAAAATGTAATGGTAGTTTGTTTATAGCTTTCTGAATCCTTTTTTCAACGTATTCACTTTGAGCTATTTTGTCAGTATCAGGCTCAACTGAAGGTAATTCATAATCTTTATCTTCAGGGCCTATTTGGCTAAGGTTTGTTACTTTGCGAGTTTTTTTCTTTCTAAGTTCAGTTTTAGCAAGATTTCCTGCAATAGTATACATCCAAGTTGAAAACTTAGCAATATTCTTATAATAATGTTTATGTGTATACAGTTTAACTAAAGCATCTTGAACAATATCCTCAGCAGATTCAATATCATTTACAAATCTATAAATATAATTTATTAATCGATCACGGTATCGATTGACAAGTTCTACATATGATTGTTCATCACCTTTTTGAAAACGAAGAATCAGTTCTTCATCTGAAAATCTAAATTCATTATCCATTGCTGAGTGTCGCATAGATAAATTCTGTAATTGCTGGTTCATCTTTAATTCTAGAAGTTTTTAATTTTTCGTCAATTTGCCCTAAACGCTTAAGAGCAAAAACAATTTCTTTGTTTTTAAAATTTTTAGCATAATTTGGTAATTTCTTATTAACACTTGGTGATAATCTACTATAACCTTTTTTAAAGCTATTTGTTCCATTAAATATTTTAATAAATAAAAGTTCTTGAAAAAATTCAGTTAGAGGGTATAATAAATTTATCATTGTAGTGTCTTGCAAAACTAATGCTCTACCAAGTTCTAATGATTTATTTAATTCTTTTTTCCCAAGAAAATCAAAAAATTCGTATTGTCTAAAATTCCTTTTCCAACCTGAAAATTGTGTAATATCAATTTGATTAATTTCATTGGGATTATCTAAAGAAATTGAAATTTTATCAATTTCATTTTTTAAATGCCCCAATGAATCTCCAGCCATTCTGACAATGGCAGATATGTTGTTGTTAGAGACATCTGAAATTCCATTTTTACTAAAAAATAGCTTCCCCCATTTTATCATTTCATTCTCAAAAGGCGTAGAACAAATAATAGGTTTTGATAAAATTGCTAATGACTCCATAAACTTATTTTTTACACCATATTCATTGTGGGATAAAACTAAAATATTATTTGGTGGAGGATTTTTATATAATTTTATTATTTCATCTCTAGTTTTACCTCTAAGTCCATTTGGATTCATTAAAATAAATAATTTTTTAGAATTAAATAAATCCTGTGATACTAATTGATCTATTATTTCCTTAGAACTCATATCATCAGGAATTAAAAATGTTTTATTTATAGAATCATTATTAAATAATAATTTTGTTAGTTTATCAATAAAATAGCTATGTAAGAATTGATCTTCTCCCATTAAAAAATAAATTGGGTGAAGATTACCAGAATCAAGAGCCTTGTAAGCTAATTCAAATGACTTGGTTTGTAATTGAAACCTGGGCATTTAAAAGAAAACCAATACAATTAGACCAACTACAAAACAATAATAACCAAAAAAGTATAATTTTCCACTTTCTAGTAAACTCAACAACCATTTAAGACAAACATATCCAACAAAAAAGGAACTTAGAAATGCTACAATAAGGCTAGTAAACGGAATTATGGTAAGATCAGATTGTGAATCTAGAGCCATTAATATTCCAGCCCCTGATATTGCTGGAATTGCTAATAAAAATGAAAATTTAGCAGAATTTTTACCTGATATACCTAGAGCTAATCCAGTACAAATTGTTATACCTGATCGAGAAATCCCTGGAATAATTGCAATTGCTTGAGTAATCCCTATCAATAATGCTTTTTTGCGATCAATTGGCAAAGAATTACTCTTCACTTTTTGAGATAATAATAATATTAAACCTGTAAACATAAGCGCAATTGAAACTGCTTGAACTGAATCAAATAATGTCGAGATATAAGATTTTGCACCAAAACCAATTATAATAGCAGGAATAGTTCCTAAAATAAGATAAAAGATATATTTACGAGTTTCCTTATCAGTTATATTTAAAATCAATGATAGAATCTCTTTCCTGAAAACACATAAAACACTTAAAAGAGTACCTAAGTGAGTTATTATTTCAAAACCATTTCCTGGTATTTTCACATCTAATATTCTTTGGCCTAGTACAAGGTGACCTGAACTACTTATCGGTAAAAATTCAGTCAATCCCTGAATTATACCTAGTAATATTGCATCTAATAGCGTCATTTTTCTTAAAAAATCTAAAAAGAATATATTAGCAAGTTTATTGAATCAAAAAGAAAGACTAATGCCATCCACATATAGCAACCATCCTCCCAGCTAAATTACCTTGTCTTCGATATGAATAAAAAGTTTCTGTCTCACAATAAGTACATTCAGAGCTTAATAAGATATTACTCTTTTGTAGACCTGAATGTATTAGCTGATCTTTTACAATCCCTTTAAGATTTAACAGCATTCTATCTTTATTACCTTTAATTGAATAAGACGAATCAAATTTAGATGCAACTTCTGGCCCAACTTCAAAACAACACTGACCAATAGAAGGTCCAATGACTGCTATTGTAGAATTAGAACTATTACCTTCTTCTTTCAATTTATTAATTGCATTTTGAGATATATTACTGTGAGTTCCTCGCCAACCTGAGTGAATTAAACCAAAGTATTGAGTAGAAGGGTTAAATAAAAATAAAGGAATGCAATCAGCTACTAAAATACTTAGAACTGTACTTCTAGTCTTTGAAAGGATTCCATCAACATTATCTATTCTACATGGATTATCCACTAATTTAATTTTATTTGAATGTATTTGTTTAGGGACTACTAGATTCCTTGAATTAAAACCAAGGTTATCCACAAACTTATTTCTATTATTAAGAGAAGAATAATCTTCGTCACAATAAGATAAATATGCACTAAATCCATTAGAACCAAAATAGTCCGAAAAGTCGATATAATTATTTTTCAAAATTAACTAAGGATTTTGAGTTAGAATGAGTTCAAGAGAATCACCTCTAAATACACCTTGATGTTTAAATCCTTTTCCATCAAACTCAATTATTTGAAATGCAGAATTAATCTGTTTATTACTTTGAGAAGGTGAATAGAAAAATCCAACTCCCTTGTGAAAGTCTAAATTCCTCAGTGCATTATTAAGTAATTCTCTTGATTGGTCTTCAATATCAACTTGTGTTAATAATTTTGCTACGTTATAACCATTATAGAATGAATATTGTTGATTCCCATTGTAAAGTTCAGGATCTGTATTTTGTTGAGTAAAATTAGTTATAATTGATAGTCCTTTTATATGAGGTCCAATATTTTCTTTTTGTAAAATATTTAGATTTTGCCAGTTATTATTTCCAATAATTTTTGTTTCCAAATTATACATAGGTATCTGTGGTCCAATGAATTCTAAATCATCAAGATTAATCGGTAGATAAATACCATCTATAGTACTAAGAATAACTTTAGAAGAGTCTGAACTACTCATTTTATTTTTTTTCTTCTTAGGTAGATCAAAATAATCCTCTGTTGATATATCAAACAAGGCATCTAAACTATCTATAGACATTCCCAAAGCTTCATCATAATTTTCTTCTTTAGGTAAAAGATCAAAGGCAATTCTTCTAATATTTTTAAATTGCCTCTTAAGATTTTTTGGTTGACCTGAATACCATTCAGAAACAACTACATTTGCACCTAATAGGTCAACTTCTTTAATAAATGCATCAGTCTGAATTTCACCATTTTGATCAGCTGGGGAAACTACTGCTAGAAATTTTAATCCTAATTGATTCACTGCATATCTAGCCGCCATTTTCCCTTGAGTTGCGAGTGTTGAATTAAAATGGAAAGTTTTACTATTTATATTACTTAAATCATTTTGTTGTGTATTAGTTAATATAATCGGTAAGTCAGTATTACTTAATGCACTAGTAATTGCTAAAGATGACTGTTCATTTAAAGGAGAAATTATTGTTTTTATCTGATTCATCTTTTCAAGGTTTCGTGCATCTATTATAGCTTGCAAATCATTACTACGAGTATCTTTAACTAAAATAGATAATCTTTGATTGTCTTTATTAAACGATTTCTCCCCAGCATAAAATCCCGAAAGAAAGGCTTCTCCTTCTTTCGCGTTTTTCCCAGATATTGGTAAAACAATACCAACCATTAAGACAGCTGAAGGTGGCTCATAAGACCTTCTAAGTAAATTTTCATAGAAAAGGGCATAGATATCAGGTAAAAATAATGGATCAATTTTATTCAATATTATTGCTGCTTCATCTGGTAATCCGTTTAGCATGTCAGAATTAGCTTTGGCAAGTAAATGTATATTAATCGATTCTTTTTTTGATTCAAGAATGAGCATTTCATTTAATATCGAACTTGGTAAGCGAACTTTAATTAATTTTAGTAACTTAGAATCAATTTTGTTGGTTGTTTTAAAATTAGAAGATAAAGACCTTGATCTATGATACATACGATACGCTGATTCAAAGGCTGATTCATTAACATATAAATCACCTAAAGTTTCCATAATATTAACTAAATATATAGTTTTTGGAAACTTAGCAAAAAAAACTCGAGCAGTTTCTTTTGCTTGTTCAGTTTGATTTAGTGCAACCTGTGATTTAAGTAGTAATAGTAAAGAAGGTTCTTCAAATGATAGGGGATTATCAGCTAATAATCTTTTTAAGATAGTTGAAGTAGTTGCATACTTGCCTTCATTATAATTTTCAACAGCTTGATTAAATTTTCTTTCAATAACCTGTGATTGTATCCAACCTTGAGAAAAAATCAAGCTAAACATAAAAATTAATGATAAAATATATTTTTTCATTTAATTAACAATTTCTTTTAATACCCATCCTTTTGGATCAATAGTACCTTTTACTAATGGTTTTTTATCAAAATCAAATTTGAAAGTATTTACATTTTTTCCTAGATTTATTTCTCTACAATCATTATACCAGCAAATTTCAGTTGGAATTTCAAATATTGGCCATTCTTTTTTTTGTACTTGAGTAATTTTAATATTTAGAGTTTCCTTGCTTCCAGATTTTATTTCCCAATCTTCTTCATATAAAAAGCGTGGGTACCCAGGTTTGAAAATCCATTGTTCAAAAAACCAATCTAATGATTCACCAGAGACATCTTCCATTATTCTCTGAAATTGTTCAGTTAGAACTGATTTGTGAATGTAGGTTTTATAATATTCTCGAATTCCTTCAAAAAATATTTTATCTCCTAAATATCCACGTAGCATATGTAATACCCATCCACCTTTTGGATAATTATTTGAATTTAATAACTTAAATAGATCTTTTTGCTCATAGTCAATAATTGGTCTATTTGAGACTTTAGAGTTAATAACTCGATTCAAACTACTTTTCATTTTTTTATCGAAAGATTCTTTTCCATCTGCATTCTCAAAAAATAACGCTCCAAAATATGTAGCGAAACCTTCTGATAACCATAGGTGATGCCAATTTTCTTCAGTTACAGCATCACCAAACCATTGATGAGCTATTTCATGAGAAACGGTACCTTCAATATTTCTTCCATCAGCAATTCCTTTTTCAGAGTAAAAAATAGCAGAAGCATTTTCCATTCCACCAAAACGAGTTGAAGTTTGAACGTTGGCCAATTTTTCATATGGAAAAGGACCAATTAAATTTGTGAAGTAATCAACCATTTTATCTGCACGTTTAAATGATTTTTTTGCATTTTCAATATCTTCTGGATAAACCCAATAAGTTACTTCAATACAACCATCCTCTCTCATTGAAGCAGGAGCGTTGCCACAAGCAGCAAGGCCGACAGTTCTTATTTCTAGATCTGCAGCACCAACAACCATGTTATAAGTTGGAATAGGAACATTAACTTTCCAAGACCAAGTTAAACGATCTTCTTTTGGTCCAATTGCATTATTGATAGTTTTTGTTGGTTTACCCCACGAATAACCATTTGCAATTACTTTCCATTTCTTAGGAGCATGGATTTTATATGTAACTGTAGCTTTATCACTTGGATGATCAATTGAAGGTAGCCAAAACCTAGTGCGATTAGGCCAATTATCTACAAAAATAGTTCGATTCCCATGTACATTGTTTCCAATTATTAATCCATCATCAGCTTTTCCGGAATAATGAACTTTGATGATAAGTGAATCACCATAATTATAACCATTTAGGTTTTTATCAATTATTCCTTTATCATATGAATAAGAAGAAACAATATCATTAACATAAAAAGATTCAATCTTTAATCCAGTAAAGTCTAAGCGTAAATTAGGATTGTCTTTTTTTGAAACTAATTTAATAGCCACTTTAGCTTCAATAAAATTTGTCTTCTCGCCTAACCCAATCTCTATGCTGTAATGAAGAGCATCTAAATCTCCTTGATAATCATAGTTAGATGGAGCAATCCCAGCTTTAATAGGTTTTGGTTCTTGCCCAATTAATAAAGAAATACTAAAAAGAATAAATAATATTTTATAATTAAATATTTTTGAAATTTTACTCACCAACTTTTTTTGTTTGTAGTATTAATTGTCTATTAGCAAAACCTTTAATCTCCCAACCTTGTCCACATTTCATATCTATAAAATCTAATATTTTAATCTCTTCCACTCTATCATCACTTAATTTTATAAACATAATATTATTACCAACTAATATTGTATTCCCTGGTCCCCAACTACCTTGTTTACTTACTTCTCTCATTTAATTTATCCTTTTTTTAAAAAAATTTATTATTTTTCTATTTTCATTAAAATCAAACCACTTATTAGTCCAAATATTCCACTGAAAGTGAAGAAAAGAATTAAAATAAAATTTTCTAAATATTCACTTCCAAACAAAGGTTTTTGTGAAAAAATTGTAACTACCCATACTAAATGTCCAATTAAGTATGAAGTAAATGACAATGTTATATAAAACCCTACTTTTTTCATAAAAGATTTTAGGAAAAATGTAGTTCAATTAATAGAGGTTAGATTTAAAAAAAATGAAAAAGAGAGATAAGTTTTATCACCAATCAATTATAGATGGGTATGGTAATTTTAGGGTTGATTCAATATGAGATTTTTCCAAACCTTTTTTTCAAGTAAGTATAAATATTTATTATTTTTATCTAGGCTCAACTTTTTTCCACCAAGTTTTTCAATAGATTTTTGAGATCTATAATTTGTTTTCCAGATATCAAAGTAGACTTTATCTAAAAATTGAAAAATATAATCCAACATTAATTTCTTTATCTGGTAGTTCATATGGGTACCCCAATATTGGTTAGAAATAAATGTATAACCAATTTTAATAGATAACTCTTCTTGATTAAATGAATAATATCTTGTTGTTCCAATTATCTCATTTATTTTTTTATCAATTATTGTATAACAACCCTCCATGTTGTTCAGACCACCATCAATATATTTTCTAAAATTATCCAACTTCCATCTATCTGAATCTAAATGTTGTTCCCATATAACTGGATTATTTCCAACGATATATAATTCTTCAAAATGTTTTTCTTGAGTTTGGATTAAACTGACAATGTCATTTTCTAAATTAATTTTGAATTCAATCATTAATTAAAATAACACTTTTGATTTAGGATATAATTCTGTGAAAAAAATAAATTTTCTCACCTATCGTAAATCACTCAACCGTTACACTTTTTGCTAAATTTCTTGGCTGGTCAATATGACAGTCTCTTAAAACTGCTAAGTGATAAGCTAGTAGTTGTAAAGAAATAGAAGCTAATAATGGAAAAACTTTAGGATGAGTAGTCGGAACATCAATGATATAATCTGATATTTTTTCTAGATCTTCAGATCTTTTATCTGTAACTGTGATTATAACACCTTTTCTTGCTTTTACTTCTTGAATATTTGAAAAAACTTTTTCAAAGGTGTCATCATGTGGTGCTAAAAAGACAACTGGCATTTTTTCATCAATTAATGCTATTGGTCCATGTTTCATTTCAGCTGCGGGGTAACCTTCCGCATGAATATAGGAAATTTCTTTTAATTTCAATGCACCTTCCAATGCAACCGGATAATTCATACCTCGACCTAAATAAAGATAATTATCTGCGTCAAGTGTTGATTTTGCTACATTTAATATTTTATCTGACTCATTAAGAACAAATTTAACCTGTTCTCTAATATTTAACAGAGAGTGTGCAAATTTCTTACCTGTATCAGCTGAAATCCCATTTTTCCTACCAAATGACAAAGCTAATAAAAATAGTACCGTAACCTGTGCTGTGAATGCTTTTGTAGAGGCGACACCAATTTCTGGCCCAGCATGTGTATAAATACCACAATCTGTTTCTCTTGCTATTGATGAGCCTACTACATTGCAAATACCTAGTGTTAACGCACCATGATTTTTTGCTTTTTTTATTGCTGCCAAAGTATCGGCTGTCTCGCCTGATTGAGATATTGCAATCACAATTGTTTTGGCATCAATTATTGGACTACGATATCTAAATTCAGAAGCATATTCAACATGAACTGGTTTTCCAGCATATTCTTCATATAAATACTTTCCAATTAAACCAGCATGCCAAGAGGTACCACATCCAACAATATAAATTCTGTGTGCACTTTGAATACGATCCATATAATCACTTATACCTCCTAAATGAGCTGTACCATCCTCTTTATTAACTCTACCACGCATTGTATCTGTAATTGAATGCACCTGATCGTGAATTTCTTTTAACATAAAATGATCAAATTCACCTTTTTCGATTTCCTTAACAGAAAATTTTATTTCAGTCACCGCTTTTTGAATAACTTTATCATTTTTGATTGAGCGAATTTCATGTGATCCATTTTTTATTGTTACAATTTCATCCTCATCTAAATAAACTACATTCCTAGTATAATCAACTATAGGTGAAGCATCGCTTGCTATAAAATAATCATCTTCACCAATTCCAAGAACCATAGGGCTTCCGTGCCTTGCAGCAACAAGAGTATCAGGTTCTTCACTGCAAAACGTAACAATACCATATGCACCAATGACTTGAGTTAAAGCCACTTGAACTGCTTGTCCAAAAGATAGGTCATCAGAAAAATATATATCTGAAATCAACTGAACTAATACTTCAGAATCAGTTTCACTTTGAAATTCATAACCTTTCTCAATGAGAACTTTTTTTATACTATTATAGTTTTCAATAATTCCATTGTGTATAAGAGAAATTTTTCCTGTTTGGTCAAGATGTGGATGTGCATTTAAATCAGTTGGTTCTCCATGCGTAGCCCAACGAGTGTGTCCCATTCCAATTTTACCTTGAATTTCAGAGAGTTTTAAATTTTTAGCTAATTCAGAAACATTTCCTGCATTTTTTTGAGTATAAATTCCAGAGCTTTCCATTATAGAAATACCAGCAGAGTCATATCCTCTATACTCAAGACGTTTAAGTCCATTTAATAAAATGGGTTTTATTTCTTTAGTCCCGTAGTAACCTATTATTCCACACATGATTGAAATTACTTTCTAATAATATTTCTAGTTGTTAGCTGAATCACATAAATCAGCAATACTATGAATTGAGATTATTTACTTTTTTGTTCATTCCCACTCAATAGTTCCAGGTGGCTTTGATGTTATGTCATAAACCACACGATTAATACCGTTAACAGTATTTACTATGTTATTAGAAATTTTAGTTAATGTTTCTGAAGGCATTCTAAACCAATCAGCTGTCATTCCATCAGTTGAAGTGACTGCACGAATTCCTAATAGATTTTCATAAGTACGTTGATCACCCATAACACCTACTGTAGATACAGGAATTAATACTGCAAAAGCTTGCCATATATCATCATAAAGGTCATCTTCATATAAAATATCAATATATACTTGATCAGCTTTCTGAAGTATATCAATACGCTCTTTCGTAATCTCTCCAATAATTCCTACTCCAAGACCAGGTCCTGGCAATGGATGCCTATTAATTAATGCATTACGTAATCCTAATTCATGACCTATATTCCTATCTTCATCCTTAAACAATTCTCTAAGCGGTTCTATCAACTGAAAATTCATATCATCTGGCAAGCCACCTACATTATGATGACTCTTTATCACATGAGCTGATTTACCTTTGCTTACACCGCTTTCAATTATATCCGGATATAAAGTTCCTTGTGAGAGATATTTAATATCTCCTAATTCATTCGCTATTTTATCAAAAGAATAAATGAATTGATTACCAATAATTTTTCGTTTTTTTTCAGGATCAGTTACACCTTCTAATTTTTTCAGAAAAATTTCTGACTCATCATAACAATGTATATTGACACCAAGACCATCCTTAAGAGCTTTCACGCAGTTAGTTGCTTCGTTCAACCTCAACATACCATGGTCAATTAATATTGCTGTAGACTGATCACCAATAGCTTTATGCAATAATGCAGCAACCACTGTTGAATCAACTCCACCACTAACGCCAACAATAACTTTATCATCTTTAACTTGATTACGAATAATCTCTATTTGTTCTTCAATAAAGTTTTCTGCTGTCCAGTTTGGTGAACAATTAGCTATTTTAAATAAAAAATTATTTAGAAAAAGCTTACCTTCTTCGGTATGAGAAACTTCTGGGTGGAATTGAGTGGCTACAATAGATTGATCCTCATTAGACATTGCAGCAATAACACCATTTGAGGAATGTGCTAATGCATGCCATCCATTAGGGATTTTTGTTACACGATCCATATGGCTCATCCACACTTGAGAACATTTTGATACATTTTGAAAAAGTTTTCTATCATCATCAATATTAATTTCTGCAAAACCATATTCACCTTGTCCATTAGATTCTACTGACCCACCATGATGATGAGCTAATAGTTGAAGACCATAGCATATACCTAGAATGGGAACATCAATGTTAAAAATATTTTTATCAAAGTTTGGCGCTTCATCTGCGAACACACTTGAGGGGCCACCGGAAAGAATTATAGCTGATGGGTCACACTGTTTTATTTTATCTAAAGAAGTATCAGGAGAAAGAACCTCAGAATAAACATTAAGCTCTCTAACTTTTCTAGCAATCAATTGTGTATACTGGGAACCGAAATCAAGTATAACAACACCTTTTGAGTGCAATTGATTCATTAAAAACTCCATGTGGTTAATTCATCAATGAAATCAAAATTTGTCATTTGTAATTGCAAGGGAGTTATACTTACATATCCTTCTTTTATAGCAACTCCATCAGATTCTAACTCTAAATCAGTATCTTTTACTTCTCCAGTCATCCAATAATATGTACGTCCTCTTGGATCTTCACGTTTCTCAAAGTTATCTTTAAAATATATAGCACCCTGTCGAGTAACTTGGAATCCTTTTATACCATTTTCTACATCCTTTGGAACATTAATGTTTAACAATGTATCATTTGGTAAACCATGATTAATAACTTTATTAACTATTTTCTTAGCAACAATTTTTGAAGTTGAAAAATCCATATCGCGTAAAGAATCCAAACTAATAGCAATAGATGGAATTCCTAGAAAAGTTCCTTCAGTAGCAGCTGATATCGTACCGGAATACAATAAGCTACGACCGACATTTGCACCAGCATTTATTCCAGAAATAATTATATCTGGTTTGACTTTCATAATAGATTTAACAGCGATTTTTACTGAATCTGCAGGCGTACCATTTACTGCATAACCTTTAAATCCATTAGATCGAGTCACTTCTTCAATTCTGATAGGATCTGAGATTGTAATAGCATGACCAACTGCACTTTTTTCTGTATTTGGAGCTACAACCGTGGTTTCTCCTATTTCAGACATTGCTTCCCATAAAGCATAAATACCTGGTGCATAAATACCATCGTCATTAGAAATTAAAATTGATGGTTGGATCATTTTGTTAACAGTTCAATAATTCTAGACAGTAAATCTTTCATCTTTTGACGAGAAACAATGTGATCTACAAAACCTTTTTCTTTTAAAAATTCAGCTCTTTGGAAACCTTCTGGTAGATCTTGTCCAATTGTTTGTTTAATTACCCTTGGGCCGGCAAATCCAATTAATGCTCCTGGTTCAGCAAGAATTATATCACCTAACATTCCATAACTTGCTGTAACTCCACCAGTTGTTGGATCAGTCAATATAGGAATAAATAAGCCACCAGATTCTTGAAACCTTGCTAGTTTTGAACTAGTTTTTGCTAATTGTAATAGCGAAAGAGATGACTCTTGCATTCTTGCACCACCGGAAGCACAAATAAGAATCAAAGGGATTTTCTTGTCACGAGCACTTTCTATGGCTCTTGAAACTAATTCACCAACTACTGAACCCATACTTCCACCAATAAAACTAAAATTCATTATAGCTAAAATGATATCATGATTATTTATTTTTCCATTATAGCAACTTATAGCATCATTTTGTTTTGTTTTCGATTGAGCAGTGACAAGTTGGTCAGAATATTTTTTTTCAGCTTTAAATTCTAGAGGGTCTGTAGGTTTTATATTCTTAAATAGCTCAGAAAACGACCCTTCGTCAAGTAATAAATCTCTATAAATTTTAGTTGAAACTCTAAAATGATGACCACAATGTCTACAAACAGAATAATTTTTATCAAGTTCTGGTTTGTATTGAATCTCTGAACATGTTGGACATTTTATCCATAAACCACTTGGAATATTTTTTTTACCTTTATCGGTAATATTTTTATCTTTACGACGAAACCAAGTCATAACTATTCATTTTCTTTACCATTTCTAAAGCATCCTCTCCATCACTATAATAATCTTTACGAATATTAATTTCTTCAAACCCAAAGCTTAAATATAAATTAATAGCAGGGAAATTAGTTCGTTTTACCTCTAAAAAGACATCAGCTTCTTTTAAGTATTTATTTATTATTTTATTTAAAAATATTTTTCCAAGACCCTTATGCTGATATGGAAAATCAATTGCCAAGTTCAATATATGCGCTTCACGTTCAAAAAAATGAGAAAAAAAATAACCAATTATTTTTTCATCAATTTCAGCTACAAGGTTTAATGTATTTTTTGATCTATTTAATTCATTATATATAGATTTTTTTGTCCAAGGTTGATTAAACAATTTTTGTTCTATTTTAAATATAATATCTAAATCCTCTAAATGAGCTTTCCTACATTTCATTAGTTAACTCATATTTCAAACGGTGAAATATAATTTGGTACTAAATCATAAGGTTTATTAACAATCCACTCTTTATGATTGGTATAAGCTAATTCACCTACTGCTTGAGCAGATGGAATTAATTTTCTATATTTTTCTTTTATAAACAACTTTTCACAACCGTAATGAAACATTTGCTTTGAATGGTCTATATTTTTCCATTCAGTAGCTTTTGGATTGTTAATAGTTTTATTTGCTTTAAAATCTTGGATATAAACAATATCCCTATGAGAGTAAAGTAGTACTGAGCCTTCATTAAATTTAGCACTCATTGCAAGAGCATAAAGGGTAGGTACTGGAATTATTGGTAAATCTTTAGCATAGGCTAATCCTTTTGCAAAACCAAGGCCCACTCTTAAACCTGTAAAGGATCCTGGTCCAATTGAAACAGCTACCGCATCTATTGTTAATTTATTATAGATTGAAGAATTTATTAATGTCTCATAAAATAGAGGTAATTGTTCTGCATGTTTTCTAGGTATTTGCTTTTCAATTTTTTTTACGCAAGTCCCATTCTCAATTAATGCAATTCCACAAATATCAGTTGCAGTTTCAATCGCAATTATATTCAATCAAGTGCCTCTTTTATTGTTATTAGCCTTGTATTAGGCTCTTCTTCAATCCTTTTAAAATTTATATATATCCAATCCTTAGACCATAAATCATTTATTCGCTCAGGCCATTCAATCAAAGTAACTCCATCAATTGGATTTAGATACTGTTCTCCTCCTATATTAAGAAAGTCAAAACTTGAATCAAGTCTATAACAATCAATATGATAAAGGTTTACTTTTCCAACATATTCACTAATTAATTTAAAAGTTGGCGAAATTATATGATTATTAAAACCCATACCTTTTGCAAAACCTTGAGCAAAAGTAGTTTTTCCTGCCCCTAAATTTCCAATCAAAGCTACAACAGTACCTGGTTCAATATTTTTAGCTAAATCTGAAGCAAATATTTGAGTTTTCTCTGGAGACTCTAATCTTTTTTCATTCATTTTGGGTCCATAACCATGATTGGGACCATCATTTCCTGCATTGATATTCCACCATGTTGAAAACTTCCATTTAAACGTATTTTATATTTATTCTGTTCATTAGGATACAAAAAATAATAATCATCTTTTGATAATAAATAATTAGTTTGATAGCCAAGCTCTGGAAGTCTATACTTTGAAATATCTCTAATATCAATTGAGTGTTTATTTGATGCATTAATATTTCTTCCATGCTTATAACGAACACCAGATGAAGATGTTTTATCAGCCGCAACAATTGTACTTTTATTTACCATAATACTGCCATGATCACTTGTCATCACTATTTTATAACCATTAGATCCAAGCGTACTTAACACAGATCTTATCCATGACTTTTCAAACCAAACTTTTACGGCCATTCTATAACTAATTTCATCTGGAACCATTTCTTTTAATACATCTGACTCTGAACGACGGTGTGCTAACTGATCAACAAAATTAACAACTATGGCAATTAAATCATTGTTAAGGTATTTATCTATTTTAGATAAAAAACGTTTTCCTTCATCAACCATCCATATTTTATGGTAATGGTAAGAAATGTTTGATAAATTATTTCTTTTTAATTGATCTTTTAAAAATAGACTTTCATAATGATTTAGACTTCCTTTATCTAGATTCATTGCTTCTAATTGTTCAGGATATTTTTTGCAAAATTGATCAGGGAAAAGACCTGAGAAAATTGCATTTCTAGAGAAAGGAGTTGCTGATGGCAATAAAGAGACTGAAGGATTAATTTTTATTTTAAAGTTTTCAGTTAAAATAGGATAAAGAGACATAAACTGATCTAAGCGCATAGCATCCATTACAACTAAACAAACTTTTTCTTTATCCTTTAATAATGGTTTTACTACTTTTGGAAAAATATCATTTGAAAGAATAGGTCGATCTTCTTTAAAAAGCCAATTTGAATATTCTTGTTCAATAAATTTTGTAAATTTATGATTACAAGAATGAAGTTGATCATTTAATATTTGCACTAAACTTGGTTCTTTTTGCTCTTCAAAATCAGATTCCCATTTAATCAGCTTATTAAATATTTTCCACCAATCTTCTAAGTTAGTACAATTGTCAATATCCATTTCAATTTGTTGAAATTCTTTTAGGTACCCTTTAGTTGCTTTGTCACTTTTAATTATACCATCTTCTAATACTTGTTTACACACTATAAAAATTTGACTTGGATTAACTGGCTTAATTAGAAAATGTTCAATTTTTTCAGATATTGCTTCATCCATAAGCCATTCTTCATCACTTTTTGTAATCATTATTACAGGTAAAGTTGGATTTTTACCTTTAATTTCTTTCAGTACCTCTATACCATCAAGCCCTGGCATAAATTGGTCAAGTAAAACAAGATCAAAAACTTCATTATTAGCTTTTAAGATTCCATCTTGGCCATTATTTGAAATAGAAATTTCATATCCTTTTTCTTCTAAAAATAGAATATGTGGTTTCAGATGTTCAATTTCATCATCAATCCAAAGAATTTTTCCGCGATTATTATGCATAGTCATTAGGGTTACAAATTATATTAAATCAGTATTAATTTAACAAAATAAAACTATTTTGTTTTCATAGTCCAGATTCCATCCCAATTCTTACCTGGAGGTTCAGCTTTAAAATAATCACAACGATCTAAATAAACTTCTGAAGGTGTTGTAGGACGGTCTATAAACTTTTCTTCCATAGAAAGTGACTCCTTAAATAGTTTTTTTGCTTTAGTCCATTCTTGTTTATTATATAATTTTATTCCTTCATCAAAAGCTTGAACTAATTGAGACTGATCTTTTGTCATTTCATTTTTTAATGATATAAGTTCATATCCTCTTACAGGTTTTTTCTTTCCTTTTACTCTTAGGAAGTCTAAAAAACGCCATTCAAAGAAATCTTCCACTGCTTTTTGGGTATGTTCTGAAACTAATATATATACGCCATAGTGTTTTGCAGCTGGCTCTAGTCGAGCAGCTAAATTAACTGTATCACCCATCATAGTATAATTCATACGCATAGATGATCCCATATTACCTGTAACCATTTCTCCAGAGTTTAATCCCACACGATGTCTAATGTTATGAACTAATTCAGGCCAATCACTATCATTAGCCCATTCACTGCGCATGATTGCTAATTTCTTTTCCATCTCTAAAGCAGTTAAACAGGCATGAAATTCATGATCTTTTAAAGGAACAGGTGCACCATAAAAGGCTACAATTGCATCACCAATATATTTATCTAGAGTACCTTTGTGATCAAGAAGAATATTTGTCATTTCAGTTAGATACTGATTCATAAGACTAACCATTTTTTTAGGTTCAAGTACTTCAGAAAATGAAGAAAAACTTTGTATATCAGAAAAGAAAGCTGTGTGATATCCAGCTTCACCACCAAGCTTTGGCTCACGCTTATCGGCATACATTTGATCAATAAGATCTGGTGATATATATGCTCCAAAAGTATTTTTAAGAAACTTTTTATCTTTTTGCTCAACTATGAATTTATAAATCACATTTCCAGTATATGTCACTAATAAACCAGCTAATGGCGCAACCAAAGGTATAACATAAGATTCTCCAATATCAGGTAGTGATGTGTTAAAAAGATTTGGATTATTTGACATTAATTTTTCTGGAAAAATTGAAGCTAAAGTACTTTTTATAAACCAAAATAAGTCATTAACAAAAACTCCACATACTATTGCATAATAAATAAACCCTTCTAAAATAATCAAAATTCCAGCGGTCACTGGGTTTAAATATGATAAAATAAAAAATGCTATTAAACTTAGGAAGGCTATCAATATGGTATGGCTCAATGGGTAACCATAAATCAATTCCGTTAATTGACCACCCATAACATTTACATAATTTTCATCTAAAAGAGTTTGAATAGCATTAGCATGAGTTTCCATTCCAGGTGTTAATTGTTGAATTCCCCAAAAGTTATAATAGGGAGTTTGTTTGTAATCGTGATGAACTTCAACTGAAGTTCCAATAACAACAATTTTATTATAAAAAGGTGACTTCGTTACATCAAATTCCTCACTAATACCCATAGCATCCATCATTTCCTTACGCTCTGATAAATCATCAATGCTTTTAATCCATTCAGGTATTTGCCCAGGAAGAAATTGGCTCATCCAATCAATATCCTCTATAGGGTCTCTTAAAGTAACATCTTCGGTATCAATTACATAAGCTAAAGAAAATTTAGGAAAAGTACCCCAAGGTGGAAGATCTCTATCTCCTCTATATTTATAACCTGAAGGTGGTCCATAATAATTTACAAGAAATGAGTTCCCTGCGCCGTATGCATTTATATTATAGCCTCCATAATTCCAAGAAAGATTATCTGGATTAAAATAAGGTTTAGCTGTATCCGGAATACCTTTAAAAGCTTTAAATGCCTTTACTGCAAGGGTCAAATAATATTTATCTGGTTCATGTGTCATTTCACCAAAAAGTGCATATCTTCTGGAAAAACCATCCATATCCATTTGGTCATTAATTAACCCCATTTCTGGATTCGCTTTCATAACAGGTTCTACAGGGTAAGAAATATATTGCGGAGGTACAGATGTGGGTTCGGTAACCATTTTTACAGGCATAACAACGGATGTTCCAAACATTTGAGCCTCTGCAATAGCTTCTCCAAGCATTTTATCACCATGTCGAGGAATCATATATGGAAGTGATTCCCATATATATTTTGCTTCTGATGAATCTCTAACATTAGGTACTTGATTCAATATTTGGTCTGGCGACATATTAGCAATTAAATCTTGGTAGACCTCTGAACGATTCTCAGGCGCATCAAATTGAATATCAAAAACAATAACTTTTGCTCCTGCATTATATAAATTACGCACAACCTTTCCCCATATGCTTCCGCGCGGGTAAGGCCATTCTTCTGGCATAAGTCTCCAAGCTTCATCATCTACTTCAAGTAAGACAATATCAGTCCCATTATTAATATAAGTTGAGTCAGATGCCGTCCAACCTGTTAAAGGACCTCTAACAGAATTAAACCGATAGTCATAAGTTTTTAATTCAATTGTATCAAAAACTCCTATCCAATGAGCTAAAGAAACAATTATTATTGCACCAAAAGTTATTACCCAACCAATCCAGTTATTTTGGATATACTTTTGTACGTCTTCAGTCTTTAATTGCATACTTAAAAGTTATATTGAACATTAAATATTATACCTATAGAATTTATATTAAAAGCCTCACCGGAATTATCAATCTTACCATCACCGTCATTATCTAAGTTATCTTCTTTAAAATCAGGAAAATAATTAAACCTGACTTGACTCATCATTGACGCTGTTAAATTTTCTTGCAAACGATAATCGAAACCAGCCCTCAAACCCAGTAGCTTAGAACTAATTTGACTTTTACTATTTAAAAAAGTAATCACACCTTTGGAATTTATCTTATCTTGAAAAATCATTTTATTGGCTGAAAAAGATAAATGAGTCCATGTGTAAGGAGTTTTAATCAATTCTTTATTTACCATAGAAGGAATTTCAAGTTTAGTTTGACTAAATAGAGAAACAGTTTTTAACTGATTAGGAAATAGTGAAGATAAACTAACTGAAATTGTTTTTGAATCTGTTTTAGAAAATAAATAAGAAGAGCTTCTTTTATTATTTAGATTATCTATGTTAGTAGCATTTCCAATATTTAAAGTAATACTTTGCTTAAGATTGCCACTTGTGAAAGGAACACTAAATGCTAGCATACTTGTTGAAGCTTTTGAATCTTCTCTTAAATCAACAGTCCTGCTTCCAACTGAATCTAACTTAGTTTTTTCATTATTTTTACCAATTGACTGAAAGTTTAAAACAAATGTTGGCATATTAGGACCTAATAAAAACGTTAAATTCATAAATAATGTATTAGTATTTAAAGGAGATACAGTTGTCTTTAAAATTTTATTATCTAGATGTTTAAAACCAACATTAATAAATAACTTTTGTTGAAGTAAAGAAATTCTATCTGATATCGTAAACTGACGCGTATTACTCCTTAAAAATGGGTTTGCTAGTGAAATATATTCTGGCCCAACCTGTAAATATTCAGCTAATATACTATTCCTTGAATAATTTCCTTTTAGTTTAATTCTAAAAGCAGACGATGGCATATTAATAATTGCTGCGATTGGATTAGATTTAAGTGAATTAATATCTATAGGCACCAAAGGTGTCATACTTGTATTAATAATAAACATACTTTGAAAGTTTTCTGGATCAAAAATAATATCTTCTGTACGAATCTTAGTTGTGCCTGAAAGTTCTTTCCCATCTTTATCATAAGCAACACCTATAAAACCATCTAGTGAATCATCTAAAGCAGTATCTAATTTTGAAATAGACATTGGTCCATCCCATATGTCTCTGTTATAGAGACTCAAATTCCAATCAAAGTCTATAGTCAATTTTCGATTATCCAAAATCGTTCCAATATTGAAACCAAGGACTAGATTATCTTGAGGCTTTTGGCCATACCAATTATTTGTTGGAGTATTTAATTTATTTCCAGATATAGATATAGCATTTTTAAACTCATCAATAGTGTAAATACCAATAGGTACTCCTTTTACAAGAGAGTCAGATAAAAAAGTTGCATCATTTATAACTTTATTTACCGATGTCGTGTCATCTCGAGTTTTAATTAGGTGTACTCCCGCATTAATTTTTGAAAATAAATTTGTTGAGAGTCTTAATCCAGTCACGTTTCTTCTAAATGTAAAACCTGTTCGATCTAAGTAATATGACTTAGATCCATCTTCATTAGTTGATGTTTGATCATGTAAGATATTATATCCACCATTAATAACATCTCTTTCTTGAACAACTCGATTTAATTCACCGTTAATAAATTGAACTTTAAGCCACTTCAAATCTACGTTCATACCAATCCCTCGAACTCGCTTTCCATCAATAGTAAAACGACTTAGTTGTGGGTAGAAATCCCCTAAGTTTATATTAATAATATTCCCAAAGGAAAAAGCAGTGCCAAAACGATTATGTGGCTGCGAATAAGGCGACTCTCTTGAAGTTAATCTCATATCAGTATTTAATTTCGCCCATTGTACATCAATTTTTAAATCACCCACTATTTCAGCTATATTTAATGAATTTCCACTAAGTTTTTCTGAAGACAGGCGACTCTTAATCTTACCATCATATTTAATTAAGTCTACTAGCTCAGCACGCTCTTGCCCAACTGTAAACTTCCAGTTCAATGGATTGATATCATTTCCATCCAAATCTTTTATCAATAATTCAATACTATGAATACCCACAGATAATTCACCAGGATCATAACTGAGGATATTATCTTCAACTAATATAGAATTAGAAACATTAATATTATCAATTAATAATTGCACAGATGAAATATCTACTTTGCTTGCATTAAAAAAAGAAGCTGCAATTAGAATAGATTTTTGATCAACTAATGCATTAGGCTCAGGAGATAATATGAGAATATCTTCATTTGGTTTACTTTCAACTTGTCTTAAGTCATTTATTTTTGAAGGAACAGCAATTATAAAATGTGGATTATTATATGGATCTTCTCTTGGAAAAGAGACTAATCGATCTTTACTAAATTGAAAAATAATAGCATATTCTAAACCTTCTTTTGTGATAGCAAAACTAGGGATAGTTGCTTCCCAGTTTATTCCTGAATCTATAAAAGGTATTTCTAAAAAAGATTTACTTCCAGGAAGTCGGTAATATAAAGTTGCATCAATGGGATCTATAACCTCAAAAGAAGACGCTTTTAACTTAATTTCTTTACCTACCTCAGCGTAAGGTGGTGGTGAATGGTATAATAATCTTGTCTGGCTACTAAGACTGCAAATAAGAAAATTTAGCAGGATTATGACCCTTAGTCTCGATATAATCTTTTGAGTCAAAACCAATATTATTTATATTTAATAACTAAAGTTTTCTTATTTCCTGATGCATCCTCAAATTCAATCTCAAGTTTTTGTTCATCTTTACCATCATCACTTGGGTCTTCAGGAATGTTTTTTGGATCAGTTTTAAATGACCGAAGATCACCAGATGATGAAGATATAGCCGTTTTTCCTCTAATGATATCTAATAATTCTCCAGAAATAATATTTAAAAACTCTACTTTCCCTTCTAACCCAATAAGGGAATCACTTGATTTATTAGAAATTATCCAAAAATCTGTACCTTTTACTGATGCAACTGAGACTGAAGTCCTAATAACAAAATCCGCTTGTTTTTGTTTTCCAACAATAGCACGAAGAGTGCCTCTTTCTAATTTAATTTCTTTAGCTATTGCTTTTGCTGAACGCTTACCACTAATTGTCAATTTAGAATTTTCTTTAATTTTCAAAGCAGTTTTATCATCTATAAATAGAAGCGCAACAAATCCTCCTTTTTTTGTACTAAGAATATCACCAGTCTCAAATATTTGACCTTTTTTTATTACTGACTTACTTCCATTTCCACGTACAAAATGAGCACTGCCAATTATTTTTGTGGCAATTGCTATTCTTTCACCTGAGAGAGCATAACTGAAAATAAAAATGTATGTTATTATTATTCTTATCAATTTAATTCTCAACAGTAACTGAGTTAATTAAAATCTCTTTTTTCGACATTTTTGATAAAATTTGATTTAATATATTTTGATTAACATTTGAATTATTAATAATTATGTTTTTGGTAATTCTATAACCAGCAAGTGGTCCATCAATTCCGAAAAGAGCATTATACTGATCCTCTCCTAAAGCTTCAATTAAACTTTGTTGACTACTATTGAGCATTTTTATACTAGCTGATTCAGATGGATCTGCTAATTTAAATGCATAAACTGATGATAGCTCATCCTCATATCCGTTTGTAGTTGGAATTTCAACTTTAATTTGCCAAACATAAGTTTTACTATATTCTAATGGACGAGCATCTGATGTGGGATACTGAAATGTGCTAATATCTGAAAGATTGAACCACTCAAGAGATTGATTGTAAGGTAACATTCTTTCATCTCTTAATGCTTCTTCCATTGATGAATGATAACCATTTTTAAATTCTGCTATTCGTATATAAGTAAAACAATTCTTACAATTTCCTTTATTCCAATTAAAAATTGGATATGGAGTATAAACCACATTAAATAAGCTATCAGATAATTCACCTCCTGGTGATTCAAGGTTTACACCAGATGAAGATTCAACAATAATAGTTTTTGAATCTTGATCAGTTAATTGAATATCAAATTCTGATGAACCAGAATAAATTTTTAACTCAAACCTATATTCCCCATCAGCTAATTTACCCGTAGACATCATGGCACTAGTTACTAATTCAAAATCATATGGATTAATAGCATCAATTGTGCGAATGACTACAGGAACTACATTTGGTGGATTTCCCTCATCAAGTAAAGTGTTAGTATTAGTTGAAAAATTTCTATTATCAATTATAATGTCTTCCTTCATTTGGAAGACATTAGATTCAATCTCAGTTAATGTTTCTCTACTATCTAGTCCTAAAGAAGGAGATAGTAAAGATGCCCTAAACCATATCTTTGTATATATAGGATAAGAATCAGAACGAATTCTAAAACGAAATAAAGGTGCATCAGATTCACCAGTATTTATATTAAAATTACTGATATAATATGATGTATACTCAAAAAACTGCCCTTCAAGACTTGCCTGAGCTATTAAAGAGGATTTATTAAGAACTATAGATAGAATAGTTAGTGTTATTATTCTTTTAAACATGCAACTTTCTTTTTATGATACCAGGCTCAATTTACCTAATGAGAAGAGGAGGCTTCAAGAAGTTTTGTCTTATTATATTTTTTAATAAAATTAATAAATTCTCATATAAATGAATAAGCCCCGTTCAAAAATTAAACAGGGCTTATTAAAGTTCCCGGCGACGACCTACTCTTCCACGCTAGTTACCCGCGCAGTACCATCGGCGCTATAGGGCTTAACTTCCGAGTTCGAGATGGGATCGGGTGTAACTCCTATGCTATGGTCACCGGAGAAATTTCAGGGAATTGATGCGGATCTTCAATTGATCAAGAAAGATTGATAAAGCCATTCGGCTAATTAGTACCACTCAGCTCAATACATTACTGTACTTACACTTGTGGCCTATCAACGTCGTAGTCTACAACGAGCCTTATTATCAAAAAGATAGGGAGAACTAATCTTAGGACAGGTTTCGCACTTATATGCTTTCAGCGCTTATCCTTTCCGAACTTAGCTACCCAGCGATGCTTCTGATGAAACAACTGGTACACCAGAGGTTCGTCCACTTCGGTCCTCTCGTACTAGAAGCAGA
>ERZ1047821.483-NODE-483-length-29573-cov-5.547666_pt1 | contig 29573 bp, 28 predicted proteins | sample MGYA00383096_ERZ1047821 | MGnify/ENA primary metagenome ERZ1047821 (study PRJEB29581, sample SAMEA5548366) | metagenome | biome: marine; feature: coastal; material: water | depth 25 m | study: Short-term variability in the microbial, nano- and picoplankton... | reverse complement strand
TTATCAGTATTCATTTGCTCAATTTACATCTTCCAACCTTCCCATTATAAGCATTGACACAGACGATGAAGATATTCCTGATGAACCTAAAATAAACGGTACAATGGGTATCATTTATGATGCAAATGGTGGCATTAATTCAATTGTCGATCCATTTAATCACTATAATGGAAATATCGGTATTGAAACCCGTGGTAATTCAACACAGGGATTTGATAAAAAAACCTATTCACTTGAATTAAGAACAGCAACAAACCAGGATACTTCTGTGAACCTTTTTGGTATGGGTGGTGAAGAGGACTGGATATTACATGCAATGGTTATCGATAAATCTCAAGTACGGATTCCAATGAGTTTTCATTTGGCTCAGCAAATGGGCCAGTATGCGTCAGAATGGAAATATGTGGAGCTTGTCCTAAATGGAGATTATCGTGGGATTTATATTTTAGTAGAAAAAATTAAGAGAGATAACGACCGAGTAGATATTGCAAAGCTAGATGAAGATGATTTGGCGGGTGATTCTTTAACCGGTGGATATATTTTGAGGATGGATTGGTTGGATAATCCCCTAGGCTTTGAATCCAATTACAATTCACAGGGAGGGAATCCTATGTTTTTTCAATGGTATTATCCGAAAGCTAATAAAATTAAACCACAGCAGGCAGCCTATATTGAAAGCTGGATGGATGAATTTGAAGAAGCCTTATTCGCAAGTAACTATACAAACAGTTTAGGAAATCGCTACACCGATTACATTGATCTCAATTCATTTACGGACTTTTTATTGATTAATGAATTTAGCAAAAATTCAGATGGATATAAGCTAAGCTCATATGTTCACAAAGAAAAAGATAGTAAAGGAGGAAAGCTCGTGGCAGGACCTATTTGGGACTTTGACCAAACATATGGGGTATCCACGGTTTGTTCAAATCATATTTATACAGGATGGACCTATCTACAAAATCAAGATTGCTGGGATTTGGAATCCATGCCCATGTGGTGGCAAAATATGATGGAGGACCCTATCTTTCAAAATAGACTAAAATGCCGTTGGACTGAATTTCGGTCTACATTTATGCATACTGACAGCGTTGTAAATTGGATTCTTGAAGATACCACTTATTTATCTCAAGCCATTCAAAGAAATTTTGAAAAATGGGACGAGTTCATTGGTGAATCTATTTGGATTGAACCCTTTCCTATTCCACAGTCTTACGAAGAAGAAATCAGTACAATGATTAATTGGATTACCAACAGGCTTAACTGGATGGACAATAACATGCCAGGCGATTGCGAAAATGATTCAGATTTATCTTTGGATGAAATGAATTCTGAATTCAATGTCTATCCCAATCCAGCTTATGAAATACTATACATAAAATGTCAACCGAACAGCAAAATATCTTTATCCGATATTCACGGAAAGCTATTACGTCAGTTTACAGCCCAAAACGAGCTCTCACAAATGAGCTTGAAACATCTTTCTTCAGGGACCTATTTAGTTCAGCTGGAAAATGATTCCTTGCTTGAAGTGAAAAAAATAATAATTCGTTAAAATCTACAGAGCTCTATGAGAACAAAATTCAACTAATCTTGGTTATTTTTGTACCCACTCTCAAGGAGAGCTGAAGAAATCGCGAATTAGAGTTAAAATATGTCACAGGTTGAATACATGGAAACACAGCTGTTTCCGTTAAGAGAGAAATTACAAAATCACAAGCTTTATCAAGAGCTGAATAGTATAGAAGATATTCAGACATTTATGTCCATGCATGTTTTTGCGGTTTGGGATTTCATGTCCTTGCTAAAAGCGCTACAAAATCAGCTTACAAATACATCTGTCCCTTGGACGCCAAGACCTAAGGCTTCCTTAGCGAGATTCATTAATGAAATTGTTCACGCTGAAGAAAGTGATGTAAATGAAAAAGGTGAAGCAAAGAGTCATTTTGAAATGTATTTGGACGCCATGAAACAAATTGGAGCAAACACAGAAGAGATTTCCAAATTCATTATTCAAATACAACAAGGAGAATCCGTAAAAGACACGCTAGAAAATTTAAACATTGACGAAGCCGTCAAAAGATTTGTGAGCTTTTCTTTCGAAGTCATTGATTCAGGTAAAGAACATTGTATTGCCGCGGCATTTACCTTTGGAAGAGAGGATTTGATCCCCGACATGTTTGTTGAGATTTTAAAGCAATCCGATCAGAAAAATCAATTGTACAATAAGCTACGTTATTATTTGGATCGTCACATTGAATTAGATGGTGATGAGCATGGTCCCCTTTCATTAAAAATGGTTGAAGAGATGTGCGGAAATGACCCTGTCAGGTGTGATGAAGTTGTGAAAATTTCAATCCAGGCTCTACAAGAGAGAATACGATTGTGGGATGCTATTTGTGAACGAATTCAAATAAATACTGCTTCTCACAAGCATATGTTATCTTGAGGTTTCTTAAATTTTATTTAAATCAGTAAAACCTATCGTCCGTTTTTTTCGTCTTTATTTTGATTATCTTCGTTAGAACCTCGTTATGAAAAACTCTCTACTTATATATGGCTTTATATTTATTTTCACATATACAGCATATGGACAGCAATCAAATTTTCAAAGCTGGAGTGTTCAATCATCTTTAAAACCAGAAAATATTGAGGCTGAAGAGAAAAATAAGCTTGAATATGTAAATGACTGGATTGAAATCCTTGAAGACAGAACTTTGACATCGGCATTTTTTAAAAATTCAAAAGGAGATATCCGTGCAGAATATGCTTCGCGACCCATTCATTATTATAAAAATGGTTTACTGGAAAGAATCAATCCCCAATTAGTCAAAACCAGCACTGGGTTTATCGCAAACCAGCAACCCTTTCCTACTTATTTAGATGAAGATGGTAGTGTTTCATTGAGTATAGACAATCATCAAAAATTAACAATAGGTAAAACCACTAGGCTCAATAAAAACATTTCTAATGCCTCTTTTGAGCTTAAGAACAATGTCGCTTATTTTGAGAATTATTTTGAGGGAGTGGACAAACAAATCGTTTTTTCTGAAAACAAAATAAAATATGCCTATCGATTAAACCAATATATGCCTGCTAATGAGCTAAACTTCATTATTTCCGAATCCATAGATCTACCAAAAGGGTATCAATTGGTTCCCATAAAAAACAAGTCGTCCGTAAAGAATGGATTGATTTTTGGCAGTATTTCAGTGCTGAATATAGATGGAAATGAAGTCGCTAAAATACGTCCCTTGCTGTGTTATGATGCAAAAAAAAAATACACCCTTGGGGCTTATAAAATTGTTGAAGACAACACTGGAACAAAACTTGAATCATACATTCCAAATAGCTGGCTTTCCGATTCACAAAGAATGTACCCCGTAATCATCGATCCAGAAATTTCGGGTCCAGCAGTTGAATGGACTGGAGGAGATATGCCTTCTTGTCTCCTGCCAAGTTTTAATTCTGATAGCGTCCAAGTAACGATTCCTGCAGGCGTTACGGTTAGTGGTTTTTTTGTCACTGCAAGCTTTTACGCAAGCCCCTTTTCTCCCGCTGTAATGAGCGATGGGATTATGAATTTTAGCACTTCATGTGCGAGCTCTCAAAACTTTACGATTACAGGGGCAAATGCCGAATTGCCAGGCACGGCCTATTTAGATAGCTTTGATTTAAAGAATCCGTTGTCTTGCTGCTTTCCCGAATCTTGTAATGATACATCTGTTTATGTTACTATGAATTTGGCACGTGGAGATTACAGCTCAGGATGTAATACTCTGTATGTCTTGTACGACGACATCACGGACTGGCCGTTTAGAGTGGTTGTTTATGGGAAAACACCTGAGGTTTATGGGAATGAATTTTACGTCTCTCAATCGTCTATTTGCTCCAATACCTGCACCTTTAACGCTACAGGATATGCACGCTATGGCGTAGCACCATATACATTTACACATCCCTGGACGACAGAAGTAGTTACCATTGGAGAAAATATTGGATGCGCTGCCGGTGCTACCAATAATTTATTTACCCTTACCATTCCTGATTGCCCCATTTATTGTGATGAAGATTATACTGAGTTAGATGTGCCTCCACCTGTAATTACAGATGCTTGTGGACAAAGCATTTTAAATATACCAAACAATTCAAAGCCGATTGACCCTACTCCAAATGTTGATACAAACTATGAAGAAGTTTATTGTAGTGGGGAGTCAATTGATATTGGATTAAGCAGTTGTCTTGATGGAGGAGTAGTTCAATATTATGGCAATAATCTAAACGGCTTTGGACCGATTTCTTTATTAGCGGAAAACAACACTGAAAGCTCAATTGATCAAGCTTATTATGCCTATGCCTCTCTTGATGGTTGTTTTTCAGACACCACTGAAATCAATATTTCTATAGTTCCAAACCCTCAAGCTCAAATTCAATTTAGCTCTAATCCCTTGGTTGAAAATATAGATTTTGAGGCGGCTGATCTTTCATCAACATATGTCAATTCCGTTGATTCTTGGAATTGGACCCTTGATGGCTCAGAGGTGTCATCCGATAGCTTGTATCTAAGTTCATTTGCAATCCCGGGCTCATACGACATCTGCCTGAACATCATTGATGAAGACGGTTGTACCGACCTTATTTGTGAAACCTTGTTGGTCGTGCCTGCAGAGCTTCAAAACATCAATGTGATTACACCCAATGATGATGATATTAATGATAAGCTTGAATTTCAATATTTAGAATTTTATCCCGAAAACGAAATACTTATTTTTAATCGTTGGGGGAACCTTGTTTATTCTGCCGAATCATATGACAATTCCTGGTCAGGAGATGAGCTTAATGAAGGCACTTATTTTTACATTTTACAAATCAGAGGCATAGAGAAAATCAAAATCTATTCTAGCTTTTTTCAGCTTATAAAATAAAACCTTAATTGGATAATTTCTCTATTACATTTTAATTTGTTTTCCTTATTTTTGACTAAAACAAAAATTAAACTAAAATGAAAACCCTCCTATTTATTATTGCCCTATCATGTGGCATTTCAACAACATTTTCTCAATTTGCTATCGATGTTCAAGCCAAAGGCTCGGCAAATTCAACTTGGTTGCTCAACAAAAACATTTCTGACCTTGGTGCCAGCCAGGACTACGCTATGGGATGGGGATCCACTTATGGTGTTGCAGCTAATGTTTATGCAGGAATCATTGGCTTAGGTATAGAATTTAATTATGCGACTCACAATGGCGTATATGAAGGTGTAATCTCTGCCGGAGATGTAACATTAGATACTTACAATTCAACTGTCAACCTAAAGACATTGCAGATTCCGTTGTTATTAAAGTTTCAAAGTGAAGGCGGTTCATATATAGAGCTTGGTCCACAGCTCACGAATATTTCGTCAGCGACCTACACTAGATCTGGAACAACTCCGATTGGAACATACGAAGATGACCCAAAAGACGTGAAGGATCAGTACAGTGGGTCATACCTTTCTGGTGTGTTGGGCTTTGGTGCAAAAATTCCTCTGGGTGATATCCCTATTGGAATTTTGATTGGTGTTAGACTTCAATATAGCTTTGGAGACCTTATGGGTGTTGATGGTCGGAATTATGCACTAGGCAGTGAAGAAGATCCATCTATATGGTATCCAACACATGAACCTACTCAGGCTGTTTCTGGAGGAATAGTTTTGGGTGCGACATACACTATAAAGTAAGTTTTACTTTTTTACGTATTGGGTTAAAATCACGATTTTTTGGCCGTTCACTTTTCCCTCTATATGATCAGGATTGTCATGTACAAGTGTGATGTTTCTAACAGCTGTTCCTCGCTTGGCGGTAAACCCAGCACCTTTTACTTTTAAATCTTTGATTAACACTACGGAATCACCTTGAATAAGCGTTACTCCATTGGAATCTTTATGAATGACAGCTGAATGTTCTTCCCCGTCACCTGATTTGGCCCAGTTGAGTGTTTGTTCCTCTAAGAATAGCATGTCTAAAAGATCTTGAGGCCAGCCTTCTTCCTTTATCCTGTTAAGCATTCTCCATGCCACTACCTGAACAGCGGGAACCTCACTCCACATACTTTCATTCAAACATCTCCAATGGTTAAAATTTATTTCTTCAGAATCATTAATTTGTGTCCGACATGTATGACAGCTATTAATACAATGATCCACACTCGTTCCATTTTGAGGAGAAACAATCATAACATCTAATCCTTCCGTACCTGAACACAATTCACACTGATCTGCACTTCTTTGATTCAATAAATTGTTTATTGACATAAATTCATTTTGAGGACTAAAGATAGAATTAAGCTTCAAATATTAAGACAATTCAGCCTCATTTTAAAAGCACCGTAAAAAGCTTACGTTCTGAATTTGTTGCTTTGGTAAAAACTTAATCTGATGAAACTACTAACCGATAATGAAAATTTCCGTGAATATCTAATGGGGTTTAACGAATTATTTGTGCGTGATATTGGAAATGAATACATCCCTACTCAAATTAAAAAACAATCACTTAGGGAATCTGCTGAATACTTAAGTGAATACGTACATGACAATTTTAATGAAAATTCAATAGACCTTGATGCCCCAGATCAAGTTCAAGAAAAACAAGTGATTGAATACATTGAAGGTCTTTCTAGAGGGAGGATTCACTCTTTTTATGATGGTTACATGGAGTCGTACGGTGTAATAGAGGACCTCATGATATTGAATGATCACAACAGAATAGAATTGATCCATAGACTTACCGGTCGTAAAGTAGAATATTTAGAACTGATTAATCGAGAGGTTTACAATTAGGGTTCTGGATAGTGTCCAAACCATACAGTCGCATACCCCATATACATGCCAATACCGATGGCTTCCCATTTTGAATCCCAAATATCCCCATTAATAATAACATTATTGTGTGCTTGGCTTGTTTTCCAGTTTTCTAAAGCCTCTTTTGGGCTGAGCGTATCGGTCCCCACACATGCGATTTCATAACCCGGATAATTATAATCCGTGAGCTCTTTAGGTTTGTCCCACATACAGCTTGCTTTTGCATGATCCGAGGTATAACAGCACGATTCCCATTCGCCATTCTTGGACCAACTATGTGCATTGCATTTGTTCTTATCGGGATGATTTTGAGCCAAATCACGACTGTGTATTTGTGCCACAGTAATTAATGACTTTGATAATGGAATTACAGCAAGTTTTTTACTTTTCCTGTATTCCATCAATAATTTATAAAGCTCTTTTTCATTTTTTGTTAATTCTTGCGAATTGGCAAAAAAAACACAGAAAACAACAATGAAAAATAAAAGTGATTTTCTCATTAAAACAAATAACAGGAATGGATAGGCTATTTTGATTTTTCCTTTATGATTTGTCTTCTCAATGCCTCTACAGCAACATTTGTTGCCTCTTCAAAACTTTTGCACTGTTTCTTCGCGAACATGTCTTTTCCAGGTACGTGCAATTTAATTTCAGCTATTTTATTCTCTTTCTCACGGTCCTTATCAAGTCTTAAATAAACTTCAGCAGATACAATTTGGTCATTAAACTGTTCAAGTTTATTAAGTCTCTCTTGAATAAATGACAATAATTTTTGATCTGCTTTAAAATGAATGGCGTGCATTTGAGTATCCATATTTAATTGGTTTTATGCCCACGCGGGTGAGCTTGTGAATAAATCGAATTTAACTGCGCAAACGAATTGTGCGTATATACCTGCGTGGCTGCAAGATTGGCATGACCTAATAAATCCTTAAGCGTTTCCAAGCCTGTCCCCCTGTTTAGCATATGCGTTGCAAAAGTGTGTCGTAAAATGTGTGGACTCTTTTTATCTAAACTCGTTACCTTTCCAAGATAATAATTTATTTTTCTATATGCAAAGGTTGGATATAGTTTATTACCACTATTAAGCACGAGGAGAAAATTATTATTCTGTGCGACTTCTTTTCTTGAGATTATGTATAATTCAATCTGTTTAACTAGACCATCAGAAATAGGAATGATCCTTTCTTTATTTCTTTTTCCTAAAACCTTAATTTGATTTCCTTGCACATCATTTATGGTCAATCCTATTAATTCGCTTAATCGAATTCCGGTTTGATAAAACAACTCTAACATTAATGCATCGCGCTGTCCATTAAAATCCTCAGTGAACAAATGCTCCATATTGGGCAATGAAAGCTCAGACTCTTTTGCAAAAACAGGCAAGTGTTTTTCACTTTTTGGTCCTTTGACTTTAGTCATAGGTGAATGGTCTACTATTCCTTCCTTTCGAAGCCATTTATAAAAAGTTCTTAATGAAGCGAGTTTTCTATTGACAGACTTGTTTTTCATACCCCCTTCAATGAGGTAAACAATCCAAGACCTAATAAAAGATGATGATAAATCCGAAAACTCAGAAATTTTCTCTAATTCGGCAAATTCTTTGAAAGCACCAAGGTCTTGTCGGTAAGCCAATACCGTATGATTGGAATATCGCTTTTCAAATTGAAGATATGATATGAATTTATCGAACATAAAAAAAGGAGCCTATTGACTCCTTTCTTTAACGTATATTTTCGCAGAAGGTTACCCTTCCAATGATTGCATTCTTTGCTTATATGAAGCACGAATGATTTGTTGTCTTTTTGTAATTGAAGGCTTTTCAAATTCTTTTCTTCCTCGCAATTGTAACATTACTTTGGTTTTTTCGAATTTCTTCTTGTACTTTTTTAAAGCTCTTTCGATGTTCTCGCCTTCTTTTATTGGTATAATTAACATAATAAACGGATATTTTAATTTATATCGGACTGCAAAGATAAGCTATTTTATAAATGTTCCAACAAATTATTTCAAAATTTCTCTTGAAATTACAATTTTTTGTATCTCCGATGTTCCTTCACCTATAGTCATGAGCTTAGAGTCTCGCAAAAACTTCTCTGCTGGATACTCTTTGGTATAACCATATCCACCCATAATCTGCACAGCTTCATTACCACATTTCACGGATACTTCTGAAGCAAAATACTTTGCGTATGCCCCTTCTTTTGTTACTGGTTTTTTATTGTTTTTTAGGTATGCTGCTTGAAAAGTTAACAGTTCTGCAGCTTCTATTTCAGTAGCCATGTCTGCCAGCTTAAAAGCGATCGCTTGAAATTTACCAATTGGTTTTCCAAACTGTTCTCTTTCTTTGGCGTATTGAACCGATGCTTCATATGCCCCTCTAGCTACTCCACAGCTTAAAGAAGCGATAGAGATTCGGCCTCCATCAAGAACCTTCATTGCCTGTTTAAATCCTTCTCCTACATTACCAATTACATTTTCTTTTGAAATGCGCACGTTGTCAAAAATAAGTTCTGCTGTTTCACTTGCCCGAACCCCCAATTTGTCCTTTATTTTCACGGCAGAAAAACCAGGTGTGCCTTTCTCAACAATAAACGCAGTTATTCCGTTGCTATCTAGTAAATCTCCCGTTCGAATCAACACAACAGCAACATCTCCAGAAAGTCCATGAGTAATCCAGTTTTTTGTTCCATTTAGCACCCAATAATCTCCATCTTCGACAGCAGTCGTTTCCATCCTCATGGCATCAGAACCAGTATTTGCTTCTGTAAGACCCCAAGCACCTATCCATTCTCCACTAGCTAGCCTTGGAAGATATTTTTTCTTTTGAGCTTCATTTCCATGATACAAAATATGTCCAGTGCACAATGAGTTATGAGCAGCAACGCTAAGTCCAACCCCTCCACAAACCTTACCCAATTCCATTAATGCAGTGGCGTACTCAAAATAACCAAATCCCGACCCTCCATATTCCTCTGGAACGAAAATACCCAGTAATCCGAGCTCACCCATTTTTTTCATCGTATCGACAGGGAAAAATTCTTCACTATCCCATTTATTAATATTCGGACGTATCTCTTTTTCTGAAAAGTCTCGTACCATTTGTGAAATCATTAACTGATTTTCATTAAGCTCAAAATTCATATTGATTGATTGATTTTTTCTAAATTAATAGCGCACTAAATTAATAATATTAGAAGAATAATTTTTTAGCTTTTGGTCTCCTTTCAGAAAATCCAATGCCACCAAAAAGTTAAATCCAAAGACGGAACCACCACACTTTTTTATAAGCTCTGCAGCAGCAGACGCAGAACCTCCTGTAGCCAAAAGATCATCATGAATGAGCACCTTTTGGCCCTTTTTTACTGCGTCCTCATGCATTTCAATAACGGCACTTCCATACTCAAGTTCATAAGAATGGCTCCTCTTTTTATATGGAAGCTTTCCTTTTTTTCGAATAAGAATGAATGGAACCCCAAGCTCCATTGCCAAAGGGTAGCCAAAAAGAAAACCTCTACTTTCAATTCCTGCAACAGCATCAATTGATTCCGCTTGATACAGCTCTTTTAAATGAGCCAAGACCTCTTTTGAAAGCTTAGCGTCTAACATGATCGTAGAAATATCTTTAAACAAAATACCTGGCTTCGGAAAATCAGGAACATCGCGGATTACAGATTTTAAATTTTCTTCCAATGTCATGTTGCAAATTTAACCAAGCTTTATGAGGTTTTAGAATAAAAGACTAAGAAATTTATAAAATCACCATTATCAATTTCAATTCCTTAAAGACTTAGGTATGGAGAGAGTCGCTCAAATTGTTCCTCATTAATCAATTTGGAATCTAGAATCTCAATAAGTTCAGAGAATTTTCCCCTTTGCATTCTCATTTTAATGAGGGAATTGGCTTGATAATAATCCAAATAAGGATGCTTTTTCAAAACATCAATTGTGCAAGTATTGATGTTGATTTTTACAATGTTGCGATCATTTAGTGTGATTTGAGGAGTTACCATTTGATAAGTTTCTAAACGCATCTTCCACACTTCAAGAAGCTGTTCAATGAATACAAAGCCCCCAAGCTCTTCTCTGTATTTTATGATTTGTTTTGCATAAAACTCTCCAATTCCTTTTAATTGAATCAGGTCTTCTTTGGAGGCCAAATTGATGTCTATCCGCTTCACTTTAATGAACGTATCAACTTGATGTTTCTCTTTTTCTATTACAAGGGGGTAAAATGTGGAATCTTTAATCAAGGAATAAACCTCCGCGGGCATAACATATATTTTTTCTAAGTCCTTATTTGACTGGATACCACGCTTGATAAAATTAATTACCGATTGACTTTGTTTCTTCGATAAGCCCAAAGCCATCCAATCCTTTAGCAAATATTCATTTGGATTAAATCTGCAGGTTGGGGCAAAATATCTTTTTGCATTAGTCTTTTTCTTGGGTTCTTTTTTTTCTATGAATGATTTTTTTGCTTCAAATCGTTCTACCTGTTCGGAATCAATTATTGGTTTTGGAGCGTCACTAAAATAAAGCAAGGCTCTAGGGATTAACAATATACCCATACCGAATAGGAAGAAGATGATGACTCCTCTTCGTTTACGTTTAGAAATATAAAATGCTTCTTTTATAAAATTTCAATTTACGGTCAGCTAGTCCTCTACTGGCCCCTTAGATGATTTAATGGCTTCCAAATACCTCGAAAGCTGTTTTTTAACTACTGGGAACAAGAAGAACAAACCAATCATATTTGGAAAGACCATCGCAAAAATCATGGCATCTGAGAAGTCCCAAATAGAGCTCATACTGGCTGAAGCACCTATCACAACAAAAAGAAGGAAGAGCAGCTTGTAAGCCATATCAGCACCTTTTCCTCTCCCAAATAGATACTTCCATGACTGTAGTCCGTAATAAGACCATGAGATCATGGTTGACACAGCAAACAACACCACTGCTATTGTTAAAAACCATTTTGAAAAAGGAATATATTCGGCAAATGCTTGTGTGGTAATTCCCGCGCCTTCGTATAGCTTTCCGTCAATCATGACCTTTCCCTTAAAACTTTTGTGTTTCTCTCCACCAACAATATATGAATCTCCTTCTTTTTTGAAATGTAGACCATTGATAGTGGCATAATTGTCAATTTTAAATAAAGAGTCTTTAGATTCAGAAAGAGGAATTAAATATCCCTTTTTTCCCTTTGGGATAAGCAAATCATTGTAATTAATGGTGTCTTTTTCTACTTTTAATATTTCCCCATTAATCGATATGCCCTGAAATTCTTCTTGAACTTCAACTTTACCATATTGGAATTGTTGTTTTCCAGAATCTCCACCAAAATTGAAAATGATAATTACTAAAGCTGTCATTGTACAGATTACGACGGTGTCTATAAATGGCTCTAACAAGGCGACAAGGCCTTCTGAAGCCGAATATTTTGTTTTTACAGCTGAATGAGCAATTGATGCAGAACCAGCACCGGCTTCATTTGAGAACGCCGCTCTTTTAAATCCAACCAACAACACTCCGATCACTCCTCCAACTCCAATGGCTTTTGGATTAAAAGCTTCGGAGAAGATCAAAGAGAAAGCATCATCTATAAATGAGAAATTTGTCAAAATAATATATAAACAAGCTATTAAATACATTACGGCCATAAAAGGAACTACTTTCTCTGTAACAGAAGCAATTCTTTTTATACCACCAATGATAATGACACCTATGATTAAAGCCAAGACAACACCAATAACGGCGCCGGCGCTCGTGCTACTAAGGCCCATTAAATCTTTTAATACGATTGTGGCTTGGTTGCTTTGCGCGGCATTACCACCACCAAACGATCCTCCAATGCAAAATATGGCAAATAATACTGCTGTGATTTTTCCCAATGTAGCAAAGCCTTTTTCTTTTAACCCTTTACTCAAATAGTACATTGGTCCCCCATAAACAGTTCCATCCTTATCAACATCTCGGTATTGCACACCTAATGTACACTCAACAAACTTAGAGGACATTCCTAACAACCCGCATACGATCATCCAGAATGTGGCTCCAGGACCTCCCAGTGCAATGGCCAAAGCAACACCTGCGATGTTTCCATTTCCTACCGTTCCTGATACCGCTGTTGCTAGCGCTTGAAAATGTGTTACCTCTCCTTCATTGCTCTCATCTTTTATTGTATCCTTAATATCTCCATCTACAGCCAAATCGGGATTCCCAGAGCTCTGATGGTCAACATGGTCATATTTGCCTCTTACTACGTTAATGGCTTTTCCAAAATATCTGAAATTCGGAAAACCAAAGTAAAGTGTAAAAAATAATGCACTCACAACCAAAAGGATTAAAACAAAAGGAGCTCCAAAAACTTGAAAAAAGATAATTCCCGAAATGAATTCAGAGATGGGTTTAAATGCTTCATCTATTTTCTGATCTATCCCTTTCTCCGATGCCAATGAAATAAAGGGCATTAATAAGGCAAATAAAATAAAGAATGCTTTTTTCATGTAATCTAATTTAGTCTTTAAGGTTATTCAATTTCGTTTCGAAGATAGTCTTTTTAGCCTTACGATAAAAGATGAAGACTCTCCTCTAAAGTTTTGGGTTGATATCCTAGGTCCTTTTTTGATTTTGACAAATCAAATCCAGTTTTTGGAGGTCTTTTTGCAGGTTGGTTTAAAGAGCTACTGTCCGTTCTATTAATTGCGGAAGTATCCAATTTAAAAAAACGTCCTATTCGCATTACCAATTCATAAATTGACATTGATTCGGGACCTGAAAGATGATAGATGCCTTTTCTGTTTTGCTCACAAATTTGAATACAACCCCAGGCCAAATCATCTGCCCATGTAGGTGCACGAAATTGATCGTCAATGATGTTAAGGGTTTTACCATTGGATAAAGCTTCCCTTGCCCATAGGACGATATTCGACCTAGACAAATTTTCTCCTTCACCAAATACTATGATCGTTCGTGCAATGGACCAATTAGAATAATTGGATTTTATCAAGAGGAGCTCTCCATCTCGTTTAGATTCTGCATAAACACTCAGCGGATTTGGAAGATCGGTTTCTTTATAGTTTCCTTTTTCGCCATCAAAGACAAAATCGGTAGATAGAAATAGGAAATGAGCGCCCGTAGCTTTAGCGGAATCAAATACATTTTGTGTTCCAGTTACATTCACATCATGACATTCTCGCTCATTCAATTCGCAATAATCCACATTCGTTATGGCTGCCGTGTGAATAATGTAATCTGGAGCAAATGCTGTTATTGTTTTTAGAACTTCATCCGAATTTGTAATATCGAGAGAACTGAAATTTTTTGAAGGACAAGCGGGATTTCTATTTTCGCCTTGTGAGGTGGCAAGATAATTTAGCTTTTCATTTTTTGAAAGCTGTCTGACCAACTTTTGTCCCAATAATCCATTACTTCCGGTAATAAGAATTCTCATAACTCCCAAATGCTTCTTTTTCTCTTTGCTCTAAATGTAAAATAATGTTTGTGTTCTAGAAGCCAAGCCATTATAAGATAGATCAATAAAGGGGACCCTAAGGTTACGAACGAAAAATAAATAAATCCCAAGCGAACTTTTGTTGTTCGAATTCCAAGTTTTCGAGCCCACCATTCACAAACACCATAAGATTGCATTTCAAAAAAAAAGAGGATTTTTTGAATGGTTCTTCTCATGAATTTCTTTGTATGAGCTGTTTTGAATCTACTTTAAAGGCTTGAACTCCATCCATTCTGGATTAGCCTCTGGTGATGTGTTCGGGTCGAAATCCTGACTTGTTATACGCGCCGTCGTTCTACGATTTATTTGATGAAGCATTTCAAACTTCACCTTGTCTTTAGTACGGAATTTATTGATGTACTTTTCAGTTAAAACTATTTCTTCCCCATCCTCATTAATCCAAGTCGCAGGTTCTGCCTCTCCCTTTCCAACAGGCTGTATTCTTCTAGGGTCGATTCCTTTTTCTTCAACTAAAAACTTGTAAACAGCTTTCGCTCTGTTTTCCGATAATACCTGATTGTATTTCGCAGATGACCTGGAATCCGTATGAGAAAACAAATCAATTGTAATCGTAGGATGACTTGTTAAAAGATCTGAAAGAAATAATAAGGAATCCTCCGACATACATGTTTCATCATTGATAAAGGTCCATTGGTTAAGAGGATATCTTACCTCAGGAGCTCTAAGTTCCTCTTCAATATGCACCAATTCTATTTCAACAACAAAGCTTTGACTTTCTTTCAACCCTACAGTAGAAATGATAGCAGATTCTTTATTGACGAGGTAGTCTTCTTTTGTAGCGTTTATAGTATATTCATTGTCATCAAGAATGTATCTTGTTTTGCCACTTTTAACATCCCATTTAATGGTTGTTCCTTTCTCATCAGTAACGCCATCCCAAGAATCACCGTCTAGTGGCGATACGGTAACGGTGGCATCTTCAATTCGATCTTTTGGAGACCCGAACTCATGAACAATAACTCTTAAATCAAATAAATTTGGGGGAACAGAATAACTCCAAATGTCTGGTGCATTTTGACCGCTCGTTAGACGTCTTTCTGAGGTGAAATACCCTGTACGACCTCTATCTGTAATTGCATAATCATTACTTGGAGAGTTTATTGGGTATCCCATATTCTTAGGTGCGCCCCACTCATTCAATTTATCTTTAACTGGGTTGCTGTAGAAGATATCTAATCCTCCAATTCCTTTATGCCCATCGCTTGCAAAGAAAAACTTTCCCGATTTACCAATTGATGGAAACAGCTCGTTACCAGCAGTATTAAATGCAGACCCCATGTTTTTTGGTTGAGTGCTCCATTCTTTTGCCTTTTTGTCGTAAGTCACATACCACAAGTCACGACCACCAAAAGATTTGTCTCCCCCACTTGATTTCATATCTGAAGCAAAAATCAACATCTTACCGTCCTGAGTTAAACATGGATGACCAACTGAAATGGTTTCATCTGATTTTAAATTCATTTTACGAACGTTGGTGAATTCTCCCTCTACAAGGTCAACCACCCAAATATCGCAACCCAACTTCATTCGCTCCTTACTCGGGCAACGCGTAAAGTACATCGTTTTGAATTTCTTATCGAAGCAAACCGTACCCTCATTTTCAGAGGTGTTTACAATTCCATTTTCATCAATAGAGGTTACGCCTGTGGGATCTCCGTTCTTGTCAAATTCAGCAACAAAAATATCCATGTACTTTTCGCCAGTTATTGGGTCTCTTTCGGTTCCAAAACTTTCTTCTCGACCTGAAGAAAAATAAACTTTGTACCCCTTTTTGTCTGCATAAGAGGGTGACATATCATATTCTTTTCGGTTGATTTTTGTTTCACATTTTACCTGATAGTTAACCTCAGGCTCCATCATATCGTAAAACTTATATTCCTCACAAGCTTTTAAAGCTGTTTCTAATTCACTTGCCCTTGCTCCTTTTGCAATCTTTTTGTATTCAGAATAACTTTTTTGAGCTTTTCCATAGTCTCCCATCATTCTCAACATCTCCCCATTCAAAAAATACACATCAGGATTGACGTCAAAATACTTTAACTCTATACATACGTCATAATTTTCGTTCGCCTCTTCATAACGGGATATGAGTCTGTAAGACTCTGCAAGTTTAAATCGCACATTGCCTTTTTCTTTCAAAGAACCTTTTGTACCAATCTTGTCGTAAGCATTTTTTAAAAGATCTATTGCATCAAAATATTTACCTGATTCAAATGCAACATTTGCATCCCGAAGATATTTCGGAGCGGAATTACCTTGAGCATATATGTTTCCTCCTATGAAGAAGAATATTAATAAATGGTATAGTTTATTCATTTGTTCAAGTCGTTAGACGTATAATTAAGGAAAACAAAAATAAAGAAAAAAAGTCATTTTTTACAATATTCTCTAAAACGGTTTACGACAGACTCAAAAAAATCAGGCAGTTCTGAATCAAAGGCGATTCTTTTACCTGTCAAGGGATGAATAAATCCTAGAGATTTTGCATGCAGGGCCTGGCCTTCTAATAAACTAAAATTATTCAAAATAAACTTTTGATATTTTGATGTTTTTATCCCCTTTAATATCTTGTCCCCACCATATTCAGGGTCATTAAATAAAGGATGGCCAATGGACTTAAAATGAACCCTAATCTGATGTGTTCTGCCTGTCTCAAGAACACACTGGACAAGAGTTACATAACCAAACCGTTCTAGAACCTTGAAATGAGTTACAGCATGTTTACCTTCCTCGTCATCATTGTAAACAGCCATTATTTTTCTGTTTTTTTTAGACCTACCCACTTTCCCTTCAATCGTTCCTCCCTCCTCAACATCTCCCCAAACCAAAGCAATGTATTTTCTTTCTGTTGTTTTATCAAAAAACTGTTTTGCCAGATTTGTCAAAGCCAATTCCGTTTTTGCAATGACCAACAATCCGGTTGTATTTTTATCAATTCGATGAACCAAGCCCGGTCTGCCAGCAAAATCCGAAGGCAATTCAGGAAGGTGTTCAAAGTGGTAAATTAAAGCATTAACCAGCGTCCCTGAATGATTTCCATGTCCTGGATGTACTACCATTCCCGCTTTTTTATTCACCACAATAAGAGCGTCATCTTCATGTACAATATCTAACGGAATATTCTCAGGAATCAGTTCAAACTCTCTTACTGGATAAGGTAAAACCAATGCTACAATATCGCCAGGCTTTACTTTATAGTTTTGCTTTACTTTGGTGTCATTTACTAATAAATTTCCATTTTTAGCCGCAACTTGAATTTTATTTCTAGAAAAATTTGGAAGCCGATCGCATAAAAACTTATCGATTCGTATCACTTCTTGACCAGGATCAGCAGTGAATTTATAATGTTCAAATAGATCGTCTTGACTGGATTCTGTATTATTTTCTTCTTCTTCCATTTAATACTTAATCACCTTAGAGAAGTTTGATGATAATTCAGGAACACAGATGAAATAAATACCAGAATTCATCTCACTTAGATTAAAAGAGCTTGAAAAAGTTTCTTTTAAAATTCTACCATAACCATCCATGAGTATCTTTTTACACCCCTTGACTCTCTCAGGAACGTTAATATTTATAATATGATTTGTAGGATTTGGAAAAAGTTCAAATATGTCATTTGCGAATGAAACATTTTCAATTCCTAGAGATACATCCATACCAGTAGAAAAAATCGGCCTTAACATTGCACTTCCCTCAAATGGAGACAAAAGCCAATTTCCGCCACCATCTACACTATAAAATATCTCATTACTATTGTCAATGTTCCTATCAAAACCGAGATTTAATCTTTCTGGGTCCAATTGCCTCCATCCTACAAAAAACGAAGTTCCTATTGCCACTTTTTGCGTATCAATAAAGAAATACGGCGTAAACAAATTTTCGCCATTGGCATAAATTGGAGAGCGTGGAGAAAAGACATCATCTTCATATAAGACCTGTCCTGGACTGCCATTTTCATCATCCCAAACCGTCAATAAAAACAGTTTGTCTGAAACATCATTAACCGATGGGACAAATGAAAGATTAATCCCAATTAAACTGTCTTCTTCATAAGCCTCAAAATGCACGGCCAACCTGGCTTGAGTCCCCGTAGGACCAAATGCTGCTTCAGCAGATCCATCATCATAGCTATAATAATTATAAAACCCTTGAGTAAACCGTATCGAATCATTTGGTTGGTAATCCAATGTTTGCGCGTTTGCGCGTGTTAATACTTCAAACTCTTCAGAAGGCCCAATTAAAGATTTACTAAATTCAAAGCCATCTGTTAAATCATGATACGAATTTGCATATGAGTAAGGGGCATAATTAATAAGTCCTTCTGCCAAAATGATTCCTGGAAGAACAAATGACCCTTCCGTTAAACCATTGTAGAAAACTTCAATACTTCCATCGTTATAATTGTTATCCGCGTAACCGTTGTAAAGCAGAACATTTAACGAATCTGTCATTTTATTATCGCTGGATGATTTGTAATGATCCCAGGGTACTGATGTGTATTTATCAATCAAGGTATTTGTGGGATAAACAAATGAAAAATCACTAAACAAGGTGTCCGTATAATCCGTAGACTTTAAAGAAACCATATCCAAATGAAAATGATCCAAGGAACCTGATAGGCCACCATAGTTTTTAAAACGAAACTGAAAGGCATCTGAAAAATAATTTATATCAAGAATAGGAATATGAACAAGCCGAAATGGAGCTACAACTGTTCCTGAATCCGACCAAATATGAAACCACTGATTTTGACTCTGCGAATAAAATTCCAGAACAAGAGAGTCTGATGATTCAGGTTCATCTCCAAGACCTGCAGGTTGATATAAAAAGGATACATACAGAGAATCAGAAAGATTAGACCCGCTTAAATCTATTGGCTTTGAAGTAAGATAGTCTGCATACCCTGTGGAAGCTGTGCCTATTGCATAAGGATATCCATTTTCATCTAGGCCATCAAAAGTCATCACACCAAGGGTTTGAGGATTGAGGCCAAATCTAAAGTTGTGATAAACATAATTGTCCACCCACAACTTGTCTGCATCCGATACCGGCATGAAAAATTGCCTAACAGAATCTTGAAAATAGGGAGGGTCTTCAATCCAAATTGTGTCTGGAATGTCACCAACACCGATTGTGTCATAAATATAATAAGGCGGGTATAATGCCAAAGGTGAATATTGAACTGGGTATGACATGAAATCTGCAATTTCTGCGTTTAATGGTGTGAAAACTGTATCAGAATAGGTATCATTAGCGAGGTCAATGTAGCGATGGAATGTTACCTGATTCGTAAAATAACTTTCATTGGAAATCGGGAGCCCTGTCGATTGATCTAAAATCAGATAATATAATTCACTCGTGGTTGATGGATTAGAATAATCCGGCTCATACTCTTGTATTTTACTGATAGTGAAATTATCAAAAAACGGAAGAGATATCGTATCCGTAAAATAGATAAAGGTGCTGTCAATTGACGTACTTTTCAATATATGTTTTGGCGAAACATGAGGATTTGAGGCCATTGGGCCGATTTCAAGATTCTGTGCTTCAAACGAGAAACAAATGAAACAGATGAAAAAGGAGAAAAAACAGTGTTTTAATATCATTCTATTGGCTCTTCAATTTGATTTGCTCCTGCATTAATGAGTATGACAATTTGTTGGGCACGCTCTACTGTTTTTTCAGGAACGTACTCAGGGGACTGACCAAAAACAACAGCTGAAAGCGTATCCTGCATGGTCTCGCAGTCATTACAAATGGTGGAAACGGAAGTCAATCCATTAGTGCTTAATAAGTTTAAAGCGTCTTGATAATTCATACCAACAACATTTGGCAGACTCGTTAATACGCCAACTTCATTTTTCCCAACAATCAAAGTGATTTCAGCTCCAATAGGAATAAGTTTGCCTTGTGGCACGGATTTCCCATTATACAGTTGTTCAAGAACTGAACCGTTTGCTTCTTTAGTCGGTTTATATTCAATCTTCGAGTCAAAACCTCTATTTTCAAGAATTCCACGAGCAAAATCAACATGCTTGAAAACTAAATTCGGCATCTCCGTTAGCTCCGTCTTTTTTGAAAGTCTTAAACCAATGATTCGGTTTTCTTTTACCTTAACCTTGGAAAAAGCAGTGGGTTCAATCATCTGTTGTTTAACAATTCCATTTGGTAAGTCCGGATCATAAATGCTGTCTAATATCTCATAACTCAAACCGAGTTCCTCAAGCTTCATTTTGGCTTCGGATGACTTTTTTCCAATTAAATTGGGTACATCTATTTCTTCTCCATGATTGGAATAAATATCCAGGTATTTTATGACTGAGAAAATCCCAATAAAGTAAAAAAGCACTGCAATCCCGATATTGATTAAAAAAAACTTTGACCAAACAAACTGCTTGAGCACGACAAAGAATCGTTTTTGAAAAAATAATTTAAGTTTCTCTTTCACCATGTAAATATAAAGTCTTTTAAAGAATTAGAAGTTGGGAGTTAAAGAGTTTGTTCGGAAAAACTCCTCAATATACTCCACAGCCTCCTCGGAGGTGTCTACCATTCTAAATAAATCCAAGTCAGACTCAGAAATATTATTTTCTTCGTTTAGCATGGTCTTTTTAATCCATGAGGTTAATCCTTGCCAGTAGTCTGTCCCAACCAGAACAATGGGACGTTTGGCTATTTTTTTTGTCTGTATTAAGGTCATGGCCTCAAAAAGCTCATCTAAGGTTCCGAATCCTCCCGGCATTATGACAAAAGCTTGTGAATACTTTACAAAAATCACTTTTCTCACGAAGAAATAATCAAATTCTAAATTGTGAGGTGGATCAATGTAAGGGTTGTGATTTTGCTCAAATGGCAAATCGATGTTGAGCCCTACAGACGCTCCTACTCCTTTTTGAGCGCCCCGATTAGCAGCTTCCATGATTCCAGGCCCTCCACCCGAAATGATTCCGTATCCTCTTTCTGATAAATCCTTAGCTATCTTTACGCCCAGCTTATAATACGGGTTATCCTCTTTTGTTCTCGCCGATCCAAAAATTGACACACAAGGTCCAATTTTCGCCATTCGATCATAGGCTTCCACAAACTCCGACATTATCTTAAATATTGACCAGCTATCATTGCTTTTAATGTCGTTCCAATCTTTTCTGTTTTTAACCATATAAAATTTATTTTATTCAAAGATGCGTATATTTCAAACGCAATATTATATATATTATTCTCTAAATTCGAATCATGAGATTTCTGTTTTTTATTTGTTTTATTTCTATTCAGTATAATTCGACATCTCAAATTCAGAATAATGAAACTACAAAAACAAATCCAAAACGGTTTTTAATTGCAAATACTACTGTAGGTGCGTTATCAGCTGGCAGTTTAGTAGGCCTTCATCAGCTTTGGTACAGTAAGGAGACTCAAGAGTCTTTCCACTTTTTTGACGATTCCAAGAATTGGATGCAAATGGACAAGCTTGGTCATACCATGTCTGCCTATAAATTGACAAAAACATTGAGTGATGTATATGAATGGAGTGGCCTCTCTCCTCAAAAAAGTAGATTATTATCTGCTACTATTGCCACGGGATATATGAGCGCGATAGAAATCATGGATGGATTCAGTTCTGATTGGGGTTTTTCGATGAGTGATATGGGTGCAAACCTTATTGGCTCTGGCTTGTTTTTATTTCAAGAAAAATATTTTTCCAAACAAATTTTTCAACCCAATTTTTCATTTCATCCCACACAGTTTTCTGAAATTCGGCCTGAAGTTCTTGGCAACAACTATCTAGAATCAATTTTAAAAGATTACAATGGTCAATCTTATTGGATCTGCTTTTCACCAGGTAATTTAGGGGTTTCTGGATGGCCAAAATGGTTAATGTTAAGTTTTGGACATAGTATAAATGGAAGGCTAAAGGGTAATTCTGGAGAGTATCTGGGTTATCAGAGTAGTCGTGAGTTTTTGTTTTCTCTAGATTTGGATTTAACTGAATTAGATGTGAAATCTAAATTTTTAACATCTTTATTTGAAATCATCAATTGCATAAAAATTCCCTTCCCCACATTGATATACAACAAGGGTGATTTTAACGTGCTCCCAGTGTACTTTTAGTATTAATCTGAATTTCATAAGCTTCATTCCAGTATTTACCTGTGAGCCAAAACGTATTGCTTGACTTTCGGTAGGCTATCCCATTGGGGACCCCCTTTTTATTTGACATTTCAATCAAACCACGAATATCAAGAATTCCTGTAACGGACCCTTCCTTTGGATTAATTTCCACAACCTTTGTTAAATCAATACTCGGATCTTGCTGCCGGCGCTGCTCGCTCATCCAAACATTGGCATAAACCCTACCATTATGAAATTCTATTTCGTTTAAATTGGTAACCGCTCCTTTATCCGTATGAACCGAAATCCTCTTAATGACTTTAAAGTTTGATGGGTCTCTATAAACCAATTCATGAGTACCGTTCGACATTATTATAGATTCTCCATCATTACAAAGACCCCATCCTTCGCCCTGATAGACGAACGAAGTGTCTAATTCAAATGTGTTCAAATCATAAACAAAACACTTTTGGTTTTGCCATGTTATCTGATAAATATTCGACCCTAAAATTGTGATTCCTTCACCAAAAATCGGATTCGGTTGTTCTTTTTCCCTAACGGATAACCCTGTTTGTTCATTAATCTCCGTAATCTTGGTTGATCCATCATTATTCGGATTTCCAGTTGATTCAAAAAGTTTTCCCTTGTAAAATTCATATCCCTGAGTAAAGTGCGTTGCATTGTGAGGGTGGCTCGCTTTAATATCATAAATCAATTCCAATGGTTTCTCGGCTGCGTTTACAATTAAATTTCTACCGTCAGCTGATACCAGCTTGTTTTTTTGATAGCCCCTAAGCTCCATAGAATAGACACCCAAACTCATGTCTATATCAACTTGAAAAGCACCAGATGATGGATTGGTCCAGCTTTCATATTTCGTGCCATTAACATATAATTCTATAGCATCCATTGCCTTAACCCCTTTGCAGACAAAAGATAAAGTTCCATCTTTCTTAACAGCATAGTTTAAACTGTTTGATTCAAAACCAAACTCAATAAACTGATTTTCCTCACTTTCTGAGGTGTCTGTACAAGAAGAAAACAAGACGACTAAAGAGATATAAATTAGGATAAAATAAGGCTTGTTCATTTTTAAAATTTATGACATTTCTTGGATTAAATCCGCATCTATACTTGAATGTGAAGCGTGATGTATCACCTTTCCGTTAGAGAAAACAAGGATTTGAGGAGATTCATGCTGAATGTTCATGTCTTTTGCAATCTGTAAAGAAAGATTCCTAGACTCCAATACGTTCAAAATCCAAAGCGAATCATTAGAGGATTTAAAATAACTTGAACGTTCAAAACCTTTCAGTGCAAAAGAGGATATACCACACCTCGGACTGTGTTTAAAAATGAGGTGTCGGCCTGTATTACTTGCTAAAATCTCTTTACTAAATTGATTTTCTTCGTTTAACTCTACCCACGCCATTTTATAATTCCGATTTAAATTGATTTAAAAACCGAATATCATTTTCTGAATACATCCTCAAGTCATTGACCTTATACTTGAGCTGTGCGATTCTTTCAATGCCCATTCCAAATGCAAATCCAGAATATTTTTTCGAATCAATTCCACTTGCCTTTAGAACATTCGGGTCTACCATTCCACATCCTAATATTTCAAGCCAACCTGTATACTTACAAACATTACACCCATCAGAATTACAAATTGTACATGACACATCAACCTCAGCACTAGGCTCAGTAAAAGGAAAATAAGAGGGCCTCAAACGAATTTCCGCTTTCTCCCCAAACATCTCCTTTGCAAAATAAAGTAAGGTTTGTTTTAAGTCCGCAAATGACACATCCTCGTCAATGTATAGACCCTCAACTTGATGAAAGAAACAATGCGCACGAGCTGAAATGGCCTCATTACGATAAACCCTTCCAGGAGATATCGTTCTGATAGGAGGACTATTGTTTTCCATCACGCGAACTTGAACAGAGCTCGTATGAGTTCTCAATGCGATCTCTTCTTCTCCTTTCTGAATGAAGAAAGTATCTTGCATGTCCCTCGCGGGATGTTCTGGCGGAAAATTTAAAGCTGAAAAATTATGCCAATCATCTTCAATTTCTGGACCCTCAGAAATGGAAAAACCAATTTTATTGAAAATATCTACTATTTCTCTTTTTATGATTGACAACGGGTGATGACTACCCAAAACTGATTCTCCAACAGGTTTCGTTAAATCTTCATCTACTTTTTTAGTGTCTTTTTTACTACTCTTTATCTTGACACCATTCAATGTGTTTTCAGCAACTGTCCTAAGGTCATTAATTTTTTGACCAAACATCTTCTTTTCTTCATTGGGAACCTCTCTCAATAATGCATACAAGCCCTTTACTAATCCTTTTGAGCCAAGAAAATGTATTCTGAATTTTTCAACGTCAGAATCATTATTAAATTTAAAAGCAGCTATCTCTTCTTCTATTTTTTGAATTTGTTCAATCATCAATTTGAAATGTAACTTATTGACTTAGTTAATTGTATTATACAAAAGTACAACAAAAGTAAATCAAATGGCTTTTAAGAAAATATTACCGATTCTATGCCTGCTTATGCTTGCTTCTTCCTGCTACAAGGTTCAACCGACAACTTTAGAGGTAACGGTAAAAGACAGTGAAGGTAATGTTGTACCAAACGCTTTGGTTTCTGTAGCAGGCGAGTCAACTGCTTCTCCATCTCCAGAACTAGAGGCGGTATACGAGGCAGAGACAAACTCAAACGGTGCAGTTCTTTTTGATTTGAATAACATATATCAACCAGGACAGAGTGGTGTGGCAATTTTAAAGATTAATGCAGAGAAAAATGACAAAACTGGATCAGCAACTATTGAGCTGTCAAAAGAAACAAATAATCAACTTGACGTTGTGATTGAGTAACTCTTTAAATAAAGAAACGTAGATGATATTATTATATAATAAAATAATAACTTAACTTTGAATTTAGAATTATGGCAATGAAAAAACTCTTCTTACTAACAGTACTGTTTTCAGCTTTATTGATTACAAGTTGTAGACCAAAGGACCCGGCAATTTTAAAGGTTTTTGTTAGATCTGCAACAAATCAACTTGTAAATGGTGCAAGAGTTGTCATCATTGGTGACCAACAATCCAATCCACCAACTTTGGACTTTGTAGACACATCCTACACTAATTCATCTGGTTTCACCACTGTTGATATGGACCAATATTTCAACACTTCCGGAGAGGAAAACACCACTGGTTATTTTGACATCCTTGTAAAGTCAAACAATAAAGAGGCATCTGGATACACACGGTGTAGAATCAACACGACCTCTGTAGAAACAATTTATTTACCTAATTAAAGAGATATGAATTCTTCAAAGAAATTTTTAATTATCATGCTTGCTCTAGTTGTTTCTGGAGTCTTTTTCTCATGTCGCAAGAAAGCAGATACTATTGCCAACATATATGTTCGAGATGAGTCTAATGCGATTGTTGAAGATGCCATGGTTGTTCTTTACGGAACCAATACCCAAGGAACGCCACAAGTTGTAGCGATATTCGATACAGCATATACAAATGCTGCGGGTTTGGCTTCTTTTAATTACAATGACATTTATCAATTAGGACAAGCTGGAGTAGCAGTTCTGGACATCAAAGCTCAAAAATTAAATAAAATTGGTCAGGGCATAATTAAAATTGAACCAGAGCTTGTCAACGAAGAAACTGTATTTATACAACCTTAAGCACGTATAAATTTGTACTCCTCAGTTGAGGTAAGCCATTTAATCTCTTCCATTGGAATTGAAGTGTTTTCCATCGTTTTCAAATCAAATTCGTAGTCATTGATATTCACATCCTGATAAGATTTTAAATAATCATTAATAGAAGTGTTCGGGTTCTCTCCTTGTAGTTGATTGAGTATCTTGTTGAGAAAAGATTGTTCCACTTTCAAGAACATTTCGCTGCTCAATGCACCTTGTTTAAGTGTGCCATTTAGAATTAACCAATCGCTCAAAGAGTTAAATTTAATTGTTTGTATGTCAAATAGTAGATCCATGTTGTAATTTTTAATCAAAACTACAGTAGTAGGTCGTAAACAATTTACGACCATTTTATTCTTTATAAATAATACCCTGACAAGTCTAGCCTTTTGGTTAAATTTGCAACGTTAGTAAGCACATGTCCGAAAAACAAACAAAGGAAAATAGTCAGATGTCCTTTCTTGAGCATCTAGAAGAGCTCAGGTGGAGGCTAGTTAGATGCGCAATTGCGATCGTTTGTATCGGTATCGTAATCTGGGTTTTCCAGGAATGGATAATGGAAAATGTTTTCCTTTCCATGAAAAGTCATGACTTTATTTCTTTCCGATTAATGTGTCAATGGTTTGGTACTTGTGTAGAGGATATTCCAGTTCAATTACAAAGCATGACTGTTTCCGGACAGTTTGGATATGCTTTAATGATGAGCTTTATGGGAGGACTTGTTTTAGGATTTCCTTTCATATTTTATCAAATATGGGCCTTTCTTAAACCCGGATTAAAATTCAAAGAAAAAAAAATGGCCAAAGGAATCGTCTTTTATGTTAGTCTCCTATTCTTCTTAGGCATAAGCTTTGGATATCTTGTTGTTGCTCCTTTGAGTATTCAATTTTTTGGTTCGTATCAGATTAGTGGCGATATCAGAAATGACTTCACCATTAGCTCTTACATGAGTACCATCCTGTCCACAGTATTTTACACCGGATTATTCTTCTTGTTGCCCGTTATTATCTATTTACTTTCAAAAGTTGGTCTCATCACTCCCGAATTTTTAAAGAAATACAGAAAGCATGCACTTGTTGTTATTTTAATACTTTCGGCACTCATTACACCACCCGACGTTATTTCCCAGGTTATTGTCTCTATTCCGATCCTTATACTTTATGAGATTGGTATTCTTGTTTCAAAAAAAGCCTTTAAAAAAGAAGGGCATTAAAGACATATGTATAAATACATTTTAGGTTTCTATTTTTTATTCTGTTTTCAAATTCTTTACGGACAAGATCTTATTGTTTTTGGAAAAACTACGGATGTAAGAACTGGTGAAGTTCTTCCGTTTGCAAAAATTCAACTCTTAAATTCAAAGAGGGCTACATTGTCCGACTCCCTTGGTGCTTATAGCATAAACGTTGCCACTACTGAGCTAGGGGATTCGATTAAATGCACATACATAGGTTATTCGAGTTCATCAAAATGGATAAAAAAACAAGCGACCTCTGACGATTCAGAAATACGAATCAATATTGACTTTACACTCAAAAGTTTATTTAAAGACTTCGAAGAAATTACAGTAAAAGCTCCTGATGAGCTTCCTTCAACTATTTTAATTCAGAATGTTATTGCAAACAAAAGAAATAATAACAAAGACAAATTGGATGCCTATGAATACAGGTTGTACAACAAAATTCAATTTGACCTGAATAATATTAGCGATGAATTCAAATCGAAAAAAATGGTCAAAAAGCTTGATGTCATTTTCAATTATTTAGACTCCACCGACGGTGGGAAAGGATTTCTTCCGATTATTTTAAGTGAATCTGTATCCAAGTATTATTTTAAAACCAAACCAAATACTAAACGAGAAATTATTGAAGCAAGTCAAACGACCGGCATTGAAAACCTGCAAGTAAATCAATTCTTAGGAGACATGTACCTTGAGCTTAACATTTATGATAATAATTATAAAATATTTGGCAAGTCTTTTGTCAGCCCAATTTCTAACTCTTGTCAAAACTATTACAAATACTATTTACAGGACTCAGCGTTTATAGATGAGAATTGGTGCTACAAACTTCATTTTATACCTAAAAGAAAACGAGACCTTTGTTTTAGTGGCGATTTATGGGTCAATGACAGCACATTTGCCATCAAGCGAATCGAAGCAAATGTATCTCCCAATGCCAACTTAAATTTTGTCAAAGACTTCTATTTTAGGCATGATTTTGAAAAGGTAAATAATGCCTTTTGGATGCTCAAAAAAGAACGGTTTATCGCAGACATCAAGTTGACAAAAAAATCAAAAGTTTATGGTTTTTACGCGAGAAAATTCAGTGAAAGGAGCGAGTTTATAATAAACAGAAAGAAGGATGATCAATTCTACAATACGCAAAACACTGTCGAAATTGCAGCAGATGCAAATTCGAAAACAAAAGAGGAATGGCAATCATTAAGAACAAAAAAGCTTAGTAAACAAGAGCAAGGCATTGGCAACATGATTGATTCTCTTAACGAGACGCCTTATTTTAAACGACTTAAAAACCTGGCCTACATGGCAACGACCGGATATCATCCTCTTGGCCCACTAGAGTTAGGGAACGTATTTTCATTAGTTAGCATGAACCCCGTAGAGAAATTTCGTTTAGGACTGGCTTTAAGAACCTCCAATACGTTTTCAAAAAAGATTGAATTGGGACTCAATGGAGCCTATGGCTTTGGTGACAAAAGAATAAAATACGGAGGCCTTATTAGATTGAACCTCTCACAAAGAAAAAGATCTTTACTATCAATCTTTTACAATTACGACATTGAACAAATAGGCGTTTCTCCATACGCCGTCTCAATGGGTAACACTTTTGCTACTGTTCTCAGTACTGCTCCTTTTGACAAGCTGACTTTTATCACAAAAGCGGGCTTAAACATAGAAAAAGACATCAAAAAAGACATTGTTGCCTTTGTTGGACTTGAATGGAAAGAATACCGTCCATTAGGCTTGGCCAACTATCTTCAAAGCAATTCTCAAAATGGATCTTTTGATACCATCTCGCGAATAAAAACGAGTGAAATAACGGCTCGAATAAGATGGGCAAAAAACGAAGAGTTTATTTCAGGAGCTTTTGATAGAACCAGCCTTCGCTCTAAATATCCCATCATTGCAATACAAGGAGTTTTTGGTATTAAAGGGGTTTTCGGAAGCATGTATTCTTATCAAAAAACAGAGCTTCAACTAGAACACAATACACAAATTGGCATTCTAGGCAGGTTATATTACGGAGCCAAAGCAGGGTGTATCTTTGGCAATATTGCATACCCCCTCTTAAATGCTCATCCCGGGAACCAATCCTTGTGGCTGATGTCA
>ERZ1047821.474-NODE-474-length-29895-cov-4.943666_pt1 | contig 29895 bp, 23 predicted proteins | sample MGYA00383096_ERZ1047821 | MGnify/ENA primary metagenome ERZ1047821 (study PRJEB29581, sample SAMEA5548366) | metagenome | biome: marine; feature: coastal; material: water | depth 25 m | study: Short-term variability in the microbial, nano- and picoplankton... | reverse complement strand
GTCAATTTCCTTTGCCAATTCATGGTCTTTAGGCGTAATGGAATTGGTATCATGAGTGTAGATCTCAATACTGAGAAATTTATAGCTATAAATCCTCAAGTCAGGATGATGATTTAGCTCCTCAGCGACTAAAGCAATTTTGTTTAACAAGGCCAAGGCTTTTTCAAAGTCTTGGCATTTTACATTTCTAACGAGTTTTCCATTTGCTTCTTTCCAATTCATATTATTAAATTAAAATTTATTCATCTTTCAAGGCCTTGTTTTAAAAAATAATTAATTTTGGCTTGTCTCTAAGGGGTGCCGAAAGGCTGAGAACACACCCATTGAACCTGTAGGATAATGCCTGCGCAGGGAAGATGACTGAGCTAATTAATTTTATAAACAATAAGAATTAGCCCCTTGTTCTTGTTTAATTTATTGATAATGAAAACAAGAGTTTTAATAAGTATTTTCTTTTATGTTATAAGGTCTGTATCATATTCCCAAATGGTGCTCACAGGAGTTGTGACATCTCAGGACGGAATGCCGATTCCATATGCCAAACTAGCTGTAAAAAATAATCAAAAGGCTGTGCATTCCAATGTTAGTGGTGAGTTCGTTTTAAAAAGACTTTATCCAATGAATGACTTTTTATTAGTGAAAGCAACGGGTTTTGCCTCTCAAGAAATAGACTTATCCAAAGTCGATTTTTCGAAATCTTTAAGAGGTGAATTGTTCGAAAAGGTTCAGAACCTTGAGGCGGTTCAAGTTGAGGCTACTAGATCAGAATCTGCCCAGACATCCAAGCTGCTTTCCGTAGGCTTGGACCCAATTAAAAGGAGGGATTTCGGTCAGGATATGCCCGTACTACTTGATGTTTTGCCCTCAGTTGTGACAACGTCCGATGCAGGGGCAGGAGTAGGATATACCGGAATAAGAATAAGAGGAGCTGACGCCTCAAGGATTAATGTAACTATTAATGGAATTCCTGTAAATGATCCAGAATCACATGATGTATATTGGGTGAACATGCCCGATTTAGCTGGTTCTGTTGAATCTATTTATGTGCAAAACGGCCTAGGCAGCTCAACAAATGGAGCTGGGGCTTTTGGAGCCAATATCAATATTAAGACAGCCGACATATCGCAAAAAGCATATGGTTCAATAGACAATTCAGTTGGTTCTTTTAATACATGGAAAAGTTCAGTAAGAGCAGGGACAGGATTAATTGATAATAAATTTACAATGGAAATGCGCTTATCCAGAATTATTTCTGATGGATATGTCGATCGTGCAAGCTCTAATTTGAAGTCTTTTTATTTATCAGGTTCATATGCTGGTGAAAACTCATTATTAAAAGCCATAGTTTTTAGTGGAAAGGAACGAACGTACCAGTCTTGGTACGGAACTCCTGAAAGTGTCATCAATGGCGATGCCGATGCCATAAATTCCTATGCAGATCGAAATTATCTAAGCGACGATGAAAGAGAAAATCTACTTAATTCGGGTAGAACATATAATTATTATACCTATGATAATGAGGTTGACAATTATCAGCAGGACAATTATCAACTGCATTACACCAAACGATTTGAATTCCCTCTCATCTTGAATATCGCTGGACATTATACCAAAGGAAGGGGGTACTATGAACAATTTCGAGAAGATGATGATTTATCTGCCTATGGTCTAAATAATGTCATATTAGGTTCCGATACCGTCAGCACATCAGATGTAATACGAAGAAGGTGGCTGGACAATGATTTTGTTGGTGGTGTCTATTCACTAAAATATAATTATAGAGATTTTCGATTTATTTTAGGAGGTTCAGCCAATTCATATATTGGTCGTCATTTTGGTGAATTGATTTGGGCTCGATTTGCTTCTCAAAGTAATATTTATGACCAGTATTATGACAATAATGCGCGTAAATCAGAGATAAATAATTATTTGAAAGTCACTTTTAATAAAGGAAATTTCCTTATCAACGGAGATGTCCAATATCGACATGTGGCATATAATTTTATTGGCGTTGATGACGTATCAGGAGAAATAGTAGACATGGAACAAGATGTGTTATATGATTTCTTTAATCCTAAATTGAACTTGGTTTATTACATCGATGATTCTCAGCTTTTGTCTGCAGGATTTGGAATAGGTCATCGGGAGCCGGTGAGAAAGGATTTCCGCGAAAGCACTGTTGATAATCGTCCAAACGCTGAGGTTCTGAGAGATTTTGAATTAGGTTATTTGATAAAGAATAGAAAATTTGATTTCAAAGCGACAGCGTATTATATGAACTACAAGGATCAATTGATTTTGACAGGAGAAATTAATGATGTGGGCGGATATACGAGAACCAATGTAGACAATAGTTATCGTTTAGGCCTAGAATTTCAGGCCTCTTATAAGCCCCAAAGGAATCTTAAGTTTAGCGGAGCACTTACCTTAAGTCAAAATAAAATCCCATTGTTTACAGAATTCATAGACAATTATGACGATCCAAATTATGTTCAGGCTCAGATTTTACATGAAAATACCGATCTTGCTTTTTCTCCTAACTTGGTTGGAAATGTTGGAATTCTTTATTTGCTGGGCCAGCACTTCACCATTGATTGGGTGACGAAATACGTGGGAGATCAATTTTTAGACAATACCTCTAATCAAAACCGAAAAATAGATGCGTTTACCTATTCAAATGTTGCCATATATTATTCGCTTGAAGATAAATTGTGTAAAGAAATTTCTCTGGGATTTCAGTGCAACAATATTTTTAATGCAAGCTATGAAAGCAATGGCTATACCTGGGGTTATATTTCAGAAGGAGATCGAATATCCGAAAACTTCTATTATCCACAAGCTGGGCGTAACATTATGCTGAGGCTTCTCGTAAACATCTAGGTGGACCTTGGAAAATAAAATCTATTTTCTTGCGTTTCAAGTAAATATTGCTAATAAATTGTAAAAAATAACTAATATGAAATTCCTTTTAAAATCAAATTCCGTCGTTTTTATATTCATTTTCGTTTCTCATTTGGTTTCTGCTCAAAACGATGCAGATAAACCAAGGTACGAGGCCCACTGGGCAGGTATTGATATGGGAGTAAGTATACTCACGAATGAAGAGATGGGAATGGAATTCTCAAACAATGAATACTGGGAAAATGACATCGCTCAATCATTTTTTATTCATTTTAACATGCTAGAGTATAAAATTCCAATTTTTAAGCAGTATCTGGGGCTAACTACCGGTTTAGGATGGCATATGAACAATTACGGTTTTAAAGATGATTATGTATTATCTTACAATGATTCAGTTGTCACGGCGAATCAAGATTTAAATCAGGAATATGACAGAAACTATTTGTCTGTGCATTATTTGTCTGTCCCATTACTTTTGGATTTTGCTACTAAAAAAGGCACGAAAAATAGTTTCTATTTCTGTGCTGGTGTCGTTGGAAGTGTGAGAATAGGTTCTCGTACAACTTTACGAGGAAAATATGAGAATGGTGATAAATTTAACAATACAAGACGTGCGAAATTTAATTTAAATCCAATTGCTTTGGATGCAACTGTTCGTATGGGGTATCAATCATTTGGATTGTTTGCCACTTATGGTTTGACAAGTCTATATAAAAATGATAAAACCGTTGGTGTTTATCCTCTAAGATTTGGTGCAACTTTGAATATTCCATCTATCGGAAAAGACAAAGATGACGAAGGACGTTCTTTTGAAGAATTTGAAGAAGCAATTGATTCTTTATAGTATTTCGAATCAGAATAAATTAAACACTATACCTGCAAGGGTTCCTCCCAACAGGGGCCCTAAAATTGGAATCCAAGCATAACTCCAGTCGGCATTGTTCTTTTTTCGTCTTAGAATAGCGTAGACTAGCCTTGGACCAAAATCCCGTGCTGGGTTGATGGCATAACCCGTTGTTCCTCCGAGAGACATGCCTATTGCCCAAACTAATATTCCGACAGGAAGTGCTTCTAATGATCCTATTCCATACTGGATATCACTTGTTCCTGGTATATCTATGCTTGGTGTGGCGATATAAAAGATGGCAAAGACAAGAAAAAATGTTCCGTAGGTCTCGCTCAATAAGTTTCTAGGTGTATTCTTAATCATGGGAGCCGTACAAAAACAGCCACGTATCGTATTTTCGTCAGTAGTTGCCTTGAAATGGTCGTAATACAATTGGTAATTTAACCAGCTTCCGAACATTGCTCCTAGCGTTTGTGCAACTATATACAATGGAACGAGTGCCCAATCAAATTTGTGCGCCATTGCCAATCCAACACTAACTGCCGGATTTAAATGGGCTCCACTGATTTCTCCAGTTACAAATACAGCAATGAATACAGCAAATCCCCATGCGATACAGATTAAAATCCATTTCGGATCTTTCTCCCCTGCAGTATTTTTGAGTGAGACATTAGACACAACACCTGCTCCAAAGACAATTAATATACATGTTCCAATAAATTCTGCGATGAAAGGGGTCATAAGTGATGGTTTTTGGCTAGGTCTAAAAATAATTTAATTTGTTCTTGTTCCCAATTTTCTTCTGCATTTAATTCAGAGCGCATGATTCTTGCCACTTCTGGAGCAATTGAAATGCACTCTTTTGCATTTAGAAGTAAGCACCTCGTTCTCCTCGATAATACATCTTCTATATTCAAAGCCATTTCGTAACGGATAGCGTATATGATTTGTGCTTCTGTTAAGGGCAGGAGGGGGCTAAGGGGTTTGTTCGAGCCCATTGACATGACGTGTTCATTTTCTGAGCCATAAAAATGAAGAGGATCGCTCCAAGAAACATTGCTTTTGTATCCAAAGATTCTTAGCTCTTCGGTCTTGCTTGGTTCAAGCTTTAGTTGGCCTGTAGACTCGATAAGATCAAGCACATCTTCACCCATTTTACGATAAGTCGTCCATTTTCCACCTAGAAGGTGATACACTCCTCTTTTACTCTTGTAAATGGTATGCTTCCTTGATAGAGATTTGGAACTTTTATTTTCTTTAGAAATCAGGGGTCTTAGCCCTGCAAATACACTTTTCACATCACTTCTCTTGGGTTTTCTCGTCATGTATTTTTCAGCATTAGACAGAATAAAATCAATTTCTTGATCAGTCGCCTTAGGCTCGATGGAAATTTTATTTACTTCTGTATCTGTCGTTCCTACAACCACTACATCATGCCAAGGAACGGCAAATAATACTCTGCCATCACTTGTATTAGGCACCATGATTGCATTTTCTGATTTTAAAAAGCTCTTATCCAAAACAAGGTGCACACCTTGGCTTGGTTTTATTTTGAGCTCTGCTTTAGGTTCGTCCGCCCTCAATATTTTTTCTGCGAATACCCCTGTGGCATTCACAACAACTTTTGCTTTTAGCGCATAAGAAGATTGAGTGATTTGATCTGTGACTTTAATCCCAGAAACCTGATCATTCTCATAAATAAAGGAATCCCACTTGAGGTAATTAACCACTGAGCCACCATGCTCTTCAACAGTATGAGCCAAACTTACAGCCATTCGTGCATCATCAAATTGACCATCGTGATAAATGATGCCACCATTCAATTCGTCCTGATTTACATTCGGTATTTTTTCAATGGTTTCCTTCTTGCTAAGGAATTTTGAAGGTCCAAGTCCTAATTTACCGGCCATTAAATCATACACTTTCAGGCCAATCCCATAAAATGGAGTATCCCACCATTCGTAGGTGGGTATGATAAAGCTCATGTTTCGAACAAGATGAGGTGCATTATTTAACATGATGCCTCTTTCTTTTAGCGCCTCAATCACCAATGACAATTCACCGTTTTTTAAGTAGCGTACTCCGCCATGAACAAGCTTTGTGCTTCTTGAAGAAGTTCCCTTACTAAAATCAAATTCTTCAATAAGAAGGACTTTTAGATTCCTGCTACATGCATCAACGGCAACGCCAAGACCACTTGCACCGCCACCAATTACAATAAGATCCCATTCTTTTTCAGCAGCAATTTTATTGATGTTTTTGTCACGATTCATTTGTTGTTATTTTCGAAATACGTTCTTGCCAAAGTGAGATGGTATTTTGGGATTCAGTGTTTTGATTTGGAATAAATTCTATATCCTTTTCCCATAAGGTTTCTATTTCTTTACTACTTGTCCAAAAACCACTTGCAAGTCCTGCTAAAAAGGCGACTCCCAAAGCTGTTGTTTCAGTTGTTTTAGGGCGAATAACGATAGTATTCAGTAAATCAGCCTGGATTTGCATGAGCAAATTGTTTTTAGAGGCTCCTCCGTCGACTTTAAGACCCTGATATTGAATTCCTGCATCTTTTTCCATCTCAATAATAATCTCCCTTGACCTCATTGCTATCGCTTCGAGTGCAGCTCTTGCCAAATGACCTTTTTTTGTTCCTCTGGTGATGCCCATAATTGCACCAAAAGCATTTGGATCCCAATATGGAGCTCCCAAACCAGTCAGTGCAGAAATAAAAGTAACTCCTCCATTATTTTCTACGCTTTTCGCTAAATCTTCAATTTCTTCGGCAGAAGAGATTAAATTCAAACCGTCTCTGAGCCATTGAATCAGTGCTCCACCAATAAATACACTCCCTTCGAGCGCGTAGGTAGTTTCTCCATCAAGTTGCCAAGCGATGGTCGTAAGCATTTTGTTTTTCGATTGAACAGGATTGTTTCCGGTATTCATTACACAAAAGCATCCTGTGCCATAGGTGTTTTTTACTTCTCCAGGGTTAAAGCAAAGCTGACCGAATAGCGCGGCTTGTTGATCGCCGGCTATTCCGGAGAGCATGATTTCTTCATCCCATCCTTCCAATTGGATGCTGCCTATTTTTTCAGAGGAGGAAATCACATTCGGCAAGATATTTTTGGGGACATCTATAAGCTGGAGAAGCTCATTATCCCATTGTAATGTATGAATGTTGTAAAGCATAGTTCTGCTGGCATTACTGGGATCTGTCACATGATACTTCCCATTTGATAGATTCCAAATGAGCCACGTGTCAATCGTTCCAAAAAGTAGCTCACCAGCCTCTGCTTTTTTTCTATGGTTTATATCCTGATCAAGGATCCATTGAATTTTTGTTCCTGAAAAATAGGCATCTAAAACAAGACCTGTTTTATTTTGAATCATCTGAGCATGACCTTTTTGCACCAAGTCAGCACAAATATTTGATGTTCTACGGTCCTGCCAAACGATCGCATTATGTATTGGGGTGCCGGTGTTTTTATCCCAAACAACAGTAGTCTCCCTTTGGTTGGTAATGCCTATTGAATTTATTTCACTTGCATTAATATTGCTTTTTGATAGAACATCTTGTATGGCTTTTTTTTGTGAATGCCAGATTTCAATGGGGTCGTGTTCCACCCATCCTTCTTTGGGAAAGTGTTGCTCAAATTCGTATTGTGCTATGGCTACTTCTTGACCCTTTTTATCGAATATTATGGCTCTTGAGCTTGTCGTTCCTGCGTCAATGGCAAGGATGTATTTTTTCATTTAATTCCGCTTCAATGATTCATAGCTCAAAGTACGAAAAAATACTTTTCAACACTTTGATTCTACAGCATTGATTTATTTATCTTTATTCAAAATATTTCTCATAGATGTTCCTCATATTTGATACAGAAACTACTGGACTACCGCGCAATTTTAAAGCGCCTATAAGTGATGTTGATAACTGGCCAAGGGTCATTCAGCTTGCTTGGCAGCTTCATGATGAAGATGGTAAGTTGGTGGAGCATCAAGATTTTTTAATTGAGCCAGAGGGTTTTAACATTCCTTATGGTTCGGAGTCAATACACGGTATTTCGACTGAATTGGCTTTGCAAAATGGACAAAAATTATTAGATGTTTTAGATGCCTTTACAGTGGCTGTGAAAAAAGCAGATTTCATTGTTGGTCATAATGTAAATTTTGATGTCAATGTATTGGGATGTGAATTTTTCAGAAATCAAAAAAATACAGATTGGACGGAAATCCCTGTTTTAAATACGTGTACAGAAAAGACCGCGACTTTATGTCAAATTAAAGGTGGTAAGGGAGGGAAATTTAAGCTGCCTTCTCTGTCCGAATTACATTTAAAATTATTTGGTGAATCATTTGGTGATGCCCACAATGCGACTGCTGATGTTGAGGCAACAACAAGGTGTTTTCTTGAGCTTATTCGAATTGGCTTGTTCAATAACCAAGAGCTTAATAAGGATGATCGCTATATTTCGGAATTTAAAAAGCTAAATCCTAGACCTATAGTCCCTATTGGTTTAAAGCATCTGAACTTAAAGAAAGAAAGCGAAAAAATCCGAAACAAACTTAAAAGTCAAACGGGTTCAAGTCCAGAAATAAAAATAAGTGAAGATCAAGTTAAAGAGTTAGAGGACTTCACCTTTACGCACCTTCATAATCATTCTCAATATTCAATTTTACAATCCACTACACAAATCCCAAATTTAATCGAGAAATGTGGAGAATTTGATATGCATGCGGTGGCTTTAACAGATTCAGGTAACATGATGGCAGCATTTCATTTTGAATCCGCTGCAAATAAATACAATCAAAAAATAAGGGCTGAGCGTGAAAACGCAGAAAAAGAAAATGAGCCCTTCAGCAAAAAAGAGATATTGCCAATAATCGGTTGTGAATTCAACGTTTGTGTTGACATGAATAATCATTCTCAAAAAGACAATGGGAGTAGAGTTGTTTTGCTGGCAAAAAATAAAGCAGGGTATCAGAATCTTATAAAATTGGCATCATACGCATACACCGCTGGAATGTATTATGTTCCCCGTATTGACAAAGAGATGTTATTGCAATATAAATCTGACCTAATTGTATTGAGTGGAGGAGTTCTTGGTGAAATTCCAAACTTGGTTTTAAATGTTGGTGAGCCGCAAGCTGAAAATGCTTTGATGTGGTGGAAAAAACATTTTGATTCTGATTTTTATATTGAGATAAATCGCTTGGGGATAGAAGTTGAGGACCGTTTAAACACCTCTCTTATTGATTTGGCAAGAAAGCATAATGTGAAATTGGTTGCGGCAAATAATTCTTTTTATTTGAATAAAATAGATGCCCAAGCACATGATGTTTTATTGTGTGTTAAAGAAAATCAATTGTTTAAAACCCCGAAAGGGCGAGGGCGAGGTTTTCGTTTTGGTCTTGAAAACGATGAGTATTATTTTAAATCCTCAGAGGAGATGGTGGCTCTATTTAAGGATTTACCAGAGGCACTTCTCAGCACTAAAGAAATAGTTGAAAAGTGTACTCCTTATCACCTTGAGCGAGATGTTCTTTTACCCGAGTTTGATATTCCTAAGAAATTTATAGATGCAAAAGACAAAGAAGATGGAGGAAAAAGAGGAGAGAATGCTTATTTGCGTCACTTGGTTTATGAGGGAGCCAATCAGCGTTATAGGGAGATTAATGATGAGCTCAAAGAGCGTATAGACTTTGAACTTGAAACAATTAGGAATACGGGGTATCCTGGTTATTTTTTGATTGTTCAGGATTTTTGCAAAGCAGCGAGAGAAATGGGTGTATCCGTAGGACCAGGTAGAGGTTCTGCAGCAGGCTCAGTCGTTGCATACTGTACAGGGATTACAAATATTGACCCTATTAAATACGATCTTCTTTTTGAGCGTTTTTTGAATCCAGACAGAATATCTATGCCCGATATTGATATTGATTTTGACGATGAAGGAAGAGGTAAAGTTATTGCTTATGTTATTGATAAGTATGGGGCAAACCAAGTTGCACAAATTATTACTTATGGAACGATGGCAGCAAAGTCGTCCGTGAGAGATACCGCAAGAGTTATGGATTTACCACTATTTGAAGCGGATCGCATGGCCAAGCTCATACCAGACATTTCTTTAAACAAGCTTTTTGATTTGGAGGAAGGGCTTCTGATTGACAAATTAAAAAACCAGGAGGACATTAAGCAAGCTCGTGAATTAAGAAAAATATACAATGGAAATGATTTGTCTGCAGAAGTTCTCCAGAAAGCAAAAGAAATTGAGGGTTCGGTTCGCAATGTTGGTATTCATGCTTGTGGAGTAATTATTACACCAGACGATCTAACAGAGTTTGTTCCTGTGGCTACAGCGAAAGGCTCTGATCTGGTTTGCACGCAATATGACAACTCTGTTGCTGAAAATGCTGGGCTTTTAAAGATGGATTTTCTTGGGTTAAAAACGTTGACTTTAATCAAGGATGCCGTAAAATATATTGAACAAACCAAAGGCATAAAATTAAACCCTGAAGAGTTCCCCTTAGATGATAAACCTACTTATGAGCTATTCCAAAAAGGAGAAACTGTCGGGATATTTCAGTATGAATCAACAGGAATGCAGAAGTATCTTAAAGAGCTAAAGCCGACAGAGTTTCCCGATTTAATTGCCATGAATGCGCTGTATCGTCCTGGGCCAATGGATTATATTCCTTCCTTTGTCAAAAGAAAGCATGGTGAAGAAAAAATAGTTTATGATCTGGATGATTGCGAGGAATATTTAAAAGAGACCTACGGGATTACAGTTTATCAAGAGCAAGTAATGTTACTATCACAAAAGCTTGCTGATTTTTCCAAGGGTGAAGCCGATACCTTGCGTAAAGCTATGGGTAAAAAGGACAGAAAAGTCCTTGATAAAATGAAACCCACCTTTGATGAAAGGGCAAAGAAAAAGGGACACAAAGCAGACAAACTTGAAAAAATATGGAAAGATTGGGAGAAATTTGCTTCATATGCATTTAATAAATCTCATTCCACTTGTTACGCTTGGATTGCATATCAAACGGCTTACCTTAAAGCAAATTATCCAGGAGAATATATGGCCTCCGTCCTAAGTAATAACATGAATGATATTAAAAAGGTGTCATTTTTTATGGAAGAGAGTAGGCGTATGGGAATTCCTGTTTTAGGGCCTGACGTCAATGAATCAAATTATACATTTACCATTAACAAGGAAGGTGCTATTCGTTTTGGATTAGGAGCTGTTAAAGGTTTGGGAAGTTCGCCGATAGAAGAAATCGTTGAAAAAAGAGAATCCGCAAGCTTTAATTCGATTTTTGATTTCGCAAAAAGAGTAAACTTGAGATTGTGTAGCAATACAGTTTTTAAAAGCTTAGCATATGCTGGTGGGTTTGATTCATTGGATCCTACAGTGCAAAGAAGCCAGTATTTTGTTGCTGAAGTGAACGGGAGACCATTTATTGAAATGGTTGTTAATTATGGAAAATCTCATCAGGAGCAGTTGGAATCGAAGCAAGGAGATTTATTTGGTGAGGGTTCAGAGGTCAATTTGCCAAATCCAGAAATCCCATTTTCTGAGGCTTGGTCTAGTGTGTACCGATTGAATAAAGAAAAAGAAGTATTGGGAGTCTATCTTTCAGGTCACCCCTTAGATGATTTTCGTATTGAAATTGATTCTTTTTGCAGAGGAGAAGTTCGTTCTCTAAATGAAATGGAGAAGAATAAGGGAAAGGATTTAATGATTGCAGCTGTGGTCACAGAGGGGGAGCATAGAATCACTCGTAAAGGAGATGGCTTTGGAACCTTGACTATTGAAGATTATAATGACAGCTTTAAATTAAATATATTCAATGAAAAGTATTTGAAATTCAAGCATTTCATGGAGCCAGGAACCTTTGTAATAATAAAGGGTCGAGTTGAAGATCATAAATGGGGCAAAGGTTTAGAGTTTAACGTTCATGCCATGCAGTTGCTTCAGGGTTTACGCGAAAACAAAGCAAAAAGCCTTGATCTTAAACTGTCGTTTAAGTCAGTTAATGATAAAATGATTTCAGAACTACAAGAAGTATTAATGAAAACGGAGAATAAAGGAAAATGTCGGGTTAACTTTATGATTTACGATAACTTAGATCAAATACATGTCAACCTTTCGTCAAGATCAGTTTTAATAAAACCAACCGATGAACTGTTTAAGAAATTAAGCAGTATGAATATTGATTATAAATTGAATTAATAAAAAAAAGCGCTTTCGCGCTTTATTTTTTAATCTTCTAATTCTTCTTGAGAAGGAATTAATATCTTTCCGCAATGCTCACAGATGATAATCTTTTTCTTCGTTACAATATCCAATTCGCGTTGTGGTGGTATTTTGTTAAAGCAACCTCCGCATGAGGCGTCTCTGTGCCCTGTATTTCTTTTGTTACCGTATATAAGTTCAACTACTGCCAAACCATTTTTAGAATTGTCTCTTAATCGGTCATAAGCAAGAACCAAACGCTCTTCAATATTTTTCTTTGCTTCTTTTGAAGCTTTTAACAATTTGTTTTCGTCTTTTTGAGTAGCGCTAATAATTGAGTCGAGTTCAGCTTTTTTGGTAGCTAAATCTGCTTTTTTAAGATTTAATCTGTCCGTGCCTTCTGCCAATATCTCTTTCTTATTTTCGATTTTTATTTTTCCTTCTTTAGTCCTCTTTTCATTTAATTTGATTTCTAATTCTTGGAATTCGATTTCTTTAGATAAAGATTCGTATTCACGGTTATTTCTTACGTTGTTTTGTCGCTCTTTATACTTTAATATGGCTGCATCAGATTCTTTAGATGCAATTTTTCTATTACTAATATCTTGATCAATTTCGTCTATCTCTGACTGAATCTTACCTGTTCTGGTCTCAAGACCAACGATTTCGTCCTCAAGATCTTCCACCTCAATTGGTAATTCCCCTCTTATAATTCGGATGCGATCAATTTCAGAATCAATTTTCTGAAGGTTGAACAATGCATCAAGTTTATCTTCAATTGAACTGTCTTTTGTAGCAATCACTTTTTTCTTTGCAGTGGAAGTGCTTTTCTTAGCAGTTGTTGTTTTTTTACTCTTAGTTTCTTTTGTTGAAGTAGCTGACATATTTTAAAAATAATTTACAGGATTTGTATTTACCTCTGTTAAATGGACGCCAAAGTTACTAAAATTTTCATTAAGAATTCTACCAATTAAATTTGTGGTGAATTGTTCACTTTCCCAATGACCAATATCTAGAATTAAAATTTCATTTTCAGCATCAAAAAATTCATGGTATTTAAAGTCTGAGGTGATGAAAACATCCGCTTTTACGCGCTTGGCATGCTCTAAAAGAAAAGATCCAGAACCGCCGCAAACTGCGACCTTAGAAATCTTTTTTTCTCTAAAAGATGTATGGCGAATTGTATTTAGATTAAAATTAAATTTTAATTGATTTAAAAATTCAATTTCAGTCATCTCCTCTGGCAATACACCCCACATCCCAGACCCAAATTCTTCATTATTGTTTTCGATGGCAATAATATCATAGGCTACTTGCTCATAGGGATGGACTTTCAACATGGCATTTACAACTTCGCGAAGATCAGTGTTTCGTACAAGGTATTCGGCTCGGATTTCATTAACGAATTCTCTTTTTCCTTTCTCTCCTATTACGGGATTGGCGTGGTTGTTTGCTTTAAAAGTGCCCTCCCCATTTATTCTGAAGCTGCATTCTGTATAATCTCCTATTCCTCCAGCTCCTCGTGCAAAAAGTGCCTGATCTAGAGTGTCAATATGTTCCGAGGGCACATATACGACCAATTTCGAAAGGGTATTGGATTTTGGTAATAATATTTCAGGACTTTCAATGCCGATTCTGTCCATTATTTCTTTATTTACTCCTTTGTGGTGATTATCCAAATTTGTGTGTAGGGCATATAAGGCAATGTCATTTTTAATACATTTTTCCAAAATACGCGTATTCATGGATTTAAGGCTTATTTTTTTTAAGCCCTGAAAAATTACTGGATGGTGAGAAACAATAAGATTGCATTTTTTTTGGAGTGCCTCCTCTACAACCTCTTCTGTAACGTCTAGACAAACCAAAACACCTTTCAATTTATTTTGAATACGTCCATAGGTTAGCCCGCAATTGTCGTAACTTTCTTGTAGATCAAGGGGAAATTTATTTTCAATAAATTCAATGATTTCTCTAATGTGCATGATTAAAATTGATAGCTAATGGCAAGATTGAATCCAACCGCATATGCTTTGTGAATATAATCCTCAAATTCTTTGTATGTATTATTTAATTGTCTTCTATAAAGTGCGCTTAGCTGCGCCCCAAAATGTTGATTAAAGTGGTAATGAACACCTAAGTTACCCTGAAATGAAATAATAAATGAGTTGCAATTGTCTTGAATACGCGTTTCATCAGAATCACTGCTCCCTAATTCATTTGTCCATTGTGATTTTTGGAGGTAGGAATTAAATATTGCAGGAGACACACCTAGAGCTCCATATATCGAAATTTTATTGCCGTATTCCATTGACAATTGAATAGGCATTGCAATGTACTTGAATGATGTTTGGTAGGCGAAGGAGCTGTCAGTACTGACGGAATTCCAATTGTAAGATTCTCCATTTTGTTGAAAAGTCAAGCCGCTGTTGATTTTGAATATTCGAAGTACTGGTATTTCAATACGTAAAGAATAACTTGTCATCCATCGAGGTGCTTCATATTCTCGTTCACCGAGTGGAGCGGATAAAAATGCAGTATTTGAGCAAAGTTCTCGAAAACTGCTGTAAGTGTCTATTCCAAAGGAAAGCGTATTTTTTTGATTAAAAGAAAACCTTGATTGATTTTTTGAGTCGTTAATCAATTGAGCATTTGATGTAAAGCAAAGAATTAAAAAGGCACAATAAAATAATATTCTCAACATTATTCAAAAATACAAAATCCAAGTCTGAATGAAGCAAAGGTGATTTATTAAACTTATAGAAACTCAAAAAGGGGCCCGGACGAGCCCCTTTAAGATAGTATCCTTGTGGAAATAAGAAGAGAATTTGTCTTTTCTAATCGCTTATTGATGTATTATATCCACTACAGGATTGCTAGACTATTAACTATGCCCCAAAAATAATTGAATAATTGAATAGAATATGGTCATAATTGAAAAATATATCAACATATCAGAATAAACACTTGATACCTTCTACGTATATTCTGAAAAAGGACTACGTGTTTATACGTAGCTCAGTTGTTTTTCCTAATGCTGGAAAATATACATAACCGAAAAGTAATGGATTAAATACATGGTATTGACATTTAACCAATGATCCGTCCCCAAGTTCACACCAGAACTTATTCATATCCATATTTACAAGTTCACCGAATTCATTTCTTTGGGTATCCTCTGATTGAATTCGGAACATTTTCAAGCGTGTAGTCTTTTGTTTTATTTCAGTTCCTTCTTTTAAAATCAGTTCAGCAAATGGTTGTGTCTTTTTTAAGGAATCGCATTGAGTTTCCGTTAGTTCGTAATTCGCCCCGTCGTAATGGATTTTTTTGTAATTGTGTATATATCTATAAAGATTTGCGGTATCGACATAAGGAAGCTTTTGATTAAACTGACTTACGATAAAAGAGGTGCCATCCTTTTTAATTTTGAATGACCTTGTGCTGTCATCATGATTGATGATTTTAACCTCAAGCAGTTTTTCCATAGGAACAGCAAATATATTGGTGCAAACCCATTGTCGATAATCTGCAAAGAAATTAGGCTGGATGACTCCATGAACACCCTTTATTTCCATCAACACTGGCTCTGAGCTTTTTCCAAATTCTTTTGAGTCTAGCAGCATGATTTGGCCCTGATGATCAGGTGAGTCAGGTCCAATATACCATGTTTTATACCATTTATTTTTTACATAATACTCCACCTTTGTGTGAGAGGTTGACATGAGGTTTTTGTAGGTTTGATGAGAGTTTTTAGGTAGATATCCTTTGAATACTATATTTTTCGCTACATCCAAAATATTATGAACCATTCCCTGAGTAATGCAAGCTCCATTGGCATCGGTCCATATTTTATTTCTTTTTTTGAGCTCAATAGATAAAGAATTAGGCTCGGTAATTCTAATCATTGTGATTGCACTTGTATCTGCTACTGCAAAATCAATAAGCTCTCCAGGTGATTTGTTCTCACTATTAATAATGTAAATGGTATACCATGTCAAACCGGCTACGGAGAATAAGCCAAATAAGAGTATAAAAACCTGTTTTAATTTCATTAGCTATTATTTGGTAAATCTAATTCGTCTGATCACACCAATAATGATTCCAGTAAGCAGTATGATTGAAATTGGAATGACTAGATTAATTAGTTTATAGTAATTGGCGTGTTTATTCACTTTTTCTTTGTCTATTTCTCGCACATCAATCTGTTTGCTTCGAATGTCAAGCATGTACTTATTCCCCATCATATAATCCACAATATTGAGAAAGAAATCTTGATTTCCAATCATACGATTAACATTAAGAGAAACATCGTCTGAATTCATCTTTAATTCATTAAAGCCTTTAAAGTCGGGTTTTGGACCATTTCTGGATTGAATTAAGCGATAACTATTTTTCATAAACTCACCATTTCCAATAACAAATATTTTAGAAGCGGATTTACTGCTTTTTAGTTTTTGAGCATTTGGGTTTGCTGTATCTTTAATCGCAACTCGATTGTAAGAATAAGAATTGAATTTCCCTTCCGCTAAAGCCGCGATGCAAAGTTGATTGTCTTTGTTTTTTATATTGTTATTCAGTTTAGGATTGTTTCCGTCGAAATTAAAAGCCATATTCAATTCAACAATTGGTGCCAATCCAGAATGATTGGAATTTGATGAAGTGGTAAGAATCGGCACTACATTTTTATTGGTAAACTCTATTTGATTCACAAACTCCATTGCGACTGGCTCAATGTTCTTTGTAATCGGGTGAGCGGTGTTGGTTGCAAGAATTTGATAATACCAATTCACTCTTGACTCTTTAAACCTTATATCGTACTTGGGAATGGAGTTGACATCCATTACAAGGTTGTCATTAATTTTGAATCCATAATCAAATAGCATATGCTCAAGTCTTAGGTTTTTTCTACTGGAATGGGTGTAACCCTGCGCAAATAAAGTGTCTTTATTAATTTCAAGAGTATTCATAAAACACATTAAATCTCCACCTTTCATAACAAACTGATCAATGGTGAAAAGGTCAGCTTCAGAAAATGGTTGTTTAGGATCAGCAATGATTAAGGCGTCATAATCATCCAGAGCTTTGATGTAACCGTCTATAGTGACGTTTTCAATAAAATAGTATGGCGCAATAAGTGATTTGGCAATTCTAGTTTCATAATCATTTAATTCCCCATGTCCCTGTAAAAATGCAATTTTCTTTCTTTCAATGGTAGTAAGCCTTCTTAGGGCAGATACAAGGTTGTACTCTAAATTATTAAGTCCATTTTCAACTACATCTGGCATTTGGTTCAGCAGGAATGGTCTGTCCGGAGAGGTTCCTGGCAAGAGCTGAACAACAGTCTCTACGGGCATTCCATTTTTGGCAAACGAAAGAACTGCCCCAGGCCAAAGCATCATTTTCGTTTCTTTGGCATTTTTAGTGTATTTGACCTCCATAGGTAAAATACCTTTCCCTTTGCTATATAACTCATCGTACAGAATTTCCTTGTCTTTTTCAGAGCCAACATTGGGATTGATAAAGGTATATTCAATACGATTACCAACTGTATTTTTAAAATCCTTTAACTTTTCTTCTAAACTATTTTTAAAAGATCTTAATTCCGAAGGCAGCTCACCGTCAAGGTATATTTTTATACTAATTCGATTGTCAAATTTTTTAACTCCTTTAAGGAATTTTTCGGTGCCAGGAGATAGCGAATAACGCTGATCTTCTGTCATGTCAAAACGAAAGGAAGTATAATGTCCAATGACATTGATAAGTACAATAAATACAAGTATGAGGACCAGTATAAGCCAACGATAAACATTAAATTTTGAAAAAACAGACTTCATCTTTTCAAGGTTTTAATTACTGTTGTAGCCAAGCTTAAAAACAAGAGGATTACTGAAAAAAAGTAAATAATATCTTCACTAACAATAACTCCTTTTGTAATAGAATCATAATGAAAGGCCAGACTAAAATATTTGACTATGTAATCCAATTCACCGAGTTGTCCAAAGTCACCTAAAAGATTTAAACCATCGAAAAGGAACCAGCACAAAAACATAGCAACAATAAAAGCAATAATTTGACTGCTTGTAATGGTTGACGCAAAAATGCCAATGGCTACAAAAACACTACCCAATAAAATAAGACCGATATAAGAAGTAAGTGTTGCACCACCATCTATAATTCCTATTGGCTTACCCAAGAAATACATCGAAATGTAATAAGTTATTGTAGGTGCTATAGCAATTACTAGTAAAGTAACTCCTGCTAAATATTTGGCCATTAAAATACCTAAGTCAGAAATAGGACGCGTAAACAAAAGTTCAATTGTTCCTGTTCTTTTTTCTTCTGCAAAAGATTTCATTGTAATTGCAGGTATGAGAATCAGAAAAATGATTGGGGCAAGATTAAAAAACGGTACCAAGTCTGCTTCCGAACCTTCAAGTAAATTCGTGTTGTAGGAAAGAATCCAATGAAATAGTCCGGATGCTATTAAAAAGATCAAGATAAAGACATACCCGATTGTCGAACTTAAAAAACTACTTAATTCTTTTAAATAAAGGGCGCGCATATATTGTAATCAGTTTTCAAAAATAGCATTTTTACAATGAAGCTGGAAATAAAATTATCAAGTTTCAATTGTTAAATTCTCAAAGTTATTTTAATGAATTTTCAATATCATCAAATCCATCGAAATAAATAGCATGGCTCCATGCTTCTGGTCGGTCGCTAAAATGAATTTTAATTTTGTTCCATAGGTTTGAAAATACCTCAGATGACCTGTAATCATTAAGAGCCTTTTCATCATCCCACTGGCTATAGGTCATGATGATTTTTTTTTGCTTTATATCCTGAAGTAATTTCATGCCTTGGCATCCCGGAAAATTTACAATCTGACTTTTGTTTTTGTTAAATTCACTGAAGAAAAAATCCAGTGACTCTTCTTTGAAGGTTAGTTTAACAATTCTGATGAGCATTAAAACAAAGTTTTAAGTGAACCTTTAGGATTAAATTCGATTTTTATCAAATCTCTGGTTTTGACCCCAAACAACTTGTCGGCTCCTCCTGTTGTTGTCGTTGCACCTCTATTGACTGCGATTTCAAGAAAGTCATTTTCATTAAAAACAGCCACCTTTTCACCTGCTTGAACTTGGTTGTAGGTTTCTGAAATTACATCAATAAAATAATCGTTGTGAAATCTTATTGTAAAGGGCGCATCTGCGGGGTAACGTTCAAAGTCTTGCCTTGTGATATTTGTAATGAGGTTTCCAAATGAATCTACGTGAATTACAACTCCTCTAATAATAAATTCTTCAATGAGTGCTTTTGGTATGAAGGCTTTTTTGTAAGACTGAACAGAATCGGCAAAAGTTTTAATCTTTTCACCGTTTTGTATTTTTTCCGCAATTTTAACAAAACAATTTTTCATTGGAAATTTAATTTCCTCAATGTTATTCGCATTGATATTGTATCTCCAAAGTTCTTGTGGTTTATGTTCATCTAAAAATGCACCAAAAAACCCATTGTCATTAGAAATGAAATACTGATTTTGGAATTTCATGATCGTCGGGTAGCTTGCGATGAACTTTCGATCATCGGAATAAGCCGGGGGAACGATCATGGGCTCACTATCAACGCCAATGAGGTGGATCGTGCCATCAGGAAAATCTTTATAACAGCAACGAAGCTGAAAAGCAGCATTGGCCACATCAAAAGCGTCTATCGAGTGAGAAATGTCTATGATCTTAAATTCTGGATTAATCTTGAACAAGGCTCCTTTAATTGAAGCAACATAATAATCCTGGCTTCCTGTATCAGATATTAAAGTGATGATTTGCATTAGGATTCAGAATTCATTATTCTAATTAATTTATAATTTTACCAAAAGTAATGATTTACAATAATTAGAGCCTCACTATCAATTAAATTAAATGAATGAAGGGTCCACGAAAAATTCTTATCGAACATGCCAATCCGGTTGATTTTTTTGGAGTGAATAACTCCAATTTGAAATATATTAAATCTTTCTATCCAAAACTAAAAATCACATCGCGGGGAAATACATTGTCAATAACAGGAGAAGATGATGTTATTGATCTATTTGAAAAAAAAATAGAATTGCTTCTTAAGCATTTAAACAAGTACGATTCCTTGTCTGAAAACAACATCGATAATCTGATGCTGGATGAAGGGGAGAGTCTTGTTAATACAGAAAAAGCCTCAGATGTTATATTATTCGGAAATGGGGGAACGAAAATAAGGGCAAGAACGGTAAATCAAAAAAAAATGGTTGCGGCCATTTCTAAACATGATATGCTTTTTGCTGTTGGTCCTGCTGGGACAGGGAAGACCTATACCGCGGTTGCATTGGCTGTAAGAGCATTAAAAGAAAAACAAGTAAAGCGCATTGTATTAACCAGGCCTGCAGTTGAGGCCGGTGAAAACTTAGGATTCTTGCCAGGGGATTTAAAAGACAAGCTTGACCCGTACCTCATGCCTTTGTATGATGCTTTAAGAGAAATGATTCCTGCCGAAAAACTTTCTGAAATGATTCAATACGGTATAATCGAAATTGCACCATTGGCATTTATGAGAGGGCGAACGTTGGATAAAGCGTTTGTGATTTTAGACGAAGCACAAAACACAACCAAAATGCAAATGAAGATGTTTTTGACTAGAATGGGTGTGACGGCAAAATTTATTATCACTGGCGATATGACTCAGGTCGACCTTCCGAGTAGGCAAAAATCCGGCTTGGCTTCTGCATTAGATTCCCTAAAGGACATAAATGATATCGGAATTATACGACTTGGCCAAAATGATGTCATTAGGAATAAGCTGGTGAAAAAAATCATATCGGCTTTTGAAAAAAATGAAGACAAATAATTACAGACAATAACTCATGAATTCATTAACAACATCGAATATTAATTTTCCTGGACAAAAATCAGTTTATCATGGCAAAGTTCGTGATGTTCATCATTTGGATAATAATCTTTTAATTATGGTGGCTTCTGATCGAATTTCTGCCTTTGATCACATTCTGCCCAAGGGTATTCCGTATAAAGGGCAGGTCCTGAACCAGGTAGCGACTATGTTTTTGAACGCCACCTCAGATATCGTTCCGAATTGGTTGATTGATATACCGGATCCAAATGTTGCCATTGGACACGCTTGTGAGCCGATAAGGGTGGAAATGGTAATTCGAGGATACCTTGCTGGGCATTCTGCAAGAGAGTATCAAAAAGGGAACAGAATACTTTGTGGAGTCACAATGCCAGAGGGCATGAAAGAAAATGATAAATTCCCAGACCCCATAATAACACCTGCGACAAAAGCTGATGAAGGACATGATGAAGATATTTCAAGAGAGGAAATCCTTTTACAAGGGATAGTTCCTGAAAATATATACTTGCAATTGGAAGATATTACAAGAAAATTATTTGAAAGAGGCACTAAAATGGCAGCGGAAAGAGGCTTGATTCTAGTAGATACAAAGTATGAATTTGGTTTATTGAACGGAAAAGTAATATTAATTGACGAAATACATACACCAGACTCCTCGAGATATTTTTATAAAGATGGTTATCAAGAAAGACAGGATAAAGGACTTGTTCAACGTCAACTCTCCAAAGAATTTGTTCGACAATGGTTAATTGAAAATGGTTTTCAGGGACTTGATGGTCAAAAAATGCCAAATATGCCTGATTCATTTGTTCAGACAATTTCAGAGCGTTATATTGAGCTCTATGAAAAGATTACAGGTATGGATTTTGTAAAATCCGATACAAGTGATATCAATAAAAGAATAGAAAAAAATGTTGGTGACTACCTAAAGTAGGCGCATTAAAAACACATACTATGTCAGTACATAAAAATGTTAAAAAAGTAACAACGCATACGCTTCAAGAAATGAAAAGCGAAGGCGAAAAAATCTCAATGCTTACGGGTTATGATTTTTCAATGGCTCGAATTATTGATGAGGCAGGAATTGATGTAATATTAGTGGGTGATTCTGCTTCAAATGTAATGGCAGGTCATGAAACAACCTTGCCAATAACTTTAGATGAAATGATCTATCATGCCTCTTCAGTTGTGAGGGCGGTTAATCGATCCTTGGTGGTTGTGGATATGCCATTTGGTTCATATCAAGGAAATTCTCTTGAGGCTTTGTCAAGTGCGATTAAAATCATGAAGGAATCAGGGGGACATGCCGTTAAAATGGAAGGTGGTCAAGAGATTTTAGAATCAACACAACGAATACTAACTGCCGGAATACCCGTTATGGGGCATCTTGGATTGACACCTCAATCTATTTATAAGTTTGGAACATACGTTGTTCGAGCGAAAGAAGAAGAGGAGGCCAGTCGACTTATTGCCGATGCCAAAGCATTAGAGGAAGCAGGTTGTTTCGCTATTGTTCTTGAAAAAATACCTGCAGAATTGGCAAAAAAGGTGGCAGCCATGTTAACCATACCTGTTATTGGAATAGGAGCAGGGGGAGGAGTTGACGGTCAGGTTTTGGTTGTTCATGATATGTTGGGAATAAATAATGAATTTAATCCTAGATTCTTAAGAAAATACAACAACCTTCATGAGCAAATGCTTAATTCATTTCAAGCTTACATTCAAGATGTACGAAGTGGAGATTTTCCAAATGAAAATGAAAAATATTAAATGAAATTCCTTTTCTTCGGATTTGTACTTCTTCTTTTTTCTTGCGGAACCAAGCCCGATGATAGTCAAATTAAAGACTCAGAAAATCTTTGTAAATACAGTAAATGGATTAGGATTTCAGAAACAAAAGATTTGGTTCGAATCGAGATAATAAATCCGGATGATCCATCACAAGTCGTTCAACTTCAGCTTCCTAATTTTAAATCAAAGAAGAACAAATCGTATACATATGATATAGAAAACCCCATTCAAAGAATGGCTGTTTTGTCTAGTACTCATATTGGAATGCTTGGAGAGTTAAATTTAATCGATCGTATTGTTGCTGTTGGGGATCTTAAATATGTTCACAATTTAAGGCTTAAAAACAAAGGCCCCTTGGAGCTCGGCGAAGAACAATTGATTTCTGCTGAAAAAATAATCAGCTCTAAAGCTCAAGTTATTATATATAATGGTTTTTCGAATCAATTTCCAAAGCAAGAGCTATTGCATAAGTTGGGCATTCAAACGATTCCCAATTATGATTGGAGAGAGGTTCATCCCTTAGGTAGGGCGGAGTGGATCTTACTGTTTGGATACCTTACAGGAAATGCTGATGGAGCCAAGAAGAAATTTGAGGAAATCTGCACGAATTACGAAAACATTAAGAACAGAATTCGAAGCAAAAAATCAATCCTAACCTTGTCAGGAAACATGACTGGAGATTATTGGTATGCGCCGGCAGGAGAAAGTTATCATGCAAAGCTATTTGATGATGCTGGCTTATCATATGTTTTCTCAAATGAAAAAGGTACTGGAAGCCTATCACTGTCCTTTGAAAAAATTTTAGGAATTACTAATCATGTTGATTTGTGGTTGAATCCTGGTTTTCAAAACAAAACTGAGATCCTTAAAACCCATCCAAAATCCAGGTTATTAAAACCATTAAAATTAAGTTCTGTATTTTGTTATTCTCATAATACTAATAAATATTGGGAACTTTCGGCATGTCGGCCAGATTTAATCTTGTTGGATTATGCAGAAATCAAAAAAGGGAGCCAAATGGACCCCGATAAATTGTTTTTTTACCAAAGGGTTCAATGAAAGGGATAAAGTCACATGCTATTCTTTTGTTTTCTGTTTTAGCAGGAATCTTTGCACTTTCTATTTACGGTTTATTATCGGGAGACATACCTACTGAATTTAATGATGTATATCATGCATTGTTGGATTATTCTGATCAAGATATAAACCAGGTAATTATTCGTGAAATTCGACTACCAAGAATCATGATGGCAATTATTTCTGGTGCAGCGCTTTCTGTTGCTGGTATGCTTATGCAAACCTTGTTTCAGAACCCATTGGCTGGGCCTTATGTTTTAGGGATCAATTCAGGTTCAAGCCTAATGGTGGCGTTAGGTGTTCTTTCAGGAGTCGGTTTTTTTAATTCTGAGCTGGGGTTAATGGGTTCTGCTCTTCTTGGTGCATTTGTTTTTGGTTTATTTATTTTATTTACTGCATCCTTTCTTCGAAATCAAATTGGCTTGCTTCTTTTTGGGGTGATGCTCGGGAGTTTTGTTTCTGCCATCATCACCATTCTTGAGGCAGGATCACAAGCAGAAGCTTTGAAATCTTTTGCATTGTGGTCTATGGGCTCTCTGAATAACGTGACTATAGAGCAAATCCCCATCATTCTCGCCGTATTTATTGTTACTTGTTTTCTTACTTTCTTTATCGTCAAGCCATTGAATATTTTAATACTGGGAGAGGAAGAATGTCGTCTAATGGGATATGATATCAAAAAAATCAGGATACTTATTGTTTTTATAACTGCATTATTTACGGGCTTAATTACTGCTTTTTGTGGACCTATTGCTTTTGTCGGGCTCGCAGTACCTAACCTTACAAGAATGCTTTTTAAGACCCAGAACCATATGCTTCTTCTTATCGCAAATTTATTATTTGGTTCATTTTTTCTCCTTACCTGTGATATTACAATCCAGCTTTTTAGTGATGTGTTGCTGATCCCCATAAATGCACTAACTTCTCTTATTGGAGCGCCATTTGTTATTTACATTTTAATTCGGAAGCTCAGATGATTACAGTAAAGGACATCGTAATTGGTTTTGATAACGACTTATTTGCAATTGATAAAGTTGATTTCCAAAAAGGAAAGGTACATGTACTTACTGGGAGAAATGGGATAGGTAAATCTGCATTTCTCCGTACATTAACGGGTTTACTCAAACCCATTAAAGGCGAAATAATTCTTGATAACAAACCACTTGATGAATATTCTAACAAGGAGGTTTCGAATAAGATTTCATTTGTTCATTCGATTCAAAATGGCGTATCGTTTTTAAGTGTTGATGCATACTTAATGCTGGGAAGATCGAATTTCACAAACATGTTTGGTAATGCATCTGATATTGATTTGAGGGCCATTGAAAATGCCAAATCTGTTTTTGGAATTGGCCATTTATCTCACAAATACACCAATCAGCTTAGCTCAGGAGAGCTTCAGCTTTGTGCGATAGCAAAAGCGTATGTACAAGAGACCGATTATATTTTATTAGACGAGCCAACAGCCCATTTGGACTACCAAAATAAGAAAAGAGTTTATGAGCTATTAAAGCAAATCAGTATTGATCAGAATAAAGGGATAATTATTTCAACACACGACCTGGATTTGGCTTTTAAATTCCCATTTGAATTTTACCTAATAAAGGAATCAGATTTAAAGCTTCATAAAATTGATGGATTTAATGACATCGAGAGAGAATTTAATACCTAGACAAGGTATTGGTTCATTTTATCGAGTGCTCTGTATTGTATCGCTTCGGCAACATGGTTTTGTTGTATATCCTTTTTTGAATCCATATCAGCAATAGTTCTCGCAACTTTTAAAATTCGATCATACGCTCTTGCGGAAAGATTGAGTCGATTCATGGCCAATTCGATCAGCTCTAAAGAGTCGGTAGATAATTTACAGAACTTATTAAGTTCTGATTTATTCATATTCGCGTTACTGCGGTTTTTCTTCTTTTTATAAAATCGGATATTTTGCATTTCTCTTACCGAAAGAACCCTGTCTCTTATGGTATTACTACTTTCTTGTTTTATTTTGCTAGAAAGTTCTGAGAATGATATTGGTGCCACTTCAATATGTAAATCAATTCGATCCAAAAGAGGTCCAGATATTTTTGAAAGGTATTTTTGTACCTGATAGCTACTGCAAGAGCATTTCTTTTTAGGATGATTTAAATAACCGCATGGGCATGGATTCATGGCCGCCAAAAGCATGAAATTTGCTGGATACTCCATTGAGAAATTGGCTCTAGAAATATTCACAAAATGATCTTCTATAGGTTGCCGCATTACCTCGAGTGCATTTCTCTTGTATTCGGGCAATTCATCGAGGAAAAGAACCCCGTTGTGTGCAAGTGAAATTTCACCAGGTTTAGGAATTCCGCCTCCGCCAACAAGCGCAACATCTGAAATGGTGTGATGAGGTTTCCTGAAAGGCCTTTGACGAATGAGCTCACCATTAAAATTCACCTTTTGTGATACGCTGTATAATGAGGTCGTTTCCAATGCCTCATTAATATTCAATGGAGGAAGGATGTCAGGCATTCTTTTTGCCATCATTGATTTTCCTGCTCCCGGTGGACCTATAAGTATTAAATTATGGCCTCCTGCTGCTGAAATTTCAAAAGCTCTTTTGACTTGATACTGCCCTTGAACATCTTTAAAGTCAAGATTCAGATTTGGTTTAATTGCAGTTGGGTTTAAAGGCGGTACTTTAGGAATTTTATTTTGGTTGAAAAAATGAATAACGTCATTAATATTTGTCGCAGGAATAACCTCAATATTTTCAACAAGACGGGCTTCATGATAATTTTTTTGAGGAACAATAATCCCTTTAAATCCTTCTTCTTTTGCTTGCATTACCCTTGGTAATACGCCTTTGCAATATTGTAAAGATCCGTCTAAAGACAGCTCTCCTATCATAAGGTATTTATTTAGGTTTTCATGATTTATCTGCTTGCTAACTGACAGTATTCCGACGGCAATTGGAAGATCAAATACGGTCCCCTCCTTTTTAATATCTGCAGGTGCCATATTGATGGTTATTTCTCGTCCAGGAAATTTTAGCCCATTGTTTTTAAAGGCAGATTTTATTCTTTGATGACTTTCTTTTACGGCGTTATCGGGAAGACCAACTAAATAAAAGTTCACTCCGCTTCCTAGGTTAACTTCAATTGTGATGGTGGTTGATGTGATACCACATAGGGTACTTGAATAGGTTTTTACTAACATGTATATTTTATTGATATACTTTAAGTTAGTTACGATTCGTCAAAGAAAAAACTTGACTTTGGTAGGTATTATAGTTATCTTATATAGTAGGTTTACTCGTAGTCAGGGATGTTAAAATCTTGAATTGAACTGGTATAGCTACCATCATAACCATTTTGTCCAACTTGTCCAGGACTACCATTCCATCCTTGTTTTGCAGCTTGCTGTCCACTTAGAGGTGTGCCCGGTTCTCCTGAATTTCCAGCAGTCCCTGCTAAACCATAATGTCCACCTTTGGCCACGAAGCTGATTTGGTTCTGAATTCCAGAGCAGTTCGAATGAAGGAATATTTTTAGGGAACCACCATTACCACCGTTCCCTGCATCACCACCATCACCACCATTCCCTGCATCACCAGGTCTTTTGGTTTTGTCTCCTTTTATTTCACCGTCCTTTCCGTTTCCGCCATTTCCACCATTTCCGCCGCTTCCACCTCTACCACCGGAAAGGTCAAATTGTACATGGTTACCATTGGTCATTTTATATTTGAAAACATCGCTGGAATTATTTTCTTGAATATGAAAGTAGGTGTAAGTATTATCCTTCCAAACGTGACCTGTAAAATCTCCCACGGATCTTCCATTTGTTCCGTTGGTTCCGGATTCACCATCCTTTCCATCTCTAAAAAGAAGTGGAGTACCTCTATTTTTTTGATTCTCACCGCTCGATCCATCAGTTCCACGATATATTATACCTAACGGACCCTGAAAATTCATGGCTATGGAATCAACTTTAATAAAATCTTCTCCTTTGTTGGAATACTTTAGTGTCATAAAGCACTTATCGTCATTAAATGAATTTGACTTTTTAATGATGACATAATTACCCGAAGTTCCTTTTTTACTTAAATCATAGGATGAGAATGAAAGCTTAGCGTTTTTTCTCATTTCATATTGCTTTCCGTCATAGGTTTGGAGCATAATTTCACCTTCGAATTCAGAACCGTGATTAAGGTCTTGATTTGGGCTATACGCGAACCAAATGTCTTCAATTTGAGAGACCTTGATTTTCTTTGAACTAGAACAACCTACTATCAATAAAAAAATCAAAGACCAAAAAAAATATTTCATAAATCGTGTAGTTTCGTTTAAGTTAAAAAAAATAGAATTAATAGAATACAATCCGCTTAATGGTTTTTGCTATGATTTTCAAATCATGACCAAAAGAGGGATTAATCAGATACTTTTGATTGATCAAAATCTTATGTGGCATAACCTCTTCAATATATGTTTTTTTTGGATCAGACGATTGAGCTAAAATCTCATTTTCGTTGAAATATTCAAGTGATGCATAATCTGTAATTCCTGGTTTTACGTTCAATACCTTTCTTTGCTCTTGTGTGTAGAGTTCAACGAATTCTCTGACCTCTGGCCTTGGTCCAACAACGCTCATCGTTCCAAAAAGAACATTAATGAACTGTGGAAACTCGTCAAGCTTATATTTTCGAATAAAAACACCAATTTTTGTAATTCTAGAATCTTTCATTCCTACAGTAAGAGTGCCGGATCGATCTGAATTTACTCTCATAGAACGAAATTTATAAAGCATAAATGGCATGCTATTTTTTCCTATTCTTTCTTGTTTGTAGAATATCCCACCGGGAGAAGAAAGCATAATAAGCAAGGCGATTATAATTCCAACAGGTAGAAATACAATTAAAACGACAAATGAAAAAACAACATCAAATATTCTCTTCATTATTTATTCACTTAAAACCATTTCAACAGATGAAATTACCGCATTGATGACCAATTTTACCTGATTGTCGTCAAGATTGTAATAAACGGGTAGGGTTATTTCTGATTGATATTTTTGATGAGAGATTGGATAATCGTCTATTCTGTATCCCAATTCTTTATATGCAGTGAGCAGGGGAAGAGGTTGGAAATGAACATTGACGGAAACGTCTTTTTCAAAAATATGCTGAATGATAGCGTCTCGCTGTGCCTCAGTAATGTCTTTTATTCTTAACAAATATAGATGATGACTTGATTCTTTATCCTTGTCGATATGAGGAGGCAGTATGGCCCATGGCTTACCAACAAATGCTTTGTCGTAAGCAGAAAATATTGCCGTTCTTCTATCCAGATTTTCCTGGTATCGATCAAGCTCAACCAACCCCATAGCTGCCTGAACATCCGTCATATTGCATTTATATCCGGGAATAATTACGTCATACTTCCAAGCTCCTTTTTTCGTTTTTGCTAAAGCATCTTTGGATTGTCCATGAAGGGTGATCGTTACAAATTCTTTATATAATTGGTCATGATTGAATCCTTCAGGTAAATTAAAACAAACTGCGCCACCTTCTGCTGTAGTAAGATTTTTTACTGCATGAAATGAAAAACAGGTGATATCAGCTAAGCATCCCGAACGTTTACCTTGGTATTGGGCTCCAAAGCTATGAGCAGCATCAGAAGCAATCAGTATTCGGCCTAATTGTTTTTGTTTTTCATTGGAAGGGGTAAAGCTATTCTGATATTTTTTCACAATAGAATAAATACCATCGTAATCACAGGGGAAACCAGATACGTCTACGGGCATTATAACCTTTGTTTTCGATGTAATTGCAGCTTCAATTTTATCTAATGAAATATTAAAGTCTTCATTACCAATATCGACCATAACGGCTTTTGCTCCAGTATGCAGCACAACATTAGCGCTAGCACAGTAGGTATATACAGGAATGATTACCTCATCACCAGGACCGATGCCCCACCACCTCAGAAAAACTTCCATTCCCATGGTCCATGAATTTACAGCCACGGTTGTCTTGCACCCACAATATTCGGTTATTTTTTTTTCAAACAGCTTGGTTCTTGGTCCAGTCGTAATCCATCCACTCAATAAGGCGGCATTTACTTCATCAAGAACTTTCTGATCAATACGTGGAGGTGAAAAGGGAATCAT
>ERZ1047821.467-NODE-467-length-30259-cov-6.158919_pt1 | contig 30259 bp, 28 predicted proteins | sample MGYA00383096_ERZ1047821 | MGnify/ENA primary metagenome ERZ1047821 (study PRJEB29581, sample SAMEA5548366) | metagenome | biome: marine; feature: coastal; material: water | depth 25 m | study: Short-term variability in the microbial, nano- and picoplankton... | reverse complement strand
ATTTCGGCACGGCCATGATCCACTTCATCGTGCCCACACATCCGGTTCACATGATCTGCCACCTGATGTTCTACGGCCTCTATGCCATCACCACTCACACGGGATTCGAAGGCATTTGGGCAGGGGGCCGCAAACGCTTGCAGCTCGGAATGTTCCACCACCAAATGCATCACCGCTATTTTGAGGTAAACTACGGCTCGCTCGACGTCCCATGGGACAAATTCTTCGGCACGTTCCATGACGGTACGCCCGAGGGCAAAGCGATGATGAAGGAACGGTTGAAGACCCGTAAGCGCTGAGCGGAAGGGTGGGATTTACTTAAAAGAAAACCCACAAAAACCTTTTAGGTTTTGGTGCCAAACGAAAAACACCCGAGGTTTTCCCCGGGCGTTTCGTCAGTTCAAAGGGCCGTTGTTTACCCGATGATCGCGTTCAAAGTTGCGCTTGGGCGCATGACATTGGCGACCTTTTCAGCGTCAGTGTGGAAGTAACCACCGAGGTCGGCTGCAGGGCCTTGGCTCGCTGCTAGCTCGGCTAGGATAGCCTCTTCTCCGTCGGCTAAGGCTTTGGCTACGCTTGCAAATTCCGCCGCAATATCAGCATCGTCGGACTGTGCGGCCAGAGCTTCGGCCCAGTAACGAGCGAACCAATAGTGGCTGTCGCGGTTGTCCGGCTGGCCGACCTTGCGCGAAGGTGAACGGTTGTCGTCAAGGATGCCCTGTGTGGCGTCCTCAGCCGCGCGTCCAAGAACGCCCGCTTTCACGTTACCCTTTGAATCTGCAAGGAAGTTCAGGCTTTCACCCAATGCGCAGAACTCACCCATTGAGTCCCAACGCAGGTGGCTTTCTTCAACCAGCTGCTGCACGTGCTTAGGGGCCGAGCCACCAGCACCGGTCTCAAACATGCCTCCGCCTTGCATCAGCTTCACGATAGAAAGCATCTTAGCCGAGGTGCCCAGTTCCAGAATTGGGAACAGGTCAGTCAGATAATCACGCAAAACGTTGCCGGTGATTGCGATGCTGTCATTGCCAGCGGTGATTGTCTCGAGTGACTGGCGGGTCGCTTCGCGAGGGGCCATGAATAGAAATTTGCCCGCAACACCAGCAGCTTCCAGTACAGGCTTAACGTACTCGATCAACTGGGCATCATGTGCACGGTTTTCATCAAGCCAGAAAATAGCCTCGGATCCAGTCAGGCGCTGGCGGTCCATTGCAAGCTCTATCCAGTTCTCAATAGGTGCTTGCTTGACGGTGCAAGCGCGCCAAATATCACCGGCTTCTACATCAAGGCTGTGAAGCGTGTCTCCGTTCGCCGCGACAATACGGATGGTACCATCCGACGCTGCTTCGAATGTCGTTGGGTGTGAACCGTATTCCTCGGCTTTCTGTGCCATCAGACCAACGTTGGCGACTGCGCCGGCTGTTGTGACGTCTAACGCACCGTTTTCTTTGAAAAAGTTCACAGTCTCGTCATAGATCGTCGAGTAGCAACGATCAGGGATGACGCAATTTGTGTCGCCCTTGTTGCCAGCTTCGTCCCAACCTTTGCCACCAGCGCGGATCACGGCTGGCATCGAGGCGTCGATGATCACGTCTGAAGGAACATGAAGGTTCGTGATGCCTTTGTCGCTATCAACCATATACATTGCTGGGCGATCTTTACCGACGGCTTCGATTGCAGCCATGATGACTGCATTGCCTGCAACGCGGTCTAGCAAATCGCCCATGCCTGAGTTTGGATTGACGCCCAAAGCGTTCATCTCGTCGCCAAATTTCTCAAAAACTGGGGCCAGCCAAGCTTTGACGGCATGCCCAAAGATGATTGGGTCCGAGACCTTCATCATCGTCGCCTTCATGTGGAACGAGAACATCGTGCCGTCAGCCTTGGTGTCTTCGATAGCGGCTGCCAGAAACTCACCCAATGTCTTAACGGACATATATGTGGCGTCACAAACTGTTCCAGCATCAAGTGGCCAGCCGTCTTTCAACGTCGAAACTGAGCCGTCTTTGCCGACGAATTCGATCTTGGCGTTGCCAGCTTGGGCGTTGGTGATTGTCGTAGAGACTTCATTCGCGTAGAAATCGTCACCCGCCATGCTTGAGACCTTGGTTTTGCTTTCTTTTACCCAAGCACCCATCGAGTGTGGGTTCTTTTGGGCAAAGTTTTTCACTGCTTTGGCAGCGCGGCGGTCTGAGTTGCCTTCACGCAGGACCGGGTTCACAGCCGAACCTTTGATTGCGTCGAAACGGGCGCGGATCGCCTTTTCTTCGTCAGTCGACGGTTCTTCTGGGTAGTTGGGGATAGCATATCCTTGCTCTTGAAGCTCAGTCACAGCAGCAACAAGCTGAGGAACCGAAGCCGAGATGTTTGGAAGCTTAATGACGTTGGCATCCGGCGTTTTCACCAGTTCACCTAACTCTGCAAGATCATCTGTCTGACGTTGATCGTCGGTCAGGTTCTCGGGAAACGTTGAGATGATGCGACCAGCAAGAGAAATGTCTTTGGTGCCAACTGAGACACCAGCGGCGGATGCAAACTTACGGACAATCGGCAATAGGGAAGCGCTTGCCAGTTCAGGAGCTTCGTCAACGATTGTGTAGAGGATATCGGCTGTTTTATCTGCCATCTTTCAAGACCTTTCGGCGATCATTTGAGGCTACATTTATAGTCTCATCGCTATGCTGTGTTGAACAATATGTTTGGCATACATTGGTATACCGTTTGGATATGTTGGCTTTTAGGGGTGTTTTAAAGGGGGTGCAAGACAATTCAAGGGAAAGATCGGCGGATTCGGTGCTCTCATTCACTAAATCCGTCACTTGGGTCGTTGTGAACCGTTACCCTCGCATGGTGCATTCGCCTCAGTTTTCACCCAATCGTGACCGATATCACTCTAAAACCCCAATAAAACTTATGTTTCTTCTATGCATGCGAAGAATTGAATGCTATAAACATTCAAATTTGACGATAAGAGCGCGATCTAGGGGAGACTATCATGCTTGATACCGGTGAACTAGAAAATGCAAAGAGCATGTCTATCATTGTGACCAAAGGGTCGCTTGATTGGGCATACCCACCGTTTATTTTGGCAACGACCGCTGCGGCGATGGATGTGGACGTAACCATGTTCTTCACCTTTTACGGTTTGCCGCTTCTAAAGAAAGACCTGAACCTAAAGTTCACACCGCTTGGCAATCCAGCAATGGAAATGCCGATGATGGGCGGACACATGGCCATGCCAAATATGGTTGGCATGATTCCTGGTGTGGGCTCGATGGCTGGCAGCATGATGAAAAACCTCATCAAGAAAAAGGGCGTAGCTTCTATACCAGAGCTTCGTGAAGCGGCGATTGAATCGGAAGTGAAAATGATTGGGTGTCAGATGACACTCGATCTATTTGAATACGATCGCAAAGACATGATCGAGGAAATGGATATTGGCGGCGCAGCGACCTATATGGAAAAAGCGCTGAAAGCTGACGTCAATCTGTTCATCTAAAAGAATACCATTTTAAACGGAGGAATTACCTAAATGGCTGATCAAATGTTGGATGCTAAGGGCCTGAACTGCCCACTGCCAATCCTGAAAGCGAAGAAAGCTCTGAAGGGCATGGGATCGGGCCAGGTGCTTGAGATTGAATCAACAGACCCCGGTTCAGTCGCCGACTTTGCAGCATTCTGCAACCAGACCGGCAATGAGCTTATGAGCTCGGGTAGCGAAGGTGATGTCTATAAATTCGAAATCAAGAAGAGCTGATTTCACTCCATTTAGTAGTTTTAAACCCCGGCCATTGTGTCGGGGTTTATCTTTTGTGGGATTTCACAAAGTCTAAGAAATCAAAAACCCACGGAGATTGCGCGGAATGGCGTAGGTGCACAAACCCCGCCAGGGTGTTTTTCTTCATCAGCCCATCTGAAGACCCATCTGTTCCGTGACCGCGCTTTATGTCTCGGGTGAAGTTGGTTTCCTGGGAGTTTACTATGCGGGCATAGTGAAATTCATGGGCGTTGATTGGCGTTTTGTCCACGCCCCATGGATGGTTGGTATTGCGATCAAAACGAACATATCCGCGGCCTTGGGGTTTGCTTTCTAACCGCGTGTCAGCGTCGAAAAAGCTGACCATTTCGGAACTTTCATTCCCCCAACCGATTGAGTTGCACAAATACATTAACCCGCCACATTCAGCGTAACACGGTAGTCCGTTGGATAACGCTGCGTTGACCTCTTGGCGCATTGAATGGTTTGCGGCCAAGGCCCCGGCTTGCGTTTCGGGAAATCCACCTCCGATGAACAGAGCGTCGATTTCTGGCAATGCGCGTTCGTGCAACATATCGATAGGTACAAGCGTTGCACCGGCCTCGGCAAAAGCTTCGAGGTCATCCGCATAGTAAAACCCAAACGCTGAATCCTTAGCGATGCCAATCCTTAGCCCCTCGGCGTTGGGGCATTCTCGACCAAGATTAAAAGGTTTAGACTTCAGGTTGGGCGCACTATTGGCTATGGTGCGGATCGCGTCCAGATCGACTTGCTCCGCTACCAAATACGAAACCAAATTGAGCCATTCGTCGGTCTCAGGATTTTCTGTGGGAGTGATCAAACCTAGATGTCGCTCGGCAATATCCATGTCTGGCGTCCGCCTGATAGCACCAAGAACTGGTAGATCAGTGTAAGTTTCGATCGCCTGCACTAGCTTGCCAGTATGTCGCGGTCCACCTGTGCGATTCAGAATTACGCCAGCGATTTGCACATCTGGATCAAACCCCTGATAGCCCTGCAATAGCGGGGCAATCCCGCGTGTCATGCCAACGGTGTCTATCACTAGAACCACAGGAGCTTTGAGTAGCTTGGCAAGTTCGGCATTTGAATCCGTACCGTCCGGATTTATCCCGTCGAAGAGGCCCTTGTTGGCTTCGATTAGATTGATATCCCGACCGGTTGCGCGGCTGGTGAACAGACGGGTCAGCTCATCGCGGCTCATGGTGTTGAAGTCGAGGTTGTAACACGGTGCATCGCTTGCCATGCTCAGCCACAGCGGATCTATATAGTCAGGACCCTTTTTAAAACTGCCGACATTTTGCCCTTGCTTGGAAAAAGCCCGGGCTAACCCCGACGAAACGACCGTCTTGCCCGATGATTTATGGGCGGCGGCGATCATGAAACGGGGCAGGTCCGTCATGTGCGTGGCAGGAAGCCTTTGTCCCTGCTACCCCAGACCTCTTTGGCCATTGCTTCAGCTGTTTCAATGTCGCCAGCTTTACCCATTGCACGCAATGTCACAGCGATCGTGCCGATGACCGAGGCTACTGCATAACGGTCGTCAGATTTGTCTTGCCAGACGTTTAGCAAGCGCGATGTATCCATAACTTCGTCTGGCGGTTGATGGCCGTTTTCCAGCTGCTGCGGCCAAGTCTCAAAGATCGGCTCGTCTTGTCCATGGGTCATCCAAACGGGCGTTGGTTTATTAGGACGGCGTTCGATTTCGCCACCTTCACCGCGAAATACGGCCATACGCGGTTGACCAAGGGTCTGCGCTGCACCGGCATGAATATCCATGAACCCGCGATGGAAGATACCTTGCATCATCGTATCAGCATTGAAGGGATTCAGCATCCTGCTGAACGTGTGAACTGGTGAGCGAAGGCCGAAGATTGGGCGTAGGTCAATCAGTTCTCTCAAACGCGGGCTGAGAACTTCGAGCGGGATGTAGCTGAAACCTTCACCGCGAACTTGGTTTGCCGCTTCGGTCAGCGATGATGCAATAGGCAATCCAAACATCTCGATAATTTCGCGGGTATAGAGACGACCCGGTGTGTGGCCCTCAGTGCCGTGCATCGTCATTGAGTAACCAGCGTTGACCAAAGACATGGCTGATAAAACAAACCAAGGAAGTTGTATGCGTTTGCCTGCATAGGATGACCAGTCGATGTCAACTATTGGCAAGTTTTCGGGTAGGTCATAGAGCGATTTTGCTGCTGCTGCAAAGCCCGCGATTTCGTCTGGACCTTCCTCTTTCAAGCGTAGAAGCATCAAGAACGCGCCAAGTTGTTCGGGCAGGACTTCTCCGCGCAAAATCATTCCCATCGACTCGTATGCTTCGTCGAAAGTCAAATGGCGTTGCTTGGTTTTGCCCCGTCCCAATATGGCGACAAAGCGAGAAAAAGGGTGCGGTGTTTGGGCGGTCATCGGGTGTAGCTACTCAGGTTTTCTTATCAGCGAGATTCGTAGGTAGAATACGCAATACCTTTGCTGCAATACCAGTGGCCAATATCGCGACTGCCACGCCACCTACACCAAGCGATAGTTCAAAAAAGCTAGGCGAATAACTGGCGATGGCGCCGTCATAGAACGAAGACGTGATTTCGTAACCCGGAAACATTTCCATTGGGTAAGCTTGGCCACCAATTATGATCACATAGAGCTGCGCGAACGCGCCCAAAATAACCAAAATGGATGCCACGATGGCGCGCGATGAAGCATTGCTTGGGTGCTTTCCGAAGATAAGCGCCAAGGGCAACAGGCCGCCCAACGCAATTTGCCCCCACCAGAACAGGGTTGTGAATATTCCGCCTTCGCGAAGAATGAACCTCTCGATCCCTGAATGCTCGGCGGCATAGAGATTGGTCACATGTTGAAGGACCGCAAAATACATGGCTGCGGCGATGAAGATACCGAGTAGATGGGTAAGGCGGGCGATAATCTCATCGCCAATCTTTCGCTCGTCCAACCGGTAGAGCGCTATTAGGACGATCAAGAACACAGCAAGTCCAAGTGAGAACGAAAGGGCGATGAACATTGGGGCCATCACGGCCGCGTCATAGCCCGGGCGCGCGACCAACCATCCAAAGATCGATCCAGTGCCGGTGGTAAGGATCAAGCGCCAAACAAAGGCCAAAACCCCAACGGGCTTCACAAACTTTGGATGCACGCTGCGGTCCATTTGCACCCAAAGGTACATCCCGACAATTCCCATGAAACCCGTGTAGAGCAAGATATTCCATGTAAATATGGACGAGAAGTTGAACGTCGTCATGGCAACCAACAGTCGGTCTGGGCGACCCAGGTCTAGTACAAGAACCAAAAGTCCACCGACCAACAAGGCGATAGCAAGAATGCCCGATAGCCGAGAAAGTGGTTTATAGGCTTTGCGGTCAAATACCGAAGCTATGGAGGCAACATTCAATGCGCCTGAGGCTGCTACGATCAGGATGATCGCAAACACGTGGGGCAGACCCCAAACGATCTGATTGTTCATACCTGTGACGGCATGGCCGTTGTGTTCAACGTAAAGGACCGACCAAGCTGCAACGGCGATCAAACCCAACATGATTACGGCAAGCGTCCAAACGCCTTGGGTGGCTTTGATTTCGCGATAGAGTGTGCGTTCGATGTCAGCCTCCTACAGGTTTGCGTATCTAACGCCGGGGTTCAGATCGAGATCAGGGCGTAATGCCACCGATGGATAGGACGCCAGCGCCTTTGAGATGTCGCTGGTTGGATCGTTGAGATCGCCAAAGATCATCGCGCCGTGACCTGCGGTGTCACAAGCTTCAACGCAGGCAGGGATGCGGCCCTCATCAACGCGGTGCACGCAAAGGGTGCAGCTTTCAACTGTGCCTTGACCACGAGGGGCGTGCGGCTTTTGATTATTGACCGGCTCGTGCACAAATGAGCGTGCTTTGAACGGGCAGGCCATCATACAATAACGACAGCCGATGCAAGTGTGTTTGTCGACCAACACAATGCCGTCGACCCGTTTGAAGCTGGCCCCCGTTGGACAAACGTCAACGCAAGGTGGTTCCTCGCAATGTTGGCACATCACGGGCATTTGGGTTTCATGGCCGGTTGATTTGTTGCGCATTGTGACCTTTCGGATCCATTGCGAATTCTGTTCCGGATCGCCGTGGCCTTCCCAACCGTTTTCGTCTTTGCAGGCCGTTACACATGCTGTGCAGTCCTTGGCGCATTTGTTGACGTCAATTAGAAGACCCCAACGCTTGCCAGCATCCGCGCCAGCCGCGCTGGCTGGAGTGCCGCCAAAAGCCATAACAGTGATACCAGGCGCGAGGGTCAAGGTGACCGCTGTAGCACCGCTTTTAAAGAAGCCCCGGCGAGAAGGGTTCTCGGGCAGATCGGGCAGGACGAAATTGTCTTTCGGGCTCATCTGTCTTCCTTACTGATCCGACGAAGTTTCAAGCGAGGCAATATAGTTTTCAACTTTAGCAAGCTCTGACTGGGTGCTGAGGTCAAGCAAACGGGCATGCAACGGCGAAGGTTCTTCAAACCCTTCTGGCGTCGAGCGGTGGCACATGAAGCAGTCAACTTTGACCGCTACGTAGTCGTGGCAGGTCCGGCAGAAGTGGCGTTCGTCTTCGTAGGTGACTGGCGCACCTGTGCGTTCATCCTTGACGGTATGACAGTCAAAGCACTCTTTCAGGCTGGCCTCAATCTCGCGATCACCATCGCGCAGGGTCATATCACGGTCGTGCTTCATAAGCTCCATGTGATATTTGCGCATATAGTCGTTGCCCTCAGGATGGGGATCACCGGTCGCTTCGGGCAAGGTTGGCCCATAAAGCCAACCACCGTCTTGGGCAGATGCTGGCTGGGCCAGAACCGCGAAGAGTAGACTGACGAGTGTCAGAAGACGCTTCATCCTATTCCCCCAAACCCATTTTGATGTAACCGGTCGGACAAACGTCGGCACAGATATGGCATCCGATACAACGCGTATAGTCTGTCTCAACGTAACGCCCAACGGTCCGATCAGCCTTTTTGACGCGATGAACCGCGTCTTGAGGGCAGTAAATCACGCAGTTGTCGCACTCAAAACACATGCCGCACGACATGCAGCGTTCACCCTCTTTTTGGGCCTGTTCTTCACTGAAACCGATAATACGTTCTTCGAAGTTTCCTAGGACTTCATCGCCTTCAATATGGACTTCGCCGCGTACTTCACGGTCAACAAAGTTGAAGTGACCTTTGAAAAGCTCTGAATGCTTGATGATCTGTCCGGTAGAGCGGTCTTCGTAATTGTGAACCGCAAAGTTAGCATCGTCCGTACCGCGCGTTTGACCGTGTGCGTAGCCTTCAGGCGTTTTTCCGCGCTGGTTAAGCTCTTCCAAAAGGTTGAAATGATGCACGTCGACCTTTGGCCGTTTCTTGTCGATCTTGCCGTCATCAAGAAAGTCGGTGATGGATTCTGCAGCAATTCGACCATGACCAATGGCCGTGGTTAGAAGGTGCGGTTTCACGATGTCGCCACCAGCGAAATGCTTGGCTTTGTCTTTGACCTGATAGTTGCCGGTGATGTTGATGAAGCCTTTGCCGCCATCAAGGTCTTCGACACCTGTCATGTCACCCATCTGGCCAATCGCCGAGATGATGATATCAGCTTCGATCTCAAACTCGGTGCCTTCAACCACTTCTGGTGCATTGCCTTTCATGATGCATTCGCACATGCGAAGTCCACGGGCCTTACCGTTCTCATCCAGCAGAACCTCAAGCGGCATCACGCCACCTTTGATGTCGACACCTTCGCGCTTGGCGTCTTCACGCTCATGCTCAGCGGCAGTCATTTGCTCGATAGGGAACAGCGATGTCAGCGTAGCTTGCATCCCTTCGCGGCTAAGACTTGTGGCCACGTCATGCGACGTGAAATCAACAATCGAGCCGTCGTTGCGCTCTGGCAGGTAATCCGCCGTGATGTGACCAAGACGACGGGCAACCGATGCCACGTCAATAGATGTATCACCACCGCCAACGACAACAACTTTGCGTGCCGTGCCGAGTACATAACCTTGGTTGAACGCATCAAGGAATTCGATGCCATTTATGCAGTTGTCAGTGCCTTCCCAACCAGGAACAGGCAGAGGTCGGCCGTTTTGCGCACCCATCGCCCAGAACACAGCATCAAAGGCGCTTTCAAGCTCATCGACGCTTACATCAGTGCCAATTCGCACGCCCATGCGTACATCAACACCCATATCGGTGATCCGACCGATTTCTTTGTCGAGCATATCACGCGGAGTCCGATATCCTGGAATACCATAACGCATCATGCCGCCCAATTTATCGTTGGCTTCAAACAGGGTCACCGAATGGCCGTCAAGACGTAGGAAGTAAGCCGCTGATAGACCAGCGGGTCCACCGCCAATCACTGCAATCTTCTTGCCAGTATCTGCGCCGGCTTCTGCCATTTTAATGTCATTGGCATTGGCCCAATCGCCGACATACTGCTCAACTCCGTTGATTCCGACGTATTCATCGACCTCATTGCGGTTACAGCCAGCCTCACAAGGGGCAGGGCATACACGGCCCATGGTGGCGGGAAACGGGTTGGCAGAGACCATACGTTGAAAGGCGTACTCCTGCCATTCCATGCCTTCGACAGTGGGCTTGTCCATTCCGCGTGCTATCGACAGCCAGCCGCGGATTTCATGACCAGACGGGCAAGAGCCCTGACATGGCGGTGTCTTGTGAATGTATGTAGGACACTTGTATGATTTGTCTTGAGTGAAGATTTTCTCCTCAAGATCATAATCGGCGTCGGTTTCACCCTCTTCAAAACGACGGAAAGTCGGTTGGTTCTTTGCGCTCATATCATTCATCTGAGGTCTCCTCCTCGGGGCCTGTATCGGCATCGTCATCATCGTCTTGACCGGTTAGAATGATCGCATTCGAAACCAGTTGGTGAACGGAGACGACACTGTCCATGTCGTAGCCAAACTTTGGCATTACTTTTGAAAATTGGGTTTTGCAGATCGCGCAAATGGCGGCCATGTGGGTGACACCGTGTTCTTCGGTCACATCCTGAAGCGCAGTCATACGTGGGCTTGAGCCTTTGATACGCAAATCCATTAGATCGTCGGTCAACAATCCGCCACCGCCGCCACAGCAAAGTGTGCTTTCCTTGATCGTGTCGGGGTCCATATCGAAATAGTTGTTACAGACAGCCTTGATCACATTGCGCGGTATTTCAAACTGCCCGCCGGGCATGTCACCCATCCGGCTGGCGCGGGCAACGTTGCAACTATCGTGGTACGTCAGGCGAATGTGATCATTCTGGCTTTTGTCGAACTTTAGGTTGCCCTGCTCAATTTCGTTCCAGGTGAACTCAAGAATGTGCTGCGGGATCGGATAGTTCTGATCTAAGAAATCAAACGGTCCCGCCAGTGTGTTGAGGAAGCTATAGGCTACGCGCCAAGCGTGGCCGCATTCACCAAACACAATCCGCTTCACACCGAGGTCTTCAGCGGCTTTACGTATACGCAGGCTGATTTCGCGCATGTTTTCGTACGATCCGATGAACAGGCCAAAATTAGCGGCCTCGGATGCATAAGAACTGATCGTCCAGCTTACACCGGCTTCATGGAAAACTTTGGCGTAACCCAGTAAGCCGTCGATATGCGGTTCAGCAAAGAAATCCGCTGACGGCGTGATTAACAGGATGTCAGCGCCTTTTTCATCGAGGGGCAGGCGAACGGCAAGTCCGGTATCGTCCTCTAGGTCTTCTTCAAGATCCTCAAGTGTCGCGCGTAGTGCCTTGGGGTTCAGGCCGAGGTTGTTTCCGACTTCTTTAACTTTACCGATAATCTCGTTCGAGTATTTCTGACCAACACCGACTCTGTCCAATATTTCACGTGCAGCCATAGTGATTTCGGCAGTGTCGATGCCATAGGGGCAAAAAACCGAGCAACGGCGGCACTCTGAGCATTGGTGGTAGTATGAATACCATTCTTCCAACACGTCTTCGGTTAGGTCGCGTGCGCCAACCAACCATGGAAAGTATTTTCCGGCGAAAGTGAAGTAGCGCCGGTAAACTGAACGCAGTAAATCCTGACGGGCAACAGGCATGTTCTTTGGGTCGCCGGTCCCCAGAAAGTAGTGACATTTGTCGGTGCACGCGCCGCACTTCACACAGGCGTCTAGATAGACCTTAAAGGCGCGGTTCTTTTCGCCCAACTCGGCCATTTTTTCGAGCGCCTTTTCCTTCCAATCAGGAACAAGTTCGCCCGGCATGCCGACTTTTTCTTGATGCTCTGGTTTGGCCTTAAACGGCTGCAATCCTTCCATCGCCCCGGGTTTTAGACAGGGGATGTCCAGCGCATGCTGCATTTTGCGAAATTCTTCTGCGCCGTCAGCCATGGATCACTTCTCCAGTTCTGCTGCCCAAGGGGCGAGATGGCGCTTATCGCGCGAGTTATCGATTTGGTTGCGGGTCGGGCTGAAGAATACGCCGGGGGCGTGCATCAGTTTGGAAATCGGGAAGATAATCATCAACGTAATAACCATCGTCAAATGCGCCAACAAAACTGGGTCTGCTGGCAGGTGGCCGAAGTGGAAACGGCTGAGACCGAGAATAAACGCCTTGACTGAAACGATGTCGGTATGGGCGACGAAACGCATCATCGTGCCGCTGGCCCCAATTCCGATCAGCAACAGCAACATCAGGATATCAGAAGGCGACGTGATGTAGCGGATACGCTCAACAGCAAAGCGCCGAAACAGAAGGCCGCCAAGTCCGATTAAGAAAGTGAATGATGCGTACGTGCCTGCGAATTGCACGGCCTCAACCCACCACCAGACTTCGAAGATGAAATAGCGCATGTGGCGGGCCAGTATCAGCCAAAGCGACATGTGCATCATCCATCCAAACAGCCAAATCCACTTGTTCGATTTATAGAGGCTTTGGAAGAAAAGAACTTCGCGCACCATGCGCCAAAACACGCCCCAACCGGTTGTCGGGGCGGGCGTCGTGGGGATTTTTAAAGGGGCCGGCGTCCGAGCATAGGACCGAATTCGCATTGCTACACCGACCACAATAATAGCGGTCGCAATGTAAAACAAAATTGCGTAGATCACTCCTAGCACGCGGACTCCTCCCGTAGTCTTTGCGTTTATCCCTTATTTATAAGGGTTTAGCGTATTATACGCAGCCTGTTGGCTTTGGCAGGCCAGCAATTTTACATGCTTGCTTTGCTGGACCGTATGGGAACAGCTCATACATGTATTTGTTGTTGCCAATCTCTGGGCCCATCGATTTTTTGATCGACTTGATCAAAACGCGTACTGCTGGGGCAATCTGATATTCCTCGTAATACTCACGCAGAAAGTTTACGACAGCCCAATGCTCTTCGTTCATGTCGATTTCTTCGGCTGTCGCGATCACGTCAGCTAATTCTTTCGTCCAATCAGAAAGCGTTGTGATGTAGCCTTCTTCGTCATGCTCAACGGTAGTTCCGTTAACGTCGTATGCCATTTGGTGTTCCTTAGTTAGAGCCCGAAAACGGGCGAATATATTAGAGCCAGTTCTGTGTCCGGTCATGTTTGGTGACGAGGTTGACAAATCCAGCGTAATCAACGCCGCTTACCTCACCTAAAAGTTTGTCGTTCGCCAGTCCGCGTGCGTCGGCATCTGGCGTCATCACGTAAATTGAGACGTTTCCAGCTTTTGCTTTGACCTGATCGGACATGCCTGAATTGGCCAATGCACCATAAACGCCGTCTTCAATCATCAGAACGGCGTCGCCGTCCTTGCAATGATTTAGGCAGCTCAATAGTGACTGAGTTGAGAAAGGAGACTTGTTAACTGTATGTAATGTAGACATTTTTTTCTCCTTAGAAACTCAGAACGACGTCTTGATCGGCCATCACGTCGGCCATCTCAGCGCGAGAGACGAGTTTGATCGATGGCTTTTCTTCCCAATCGTCATCTTCGTCTTCATACACGATTTCTTGCAAATCGTCAGCCGTAAGGCCGCGTTCTTCAAGCGACTCTTTCTCAACGAATAATTTGGTGACTTCGAAATCACCCAATGCGCGAAACGTTGGAGAGAAGTTCTTGATGCCAATACCGTCGGTGTTTTGGCCCTTGGTCAATTGGAACACACCATCGTCGAGGAATGCCAACGAGACATCCTGTTCAAAAGCCGCGCCAATTAGGACGACCTCTAAGGATTCTAAGGCGTAGATCGTGCCATAGGGTGCTTTGCGGTTCACGTAGAGGAATTTTTTGATTTCACTCATCTCATCAATCCCCGAATGTCACCAGACGGTCAGTCTGGATACCCATTTCAATCAATTGCCCAAGTCCCGAAATGCGGAAACCATCAGCAATGTTGTTGGCGTCTTTGCCTTGACGGTTTGCTTCGTTTTCATCCAGCAGACCACGACGCTGAGCGGCGGCAATGCAGACAACCAGATCAATCTCGTGCTCTTTGGCGAGATTGGTCCAATTGTTCTGGATATGACGCTCATCCTGCGGTGGGATGGTCAAGCGCGACGAGACATTCACCCCGTCGTGGTAAAAGAACACGCGTGGCACTTCGTGCCCGCCATCTAAGGCGGCCTTTACGAAATGATAGGCTGTATCCGCGGCTTGGTGCGTATACGGGCCTTCACTAACGACTACTCCAATCTTCAACGTAACTTCTCCTTAGAAGTGGATGTGGGCAGACGAGTTCATCGTCTTGCGTGAGCCGGTCCAAGTGTCCAAATGGTGCTTAGTGAACGCGAGATCGGTCATTTCGAAGAAACGCTTCCAACCAATACGTTCGATCCATTCGCTCATACGCTCCCAATGCTTAGCATCTTCTTTGTAGGCTTCGATAATACGGCGCACGACGGCCTTAACTTCAGGCCAATGTGGGGCGTTGTTGGGTATGTTCGCAACGGCCAGTTTGTGGAACGTTGGCTTGGTGCGGGCGTTTGAGTGTTTACCACCAACCCAGATCGCAATCTTAGTGCTGTCGTCACCATTGATCTGCATAGGCGGGCAGGGCGGGTAACAAGCGCCGCAACAGACGCATTTCTTCTCGTCTATCTCAAGGCTTGGCTTGCCGTTGACCATTGCTGGACGGATCGCCGCCACAGGGCAGCGGGCCACAACAGCGGGGCGTTCACACACGTTGGCAACCAGATCGTGGTTGATTTTTGGCGGTTTGGTGTATTGCACGTTAATCGCAATATCACCCTGACCACCGCAGTTAATCTGGCAGCATGATGTTGTCATTCGTACGCGGTTAGGCATTTTTTCCTGCGTGAATTCGCTGTGAAGCATGTCCATCAGACCCTTCACAACACCAGATGCATCCGTGCCCGGAATATCGCAGTGCAACCAACCTTGAGTGTGTGAGATCATCGAGACCGAAGCACCGGTACCACCGACAGGAAAGCCTTCGCGGTCTAACTCATCAATCAGCGGGGCTACTTTGCCTTGATCGGCAACCAGGAATTCGATGTTGGAGCGTGTTGTGAAGCGTACATGGCCGTCTGCAAAACGATCGCCAATTTCACAAAGCTTTCGGATCGTGAACACATCCATTTGGCGCTGTGTGCCAGCCCGGATCGTGTAGATCGTGTCGCCAGATTTTGAAACATGACGCAGGACGCCGGGGCGCGGACGATCATGCCAATCCCAATTGCCGTAGTTCGATTTCATCACAGGGTGCATGTACTGAAATGGATCCGGTACACCTACCTCATCAGGGGTTCTTGGCTTGCTGCTTACTTCGTCTTTCATGTCTTTCCTCCCATTTCACTGAGGCGTTCGGCCGATCAGTGAAAATCCTGTCTCTTACTCTGCGATCATGCGGGCGGCTTTTTCGGCTGCCTGCTTTTCGAACCACTTTTCCGCTTCTTCGTCGAAGTCATCTGTACGGACATAGCTTGAGGTTCTGGGGTGGTTGACCATGTTCGGGTCGGCATCAATGTCCAGCGCTTCAAGGAACGTTGGCAAACCAATACGGTCGATAGTTTCGCCTACACGCTCATGCTCAAGCGCATTATCGGCAAAAAACTCAACAACATTTTCGGCGAAATCTTCAAGCTTTTCAAAGTCTTCATCCGTATCAAGCTTCATGAATGGTACAACCATGATACCCATCATGTCGCCAACTTTGAGCGACCGTTTTCCGCCGATCATGACTGACGCGCCACGATCGTCGCCCGGTGACAGCGCCTTGGTCATGACGTTGATACAATGCATACAACGTACACATGACTTGTTGTCGATATCGAACGTATCGTCGTCATTGAGTGAGATAGCGCGTGTTGGGCACATCGAGACAACTGTGTCGATCGTGTATTTGCGACCCTTTTCTGCGATGTGCTCTTTTACTTTTTCCTGATCGATCTTGATGTCATCGCGCCAAGTACCAATCACAGCAAAGTCTGCACGGTGGATTGCGTTAACACAGTCGTTCGCGCAGCCCGAGAACTTGAACTTAAACTTATAAGGCAATGACGGACGATGCATTTCGTCCAACAGTTTATTGATGATAGTCCGGTGCGTGCGCACTTCATCGTAGCAAGACTGCTCGCAACGCGCATGGCCAACGCAGCTCATCGCTGTACGAAGGGCAGGTCCCGCACCGCCAAGATCAAAGCCGATTTCGTTCAGCTCATCGAAGGCTTTCTGAGTGTTTTCTGTCGTGCAACCTTGCAACATGATGTCGCCAGACTGACCGTGGAACGCGATAAGACCGGAACCATGACGCTCCCAGATATCACATAGGTCGCGCAGTACATCAGTTGTGTAGTGATAGCCGGCTGGTGGCATGACCCGCAGAGTGTGAAATTCTTTTGATTCAGGGAATTTGTCAGCAACTTCGGAAAAGCGCGGGATAATTCCGCCGCCGTATCCGTAAACCGACACTGTGCCGCCTTTCCAGTAACCTTTGCGGTTCTCATAGGAATGGTTTAACTGTCCAAGGAGGTCGTTCACCATGGGTGCATATTGTGCATCCGCATTGTCACGCAGGCGCTTCAAGCCTGTAACGAAGCTAGGCCAAGAACCACCTTCGAGCTCATCCAACAACGGTGTTGGATTTGTGTTCTTGTTCTCGTCTCCGGTTTCGCCGTCTTTCATGGCCACCTCCCTGGCTATAAAAGGTCGTTACTTCGACCCTTGGCTCGTCGTTTGGTCTTTCTTCGCATTTTGGTCAGCTTGTGCATTGCTGCGTGAAGTGACCAACGAAATGACTACGCACCTACATCTATACATCGTTATAATCGAATGTTAGAAGATTTGGCAATAACTCAGTTGAGAATTGAAAGAATGTTGCGCTGCAGCATTTTTTGAAATGAAAATGATCTGAAGGCTTAGATGAATTTTAAATCGAATATAAACAATGTGATAAACGACTTTAGATGGCAAGATTTGTCTTCGGATATTGAGTTTACTGCATGGAAAAACGATAAGATAAAAACATTCGCACATGTGAATGCTACGGTGCCAATAAGCGTAGAATCCCTCACAAATGCCAGTTCCGATTCCATTTCGAAAATCAAAAACGGGTGTCGAAATGTAAATTTCGCATTGTTCGAAATCGAGGATTTGCCATCTTCGGTGGAGGAAGCAGCAAAGGGGATGACCGTTTTTGCGAAGAATTTTGGCCTTCGCCTACGAGAAACGCACCGATCTGAAGGTGAAGAGGGTGTCGTCGCCCTCAAAACCACATCTGCAAAACGGCAAAAGGGTTACATCCCATACACACCGCGCGCCCTCAATTGGCATACCGATGGTTACTACAATGACGACAACGCAAAAGTTCATTCCTTTGTTTTGTATTGTTATGAGCCTGCCCTAAAGGGCGGCAAAAACCAGATTATCGATCCTGAAATAGCGTACATGCGCATGCGTGACGAAAACCCGGATTTTGTCCGCGCGTTTATGCACCCCGAAGCAATGACAATTCCAGCGAATGAGGAAGACGATGGCGATGGGCGGCCTGCCTCTGTTGGTCCTGTTTTTTTTGCGGATCAGGTCTCAGGACGTTTGCAGATGCGCTACACAGCGAGAACGCGTTCCATCGAGTGGCGTGACGACGCGGTAACCCGAGAGGCGGCCGATTGGATGCATGAGTGGTTGGGTCAGGGCGATGAGTTTATGGTTCAACTTCGTATGAAGGCAGGCCAAGGTGTTTTGAACAACAATGTTCTTCACAATAGGACCAGCTTTGTGGACGATCCAACCGGTGGCGGGCATAGAACAATGATGCGGGCGCGATTCCACGACCGGATATCTGAGGGTTAACATGGCACAACTAAGCGATCTCATAATCGGACACCCCGAAGTCACCCAGTTCAAACAGCTGGAAGAACTGATCCAACACGCAGGCGCATCTGGTGAAATGTTTCTAGAGTTTGATGTAAAGCCGGACTTCCGCGACACTCCGCGCAACTGGCAATGGCTGCTAGAAGCTGCTTTTACACGGGGATTGGACTTTGGCTGAAACGATCACTGAAATCGCAAGGCTTGAACTGCCGTATCGTCGCCGTGCCATTATCAAAGAAGTTATCTTTGACAGTGGTATGCGCATGACTCGTTTGATTATCAAGGAAGGCATGCGGATCACGCAGGTTGACCTTGACGCGCAAGCTGCTGAAAGTCTTGGGAAAAATCTCGTTCAATCTTCACAAGTAGGAACACCCGAGTAATGGAGCACTTGCCCATATTTCTGACGGTTAAAGGAAAGACCGTTGTTGTCGACGGCGGCGGTACGGTCGCTGTTCGCCGGGTTGAGCGAGCATTGTCTGCGGGGGCAAACGTGATTTCCTGCGACCCTGCGCCCGAGGACGAGTTGCAGGCTTTGATTGATCGTTGCCCAGACGGGTTGACAAGTTTCAAGCGCGCCGCCGCGCGCGAAGACGTTCAGACGGCGATAGTCGTCTATGGTGCGTCGGAAGATCGCGAACGCGATCAATCGCTTAGAGCATGGTCTGATGAGTTTAAGGTGCTCTGCAATGTCGCCGATGTACCCGACATTTGCGATTTTATTACGCCGTCTATTGTCGACCGTTCGCCAGTTGTTGTAGCGATTTCGACCGGCGGCTCTGCGCCTGTTGTTGCACGAACTCTGCGCGCAAGAATTGAAACGATGCTGTTGCCTTCATTCGGGCAGTTAACCGAATTTGTGGGCGGCTTTCGTCAAGCAATCGCTGAGAAGCTTGCCAGTGGCCGTGAACGTCGTCATTTTTGGGAGCGGATGATTGATGGCCCCGCGGGAGACTTCTTTCTTTCTGGTGAAAGAGACAAAGCTACCAATAGGATAGTGAGTGATCTTGACGCCATTGGGCGTGATGATGAACCGCCAATGGGCGAGGTATATTTGGTTGGTGCCGGTCCTGGAGACCCCGACCTTTTAACCTTTAAAGCGCTGCGATTGATGCAGCGCGCTGATGTCGTTTTATACGACCGTCTCATTGGCGATGAAATCTTGTCGTTGGTGCGACGCGACGCCGAACGGATATTTGTCGGTAAGCTTCCTGAGCAACACACGATGCAGCAGGAAGATATCTCTCTGTTAATGGCAAAACTTGCCAAAGCGGGTAATCGCGTATTGCGCTTGAAAGGTGGCGATCCCTTCACCTTTGGACGCGGCGGCGAAGAGATCGAAGTCCTTGCCGAGGCGGGCGTACCCTTCAGGGTCGTGCCCGGTATTACGGCAGCAGCCGGTTGCAGCGCGTATGCAGGAATTCCGCTGACCCATCGTGACCACGCGCAATCCTGTGTGTTCGTGACGGCCCACGGCAAGAATGGTGTGTTGGATCTCGATTGGGATGTACTCATCCGACCAGCGCAAACTGTGGCGATCTATATGGGTACGTCCAATTTGGATAAGCTTGTCGATGGCTTCCTGTCACGAGGCGTGCCTGAGACAACGGATATTGCGCTTATCGAAAATGGAACGCGTCACAATCAGCGTGTCGTAACAGGTACGCTGGCCGACATCGTTAGTATTTCCACTGATGCAAACATCGCTGGCCCAGCGATTATTATGATTGGTGGGGTCGTTCGATTGCACCAACTTCTTGAACCTTCAAAATCGGCTTCCTCAGAGACAACTTTTGAAATGTCGATTGCTGCCGATAAGTCCACTGAACAAGTTCGTTAAGTCCAGATGACCGAGAGACTGTCTGAATTAATGCGAACCAAATATAGACAAAAAAAGAGAATAAACGGGAGACAGACATGAGTGCATCAGCAGGAACTCGGATAGAGGCGCATCCCTCTCCGGTTATTTCCGATGAGGTCCGACAGACTACATGTTACATGTGTGCATGTCGGTGCGGTATCAACGTTCATATGAAAGACGGTGAAGTTGCCTATATTGAAGGCAACCGCGATCACCCAGTGAACAAAGGAGTTCTGTGCGGTAAAGGCAGCGCTGGCATAATGCAGCACAATGCTCCGTCTAGACTACGGTCCCCCATGAAGCGTGTTGGTCCGCGCGGATCCGGTGAGTTTGAAAACATCAGCTGGGACGAGGCGCTAAATATTGCGGCCGACATGTTGCGCCCGATCCGTGAGAATAATCCCGAAAAGCTGGCATTCTTCACCGGCCGCGATCAGTCACAAAGTTTCACATCTTTCTGGGCACAGCAGTATGGCACACCGAATTATGCGGCACACGGTGGGTTCTGCTCGGTCAACATGGCTGCCGCCGGCATCTACACGATGGGCGGCGCGTTCTGGGAGTTTGGACAACCGGATTGGGATCGTGCGAAACTGTTCATGATCTTTGGCGTGGCCGAGGATCACGATAGTAATCCCATCAAAATTGGCTTGGGCAAATTGAAGGCCAACGGTGCCAAAGTGATTGGCGTTAACCCCATCCGCTCGGGCTACAATGCGATTGCTGACGAATGGGTTGGCATCACCCCTGGCACCGACGGTCTGTTCATCCTTGCGTTGGTTCATGAACTGATGAAGGCCGGTAAAATCGACCTCGATTATCTGGCTCGTTTCACCAACGCTCCCGGTTTGATCAACGCAAGCGAAGGCCCTGAAAAAGGTCTGCTATTGCGGGATGAGGACGGCAAAGTTCTGGTTATTGATCGCGCGACTGGCAAGCTTACACCGTTTGACCAAATGGGCGTTAAACCTGATCTAAATGGAACGCTTGAGCGTGATGGCGTCACCCATCGCACCGTGTTCAATGAGATGGCGACGCGTTATCTTGAACCTGAGTATGCGCCCGAAGCTGTTGCAGAGCGTTGTGGCGTTTCGGCCGACCGCATCAAATCTATTGCGGCATTGCTGGCAAAAACGGCTTTTGACGAGGCTATTGAGATCAATCAGCCTTGGACTGATTTCCGCGGTGAAAAACACGAGAAGATGATTGGCCGACCGGTCGCCTTCCACTCGATGCGCGGAATTTCGGCCCACTCAAATGGCTTCCAGACGTGCCGTTCCCTGCACTTCCTTCAGATCATACTCGGAAGTGTAGAAGTGCCTGGTGGCTTTCGCTTTAAGCCACCATATCCAAAGCCAGTTGAAGCACATCCGGCCCCACATTGTGGCGTAAAGCCCCTTAGCCCGCTGGATGGTCCGCACCTCGGTTTTGTTCGCGGTCCAGAAGGGTTGGCTCTTAAAGAAGACGGCACACCAGCGCGTATCGACAAAGCGTTCACTTGGGAAAACCCAATGTCATCACATGGCTTGATGCATATGGTCATCTCAAACGCACATGCAGGTGATCCCTACAAAATCGATACTTTGTTCATGTACATGGCGAACATGGCTTGGAACTCAAGCATGAACACCAAAGGCACGATGGAGATGCTGACCGATAAAGATGAGAACGGTGACTACGTCATTCCGAATATCATTTACTCGGATGCCTATTCATCGGAAACGGTTGCGTATGCCGATTTGATTTTGCCGGACACAACCTATCTTGAGCGTCACGATTGTATCAGCCTTCTCGACCGTCCTATTTGCGAAGCTGACGGCGCCGCCGACGCGATCCGTTGGCCGGTAATTGAACCTGACCGTGATGTACGCGGCTTTCAGTCGGTTCTGTGTGAGCTTGGCGCAAAGCTCGATCTACCTGCATTCGTGAACGAAGATGGCAGCCAGAAATGGGCTGACTATGCAGATTACATCCAAACGCACCAGCGTAAGCCAGGTATCGGCCCTCTGGCCGGATTCCGTGGTGAAGATGGTGACCAAGGTGGACGCGGCGCTCCAAACCCGCACCAGATTGATGCCTACATCGAAAACGGCGGCTTCTGGATCAACCACATTCCGGACGAAGCGCTTTACTACAAGCCTTGGAACAAAGCCTATCAAGATTGGGCGGTTGAGATCGGTATTCTAGACACGCCAATGCCTTATCTGTTCCAGCTGTATGTAGAGCCGATGCGCAAATTCCAACTGGCCGCTGAAGGCCACGGAGAGCGCCAACCGCCCGAGCATCTGCGAGAGCGGATCAAAGACACAATGGATCCGCTGCCATATTGGTATGAGCCGTTTGAAGGCACTTTGGTCGACGAAGACGAGTTTCCGGTTCACGCCCTAACGCAGCGCCCAATGGCGATGTATCATAGCTGGGGAACGCAGAACGCTTGGCTTCGCCAGATCCACGGTCATAACCCGCTTTACGTGCCAACCAAGATTTGGGACGCGAACGGTTTTAGCGATGGTGACTGGGCCAAAGTCACGTCCCATCACGGTGAAATAACCGTTCCTGTGTCTCATATGGCAGCATTGAACGACAACACCGTGTGGACGTGGAATGCGATCGGTAAACGCAAAGGGGCTTGGGCGCTGAAAGAAGATGCGCCAGAGGCCACTAAAGGCTTCTTGTTGAACCACCTGATCCACGAATTGCTGCCGTCAAAAGGCGACGGTATGCGTTGGGCAAACTCTGACCCGATCACGGGGCAGGCGGCTTGGTTCGATCTGAAAGTTCGAATTGAAAAGGCTCCGCCACCGGATGAAAGTCAACCAGCGTTTCCGTCTATCAAATCGCCCGTCGATCAAGGACCAGAAGATATCGCGTGGGAGGTAGGTAAATGACGACGTTACCAAGTCAAACCGACACGAAACTCGGCCTAGTCATTGATCTTGATACCTGCGTGGGCTGTCACGCCTGCGTGGTGTCATGCAAAGGGTGGAACACTCAAAACTACGGCGCACCATTGTCTGATAAAGATGCCTACGGAACGCCGGAAGGAACGTTTTTAAACCGAGTCCACAGCTACGAAGTTCAACCGGATCAGGGGGCAGCACAAACAGTGCACTTCCCGAAATCCTGCCTACATTGTGAAGACGCACCCTGCGTGACGGTTTGCCCAACTGGTGCAAGCTACAAGCGGACCGAAGACGGGATCGTTCTGGTAAACGAGGCTGATTGCATGGGTTGCGGATTGTGCGCGTGGTCATGCCCTTACGGTGCACGCGAACTCGATCTTATGGCTGGCGTCATGAAAAAATGTACGCTGTGTGTTGACCGCATCTATAACGACAACTTGCCTGAGGAAGATCGTATACCGGCTTGCGTCAGAACATGTCCGTCGGGTGCACGCCATTTTGGCGATCTTGGTGACCCAAACAGCGATGTCAGCAAGTTGGTTGCAGAGCGTGGCGGCATGGACTTGATGCCTGAACTTGGCACAAAGCCGGTCAACAAGTATCTACCTCCGCGTCCTAAAGACACGCTTGATTGTGGTGTCGCCCTTGAACCCGTCGCTGAAGAGGCCAAAGGCTTCCTTGGATGGCTCGATAAAGCACTGGAGAAAATGTAATGCATCCAGCACCGTCAGTAATATTCTTCACCGTCTTTTCCGGCTTGGGTTTTGGTCTACTAGGGTTCCTTGGATTGGGAATGCCCGGGTTAAACGGTTGGTTTGCCTTCACATTCTACTTTATCGCCTATGCATTCGCAGTTGGCGGCCTCTTGGCATCTGTTGCTCATTTGGCGAGCCCAATGAACGCAATAAAATCGTTTTCACAGTGGCGCAGCAGTTGGCTTAGCCGTGAAGGCGTGTTGGCCGTTGTGACCCTAGTTGTCACCGCCGTTTACGCCGTTGGACGCATTTTCTTTGATACCGCGATGCCTACATTAGGCGCTATTGGTTCAATCCTGTGTGTCTTGACGGTGTTCAGCACGTCGATGATTTACACCCAACTCAAAACGGTACCTCGTTGGAACTCGCCGACAACACCGTTCATGTTCCTGTCCTATTCATTTGCAGGCGGAGCATTGTTGGCGGGTCAGGTCACTCTGGCGCTTTATCTGCTGATCGTAGCTGCAATCGCGCAATTGCTAAACTGGCGGGTTGGCGATCAACGCATGCTGACCTCAGAAACCAATCTGGGTACGGCGACTGGTCTTGGTAATGTCGGAGTTGTTCGCCAGTACGAACCGCCACACAGCGGTAAAAACTACCTTCTAAATGAAATGGTTTACGTCGTCGGACGCAAGCATGCGCGCAAGGTGCGTCGCATCTCATTTGTTGCGGCTTTCCTTATTCCGGTTCTTGCATTGCTCGCGTTTCGTGACGCCCCACATATCGGCGGAATGCTAGCGATCATCTTCCACATTTTGGGCGTCGTCGGATCCCGTTGGTTGTACTTTGCAGAGGCACGCCACGTTGTTGCTAATTTCTACGGCAAATAGTCCCAAAAAAACTAAGGAGAGACTATCGTGAAGCAAGTAATCTTAACACGACTGGCTTTGATCACAGCGCAAGGTGTCGGTTCTGACCTTTTGACGTCTGGTATGGTTCGTGACGGAGAAGTTCTGTTTGAGGACGGAAAAGCCATTGTAACTGTCCACGTTCCCGACAACTTTACCGGTGAGATTGAGGCGCTAAAATCTCAGATTGAAACGCAACTTGAAAGCATTGACGGTTTGGACAATTTGCTGGTTGTGCTGACTGCTGAGCGATCTCAGGAACCAGATGCACCAGTTCGCCAACCACCGAAATTGAGACAACGCCCCAAGGATGCCCCAGGCCGAGATATGCGCCCGCATTCGGCTGCAATTCCAGGCATCAAAAATGTGATCGCCGTTGCCTCGGGCAAAGGGGGCGTGGGCAAGTCTACCACAGCCGCCAACCTTGCGCTTGGATTGCGCTCGCTTGGTTTGCAGGTTGGCCTGTTGGACGCAGATATCTACGGTCCCTCAATGCCTAGACTGTTGGGTATTACAGAACGCCCCGAAATCACTGAAGACGTTATTAAACCACCAGAAAAGTATGGCATCAAAGTTATGTCGATGGGCTTTCTGATGGATGAAGAAAGCCCGGTCATCTGGCGTGGGCCAATGGTCGTCACAGCGCTCTTACAGATGAGCCGTGAGGTGGATTGGGGCGAGCTTGACGTTCTAGTTCTTGATATGCCACCCGGAACCGGAGATGCGCAGCTGACGATGGCACAGCAAATCCCGCTTCAGGGCGCGGTGATCGTATCGACCCCTCAGGATCTCGCGCTGATTGATGCGCGAAAGGGTTTGAAGATGTTCAAGAATGTCGACGTGCCGATTTTTGGCATAATCGAAAACATGTCGACGTTTGTTTGTCCGCATTGCGGTGAAACGAGCCACGTCTTCGGACATGGCGGTGCCGAGGAAGACGCCCGTCGCTTGTCAGTACCATTCTTGGGCGCGATACCTCTCCATATGAAAATACGCGAGATGTCGGATGCAGGAACACCAGTTGTAGTTTCAGACGCCGATGGTCCGCACGCTAAGGCGTACAAAGACATAGCTTTAAAGCTTGCCACACGGCTGTTTCCAGAAGACGACGAAGATTAACCTTGTCTCTATCAACGAAAAAGGCCGCCCAATTAGGCGGCCTTTTCTTTTTGGGGTAAGCCGTTGACCTAGGCCAAACTCTCCATGGTCTTCACACCCGCGATGCCGCCGACCACGATGAAGATGAACGTGATCAAAGAGCCGATGGCGAGTGTCGAAAAGCCCGTCAGCGCCTGTCCAACGGTACAGCCCAGCGCCAAAACGCCGCCAATACCCATCAGAGCCGCGCCAAACATGTTCCGAATTGAATCTGATTGATCTGCGAAAGTCGTCAAATGTAAACGACCGCGGCTCAGGGCACCAAGGAACCCGCCGATCAAAGCGCCAGCCAAAGTAACGACACCAAAATTTGGTGCGCCCAAGGCAGTGTAACGCATCAGATAGTCCATAGTATCCCCTGATGGGCGGACATAACTGAGTGAGATGAGCTGTGGATTGTCTGCAAATTCGTCATATGTCAGTCCGGTCAAAGCCCAACCTACGACTACACACAGACCGATGCCGATGCCGGCAAAAATGTGGTTGCCTGCACTGCGGAAATCCTTGTCCATAAAGCAATAGATCAAGATACCGCCTGCGATAACGATGATCGCAACAAGGTTTGCAGATTCCCAGCCCATGCCTGTGATTGAACTTAAAAGCGAACCGATGCGCTGGTCGTCCATGTTTTCGCTTAAGTCAGCGGTCATTGGTGTGAAAAACGCAACGCGTAGGGGACCAAGTAGGCCTCCGATGGTCATGTAGCCAAACACACCAGTAAACATCAGCACGACGATCGAACGTAGATCTCCTCCACCTGCGCGAACGAGGTTTCTACTTACGCAACCACCGGCGAACACCATGCCAAAGCCAAACAACAGACCGCCAACGACGTGTCCACCCCAAGCAAGTGAAGTTGATTGATACATCGACATGTTCATGTCGGCAATTTCACCGCGCTCAAGAAGGGCGACACCAATGATCGCCGTAGCGGATGCAAGCAACCACGCACGAAAACGCTTATAGTCGCCAAATGAAAGGATGTCTGAAATTGACCCCATCGTGCAGAAGTTCGTGCGATAGACAATAAAGCCAAACACGATTCCGATGATCAAACCACCCCAGCCGATATACATCGCGGCAGATTCAATCATGGTTTCTTGTAGTGCCTCCATTTTACTCTCCCTGTTTCGTTTTGAAGAAAGGTTAGCACCTATTCATATATATGCATAGAACTTCGTTGGTGCATGCCCGCTGTGTCGCATGGGGCCCTTTAGTACACTAACGACGGTGATTTAACATCGTAAAGTCGCGACGATGTCCCTTGAATGAGTGCTCTTCCAATTGCACGTTTTCAGCGCTTTCAGTTTTGCGCATCAGCCGTTCAGCAAGAATGAATGAGAATATCGCGACAAAGATGCCGCCCGTCATTTGCCCAATTAGCACGCCGGAAGCGCCCCAAAGTTCGGCTCCAAAGTAGACGAAAGGAAAAATGCCAAGCGTGTTGCGGCCCCAGTTGACCCACGTTGAATAGAACGGATGGCCTAAGTTGTTGTAGGAAGCGTTGCCAATAAAGATGATGCCATTGAATATCCATGCAAGCGAAATCGGCCCACAGAAAAGGTAGATCAATTCTCGTGAGGTGCCTGATGCGTTGAACATGTCTGCCATTGGCGCGCGCAATAGGTAAAGAACGGCAACGACTGGAAAAACGTAGACGACAATCAGAATGATGCTTCGGTTAAACGCTTCGCGAACACGGGTGAATTGCTGCGCTCCAAAGTTTTGTCCGATAATGGGTCCGATTGCGCCGGACATGGCGAAGATCATTGCAAAGGCAATGGGTGTGACGCGGCCAATTATCGCCATACCCGCGACTGCTTCTTCTCCAAAGCTAGATGCTGCGCGTGTAACGTATGCGCTTCCAATTGGCGTCGCGACGTTTGCCAACATTGCAGGCAGGGCGATTGTCGCGATTGGCATAAAGTCGCGTAATACGCCACCAAAACGAAAACTTGTAAGGCCGCCGAAACGCGCAAAAATATACCACATCGCAACACCCGCCATCGCCAAACGAGAGATTGCCGAGGCGATAGCCGCGCCGTCTAAACCCATGTCCAAGCCGAAGATGAAAATGGGATCAAGAATTGCATTCACAACGCCAGCGATCAATGTAACCCACATGGATTGCTTGGCCGCCCCATGACTACGCAAAGCCGCCGAGGCTACGATGCCAAGCATCAAAATGGGCATCGTTGGAACCAGATATTGAAGGTACGAAATAGCGAGTTGTTGAGTGTTCCCTGTTGCGCCAACAAGCGAGGTCAGAGCCTCAAGTTGCCAATAAATCAATGAAGCGACGACGACCGCAAATAGAAAGCCGATAATCAATACATGCGTCAGTACTTCTTTTGCGCGTTCTTGCGATCCTTCACCAAGCGCCTTTGCGACCATCGCGCCACCAGCAATACCCAAGCCAATGCTGAGAGAGGTCGTCATAAACAAGATAGCGCCAGCAAATCCAACGGCGGCCGCAAGCTCATCTATACCCAGCATTGAGATGAACAGCATGTCGACCAGATCGACAATAAACAGAGCGATGAATCCAATTGACGCCGTGACCGACATCGTGACGATGTGTTTAGTCAGATTGCCAGTCAGAAATTTTGCCTGTTCATTGCTCACGCGACATCGCTTTCAAGGATTTGTCTAACGCGATCCGAAAGCTCTCGTTCCCATTCTTCGATTTGCTCTAAAACCTTCGAAACAAATTCGTCATTATCAGCTAAGTTGACGCCAGGCTGGTAGTGCTCAGAGTGAGCGATCATCGAGCGACGATCCATATCATTAAACGCTTCCTTAACCTGTTCGGCTTGGTCATGCGTGTAACCCAAGGCTTCAAAGGTTGATCGGCCCATTCTCAATGAGCTGTCGTAAGTTTCGCGGATGATATCGCGGCACCCTGCATTCCAAAGATCGTACACATGAGTTCTATCCACCGCTCGCGCGATAATGTGAACATTCGGATTGTGATGTGAGACGTAACTCACAAGTTCTGTGATGCTGTCGCGGTCGTCGATTGCGATTACGAGAACCTTGGCCTCTTTTAACCCAGCTGCATGGAGCAAGTCAGGGCGCGTGGCGTCCCCATAATAAGCTTGGATACGAAACTTCTTTAGCATGTCGAGTTGCTGCGAACTGAAATCAATGACCGTCGCTTGCACCCCGCTTCCACGCAGCATGCGAGATACAATTCCACCAACTCGTCCGTGACCTGCAATGATGACATGGTTTTGTTCATCTATTGCATCTGTTTCACGTTCGTCTTCGGTAATGAACATCGGCGCAATGACGCGGTCATAGAGGATGAACAGGGCAGGGGTCAGCAACATCGACATTGCGACGACCAGCAACAAACGATCAGCAAGTTCTGATGGAATAACGGCATTTGCCACTGTGAACGACAGTAGGACGAAGCCAAATTCGCCCGCCTGCGCAAGACCGAGTGAGAACAACCAACGATCAGACCCTTGGATCTTTAACACGACTGCAAGGCACAACAGGACCGCGCTTTTTAACACCATTAGGCCAATCGTAAGACCGAAGATGATCCAGAAATTGTCAAACAGTAGCGCAAAGTTAATACCTGCACCGACGGTCATAAAAAACAGTCCAAGCAAAAGACCTTTGAACGGATCAATGTCGCTTTCTAACTCGTGGCGATATTCGCTGTTGGCCAAAACTACACCAGCAAGAAAGGTGCCGAGGGCAGGGGATAGTCCAACGAGTGTCATCAGCAGGGCGATGCCGATTACGATCATCAAAGCAGTTGCCACAAACAATTCCCGCAGTTGAGCATTGGCGACAAAGCGAAAGATTGGGCCGGTTAGATATGAGCCGATCAGATACACACCAAGGATCGCGCCCAAAGTTACTAGCGCGACGCCCCAGCCGGGCAGGCCATCCACCAGTGATATCGACGTACCGTGATCTTCCTCAGCACCGTGAGCCGCCTCTGCAGCATGGGCCAATGCATCGGCAAGCTCTGGCATCGCCAGCAATGGAACAAGTGCCAACATCGGGATAACGGCGATATCTTGGAATAGCAGGACCGAAAAGCTGGATTGCCCACCGTCACTTTTCATTAGACCCTTTTCGGCCAAGGTCTGCAGAACGATGGCAGTTGAGGACAGCGCCAACACAAGTCCGACAGCCAGCGCAACCGTCCAAGGTTGCCCAAACGCCATCGTGATACCCGCCACTGCAACTGTCGTTAGCCCAACCTGACCACCGCCAAGCCCCAACAACTTGTGGCGCATTGACCAGAGTAGCTTTGGTTCAAGCTCAAGCCCCACGAGGAAAAGCATCATCACCACGCCAAATTCGGCAAAATGTTGGATCGAAATGACGTCGACATGCAGCCAAGCCAGAATAGGTGAGATGGCGATACCAGCGATTAGGAAGCCAAGAACAGAACCAAGCCCTAGGCGAGAGGCAATTGGAACGGCGATCACGCCAGCGGCCATAAAAATAAATGCCAAAAGTAGGAAGTCAGTCATATCTCACCTGTCGTTTTTTGTGGCCTGTGCCATCAGTCGGACGATGTTAAGGAACGAAACGAGGAAAGACCATGCAGAACCTGCATTCTGAGTGCGCGTTTTCCACACTCTCTATGCGCAGTAACGCGCAACAGTTCGTGAAACAGAGATTCGATTTTTACGATCAGTCAAATTAG
>ERZ1047821.457-NODE-457-length-30904-cov-6.440176_pt1 | contig 30904 bp, 33 predicted proteins | sample MGYA00383096_ERZ1047821 | MGnify/ENA primary metagenome ERZ1047821 (study PRJEB29581, sample SAMEA5548366) | metagenome | biome: marine; feature: coastal; material: water | depth 25 m | study: Short-term variability in the microbial, nano- and picoplankton... | reverse complement strand
AGCCAGCTTTCGACGTTGAACTTCTACCGTGACGGGTTGTTTCCGACGTTCTTAGAGATGTTTCATATCCTCGCGATGCCGCTGGGATGGGTGGCAAGGGGTGGACGCAAGCCCAAAGCATTCAGATAGAGGAAATTGCACAATGAGTTTTTTGGTAAACTACACTTTGAAGGATGAAGCTGATTTCGATCACCAAGTCTCGGCGATGGAGGTATTGGTGACCGACTTGAAAGCGGCTGGGATCGACGGGTTGGATTATTCCTGCTTCTCAACCGCAGAGAAAACCGAGTTCATCGGAGTTCTGGAGTTTCGCGATGATACGGCCAAGCAATGTTTCTTAGACAGTGCGGCGTTTGAAATCTACCGGTCAAAGGTCGGGTCGACGTTTGCCAACCCACCTCAGACGCGGGATATTTATGCGATTGGATCAACGAAGTCCTAAACCTACCGCACAACGTGAACTGAACACTTGGCGTGTCTAATCACATGGTGAGCCGTTGAGCCAAGCAAGTAGTCCGACATTACCGGACGGTGTGACGCAAGGATTATCAAGTCGCTTCCGGAAGCATGGGCAAAATCTAGAATAGTTGCCCCTGAGTGACCGCTGACAACCTCGGCTTTGCAGTTGGGGATAGTGGCTGCCAGATCTGATAGCTCAGACTTTATACCAGCTCGGCTGTCCTCAATATAGCCTTCGGGCATGTAGGTCGCAGCGTAGCCTGGCACCTGTTCCATCACATGCAAAATGGTAATCTTGGTGTTTTCGTCGCGAAGATGTTTAGCGATTTCAATAGATTGATCGGTATCACGTCCTTGGTCAAAGGATATGGGAACTAGGATGTTTTTAAACATGACGCACTCCTTTTCTTTGAAAGAAGAATGCCTCATTTAGGCCGGTAAAGCCTTGATCTAAATCATGCGTTGTTAGGCGTCGAATACCGCTGCAACGTCGTACATCACAGGTTCAAAACTGCGGCACAATTGGTGGATCCGGCGATTGCGTTCACGCATTTCGTCTGAGCGTAGCATGGCCTGAAAGTCTTCGCGTTTTTGCCATTGTGAGTAGTTGGCAATTCGGGTTTGCGCATCGTTTACGTGAAGGCCGGCCGAAATGAAGCCAGATTGCTTTGAGATGAAATTATCGTAGGCGTCCGTAAGAGCGTCGAGCAGGTCTTGGCATGTGCCCGGTGTCATTTCGAATGTGGTGATTACAGTTTGGCACTCTGAGGGCTGGCTGATGTTTGGCATCGTGGACTCCTTTGATGTGAGTCTAGCGTAACATAGGAACCCGAAAGGCGAAGAGGTTTAGCTGGAAAGAAGACCGAAAATTTCGTCAAACAACATTTCCACTTCATCTGCAGCTATCTTTGCACGGGGCATTTCACGGACGGCCTTTCCTTGACCAGATGCCTCGGCGTAGGCAACACGGTTGGCAAGTGTGCTCTTTGCGAGGGTGGCATCAAGCTCGGACGCTGATTGGGCGATCTCGGTGCCGAGGCGTGTATTGGACTTGATGCGATTCAGCGCGATCAAAGCTCGACGGCGTTCACGGTGGGCCAGATCCAGCACGCCTTCTGTTGCCCAGAGATCAACATGCGAGGCTGCGACCGGGACGACGACCAAATCGGCAACCCGCAAGGCGGGTCGCAGATCGCTGTCGGCTTTGGGGGGGGTGTCTATGATGACCAAATCATAATTCTTGGTCAGTTTACCAACTTCGTACGCCACACCCCAAGCCGAGGCTGTGGATAGTTCAAGATCAGGTTTGTCGTGGTGGTCAAGGCGGGTCATGAACCAGCGCCCCAAACTGCCCTGGGGGTCTGTATCGACCACAGCGACTTTGAGGCCGCGGTAAACGGCCTCAATCGCGAGATTGATTGAGAGAGTGGTTTTTCCACTGCCGCCTTTTTGTTGCGCAATGGTGATGACGTGGCCGGTCATGTCTGCCTCATGATTTTGCTGCAGTGCAGCATAGACCTGTGAGAGGCAGGCACAAGGGTAGAACGCCCCAATCAGGCAAAAAAGCCCGCCGATATAGGCGGGCTTCAGTTTGTTTAGAGCGGGTTGTCCATCCGAACCGTTACCGAGACTTTACCTTTTGTGGCCTCGGGCCACATCAGGTTGACGTCACTCTTGTCGGCGCCTTGCTTGGTAGTTGCGTAGGGTTGCGAGAAATTCGCCCCGCCGGAACTTTTTGTGATCGCGCCATCCGGCATCATTGCTGTCACACGCCGCGCATAGCCGTTGAAGGGCAATTGACCGGCGGTTTCTACTGTCCATGTGGTTGAGGCCGAGGCTTGTTCGTGGTGGACAATCAACGGGTTGAACACGTCGTTGTCGATGGTGTTGAACGTGTTGCCTTGGAAGACAACATTGCGCATCCGGTCAAAGTTCAGATCGGAGAACGAAGTGTCGATGGCTTCGACCCGATCAATGCTGCCGTTCAGCGTGCAAAACACGTTTCCCGTCACGTTGAGACCGTGGATGAAATGGTCGGCCCCATGTGGTTTGATGACGATAAAGTTGAACCAAGGTGCAACGTCATTACAGGTAAAGATGTTGTCCCCAATAGTTAGGCCGCCGAACGAGAATTCGTTGGATTGTTCGGGGTAGGGGTCGTGCTCGTTTGACCATTCGACGAAATTATTATCGATGTAGTTGCCGTCGATCGTCGATTTGCAATTGGTCTGAGTGATGACAATCCCTGCGTCGCGAATACCTGCGTCTTCATTGTCGCCGTGAAACCAATGGTTGCCGCTAATCAAGTTACCTGAGCCTGCTAGGATCGCGAAGTGGCGTGTGTGCATGCATCTGTTATCGCGGATTTTGACGTCATTTCCCGCTGCGTTTAGCGCGATGCTAACGCGGTCTTGAACCTTTTGGGAGCTTTCATCCGACAGAAATTGGCAGCGGTCGATCATCAAACCCTGACACCCTTCGCCCGGAGAACTGATCCCGCGATCTTTCGGGCGCGTCAGATAGCAATCCTCAATGGCGAAGGCGATACCGGCTGGCGCCAATAGAATGCCGCTTGCGCGACCTGAGCATTGAAACTCAATCCCTGCGATCACAAATTTTGAGATGCTGTCGAAACCACTGAAATCCAGAAGGTATTTGTGGCGCGTGAAGGTGAAGTTCTGCGTTCCTTCACCATCGTAGAGCGGCAAAGACAGTGTCAGCGTACCCGCGCCGATGTTCACCTCGCGCACGTAGACTTCACGGCCAACTCCGGTGCCAGTGACGATGGCGCCTACGGGGATATTGGCGACATTGGCGATCGCAGTTAGCTGGTACGGGTTTGACGCTGTGTAGGTCGCCAGCGATGTAAACTCCTGGCTGTCCCAATTGCTGCTGTCCTTGGCATAGAACTGGCCGTTCCGGATGACGCGCCGCGTGGCATAGGAGGTTCGGTTGGGGACCGCAGCTTGCAAATCCAAGGGCTCAGAGAGCTCAACCCGCCGCCCACCCAGATCGAGGCTTTCGTGACCAGAGCTGTTGAGCAATGCCTGAAACGCCTTTTTGAACGCTAGGGCTTCGTCACCGAACGCATCGATATAGCTTGGCAAATCGTAGTTTTTTGTCAGCGACAGAATAGCATCATCGGGCATCACAACCGTGCCGTGAAATACGGCGCGATTGGTGAACGAGACGTTCTGTTCAAGACTGAAGACACCCGTAGGGATCAGAACGTCGCGGCCATTGGCAGCGTCATCCGCCGCAAGAAAAGCGGCTGTGTCGTCGGTAAGTCCATCGCCAATAGCCCCATAATCGCGAACGTCGACCCATCCCATCATATCGCGGTGAAAGTAATGCGTAACGTCTTCAATCTCGATATCGTCAATGCGAACGATGCCACCGTTGGCACCTGTGAGATCAATGCCGAAGTGCCCATAAAGCGCCTCGGTTCCCCAGGGCATGTCGACGCCCGTACGGGTGCCCGTGCCAACGATTGCTGAAAGCTCCACGACCTCGCCGTAGCTATCAAGCGCAACTGTGTTGGCCGTTTCCGTCAGGTTGGAAACATGGACGTTGCCTGCACCACCTGCCCAACCAGCAATACGAACCGACGGGAAATTTCCGCTTATAGCTTTAATGCGGGCGGTTATCTGCAAATAGCAACCCGGCAATAGGGGCGTCTCGCCCATGTAACGAAGCTTCTGGATGCCTTCGGTTTTCTGTATCTCAAGGCTTGTCCCAAAATCTTGATCTGCTGGAACATAGGCTGCGTTGCCAGCGCCGTCATATGTGTCTGAACCGGGCGTGCCATCGCCGCTTGACCACATGTTTAACCCGTTCGAAAATTCAGGAGGGGTAAAGAGGATACCGTCCGTAATTGCTTTGTTCATTCCAATGCCTTTCTCATGGCCCAAAGGGCCGCTCGTGTTGCCCGAAGGATGTCGAGTGAAAGGTTAATGGGCTGCTTAGACAGCGCGCGATGGGCGTTGCGGACAATTTCACGAAAACACATTCAAAAAGCTGCGGCCAAATGATAGAATTGAGTGTCAGTGGTTGACCCTTGCGGCTTCAATCTCCAAATAGCGCTAGAAACTATAAGGATCGTCCATGGCACACGCACCGGGGCAAGGCGTCGAAAACGACAGAGAAGCATCCAAACAGGTAGGCGCATTGCGATCGCTTGGACCGTTTTTGTTGCCCTATCGTTGGTTGGCCATATTCTCTGGCATCGCATTGGTTGTTACAGCTGCGATATCCTTGGCTCTGCCCATAGCGGTTCGTCAGGTCATCGATAATTTCGGCGCGACCGACGTATCCGTGATGGACAATTATTTCGCAGCCGCGATTGCAATCGCTGGTCTTTTGGCCGCGGGAACTGCCCTTCGATATGCACTAGTGACACGATTGGGCGAACGCGTTGTAGCTGACATTCGCATGGCTGTTTTTGACCGCACGATTGGAATGAGCCCCGCCTTTTTTGAGAAGGTTATGACGGGCGAGGTCCTTTCGCGGATCACGACCGACACAACCCTTATCCTTTCCGTTATTGGCTCATCAATTTCAGTGGCGCTTCGAAACGTACTGATGTTCTCGGGCGGGTTGGTATTGATGCTGTTTACTTCGGCCAAATTGACTGGCCTTGTGCTATTGATTGTCCCTGCCGTCGTGATTCCGATCATCGTATTGGGGCGCCGTTTGCGCACGCTGAGCCGTGAAAATCAGGATTGGATCGCCAATTCATCCGGCAAAGCCTCCGAGGCGCTGATCTCGGTGCAAACCGTGCAGGCTTTTACCCGAGAAACTGAAAGTCAGAAAGAGTTCGCCCACGTCACCGAGCTAAGCTTTGACAGTGCAAAAAAGCGGATCACAACACGGGCGTGGATGACCTCGATCATTATCTTCCTCGTGTTTTCGGGCGTGGTTGGCGTGCTTTGGATCGGGGCACATGATGTTCGCGCCGGTCATATGAGCTCGGGCGCGTTGATCCAGTTTGTAATCTACTCCGTCATGGTCGCCGGTGCAGTGGCCGCATTGTCCGAAATCTGGGGAGAGCTACAGCGCGCCGCCGGTGCGACCGAGCGTTTGGTTGAGCTGCTTGAAACGCAGGACATGGTGGTTGATCCGCAAAATCCGCAGCAATTGCCCACTCCAGCACGCGGCGAAATCGCGTTTGAGGATGTTTCGTTCCGCTATCCTGCTCGTCCAGAAGCCACCGCGCTTGACGGGGTTTCGTTGCACGTCAAGGCAGGTGAAACGGTCGCAATTGTAGGGCCTTCGGGGGCTGGAAAATCAACGATCATTCAATTGTTACTGCGGTTTTATAACACGCAAAGCGGCCAAATCACATTGGATGGTGTTGCGATTGCAGACCTAGATCGTCAGAATTTGCGCTCAAATTTGGCCTTAGTGCCGCAAGACCCAGTGATTTTCGCAGCTTCGGCACGCGAAAACATTCGCTTTGGTCGACCTGAAGCCACAGACGCCGAAGTTGAAGCCGCAGCCGAGGCAGCAGCAGCGCATGATTTCATCAGCTCGCTGCCCGAGGGGTATGACACCTATGTGGGTGAACGCGGCGTGATGCTGTCGGGTGGCCAAAAGCAACGCATCGCGATTGCTCGTGCAATCTTACGGGATGCGCCAGTTTTGCTACTGGACGAAGCGACCAGTGCGCTGGACGCCGAGAGCGAACGGGCGGTGCAGCAAGCTGTAGATGCGCTGGCAGAAGGACGCACGACACTGATCGTTGCGCACCGATTGGCGACCGTTAAAAAGGCCGATCGAATTGTTGTGATGGACGGGGGCCAAGTGGTAGCGCAAGGTAGCCACGATGAGCTGGTTTCAGCGGATGGTCTTTACGCGCGATTAGCTCGTTTGCAGTTCACCGAGGGCATGGCGGCAGAATAATTTGCTTGGCGTCGCTAGGTTAATCTTGATCCCAAGCCATTTCAGGCTCATCTTTTCCCAATCAAGACAGAAAAACACCGCAAAAGGTGTATTGGGAGATTAAAATGGCTTTTGCTTCAAAGGCAGACCTAGACACAATCGAAAACGAGATGGCATGGGAGGATCGGGATTTACCGGTCACCATGTATGATTTTATTACTTCTACCAAAGACCGTTTTCCTGATCGGCCAGCGGTTAGTTTTCAAATATTGTCAGGACCGAAAGACAAAGCCGAAACACTGACTTGGGCCGAATATCATGGCCGCTCCATGCAGGCAGCCAACATGTTTCGCGAGATGGGCATCGGACCTGATGATACCGTCGCCTACATTCTTCCCATCTGTAATGAGGCCTCGGTCACGTTAATCGGTGGCATGGTTGCGGGCATCGTCAACCCAATTAACCCATTGCTAGAACCCGAGCAGATCGCCGGCATATTGCGTGAAACCAACGCAAAGGTTGTTGTTACGCTTAAACCATTCCCAAAGACGGACGTGGCCCAAAAGACAGCCGAGGCTGTGCGTCATGCGCCAAGCGTGCACACTGTGTTAGAAGTTGATCTAAACCGATACCTGACCCCGCCGAAATCGTGGATCGTTCCGCTAATTCGCCCCAAGAATGCAGGTGAACATCACGCGAAGGTACTAAACTTTGCATCTGAGATCGCCAAGTACCCGACGGCGCTTCAATTTGATGACCCAAAGCAGGATCGCGTAGCGGCCTATTTCCACACCGGTGGAACGACGGGCACGCCAAAAGTTGCGCAACACAAGTATTCGGGCATGGTCTACAATGGCTGGCTAGGCGACCGGCTGTTGTTTGATGAAAACGACAGCATTATGTGTCCACTGCCGTTGTTCCACGTCTTTGCGGTTCACGTGATCTTGATGGCTATGTTGGCTTCGGGCGCGCATGTCGTGTTCCCAACGCCTGCCGGTTATCGCGGCGATGGCGTCTTTGACAACTTCTGGAAGCTGATCGAACGCTGGCAGACGACATTTATCATTACAGTCCCAACTGCGGTCGCAGCGTTGATGCAACGTCCGGTCGATGCAGATATTTCGTCGGTCAAGACAGCGTTCTCAGGATCTGCACCGATGCCAATGGAACTATTTAAACGCTTCTCCGAAACCTCTGGCGTCGCCATCGTCGAAGGTTACGGTTTGACCGAGGCTACGTGTCTCGTCTCTTGCAACCCACCCGTCGGCGAAAAGCGGGTCGGGTCAGTTGGCATACCGTTTCCCCACACCGATGTGCGAATTGTCAAATCTTCACCTGATGGTGACGTTGAATGCGCCGTGGATGAGGTTGGTGAGATTTGTATTTTGAACCCCGGAGTTTGGCCGGGGAACACATATACCGAGGCCGCCAAAAACGACGGCCTATTCTATCAGGATACGCATTTGCGTACGGGTGACCTCGGGCGGGTTGATGAGGCCGGTTATCTTTGGATCACTGGCAGAGCAAAGGACCTGATTATTCGTGGTGGTCACAACATCGACCCTGCTGAAATCGAAGAGGCAATGCAGATGCATCCCTCGGTCGCCTTTGCAGGGGCAATTGGTCAACCGGATGCGCATGCGGGGGAATTGCCGTGTTGCTACGTCGAGCTGATTGATGGGGCAACTGTGTCGAACGAAGAACTGATGGAACACGCGCAGACGCAAGTACACGAACGTGCGGCGCGTCCGAAACACATGGAGATCGTTGCCGAGTTGCCAAAGACGGCCGTTGGCAAGATCTTTAAGCCTGATCTGCGCAAAATGGCGATCACGCGTGTTTACAATGAGGCGCTTGAAGCCGCTGGATGTAGCGAGCGCGTGGTTGAAGTCATCGACGACAAAAAACGTGGACTTGTAGCCTATGTTTCGCCCAAAGGAGACGATGTTGAGATCACTAAGGTGCTCGGCGAGTTTACCAGACCATGGAGTTGGGCTGAAGAGTGATCACCTTTTGTGCAATTTCGCACAATTGATGTGATTTATCAGGCCTTTTGGGTATCATCGAACAACGCCATATGAAGCTCATGCAAAGCAGGAGTTTGCCATGACGTTTAGACCCGTGAAATCCGAAACCATTGCCCAACCCACGATGGAGGGGGCAGGGGTGCACTTGCACCGTGTCTTTGGCTTTGGTGATACCAGCGAAAGTGATCCGTTTCTTTTGTTGGATGACTTTCGCAATGATGACCCCAAGCTCTATCAAAAGGGCTTTCCGTGGCACCCTCATCGCGGCATTGAGACGATCACTTATGTGTTGGAAGGCACGGTTGAACATGGCGATAGCCTTGGCAACAAGGGTCTGCTGGGTGCTGGGGCGGTTCAGTGGATGACAGCTGGATCAGGAATTATGCACCAAGAGATGCCAGCTGGTGATCAATCGGGCCGGATGCATGGCTTTCAGCTTTGGGCCAATTTGCCCTCAAGCCTGAAGATGACTGCGCCGCGATATCAGGACGTTCAGGCCAGCGATATCCCCGAGATCATTGACGACGACGGAACCCGCGTGAAGATTATAACCGGCGATTTTTGGGGCAAATCTGGCCCTGTGGACGGTATTGCGGCTGAACCGATGTATATTGACGTATCCGTGCCACCGAACACAAAAAAAACCCTGCCTGTGGATGCATACTCAAATGCATTTGCCTATGTCTTTGCTGGATCGGCCGATTTTCGGGATGCATCGCGACCTACCGGCGTGCGGGTTGAAAAAGAATTTCAGGGCGAGGAGCTAAACATCCACGATCACAGCGGAAATCGAACCCTAGTTCGGTTTGATACTGGCGACGAGATTTCTCTGCGATCAGGACCTGAGGGCGTGCGTTTCTTGCTGATAAGTGGCCGTCCCTTGCAGGAGCCTGTGGCTTGGCATGGACCTATCGTGATGAACACGCGGGCCGAGTTGCACCAAGCAATCAAAGAGCTCAACAACGGGACGTTTATACGCCCACAACACTAGCTCAGGGCTTATACGGGGCCATTCCAGCGCGTGCCAATTCATCCGCACGCTCGTTTTCGGGATGGCCTGCGTGCCCCTTGACCCATTCCCAAGTCACATCGTGTCGGGCTTGCGCATCATCAATCCGCTGCCACAGATCAGCGTTTTTGACTGGCTTTTTGTTTGCTGTCCGCCATCCGTTGCGCTTCCATCCGTGTATCCAGCTGGTGACGCCGTTTTTCACATAGGCGCTGTCAGTGATGATGGTGATCGCGCTGGCACGCTCAAGCGCTTCAAGTGCGTTGATGGCTGCCAAAAGCTCCATCCGGTTATTGGTGGTGTCGGGTTCACCGCCGGAAAGATCGCGCTGTTTGACGACCTTGTCGCCGGACTTGGCTTGCAACAAGACACCCCAACCACCCGGGCCGGGATTTCCAGAACATGCGCCGTCGGTATAAGCGTAGAGCTCGGTCATGGTTGATAATCCAAAGCGATGAAATCAGGCAGGGCTTTCATGCGTTCACACCAACGCTGGATGGCAGGGTATGGCGACATGTCATATCCGCCGCGTGTGCCGGAGCTGTGCGTGTAGCCAAATATCGCGATGTCGGCAATTGTGGGGGACGCTCCGACCATCCATTCGCGATCGCTCAAGTAACCCTCAAGAAGCTCGAACAATGCGATGCCGGCCTGCTCAAGGTCCGCCATACGTTCCGGTGACGCTTGGGCCGCAAGGTGGGGGTAGCTGTTGAGCGACGCGCGGATAGCAATAACGTTTTCCATGCGGTTTTGCTCAAAGAACATCCATTCCAGAACTCGGGTTTGAATCATCGGATCGGCAGGTAGAAAATCAGTACCTGACGCTAGGTGCCACAAAATGGCACTGGATTCGGTCAAGATACTTCCATCAGTCAAATGCAGTGCGGGCAGCTTGCCATGTGGTAGGCTGCCGTCTTCTTTGGCTTGCTCTAAGGCTGGCGTGCAGACCTCGCATGGGACATGCGTGTAGGAAACTCCAAGCAGCGACAGCAAAAGGCGCACTTTGTAACTATTGCCCGAACTGGGCATGGAAAAGAGCTTCAAATCTGACAAGGGGATCTCCCGATGATTGTTTGGGTTGGACTATGCATTTTGCGTCGCGCGAGCCCAAAGGATTACCCACGGTTCATCAAGGCCCGCCATACCGGGGCCAGACCCATGGTGCGTGAAGAAGACGTCAAAGCCAGCAATTGACAAGAGGTCTTTCAGTTCGTCGGTTTGATAGTAGGAATAATATCGCCCGAGTTGGTCAACTCGATCGCCGGCGCCAATTTTCATACCCAAGTGCAGGACGGCATCCGGTTTTGAGATGCTTCTAAGTGTATTCAAATGGCGTGGAAATTCGGTTTTTCTGGCATGAAGAAGCGAAAAGTTTGCCCAAATTGCGTCGTACAGCACGTCAGTTGGCGTTTCATCGAACCTTGCGACCTGTGCGGAGACGCCCTTTGCTATTGCTAGCTTGACCATTTCAGCAGATGCATCGGTAGCATCGACACTGAGGCCTTTACTCGAAAAGTAGGCAGCGCAATGGCCGGGACCGCAACCGAAATCAAGCACGCGCTGACCGGGTTTCAGAAAGTCGGCGAATTCTTTTAGGCAGGGCGTGTCCGCTGTACCAAGCTTGCGTTGATACTCGTCTGCAGAGCTATTGTAGAAATTTACGGTGTCGTCATGAACCATTGCCGATCATCCCACCTGTCGCAGCACACGCGGCACTTTGAATTCGACGTTTTCTTGGGCGGTTTCAATCAGTTTAACCGTGACATTAAAGCGTGACTTAAAGGCGTCGATGACTTCATTCACCAACACTTCTGGGGCTGATGCACCTGCAGTGATGCCGATGCTACTAATCCCGTCCAAAGCGCGCCAATCAATTTCTGTCGCCCGTTGTACAAGTTGAGAGTAGTTGCATCCCGCCTTGCGTCCAACCTCAACCAGTCGGCGAGAGTTTGAGGAGTTAGGCGCACCGACAACAAGCATTGCCGGGACTTGCTCAGCCATAGCTTTCACGGCTTCCTGGCGGTTGGTCGTTGCGTAGCAGATGTCTTCCTTGTGTGGGCCCTTGATAGCGGGGAAGCGGGCTCGTAGCGCCGCTATGATGTCTGTTGTATCGTCTACAGACAGCGTCGTTTGGGTCACAAAGGCCAAGTTGTCGTCATCATCCACATTCAGTGCCGTAACGTCGTCGGGTGTCTCAACCAAAAGCACTTTGCCGTCTGGCAGTTGCCCCATTGTACCGATGGTCTCGGGGTGGCCCTCGTGACCGATCATGATGATTTGCAAGCCGTTATCATAGTGCCGTGCGGCTTCAATATGGACTTTGCTAACGAGCGGACAAGTCGCGTCAACGTAGATCATTTCACGCTTTGAGGCTTCTGCCGGAACAGTTTTGGGCACGCCATGGGCCGAGAAGATTACAGGTCGATCGCTGGGGCATTGATCCAAGTCGTCGACGAAAATGGCGCCCTTAGCGCGTAGCCCATCTACCACAAATTTGTTGTGCACAATCTCGTGGCGGACATAAACCGGTGCGCCCCATTTCGTCAGCGCCATTTCCACGATTTTGATTGCGCGGTCCACGCCGGCGCAAAACCCCCGTGGGGCCGCTAGAAAAAGTGTGAGGGCTGGTTTGTCGCTCATGGGACCTCGCTGAAACTTAATGCGTAGATAAGTCAGCACAACGGGGCTGTAAATGAAGAGTGCTACAAAAAAAGCGGGCCGCGCGATCCCCAAGTAATCGCGCGGCCCATTTGCCGTGAGTGGCAAATATTCTTATCCGTCGAAACCTGCCCGCTCTGGCGGTATTGGACGAGGGGGGCGACCTACAACATCACGAAGCTCTTCAAGCTCAATGAAGTTGTCAGCCTGGCGGCGAAGATCGTCAGAGATCATTGGCGGTTGGCTGCGAATTGTCGAAACAACCGAGACGCGGACGCCTTGGCGTTGCAGGCTTTCAACCAACGGGCGGAAGTCTCCGTCGCCAGAGAAAAGCACGATGTGGTCAACATGAGGCGCAAGCTCCATAGCATTTACTGCTAGCTCGATATCCATGTTGCCTTTAACTTTGCGACGTCCTTGCGAGTCTGTATACTCTTTGGCCGTCTTGGTCACCATCGTGAACCCGTTATAGTTCAGCCAATCGACGAGTGGGCGAATGGGCGAATAGTCGTCATTCTCAAGAAGTGCGGTGTAATAAAACGCGCGGAGCATCTTGCCGCGGCGCATAAATTCCTGCCGAAGCAATTTGTAGTCTATATCAAATTCCAAGGCTTTCGCTGCGGCGTAAAGATTGGAACCATCAATGAACAGCGCCAGCCGTTCGTCCTTATAAAACATAAAATATTCCTTCATAAAATCGCCTGATACGCCCATGAAATGAGTGTGAGTGGATTTCGGCCGCTCAGAACATGTATAGGATAAACCACAATTTCTATCTGACAAGAACATGGGAATCGATTGATGGTAAAAATACGTGCAAAAACACGAATTTTTCACGTTGCTTTCGGCGGAAACGTCGAAACGAGCCAAGGGTCGCCACAAAAAACAATCGAAACTGTACTGTCCAGTCTAGGAAGCGATGAGGTGCGAATCACTGGACAAAGCTTGCTCTACGACACGCCAGCATTCCCCAAAGGGTCCGGACCGAATTTTGTAAATGGCGTCGTTGAAGTCGTGACAGCCCTTTCGGCGCAAGAATTGTTGAAACGGTTACACGCGGTTGAAACAGAATTTGGGCGAAAACGCATTTCGCGCTGGGGGGCCAGAACTCTTGACTTGGATATCTTGACTTGCGGGCAAGAAATACTGCCAAACCCTGATATTTGGCAGTATTGGCACGATTTACCGGCAGAAAGGCAGCAAGTTGAGGCACCGGACACCTTAATCCTACCCCACCCCAGACTACACCAAAGAGCCTTTGTCCTTGTGCCGTTCAGTGATGTTGCCACTGATTGGCGACACCCAGTGTTGGGTCAATCGGTCAATGAAATGCTAAAGGCGCTACCGGAGAATGTTAAAAATGAGGTGAAACCGCTCTAAAACCAGCCTTGTCATTGGCAAATTGCTGGATTAGAAGACGGCTTTCCACACGACCTGATTGGATTGGAGAGCTTCATGGCCCGCGTGACTGTAGAAGATTGCGTAGACAAGGTTCCTAACCGGTTTGAACTGGTAATGCTTGCGGCACACCGTGCACGCGAAGTTTCGGCAGGTTCGCCGATTACCGTTGACCGCGACAACGACAAAAACCCCGTTGTAAGTTTGCGTGAAATCGCTGACGAAACCCAATCGGCAGATAGCCTTCGTGAGCGCCTGATCGAGTCTAACCAGACACAGATCGAAGTTGACGAGCCAGAAGAAGATTCGATGGCTCTTCTAATGGGTGCGGATTCTGATGCGCCAGCTGAGGATGACATGTCCGAAGAAAAGCTGCTGCGCGCGTTGATGGACGCTCAGCGCCCACGCTAATTGCGTGGCCCAGCTTAAGGGGTCCTCAGACGCATGATTGCAGTTGATGATCTGATCGCGCTGGTTCGGAACTATAACCCAAAGACTAACGAAAAACTCATCCGCGAGGCTTATGCATTTGGCCTCGCGATGCATGATGGGCAATTCCGTCATTCAGGCGATTTGTATTTTTCGCATCCCGTTGCCGTTGCTGCGTTGCTAACCGAACAACAGTTGGACGACGCGACAATTATTACGGCGCTCTTGCACGACACGATCGAAGACACGCGCGCGTCTTACAGTATAATCACAGAAAAATTTGGGATCGAAGTTGCCGATTTGGTGGACGGCGTTACAAAGCTGACCAACCTACAATTGGCGTCAAGCGAAACCAAACAGGCCGAGAATTTTCGCAAACTGTTCATGGCGATGTCCAAGGACCTGCGTGTTATCCTAGTCAAGTTGGCAGACCGTTTTCACAATATGCGGACCATCAAAGCGATGCGTCCGGAAAAGCAGGTCCAAAAAGCCCGTGAAACGATGGACATCTTCGCGCCGTTGGCGGGACGCATGGGTATGCAATCCATGCGCGAAGACCTTGAGGACATGGCCTTTAAGGTTCTGAATCCTGAAGGTCGAGCGTCGATCATGCGCCGCTTTGTGACGATGCAAAAAGAAACAGGCGACGTCATTCAAAAGATTACCAGCGATATGCGCTACGAGCTTGAGAAAGCCGGCGTCGAAGCGGAAGTTTTTGGGCGCGCCAAGAAGCCCTATTCGGTCTGGCGCAAGATGCAGGAAAAGGAAATCCCGTTTTCCCGCTTATCAGACATCTATGGTTTTCGGATAAACACGCATAGTGAGGAAGATTGTTACCGCGCGTTGGGATGTATTCACCAGCGTTGGCGAGCGGTTCCCGGGCGTTTCAAAGATTACATCAGCCAGCCAAAATCAAACGGCTATCGGTCGATCCATACAACGGTATCGGGGCGTGATGGTAAGCGTGTTGAAGTGCAAATCCGTACCCGCCAAATGCATGATGTTGCTGAAACAGGCGTGGCCGCACATTGGTCTTATCGTGACGGCGTTCGATCTGCGAACCCGTTTGCTGTTGATCCGTCCAAGTGGATCAGCACGCTGGCAGAGGGTTTCGGCGAAGAAGACGATCACGGTGAATTTCTTGAAGCTGTAAAGTTGGAAATGTTCCAAGACCAACGGTTCTGCTTCACTCCAAAAGGTGACGTCATCAAACTGCCGCGTGGCGCGACACCGATTGATTTTGCCTATGCAATCCACACTCGAATTGGAAACGCTTGCGTTGGCGCTAAGGTAGACGGTCTGCGTGTTCCATTGTGGAGCCGTTTGAAGAATGGCCAGTCGGTTGACGTGATCACCGCCGAGGGCCAGCGCCCTCAGGCGACTTGGCTGGACATCGCTGTTACAGGACGTGCTAAGGCTGCCATCCGACGTGCCTTGCGCGCCGAAGATCGCGAACGGTTCGTCAAGTTGGGTCATGCGCTTGCCCGGGCTGCATTTGAACACGTCGGCAAGAAGGCCACCGAGAAGGCCCTAGAGACCGCCGCTGCAAAACTGCGTCTTGAAGACCGCGATGAGTTGCTTGCGCGGTTGGGAAGTGCCGAACTGCAAGCTGGCGAAGTGGTGCGTGTTCTCTATCCCGAGTTGGACAAAAGCCCAGATAAGCCAAACGTAGATGCAAAACGTGCGGTTATCGGTCTTTCAGAAGGCCAAAGTTTTGAGCGCGCCAAATGTTGTCAGCCGGTCCCAGGTGAACGCATTGTTGGCATCACCCAAAGGGGCCGTGGTGTCGTGGTCCACGCAATCGAATGCGATGTGCTAACCGACTATTTGGCGGACAGTGATCGTTGGGTGGATCTGCATTGGCACTCAGGCCAGCATGCGCCAATCCATGATGTGACGCTTGAGCTGACGATTAGCAATGATGCAGGTGTTCTGGGGCGTTTGTGCTCACTCATAGGCGAGCAACACGCGAACATTTCGGATTTGAACTTTAGCGACAGAAACCCTGACTTCTACCGGCTGACTGTCGATGTCGATCTTAGGGACGCTGAGCATCTCCACCGTGTCATGACGGCGCTGGAAGCTGAAAGTGACGTGGCAGAAATATACCGATTACGTGACCCCGACAGGGAACGCGTATTGCAAAGGTCATAGCGACAGGTCACAAGCGAACCTAGAACACGGGGGTTCGAAATTTGGTCTTCAAACGACGCGAAAAACGGTCTTACGGACAGCTTATTGCGCATTTGGTTTATCCTCGTGGTGGCTGGACCCGGGCCGCATACTATATCCGACATCGTGTTAATCGGCTGCCCGATTCCCCCGAACGTATTGCACGTGGAATTTTTGCGGGCGTCTTTACCGCGTTCACCCCATTTTATGGCCTGCATTTCATCTTGGCCTACCTTATTGCCAAGGCAATGCGTGCCAATGTGTTTGCAGCACTGACTGCGACCTTCTTTGGCAATCCACTGACCTATTTCCCGATTGCGATCGTTTCCATCAGAATCGGTAACTTCCTAGTTGGAACTGGCGGAGTAGACGAAGACAAACGCGGTATCATGCACAAGTTTGGGCAAGCGACGGACGATTTGTGGGACAACTTTAAGTCCATATTTACGCACCGCGAGGCGCATTGGGATCGACTGATAGACTTCTATGATCAGGTTTTTTATCCGTTCATGATTGGCGGTATAGTTCCTGGCGTGATTGCTGGACTGATTTCCTATTATCTTTCCGTGCCGGTTATTCGAGCCTACCAAAAGCGCCGCATGTCGAAACCGCGGGCCAAAATACGAGCTGCGCGTGAAAAATCAAAACGCACGGCTGACGAGGTCTGAAATTCGGTCTAGGCTTTGAAGAGTTTCAGTAAGTGGATTCGAAAATGACCAACGATCTTCGCCTTGGTGTGAACATTGATCACGTGGCAACTGTCAGAAATGCCAGAGGATCAGATTACCCCGATCCGGTTCGGGCCGCGCAAGTGGCCGAGAAGGCTGGCGCGGACGGAATAACTGCGCATTTACGGGAAGATCGACGCCATATTCGGGATGGCGATATAGAGGCGTTGATGGATTGCCTTGAAGTGCCTCTCAACTTTGAGATGGCCGCCACCCCTGAAATGCAGGCTATCGCTTTGCGCCACAAACCCCATGCGGTTTGCATTGTGCCCGAACGCCGAGAAGAATTGACGACGGAAGGCGGACTAGATGTCGTTCGGGCCCAAAATGGCCTTACCGGGTACATAGGCCCACTTCGCGATGTCGGTTGTCGGGTCTCGCTGTTCATTGGTGCGGATGAAGCACAGGTTGAGGCCTCTCACCGCGTTGGGGCGGCAGTCGTGGAACTGCATTCGGGCGCGTATTGTGACCTGTTTCATGAGGGGAAGATTGAAGAGTCAAATGCAGAGTTGAAGCGCATCGTGGATATGTCTGCCTATGCGCATTCGCTAGGACTAGAAGTCCACATCGGTCATGGTATCACCTTCGACACGGTAAAACCGCTTGCGGCAATTCCAGAGGCAAAAGAGCTAAATATCGGCCATTTCCTTATTGGTGAGGCAATATTCCAAGGTCTTGAAAGCTCAATCCACGAGATGCGCCGCCTGATGGACGAAGGGCGCGAAACCGATTTAATGGATTGATAACCTTCTTGTTTGCGAAGATTTCCAGTGGAATACTGAATTCACGTAAAGGGGGGACTATTATGAAACGGCTGGTATTAGGATTTATTGCAACATTGTTGGCCGGACCCGCGCTTGCCTTTCCGACGCTTTCAGATTGTGTTTGGCAGTCCTCTGCACAATATCTCGTTGAGCCATGGTCAGAGAATTCGGCAACATTCAGCAATGGTTTAACACGCATCGCATTGATCGAAACGGTCGAGCCCGCGGCTGGATCATACGGCCTGCTAATTCTATCCCCACCATTCAGCGAAATGGGCGAACGGCAATGTCAGGTCCTGCACGGCTTTTCTGGTTTATCGCTTGAAGGTATGAGAAGCGCCTATGACCCCTCCATTGGCCTCCAATTGACGCTGACTGGCATGGTGTATCGTGAATCTAAAGGCGAATTCGCCTCTGCGCAGGTCGACATTATCATCAACCAAGCGACGGGTGCCATTGATCACTTCATAACGCCCTACTTCAATTGATCCTCGGTGTTGGCACAGATTTAGCGAATATCGACCGCATTGCACGGGTTCTTGATCGTTTTGGGGATCGGTTTCGCAATCGTGTTTTCACACAGACTGAACAGCGCAAAGCCGAACGACGTAAAGACATCGCCGGAACCTATGCCAAGCGCTGGGCTGCAAAAGAGGCGTGCTCAAAGGCGCTCGGGACTGGATTGCGTATGGGTATCGCGTGGAAAGACATGGCCGTCAGTAACCTTCGCACGGGTCAACCTGTCATGGAGGTCACAGGCTGGGCCAAGGAACGGTAGGACTCAATGACCCCAGAAGGCCACGAAGCCGTGATCCATGTCACCCTAACGGATGATCATCCATGGGCTCAGGCCTTTGTTGTGATCGAGGCACGGCCGATTCCCGCCACTTGACCTTGACACCTCAGTGCCCTGACCTCATGTAGCCTTCAAAGCCGACAGCGGAGAAAAAATATGCAGACTGAGGTCAAAGAACCCAATGCAATCGTCGAAACGATCAAGACCGTAGTATATGCATTGGTTATCGCGGGAATTTTCCGCACGATCTTCTTTCAGCCGTTTTGGATTCCCTCAGGATCGATGAAAGACACGCTATTGATCGGCGACTTCGTCTTCGTCAACAAAATGGTCTACGGCTATTCATACGCCTCGTGCCCGTCGATCCGCGTTCCTGCGGTGGGCATCAATGTTGATGCCGAAGATTTGTGTGGTGTTTTTGATGGCGACAACGGACGCTTCTTAGGCGGAGAACCTGAGCGTGGCGACGTTGTTGTGTTCCGCCATCCTGTTTCGGGTACCGACTATATTAAGCGTTTGATCGGATTGCCGGGCGATCGCATTCAGATGAAAGACGGCGTTCTGCACTTGAACGGTGATGCCGTTCAACTTGAAGACAATGGGGTATTCACCGAAGTTGCAGGTCCGCAGGGACCACAACAGCTTCGCCCTATTTGTGCGAATTCACCAGTTGGGACAGGCGGCGATTGCATCAAAGTGAAAATGTCTGAAACCCTAGCAAATGGTGTTGAACATTCCGTGCTGGATGTAACCACCCGCGCAACGGACAACACTCCAATTTATACGGTTCCAGCAGGCCATTACTTCTTTATGGGCGACAATCGCGACAACTCGACGGACAGTCGTGTTCCCCAGACAATTGGCGGTGTTGGCTACGTTCCTTACGAAAACCTGATCGGACGCGCAGATCGCGTCATGTTCTCATCTGCGGGTAAATCCATGCTCTATTTCTGGACTTGGCGCAGTGATCGTTTCTTCAAGAGGGTTGATTGAAACTTTCAGCGGACATGAAAGAATTCCAAAGCCGGATTGGGTATAAATTCTCCGATCCGGCTTTGCTTGTAACTGCGGTAACCCATTCATCGCGTTCGTCTTCCACCCGACCTGACAATCAACGCCTTGAGTTCCTCGGGGATCGCGTTCTAGGCCTCGTGATGTCGCAGGCGCTTCTGGAGCAGGATGTTGACGCAGCTGAGGGTCTTCTGGCCCCGCGGTTTAATGCACTGGTACGCAAAGAAACTTGTGCAGAGATTGCCCGAGATGTGGATGTTGGTAGCGTCCTGAAGCTGGGCCGATCAGAAATGATGTCCGGTGGGCGCCGCAAAATCGCGCTTTTGGGCGACGCCATGGAAGCCATCATTGCGGCCGTGTATCTTGATGGCGGCTTTGAAGCTGCGCAAGACATGATCCTGATGCTTTGGGGCAAGCGGATCAACGCAGTTGAGGCTGACGCCCGCGACGCAAAGACCTCATTGCAGGAATGGGCCCAAGCGCGTGGACAGCAACCGCCAAACTACTCTGAGATTTCTCGTTCGGGGCCAGATCACGCCCCCATTTTTACAATCCGATGCGAGCTTGAATCTGGTCAACGTGCTGACGCGCAAGCTGGATCAAAACGAATTGCCGAACAAGAAGCGGCGAAAACCCTGCTGAAAGAAGTGGAAAACAAATGACAAAAGCAGGCTTTATCGCATTGATCGGTGAACCAAATGCCGGAAAATCGACCCTGCTCAACCGCATGGTTGGCGCCAAAGTTTCAATCGTTACGCACAAGGTTCAAACGACACGGACCCGTATTCGCGGCGTCGCCTTAGAAGGCGAAAGCCAGTTGGTGTTTGTGGATACTCCGGGCTTGTTCAAGCCGCGCCGTCGTCTTGACCGCGCTATGGTTGCCGCCGCTTGGGGCGGGGCTGCTGATGCGGATATCATCGTTTTGATGGTTGAAGCGCATCGCGGCATCACCGAGGGCGTAGAGCGTATCCTTGAGGGTCTACAAGACGTTGGGAAGGGCCGCACAGTTGCGCTTGCGATCAACAAGCTCGACAAAGTCAAAGCTGAAGTTCTTCTCAGCCTGACTAAAGATTTGAACGAGCGTTTTCCGTTCACCGAGTCCTTTATGATTTCCGCTGAAAAGGGCTATGGGGTTAACGATCTGCGCACATGGCTGGCCGAAAGAATGCCCGAAAGCCCTTGGTTGTATCCTGAGGATCAGATTGCCGACCTGCCTATGCGCATGATTGCGGCAGAGATGACGCGTGAAAAGCTAACCCTACGCTTACATCAGGAATTACCGTATCAACTGACGGTCGAGACTGAAAACTGGCAGGAACGAAAAGACGGATCCGCCCGTGTTGAGCAGATCATTTACGTCTCACGCGACGGTCACAAGGGCATCCTTCTTGGCCATAAGGGCGAGACCATCAAAGCGGTCTCAAAGGCTGCGCGTGAAGAGTTGTCCGAATTTTTGGGCCGCAAGATCCACCTGTTCCTGCAGGTAAAAGTGCGCGAAGGCTGGCAAGAAGAAGCTGCTCGATATTCTGAAATGGGTCTCAACTTTAAAGACGGCAACGTTTAATGCGACTGACCTCCGAGTTTTGGGTGCAGGCCTACCTGACTCGACTACGGTTGCATGAAATTCCAGCGTTTGTGGTGTCGCATGGCGACGACACGGCCGGGACGGTTTTGGTCAAACTGAATACATTGGACGGCCAAGCGACGCTGTACCAGCGGGTATTTGATATCCTGAACGATCAACGAAAGTGGGATGTTCTTTGTGAAGGCGACGAACGAAGTGTCGATGAGGCATTGTCCCGTCAGCGTGGCTTTGATCCTGACATCTGGGTGATTGAAGTCGAAGATCATCAGGGCCGGCACCTGTTAGATCAAGCCGGCCTCGCGGACTAGACCAGCATAACTGCGCTTTCTTCTTGCGAGTTAATCCGCCCGCGAAGATACTTTCAAACACGTTACGAAAGGAACCAAGCGTGGAGTGGCGCGAAGAAGGGCTGTTGCTAAACATGCGCTCGCACGGCGAGAGCAGCGCAATCGCGTCCGTTTTTACGCGCGACCATGGTTTGCACTCGGGCATTGTCCGTGGGGGGCAAAGTCGAAAGATGGCACCCTTGCTTCAAAGTGGCGCTCAGTTGGATTTGACGTGGCGTGCACGGCTTGAGGACCATTTAGGTTCGTTTGTTGTTGAACCCATTCGCAGCAGGGCGGCCGCTGTATTGGGAAGCCGCATGGCGCTTGCTGGGGCAGGGGTCGTGGTGGCGATGCTGCAATTTGCACTGCCTGAACGCGAACCACACAAAGACCTTTACGACAAAACCCTGCCTTTGATGGACTTGCTTGGGCAAGACGCGATCTGGCCATTGGCCTATCTGCAGTGGGAAATGTCCTTTCTAACCGAATTGGGCTTCGGCTTAGAGCTGGATAAGTGCGCAGCGACTGGGATGCAGGATGATCTCGCGTATATTTCGCCAAAATCAGGGCGCGCGGTCTCACGTACTGGGGCTGGTGAGTGGGCGGATAGAATGCTTCCGCTTGTGCCCTGTATGAAGGGTGAGGGCGAAGCTGAAGACGCAGATATCCTAAGCGCACTTGAAACGACCGGCTTTTTCCTGAAAACACGTCTTGCAGAAGGACAGGTCGGCAAACCGCTTCCAGACGCAAGGGGACGGTTTTTGGACGTCCTAAGGAAAAGGGCCAAATCGTGATCGACAAGTTAGAAATGTACCTCGCCTTGGCCAAGTCCCGACATTTCGGAAAGGCCGCGGAAGAGATTGGGGTAACGCAGCCGACGCTCTCGGCAGCGATCAAGCAGCTAGAAGAACAGCTTGGAGTTATGCTGGTCTATCGCGGATCACGGTTCAAAGGGCTAACGCCCGAGGGGAAAAGGGTGCAGGAATGGGCCCGCCAAATTGTTTCTGATGCGCGCAGCATGAAAGAGGAAATGCGATTTGCCCGCCAAGGTTTGTCAGGCAACCTGCGATTGGCGGTCATACCCACGGCCTTGACCGCTTCATCACAATTGACGGCTCACTTCGTTCAGCGACACCCAAATGTCCGCCTGTCCATTCTTTCGCGCTCGTCCACGCAAATTCTTGAAATGATGGATAATCTCGAAATTGATGCGGGGATTTCTTATCTCGACGACGAACCGCTTGGTCGCGTTGTCTATGAACCGCTTTACTCTGAGAAATACGTTCTCGTCTCGTCTAAGCCAATACCGGAAAAAAGCATTCGTTGGGATCAGTTGGGTGAGCTTCAGTTATGCTTATTGACGCCCGACATGTTGAACCGTCGCATTATCAACCTTCATCTCAAGAATGCTGGCGTGCAAGTGCACCCCGAGATTGAAGCGAACACAATTACGGTTTTGATCAGTCATGTGCTGAGCGGCGGATGGGCCACCATTCTACCGGTCAAAGCGGCCGAGATTTACCTATCTGGCATGCCGCTCCACGCGGTGCCAATTACAGATCCCGACGCAAGCCATCGCGTCGGGTTAATCGCGCCCTATCAAGAGCCGCACACACCAGTCATCGCGGCACTTTTACAAGAGGCGAAGACTTTGGCGCGCAAATGGGCCAAGCAACCTTAGCTTAGCAAGCGACGCGCAATCACTTGCGCCTGAATTTCTGCTGCACCCTCAAAGATGTTCAGGATACGGGCATCACATAGAATGCGGCTGATCTTGTACTCTAGCGCAAACCCGTTGCCGCCGTGAATTTGCAGGCCATTGTCGGCGGCTGCCCAAGCGACACGCGCGCCGAGAAGCTTTGCCATGCCAGCCTCAAGATCGCAGCGATGACCGTGATCCTTTTGCCAAGCCGAGTAATAGGTCAGCTGACGTGAAATCATGATCTCTACCGCCATCATCGCGAGTTTGTTAGCAACGCGCGGAAAGCTGATGAGGGGTTTACCAAACTGCTTGCGATCCTGTGCGTACTGCATGCCAACATCGAGTGCCGCCTGAGCAACGCCAATGGCGCGGGCAGCCGTTTGAATGCGGGCGGCCTCAAATGTACGCATTAATTGTTTGAAGCCTTGGCCTTCTTCACCACCAAGCAGGTTCTCACCCTTTACGTGGAAATTGTCGAAAGCCAGTTCGTATTCCTTCATACCGCGATACCCGAGAACTTCGATCTCGCCGCCCGTCATACCTTCGGTTGGAAATGGGGCTTCGTCAGTGCCGGGTGTTTTCTCAGCAAGGAACATTGACAGACCACGGTGGTCGGTTGAGTTTGGATCAGTGCGGGTGAGCAACGTCATGACATGCGTCCGCGCAGCGTGAGTGATCCATGTCTTGTTGCCGGTCACTTTGTAATCGCCGTTTTCGTCTTTCTCGGCGCGCGCTCTAAGCGATCCAAGGTCTGATCCTGTGTTTGGCTCTGTAAACACGGCAGTCGGTAAGATTTCAGCGCTCGCGATTTTGGGTAGCCACTGCTCTTTTTGTGCATCCGTTCCGCCGCATTCGATCAGCTCTGCCGCGATTTCGGAACGGGTGCCCAGAGAACCAACGCCAATGTAGCCGCGCGAAAGCTCCTCTGACACGACGACCATTGAGGCTTTGGAAAGGCCGAAACCGCCGTATTCTTCGGGGATGGTCAATCCGAACACACCCATTTCAGCAAGTTCTTCAATGATCTCCATGGGGATCAATTCGTCATTGAGGTGCCATTCATGGGCAAACGGCTCAACTTTCTCTACGGCGAAACGGCGAAATTGCTCGCGGATCATCTCAAGCTCATCATCAAGACCAGTTGCCCCAAGCGTGGTGTTGGCGATCTGTTCCTGCATTAATTCGACCAAACGCGATTTTGCGGCCTGACCGGTACCCGCAGCGATAAGCTGATCAATCTCGGGCGTGTTCAGGGTTGCAGCGTCTGCGCCAGTATCTTGAAGGCGGATAATCTCGCCTTGGCTCATCGGGATGCCGCCACGCAATTGCGCGAGATACTCGCCGAAACCGATTTGAAGCAAAAGGTTTTCAATTTCACCTAGCTTGCCATCTGCCTGTAGACGTTCAGCCCATTTGTGCATTTGGCGAAGTGCTTCCACATAGGTCGCAATCCAACTTAGGCCGTGGGCGGCGTTTTGGTGCTCTTCGATTAAACCACCGCTAACGCGCCCGTCTTTTGTGACGATCTCGCGGACCGAGGACTTGGCTTGCACAAAAACAGCCTCGACGGGCGTGATAGCCTTGCCGGCAAGTGTCAACAGATCGGGAAGAAGTGTGGCTTGGGTCATTGATATATCCTGTTCGTCATGCGCCAACAGACGCGTCTTTCTACGTTGCAGCATGGAATAATTCCTTTGCACTTGCAGCGCAACAAAAATGCGCAAATTTATATACTATTGTTCAATAGTTGCGCGCACACTGCCGCTGTTCCCAAAGCAATGAACCTGCTAACATTTCTACATGACAGGAATACTGCCCGTAAATGATCCAACCTTATTGGCTCTGATTTTTGCAATCTCTGTGTTTGCTGGGATGGTTAAGGGAGTGGTAGGGTTTGGAATGCCCACTGTGTTAATTTCGGGCTTGAGCTCACTGATATCCCCAGAAATTGCCCTGTCTGCTATGATTGTCCCGACATTACTGACCAACCTGTGGCAGGCACTAAGACAAGGATTGGATGCCGCTATCGCAACCGCGCGTCGTCACTTGCGGTTTTTGATTTCGGGGGGCGTTGTTCTTGTCGTATCGGCCCAGTTTGTTCCGCACGTAGATGCAACGGCATTGCTGACGATCTTGGGCGTTTTAATCTCTGGTTTCGCTGCGATGCAGCTATTTGGATGGCAACCCAAATTGAACAGTGATTCTCCATCAAGCACATATCTTATGGGAGGCTTGGCGGGCGTGATAGGAGGGGTCTCAGCAGTTTGGGCCCCGCCAACAGTCGCCTATCTGTCGTCGGTTGGAGGGTCAAAGCGCGATCACATAAGGGCGCAAGGTGTCATCTATGCCTTGGGCGCCGTGGCATTGACCGTCGCACATAGTTTTTCAGGCGTGTTTAGTGCACAGACCGCGCCATTTTCAATTCTTCTTGTCGTGCCAGCACTGCTGGGGTTGATGGTTGGCTTTTCTATTCAGGACAGGATCAACCAAGTTGTATTTAGGCGGGCGACCCTCTTGGTGCTGCTGATCGCAGGTCTCAATCTTTTACGGCGTGGAGTTTTTGGGTGAATTTGTAATGCCGATTTTTTTGAGGAAGCGCTAGATGCCAAAATATGCAGCCTTGCTAAGAGCCGTCAACGTCGGCGGGACTGGCAAATTGCCCATGGCCGATCTGCGCGCTATGTGCGAACGCCTAGGTTTTGAAGCGCCAAAGACTCTTTTGGCGAGTGGGAACGTCGTGTTTCAGTCAACGCAAAAACCAGCTGAGGTTTGCGCCGTGTTGGAAGCAGCTTTAGCGGAACATGCGGCTAAACCAGTTGGGGTTTTCGTTTATGATGAGGCTCAAATGCAGATCATTCATAACCAACATCCATTTCCCGATCACCCTCCGAGCCAATGTGGAATACTCTTCATTGATCAAATGCCTTCAGTAGTCGAAATGGCAGAGCCAAAAGGGCTTAAAGACGAAGAAATCGTCGCGGGGTCGATGGCTATCTATCTAAAGTACCCAAATGGCATGGGACAATCCAAGCTGAAAGCGCCCGGCGCGGACCGGGGGACCATGCGCAATTTCAATACGGTTGTGAAATTGTTGGCCCTCTTAAAGGAATAAAGCCCCGACATTTGTCAGGGCTTTATGCAGGTTTAATTGTATTTTGAGACTAGCCTAAAGCTGCTGCTTTTACGTCCTCGTCGATATAAGGAACGTACTGCTCAAAATTGTTCGCAAACATCTGAACAAGCTTTTGGGCCTGATTGTCGTAATCCTGTGGGTTTTCCCATGTACGGCGTGGGTCTAGAAGAACCTCAGCAACCCCAGGAACCGATGTCGGCACAGAGAACCCGAAGTTTGGATCTTTGCGGAAATTCGCCTCGGCCAATTGGCCGCTTAGGGCAGAGTCTAGCAATGCACGCGTCGCGCGGATCGGCATACGTGAACCTGTCCCATATGCGCCACCTGTCCAGCCGGTGTTTACGAGCCAACAAGTTGCACCATGCTTGGCGATCTTTTCGCGCAGCAAGTTGCCGTAGACCTCAGGGCGGCGCGGCATGAACGGCGCACCAAAGCAGGTCGAGAATGTCGGCTGTGGTTCGGTGATGCCACGCTCAGTACCTGCAACCTTGGACGTAAAGCCCGAGAGGAAGTGATACATGGCTTGCGCAGGAGTCAGTCGAGCAATGGGAGGCAAGACGCCAAAGGCATCACACGTCAACATGATGATGTTCTTGGGGTGACCGCCAAGAGAGCTGTCAGAAGCATTTGAGATGTAATCAAGCGGATAAGCGCAACGCATGTTCGCCGTCAGGCTGTCATCTTCGAAATCAAGCTCAAGCGTTTCCTCATCAAAAACCATGTTTTCGATGACCGTGCCAAATTTATGTGTGGTCGCGTAAATCTCAGGTTCAGCCTCTTGCGAGAGGTTGATGGTTTTTGCGTAGCATCCACCCTCAAAGTTGAATGTACCACGGCTTGACCAGCCGTGCTCGTCGTCGCCAATCAGCTCGCGATCAGGTGAAGCCGACAAAGTGGTCTTGCCAGTTCCGGAAAGACCAAAGAACACCGCAGTATCAACAGGGTTGTTGATCGCATGGTTCGCCGAACAGTGCATCGGCATGACGCCTTTGTCCGGTAGCAAATAGTTTAACAGGGTGAACACGGATTTCTTGTTTTCACCAGCGTACTCAGTGCCGCCGATCAAGATCATCTTACGCTCAAAGTTCATCGCAATGACGGTTTCGCTTCGGCAGTTGTGACGCTCTGGGTCAGCCTGAAAACTTGGGCAGTTGATTACAGTGAAGTCCTGTTTGAAATCATCCAACGCTTCGCGCTCTGGGCGGCGTAGCATGTGGCGAATGAACAGACCGTGCCATGCAAGCTCAGTCACCATACGTACGTCGATTGAGTATGCTGGGTCGGAACCACCAACAAGATCTTGAACAAAATAGTCGCGCCCCTTCATGTGGGCTAGCATGTCTTCGTAAAGGTTATCGAAACCTTCAGACGACATAGAAGCATTGTTGTCCCACCAAATAGTATCAGCGACGTCGGCAGTTTTAACGACGTGTTTGTCTAGAGGTGAGCGGCCAGTGAACTTTCCTGTGCTAACAAGAAATGCGCCACCAAGACCTAGTTTACCTTCTTCCCGTTTCAGGGCCTGCTCCATGACTGCAGGCTCAAGAAGGTTATAATAGACATTCCCCAGACCTTCGATCCCGTGATCTTCAAGTCGGTTATTCGGGTTTACCCGTCCAAATGTCATTTTATGTGCGCTCCTAATTGCCGCAGAGAATTCGTGGTTCAGCGAGAAGTTTCCTTTTCGCATCACGGTATTAACACGAGCCTTATAAAGTGTAACCGGTCGCAGGCGCACAGTTAGCGCAAACCTGTGTTAGTTAGCGATAACAATGCGCGGATAGGAAATTTGATTTCAAAAACTTAGCTCAATATTTACGTTGATTTCGTCTGCTCGAACCAAGCAAATTGCCTGATTCGCAGATAGCAGTTGATCAAATGGCTTAAAAAGTACAATATCAGCAAAAAAATAAGGCAGGCAAACACAACAAGAGTAAGGAGCGGTTCCATGTCGAGAATTGCGCTGGTGGATGACGATCGTAACATCCTGACGTCCGTGTCTATGACACTTGAGGCTGAAGGGTTCGATGTCGAAACCTATAATGACGGGCAGTCGGCACTCGATGCCTTTAACAAAAAACTACCGGATATGGCAGTGCTGGACATTAAGATGCCCCGCATGGATGGCATGGATTTGTTGCAACGTCTTCGTCAGAAGACCGCAATGCCAGTTATCTTCCTGACGTCCAAAGACGACGAAATTGACGAAGTTCTCGGCCTTCGAATGGGCGCCGATGATTACGTCAAAAAGCCGTTTTCGCAGCGCCTTCTGGTTGAACGCATTCGCGCTTTATTGCGCCGTCAGGATGCGATTGCTTCTGATGAGGTCGGACAGACCGAAGAAACCAAGATCATTACCCGCGGGCATCTAAATATGGATCCATTGCGGCACTCGGTTTCTTGGAAGGGTAGGGATGTCTCGTTAACTGTGACAGAATTCCTTTTACTTCAATCACTTGCGCAACGTCCCGGTTTTGTAAAAAGCCGTGATCAGTTGATGGATGTTGCCTACGATGATCAGGTCTATGTAGATGACCGAACTATTGATAGCCACATTAAGCGTCTTCGTAAGAAAATGCGTACCGTAGATGACGACTTCTCAGCGATCGAGACGCTCTATGGTATCGGCTACAGATACAACGAAGAGTAAATGACAGCCGTCGACCCGGATCAACGCAACGCAATTGCACGTCCCAGAACCGACGATGTCGTTCTGGGCGACGATTGGATTGGTCCGAGCGACGCTATTGATCGAGAACTACGCGCTGGCAGAAAACGACGAGGGTTCTTGTCGCTGAACAGTTCTCCGCTGGCGCGCAAAATCGTCACTTTCAACCTCATAGCGCTCGCCATTCTTGTGGCGGGCATTTTGTATCTCAATCCGTCGCGTGACAGCCTAATCAGTCAACGTGCGGATGCTTTGGCCACGGTTTCGTCGTTAGTCTCTGACACGATCGAAGCACGACTTGAAGCGGATCAGAATGATTTGGTAAGCGGCGCACAGACGCTGATATCGGACCTTGCGCTGCGTGGTACGAACCGAATTTTTGTATATGCGCCGGATGGAAATCTATTGGCTGAAGCATCTACAGCTTCGACAACCACTCCTTTCGCGAGCTCTGAACGGTTCCTGATAACGGACACCTTGGACAAGTTGCGCAATTGGGCGCTCGAACTGGCGAACACACCAGCCGTGACCGAAGGCTTGGGTGTTTCACAGGATGTTTTGGCAAAAACCGTTGGCGAAACGGCCCTGAATGGAAGCATTCAAGTCGTAACATCCAAAAGCCTAGACGGTGGATCGTTGTTCGCCGTGGCGTCGCCGATTGTATTGAATGGCGAGATCGTGGGCACCATTGCGATCACCACCAAAGATGCTGCCATGGACCGCATGTTGCAGCGCGAACGTGAACAAGTGCTTAAGATCTTTCTTGTGGCGATACTGGTGTCGATTGGTCTCAGCTTGGTTCTGGCGTCTCTGATCGCTAACCCGCTGTCTGATTTGGCTGACGCTGTTGAGGTCGGCAACGACCGATCAAAGAAGGGTGGCGTCGCCCATAACCGCATTAGAATTCCTGACCTGACAGCCCGACCAGATGAGATCGGGCGACTGTCCGGTGCGCTGCGCGGAATGGTTGGCGCTTTGTACGAACGTATTGAAAGCAATGAACAATTCGCGGCAGACGTGTCGCATGAAATCAAGAACCCTCTGGCCAGTTTGCGCTCAGCCGTGGGTACTTTGCGTGTTGCAAAACGCGACGATCAGCGAGAGCGTCTGCTGGACGTGATTGATCACGATGTGCGCCGTCTCGACCGTTTGGTAAGCGATATTTCAAACGCCTCTCGTTTGGACGCCGAACTGGTGAAAGAGGAAGAAGAAAGCTTTGACCTTGGGAAGATGCTTCAAAACTTAGCGGATTACCTTGGTCAGGAAGCAGGAAATAAGGGCATCGATTTCATCTCGGATCTGCCAAAAACTCCTGTGATGATGCGCGGCCTTGAGGCACGCTTGGCGCAAGTCTTCGTTAACTTAATCAGCAATGCGACAAGCTTTTGCGAACAGGGCGATGCGATCCGCCTTTGGTGCCGTGTCAACGACAGCCGCGTTCTGGTCGTGGTCGAAGACACTGGTCCCGGTATCCCCGAGCAAGCTTTGACCAAGGTTTTCAAGCGGTTCTACTCTGAGCGTCCAGAAGGCCAGTTTGGCAATAACTCCGGTCTCGGTCTGGCGATCTCAAAGCAGATCATCGAAGCACATGGCGGAGTGATCTGGGCTGAAAACATTCGCCCTACGGCCGCAGACATAACCTCTGAACCGCTTGGCGCACGTTTCGTCGTGGGCATGCCGCTATAAGCTGGTGGCGGATCGTTCCGAAATCTCCAAAAATCAAACTGATCAAATTTGGCATGCATCTTGCGTGGCCGTTGCAGGGCGCGGACTGCTAATTTTCGGTCCTTCAGGCGCAGGCAAATCGTCTCTCGCGCTCGATCTCATGGCGTTGGGCGCGAGGCTTGTTGCAGATGATCGCGTGATACTGTCTCAAGCTGTAGACCGTATTAAGGCGAAAGCGCCTGACACTCTAAAGGGATTAATCGAGGCTCGCAGTGTCGGCATCCTCAAATCTGAGTATTTGGAGCAAGTTTACGTTGACGTGATCGTAGATATGCAAAAAACTGAACACAACCGGTTGCCAGAGTTTCGGACACTTGAAATCCTCGGGCAACAAGTTCCGTGTTACGATAATAACGAAAGCCCGTCATTTCCGGCAGCGCTTTTGCAACTTCTCAAGTCAGGTCGCCACACATGAATGCCATTGGCACAAAAAC
>ERZ1047821.456-NODE-456-length-30952-cov-6.544875_pt1 | contig 30952 bp, 23 predicted proteins | sample MGYA00383096_ERZ1047821 | MGnify/ENA primary metagenome ERZ1047821 (study PRJEB29581, sample SAMEA5548366) | metagenome | biome: marine; feature: coastal; material: water | depth 25 m | study: Short-term variability in the microbial, nano- and picoplankton... | reverse complement strand
CCTGCAAATGCTCTTCTCTCCCTAAAAAAGGTTTCAGAAGGGCAGGAACGAAAAGAATTTACAGCAAATAAGAAAGAAAACAAATCATCCGTTTTAATGTCATTAAAAGAGATTACATCGACAACATGTACTCCCATCGTTGCATCAAGTGGGCTCTCTATTCAATATGCATTATTGATGGGCTTAATAAATGATGCGTTTGAAAATCACCCTGGCAAAGCCATTAAAATTATTGTACCGCCAAACTGTTACGGTGGAACAAATGATCAAGCTCGGCGGGTAGCGACAGCAGTCTCTGGTGTTGAAGTTCTTGACTTACCCGTTGATGACGGAAATGACATGGTTAAAAGTGTTGATGCTGTTCTACAAAATATTGCAGCTGAAGATGCCATTCCGTACATTATTGCTGAAATCCCCACAAACCCAAGGGTGGAAGTTCCTGACTTAATCATGCTACAAAAAGCATTAGGGAAAAAAAGAGTAACGAAAAATGGCGACAATGCGATTTCTCCTGTCTTTATTCTCGATCAAACCTTTTGTCCGAACATCAACTTTTTAGGAGAGGGGGCTGTGCTGTCTAATGTTCGTGCCATTTCATATGCAAGCGGATCTAAATTCCCAAGTGGGGGGAGGTGTACTGCTGGATACTGTGTTTCTAATGTAAACGCAAGCCCTTTAATGAAAAAAATCGAACATCACCTTCACATTTGCGATAACGAAGCAACTGCGCTTCAATATGAAATATTGGCAAAACAATTGCCCTCAATGAACCAACGAATTAGCGATGCTTACGCCAATACTCGAGATTTTGTAAACTATATAAAAGAGACACTCCCAAACGCTAAAATCAACTTTGTTTCTGAAGCATTGGCAAAAAAGGGTTTTACTCCCTCTGTTTTCTCATTAGACCTTCCTACAAAGGGAGAAACCGATGAAGAGAGAGAAAATTATAAACGTCGATTAAACCTAAAGCTCATTAATTTAATGATCAAGAACATTCCAAATGAAAGCAAGTATTGTGTAAGCTATGGTCAACTGAAAGGCTGTTATTGGACCATTCCTGCAACATCAACTCAGGGGACGACAAAAGAAGGAGATAAAGATTATATTGCCCGTGTTGCACTATCACCTACAATGAATTTAGAATTGCATAAAAAGGTGTTTTTTGAATTTGTAGAATCAATTTGATGGCGAACTATGGCTTGCACTTAAGTATAAGTGAAGCAAATGAATTGACTTAAGGGTTTTTCTTAATTACTTTAAACAATGAATACTTTCGAAGATTTTAATATCAAAAAGCAATTGCGAAAAGCGATTGACGAATTAGGGTTTGAAAAACCTACTCCCATTCAGCAAGCATCTTATTCAACGATTCTTGGGGGCTCCGATTTTGTGGGTATTGCACAGACGGGTACGGGGAAAACAATCGCGTACCTGCTCCCTATAATACAGGACTTGCCTTATTCAAACCAGCTGCAGCCAAGAGTCTTGATCCTTGCTCCTACTAGAGAGCTCGTCATTCAAATAGTAGAGCAAGTTGAAATATTAACACCCTACCTCAGCGTAAGAGTGCTGGGTGTTTATGGGGGAAGCAATAACATCATTGCGCAGAAGCAAGCCCTTACTCAAGGGGTTGATATCATCGTGGGTACTCCAAGGCGATTATATGATTTGGCACTTAGCAATATCTTGCGACTAAAGTCTATCAAAAAGCTGGTGATTGATGAAGTAGATATTATGCTAGATTTTGGCTACAAAACACAATTGAAAAACATTTTTGAGCACCTCCCTACTAAGCGGCAAAACATTCTCTTCTCGGCTACAATGACGAGTTATGTCGATGAATTGACAGATGGTTTTCTAATTAACCCCGTTAAGAAAACAATTTCCATTAGCGGTACACCTCTAGATAATATTAGTCAGGAGTGTTATGCCGTTCCTAATTTTTATACAAAAGCAAACTTGCTAAAACATTTATTAGAAGATAAAATAGAATACAGTAAAGTCTTGGTTTTTGTAGGTACAAAAGCGCATGCTGACTGCTTGTTTGAAATCTTAAATTCCGAATCTGAAATTTCTGTTATTCACTCAAGCAAAGAGCAAAATCACCGAACAAAATCGATTGAGAGTTTCGCCACGGGCACAAGCAGAATTCTAATTGCAACCGATGTTATTGCTCGAGGAATTGACATTGAAAAAATCACTACCGTAATCAGCTTTAATACGCCTTTCTACCCCGAGAATTATATCCACCGAATTGGACGAACCGGTCGTGCCAAGCAGCAAGGAAGGGCCTTTCTTTTTTACACCGAAAAGGAACTGGTTTTAAAAGAAGCCATAGAGGGCTTAATGAATTATACGATTCCATTAAGTAAAATCCCTCAAGAAGTAGAAATAAGTCACCAGCTCATTGCTGACGAAAAGGAAAAGCCAATCGACGAAATCAATATATCTGATAAAAACTCGATGACGGAATCTGGCGCATCGTTTCATGCAAAGTCAGCCAAAAACAGCAAGGCAAAAACCGAAAAGAAGAGCTATAATAAAACCTTAAAAGAGAAGTTTAAAAAGCCCATTAGGCGCGGTGATAAAATTCAAAACATGAAAAAGAAGAGGAAAAAATAATCTTTGGATATTCTAGCGTATAAAAGTTCTCCATGACAGTACATTCGTTGTTACTTTAAAGCCAGACAAGTAGCATTAGCACCGTCATTAATCTCATTACCAATAATGCAAAAAGAACAAGTTTTATTAAAAACCCCTTATCTCTATTATTTTAAGTACTTTTTACCGACTAAGTAACTATACAAAAAAGTAGCTAAATTAATCTTATCCGATAACATTTTTTGCCTTTTCTTTAGATGGTTTTTTCGGTTCTCATTAGAAAAATTAATCTTCGAAATTTCTTCAATTAACCGTTTCTGATCGGATGGTCTGATGCCTATGCCCAAGTGGTATTTTTCCTCCAATTCGTTCAAGTATCCTATTTTACCCACAAAATCGTTTACTCGGATAAATGGTACTCCGAGCACTCCTGACTCAGCGGACATGGTTTGACTATCACCAATAAAAAGACTTGACTCCGCCATTAAATGATTCATCTCCTGGGGAGCGACATTTCTACGAAATGGCTCTAAATCTGGCCCAAGCTTTCTTTCAGAGCTAATAATAATATCAGACCGTTTGTTAAGCAGGTCTATAATAATCAAAGCCAATTCGTCTGAGATGCCTTTTACGCCCGTATCGTGATGCGCACCAAGCTTTGCAAAACGAATTAAAGTGAGGGGGCGGCCTGTTTTAATATACTTGTTAGCAATTTCTTTATTAGTCACAAAGTTTTCTGGGTGAAGATAGGCCAACTCATGATATCCCTCATATCCGACTTTTTTAGAATGCCACTTCCCAACTGAACACACATTCGGAGAAATGATTTTAGTTGCCCAAGGATAAGCAAGCTTTGCATATAAAGGAACGACCTCTGCATCATCTTCATTCAAGTTAATAGAGGGTATGCCTAATAATTTTCCAACATGAGAAATTGCAACAGATGTTCCCACGAGTACATTTGGTTTTTCTCTACGACACACCTTAAATAGATGATAATTTTGTTTTAGTTGCCCAACCGCTATACTTAACCTATTGTCCTTTCTTCCTGAGGGCAGAATGTTGACATAAGACAGGGTTGAAAATTTTAGAAGATCCTCCAAAACATCTTTTTTCTTAATGACAATCGTTGTTTCATGACCATTCTCATGAAGTTGTTTAATTACATTCTTGAACAAATGATAGTGAGCAGGATGGCCTAGGTGAAATAAAATTTTCATTTAAACAAAAATAATAGTATTTAGCCAATTGATGATAGTGTGAAATTTACATTAAATGACGCAAATAGATTATTCTAAATTGGTACACTTGGTGTTCCGTTAATTAAGAGTACCCCGCAATCCATTTCCTTTTTGTCTATTCTAACTTACTATTCCTTTTAATTAAGGGTAAAAAAAAAGGGCGCCGTAGCGCCCTTAAATATTAAACATGTTTGCGATTACTTAATCACAACATTTGAATTTGAAGTTAAACCGTTTGTTTTAACAGAAACAACATAAGTTCCTTTTGCAAAACCTTCAGTTGAGAAAGAAACAACTTGAGTTCCATTTGCTCCTGAAGCAACTTGAGTTCCCAATACTCTTCCCTGAAGATCCATAATTGAAATGTATGTGTCATTCGTGTTCTCGAAAGAAATATTCACAACATCAGTTGCTGGGTTAGGATAAACCTCAACATTCTGAGCAGTCATTTCTTCAAGTGACGCTACTGTGTTTTTAACCAATCCTGCATCCATAGCTCCATAATTCACTGCTGATTCTGAAAGAATAACGTTTCCGTTGTTGTCTTTAACAGACCAGCTTCCACCACCACCTTCTTGAAGACCGTCTCCATAGTAGTCATAGATTGTGAAAGTATAACAATCAACTGCAGGCAAAGTAACTGGCCAGCTATAGCTCGTAGAGTTTGCTAAAGGACTTGTTGGATCTGCAGGAGGTGGGAATTGACCCGTTCCATAGTTTCCTTGTACATTTTCGTTTCCTTCTGACCATACAACTGTACCGCTTGAATTGGTTAATTCCATCCAAACCTCATCAGCATATGTGTCAGTCAACACTTCTACAGTAATTGATGCAGCTGTTTCTTGAGCAGTATTAATCGTTGCTGATAACGTATTATCTGAGGCATTGTCATCTGCTGATAATTCTATTGAATATGTTGTAGTTGCCGTAGGTGATACTGTTCCTAAACTAACACTTTCCATTTCATACGTAGCAAGGTTACCAGACCAGTTGTAAGACAAAACTGATGTTGCACCATCCATCACTTCAATTGTCGCTGAAGTTAATGCACCTGTTCCCATATTTTGAAGATTTACACTCATTGCTACAGGCTCTCCACATGTAATGGTTTCTCCTGTATAAGCTAATAAAGATCCGTTATTAGCGCCACTTGCAGATTCGCAGTTTGCCGTTCCAGAATAGTGAGCAGTTGCAGAAAGCTGACCTGACTCTTTTAAGATTCTATTCGGACAAATGGTATAAATGATTGGCCAATAAGGCAATTGATAAAGCTGCGCAATATTGTCGTCGTTACACATAGGAAAGTCAACTGACTGACCGTTTGGCATTAACCAGTTACCTAGAGAACTGTTTTCAAGTTCGCTTAATGCTGTGCTCGCATCTCCTTCAAACCATAAAACAACTACATCATCAGTAGTACTTGCTGAAACCCCTGGCTCACCTGCAGGACCATGATTAGCCCAAAGATCTTCAAGAGCTCCTCCGGTGTGATAGTTCCAACATGGGCCACACCAAGTAGCACTAATATCCATAACCACGGTATATCCTTGGTCTAGATAATCATATAAATTGTGAGTGTTCCCGTTTACATCTGTCGTTGTAAAGTCCGGGGCGATACTTCCGTCAGGAAGTTGTGCAATAGACTTGCTCGCAAAAAGAGACGAACAAAGAATTGCTGATAGTAGAATTTTTTTCATTATTTGTTTTTTTTTTAGTCTTGTAAATTTATAACATAATTCTGAATTTACGAAATCATTAAACAAATTAGTATGAACAATAAAATAGTTGTTTTTTCTGGAGCAGGAATGAGCGCTGAAAGTGGGATAAAAACATTCCGAGATTCAAACGGTTTATGGGAAAACTACAACATACAAGATGTTGCTACTCCACAAGCGTGGGAAAAAAACCCAGATTTGGTTAGTGGGTTCTATAATCAACGACGAAAGCAGATCATAGAAGCAAAGCCTAATGCTGCTCATTATGCCATCGCTGATTTACAAAAACATGCTGATGTACAAATAGTTACACAAAACATTGACGACCTTCATGAAAGAGCTGGGTCAAGTCGGGTATTACATCTTCATGGAAATATTCGATACGCTAAATCTTCAGGGCCAAATCAAGAAAAGAATTATTATCGTATTAATGGTGATAAGCTTACTGAAAAAGACCTGTGTACTGATGGTTATAGATTAAGACCACATGTCGTATGGTTTGGTGAAGATGTGCCCATGATGGAAAAAGCAGTAAGTCTCGTTAATGAAGCCACTCATTTTGTTGTAATCGGCTCGTCACTAAACGTGTATCCTGCAGCAAACCTCATAATGTGTTGTCCTGAAAATGCTAAAAAATGGATCATAGACCCAAAATCAGAAGAAATTAGCAGTCCAACAAGTTTTACACTAATAAACCTAAAGGCTGTAGAGGGAATAACTGCTGTAATAAAAGAGATTATGAATTCGCTTGCTTAGTCGTGTCCTTTATGAAATACTCTAATGCACCAACCATAGAGGGAGCTTTTGGATGAGGAGCCCTAATGTTCGGCTTCAAACCATTTTTTATCGCCGCTGTAGCAGTTGTTGCTCCAAAAGTTGCAATTAACGTGTTGTTTTGCTTAAAGTCAGGAAAGTTTTTAATGAGTGATTCTATTCCTCCAGGGCTAAAGAACACCAGGACATCATAAAAAACATTTTCCAAATCTGATAGATCCGCAGCAACCGTACGATACAATACTGATTTTGTAAACTGAATGTTGTTCTCTTCTAATGTATTCGGTATCACATCTCTCAAAATATCTGTGCAAGGCAATAAAATATTTTCAGCCTTGTGCTTTTTAAGTACGTCTACTAAGTCGTGGATATTTTGATTACCAAAAAAGATTTTTCTTTTTCTGTACGCCACAAACTTTTGTAAGTAAAGAGCAACAGCCTCAGAAATACAAAAATATTTCATTGAGTCTGGCACCTCAAATCGTGTAGCCTCTGCCATTCTAAAAAAATGATCTGCAGCTACTTTTGAAGTGAGAAGGACTCCTGTAAAATCACCAAGATTTACCCTTTGATCTCTAAATTCTTTCGGGCTTACTCCTTCAACTTTTATAAAAGGAATAAAGTCTATTTTAAGTTTTTGTCTTTCTGCCAGGTCAAAATAAGGTGAGCGGTTACTTTGAGGTTTAGGTTGAGAGACAAGTATTGTTTTTATCGCCAAAACTATTTTATTAAAATCTGTAATTCATTAAAATAATTCTCTGAAAACCTTCACTAAAACAACTAGAGGAAGTATTTCGAGGGTGCAAAGATACAAAATTATATATAACCAACCGTAATTATTTGATTTTGCATATATTAAGCCCTTTACAATCCGAGCAAACGGTAGTAAAAATAATGTGAAATATATTATAAATGTAAAAGCTTGAGTATGTTGTTCGTTCAACAAAATAAATAAAGCCAAAAGAAGAACAATCAACCCTAAAAAATTCCATATCTGATGTGTGATAACAGACATGTTTCTTCTCAAATCTGAGTTTTGAAGAAAAAAAGAGCTCAATCTAAAGCTGACCTGTTGTATCAAAAAAAACATAGACAACATTAGAAATACCCTAAAAACAAGTTGCTGTGTGTTGATGGACTCATGAAGCACAGCAATCATACAAATGTTAAGGGATATAAATAGGTTTAACGACAATAAAACATGCGCTGCAGGTGAAATGATTTCGGAATTACTGAAAGTCTCATTGTAAAACTTACTGGACCAAAAGTCTCTGAATACGATTTTAAAAAGGTTCGGTGACATTAAACGTGATAATCCAACAAACCCAAGGCTCACCATTATTAAAACCAACAAGGTGTTTTTGAGCACATTCTCTCTTGGATAAAGCTGAATGACCTGAAATACATTAAATAAATGATACATGTTCATGGGTAAAATTAAATAGAAATTAAGAACATTAGCCCTGTATTATTTGTTAATTTTGCATTCGTAAAAGCTTTTACTCAATGAAAACAGATTTATACAACCATCCAGACTATTACATGATGGATGAATTATTATCAGACGAACATAAGCTGGTAAGAGATGCAGCCAGGGCCTGGGTTAAAAAAGAGGTTTCCCCCATAATTGATGACGCTTATGAAAAGGCTGTTTTCCCAAAACATTTAATTCCTGGACTGGGAGAAATTGGTGCCTTTGGGCCATACATACCAGAAGAATATGGTGGTCCCGGCCTAGATCAAATTTCTTATGGCTTGATCATGCAAGAACTAGAGCGATGTGATTCTGGTCTACGATCTACAGCGTCTGTTCAGTCTTCATTAGTTATGTATCCAATATGGAAATATGGTAGTGAGGAGCATAAGCTAAAATTCCTGCCTAAGCTGGCCTCTGGAGAGATGGTTGGTTGCTTTGGTCTTACTGAGCCAGACCACGGGTCAAACCCGGGAGGGATGATTACCAATTTTAAGGAGGACGGCGATCACGTTATTTTAAATGGAGCAAAAATGTGGATTTCAAACTCTCCGTTTGCAGATATTGCCGTGGTTTGGGCTAAAAATGAAGCGGGAAGAATTTATGGTTTAATTGTAGAGCGTGGAATGGATGGTTTTAGTACTCCAGAAATGCACGGTAAGCTTTCATTAAGGGCCTCTGCTACTGGAGAGCTGATTTTTGACAATGTCCGTGTTCCAAAATCGAACATTTTACCTGGAAGGTCTGGTTTAGGAGCTCCCTTAAGCTGCTTGGACTCGGCTCGGTTTGGAATCGCTTGGGGCGCACTTGGTGCAGCCATGGATTGCTATGATCAAGCACTTCGATATTCCAAGGAACGAACTCAATTTGACGTGCCTATTGGAAGCTTTCAATTGATACAAAAAAAGCTTGCGGAAATGATTACTGAAATAACCAAGGCACAGCTCCTAACTTTTAGACTTGGAGAGCTTAGAAATGAAGGCAAGGCCACTTCGGCTCAAATATCTATGGCAAAAAGAAACAATGTTGAAATCGCTTTAAATATTGCCCGCGAAGCACGACAAATTCATGGAGGAATGGGGATTACAAGTGAATATTCAATGATGCGACATATGGCGAATTTAGAGTCCGTGCTTACGTACGAAGGCACTCATGATATTCATTTGCTCATTACTGGCATGGACGTGACGGGAATTCCTTCATTCACTAGGGATCTGCCCAAATAAAAGTTAAAATTCATCTTCTATCGCCGGGTCTTCTTCTCCGCGTAATCTTCTAACTCTTTTTCGGGTTTCGTGCCCGTACAGACTAGCGGGATATCCCATGAGAAGTTCTTTGTATTTTTCAAGTGCTTCCTGCTCTTTGAATAGCTTATTTTCCAGTATTTCGGCGGCACAAAATACAGCATCATCTGCTAGAATATCTTCCTTGTGAAACTTTACGATGTCCTCATAATACCCAAGTGCTCTTTCCCACTTTCCTTGCATTTCCATTGCCTTGGCCCTTTTGTAAAGGATTTCATCAGCAAGAGCATGGAAAGGATAGTTGGTTTGAATACTATCAAACAAAGAAAACGCCTCTTGGAACTTAAATTGTTCTATTAATAAATCTGCTTTGGAAAACCATGCCATAGCGATATAGTTTGAATCCAATCCGTAATTATCCGTAATGGTTACAGAAAGCTGAATGGCATCATTTGACAAAAGCTTTGAAGTCGATTGTTTTAAGACATCGAGTTGAGATTGAGCAAAATCAAATTCCCCCTCATAATAAAATATTCTGGCGTTTTTAAATTTGGCGCGATTGCCAATGGTCTCGTAATTAAACCCCTCACTAATTTGCATATACATTAATGATGCATCCCAAACATTACCATTAATCACTTCAATGTCAGCCATAAGCATTTTGATTTGAGCCTTCTTTATATCGGTAAGAAATGGAGAGTTCTCAGAATTAGAAAGAACCTTAAGTGCTTTTGCCCTATTGCCATTATGATAAGCAAGTAGCTCTGCATACTCCAGCACAATAGGAAGTGTTCTTGAATTTGGTGCTTTAATATTTTCAAGAACCTCCTCATAATGTCTAATTATCTTTTTCAACTCTTCCGCTGAATAGGTTTTTAGCTTGGCTACTTTAATGTAACCAACGTTTAAAATCCCTATTTGGGATTTCATTTGAATTTCTTCGGAAGAGCTAACTGTAATTGACTCCTGAAAAGCACGAATTGCTGTTTCATAGTCTTTGTTTTCACGGCAGACCATTCCAAAATTAAAAAGTCTTTCTCCGTTGGCTTTTGACCTAATATCAACAGCGACGACTTGATTAAACACACCCGAAAAATTATCAATCTGTGAGTATTGCCAAATCAACATTTCTGAAAACACCACTCCAGTATTCTCTTTTTTAGCCCTTTCGAAAAGAGCCTCCTTGAGCAAGTTAAATTCTTTTGTTTCCTCGCTATTCAGGTCAAGGCGCCTTAATAAAGCTTTTTGAACAGCTTCCTGGTAATATTCATGTTTTTCAAGTAATGATAGATAGGCGTTTACCATCTTTTCTTTTTCTTGTTTTTGGGCATAAAGGTCTGCCTCCTGAAAATTAAACGGATAACTTTTAAACTTCTTTTTCGCAACTGTTAAAACTTCTAAAGCAAGGTCTAGCTTAGACATCACCAAAAAGGAATTAAACAACGATATACACTGTGATGGGGAATCGTTTCGGTTTTCAATAAGGTCCGCATAGATTTTCTTAGACTTTGTCGATTGGTCTTGATCAGAATAAAAGGCAGCCAGTTGAAGCTTTAAATCTACATTATTCGGAGACGTTGAAATCTCTTTTTTTAACGTTTTCTCTGCTTTTTTATATTCTTTGGTTTCTATCAAGCATTCAAAATATTTTTTAAATATGACCAAGGAGGGGGCATCATTGTATATCTTTTCATAATACTCTAAAGCTTTGCTGTAGGATCCCTGACCATAATAATGCTGAGCGAGCTGCAAATCCGAGTCCGACTGAGAAAACGCAGAAAAAAACAGGCCAATAAACAATACGGTTAGATGGTTTCTCATAGCTATTGTTTGACTTCTATGCTTTTACTAAAAGTATCTAGCTCAATGTAAAGCTCGTTATACATTTCCAAAAACTGTGCCCTCATCTTGACATATTCATCATAAAGCACTTTTATTTGGGTGACTTTGTTTTTTTCAAATTGAATGTACTCATTGTAGGACTCCCTTTTCCCATACCCTTTAGATATATCCGAAAGTAATTTTGTCAGCTGAAGGAGCTCCTCATTTATGCTGTTTTTTAATCTTCCTTGTTCTTTTCCGAGGGGTCCTATCATTCTTCTCATTCTCTTAAAGTCATCCATTTTCCTCCCAAACGAAACGTCTATTGTATCTGAATAATAATTTTGTTTTATTCTTCGTTCAACCTCGTAGGTGGAAAGCTTTAAATCGGAAATGCTATCTATTTTAATCGCTTCAAATTCTTTTTTAAAAGTCTTTACTTCTGCAGATAAACTCGAAACACTTTTTTCTTGTTTTTCTTGATCAAAATCCGAGCAAGAAATACTGAATAAAAGCAACACGACAATATATTTTTTCATACAAAAACTCTTAGTTAGGCATCTATTGATTTTAATTAATCATATCAAACCCTGTGTATGGCAAAAGTGCTTCTGGAATTTTAATTCCTTTCTGTGTTTGGTTGTTCTCAAGAAGTGCCGCCACAATTCGTGGTAAAGCTAATGCCGACCCGTTCAGGGTATGACATAATTTTGATTTATTATTCGCGTCCTTATAACGAAGCTTCAACCTATTTGATTGAAAGGTATCAAATTGGGATACTGAACTCACCTCAAGCCATTTGTCTTGTCCTGCAGAATAAACCTCGAAATCATAAGTAATAGAAGCTGCAAATCCTGTATCGCCCCCGCATAGTTTCAATATTCTATATTGTAATCCGAGCTTTTCCAATAAGGATTTTACGTGGTCTATCATTTCCTTAAGGGCCGATTCAACATTTTCTGGTTTTTCTATTCGTACTATTTCAACTTTTTCAAATTGATGAAGCCTATTTAATCCCCGAACATCTTTTCCATAGCTACCCGCCTCTCGTCTAAAACAAGGGGTGTGTCCGGTGATTTTTATTGAAAAATCATCGTTTGGCAACAATGTGTCTCTGTACATGTTTGTAAGAGGAACCTCTGCTGTAGGAATAAGATACAAATCATCTCCTCCTACATAATACATCATTCCTTCTTTGTCAGGAAGCTGTCCGGTGCCTATTCCACTTTCTTCGTTTACCATTAGGGGAGAGCTAAACTCCTCATAACCAGCTTGGCTAGCCTCGTCTAGAAAAAAAGAAATTAAAGCCCTTTGAAGTTTGGCTCCTTTTCCTCTATAAAAAGGAAATCCGGCACCTGTAACTTTAACCCCAAGCTCAAAATCAATCAATTGGTATTCTTTGGCAAGGTCCCAGTGGGCCTTCGGTGCACTTTCACTTTTGGGACTACTCCCTGATTCAAAGACAAGCTCATTGTCATTCGCATCCTTTCCTGATGGCACTTCTGGTCGAGGAATGTTTGGCAAGGACATAATCGCATTGGAGAGTTCGTTTTGGAGCTCGTCTACTCTTAATTTTTGAACAGCTTCTTGTTTTTTTAATGCAACACTTTGGATTTTCATTTCCTCAGCCTGATCACGCTCTCCAGAGCTAAAAAGTTTCCCAACCTCTTTTGAAATTGTATTTAGGCTTGCAGATGTTTCTTGAAGTTCAGTTTTTGCCTCTCTCCACTGCTGGTCAACCTTTAGTATTTTTTCGACGTCTTTTTCAGAATCTAATCCTCTTTTCTTTAAGCCATCAATAACCTCAGCTCTGTTTTCTTTTATCCTCTGAATTTCAATCATAGTTGTCTTTTGTACAACAAAGCTAAACAATTGAAAAAAGAATAAGTGCGATTTCTCTTTATTAAAATTTGATTCCTTTTGTTCACGTGTTAAAAATGGTTAAGTTTTCTTCTCGAATGAATTGATTTTATTTAGATTCGTTTATTGTGTTGAAAAAAAATAAAATAAGTTTAGCCGTTCTATTGCTGGCTTTGTCAATCATAAGCCTGATTGTCGTGCAGTCCTATCAGCTATATCACACTTATGATCGTAAATCAAAAGAACTTAATGATAACATTCAATCTTTTCAAGATAAAATCTCTTTCCGTCATGAAAAAGCAGAGGATTACAGGCGCTACATAGACATTGTCAATGATGATTTTAGCGTCCAATATAAAGAGATCTTAAAAGCTGAGTTTGAAAACCTCATCCCAACTCAAAATATTACAATTAGCGATACGCTTATTGTAACCAATGGGGTCAAGGAAAAATATCTCGTTATTCAGGGGCGGGCCTTTGATTCAATAAGTGGGTTGAGTGCGGAACAACGTGTTCTTGCAAAAGACTACAGGGAAATAAGAGATGTCTTTCAAGACGGAGCAAAAGTAATTCCGGGCTCTGTTGATTCTAGTCGGATTTCAATTGAGCTAAATCAAAAAGTTATTCAGCAAATATTTAAAAAAGCCAAATTTATTAATGAAATGATGGTTCAATCATTTAAAGAAAATGTTTTAGAGACCCCTCAACAGAGAATTGACCTGGTTTTTCTTGATTCAATTATTGCTTTTGAATTGAAAAACGAACACCTTCCCAAAAACTATAACTTTTGTATTTATCAAGTTGAGCAAAAACCGGTTGTCTTTCCAATATCAACACGGAACTACAAAACCTCTATACCGTTTGATTCTGTTCATAAGGTTTCACTATTTCCCAACAACACATTTAGCGACCCTTTATATTTACAAATAAACTTTCCGCAAAGAGGTCGTTTTATTCTGAAGGAAATGACGCTCTCAATAGCGGGATCTATTATTGTTATTGTTCTCGTTTTGGTTGCTTTTGTTTTCATGTTTAAAACCATAATAGAGCAAAAACGCCTTTCGGAATTAAAAGCTGGATTTATTTCAAATATGACTCATGAATTTAAGACCCCTATCTCAACCATTTCATTGGCTTGCGAAGCCATCGAAGATTCCGATGTAAATACAGAAAAAACCGGGAAGGTCGTGTCGCCATTTATAGAAATGATTAAACAAGAAAATCGCAGGCTCGAGGTGTTGGTCGAAAGCATTCTTGAAAGCTCAGCGCTAGAACAACAAAACATCAAATGGGGAAAAGACAGCGTAAACCTATGCGAGGTTGCAGAGCTCGTTGTTGAAAATGCCTTGTTTCGTGTTGGCCAAGAAAACTGTTCTATTCAGCTCAACAAGGACCAAGAGTCAATAATTGCTCTTTGTGACCGATTGCACTTTAGAAATCTCCTTACAAACCTCGTGGATAATTCGATTAAGTATAGCGAGGGAAAAGCGGCTATTATTATTGACATAAAACAAAACACAAATAATGTCGTTTTAACCATCTCAGATTCAGGAATTGGAATTAAAAAAGAACATCTCGATAAAATATTTGATAAATTGTACCGCGTTCCAACGGGAAACATTCATAATGTGAAGGGTTTCGGATTGGGGTTGAATTATGTAAAACGCATTTGTGATGGCTATGATTGGGATATTAAGGTGACAAGTCGATATGGTCAAGGCACAACATTTGTTATATCAATGAATAAAGAATGAAGGAAAATAAAAACATATTATTAGCTGAAGATGATGAGAATCTGGGAAAACTACTTGTATCATACCTTCAAGCAAAAGGGTTTCGTGTAGAATTGGCTAGAAATGGAAAAATAGCCTACGAGCTTTTTAACAACACAAAGCATCATTTTGACCTCCTTATTTTGGATGTTATGATGCCTGAAATGGATGGCTTTACCTTGGGTTCAGAAGTGCGCCTTTTAGACCGTAAGGTGCCTTTATTGTTTTTATCTGCGAAATCAATGAAAGAAGATAAGCTAAAGGGGTTTGATGTAGGTGCTGATGATTACATCACCAAGCCTTTTTCAATGGAAGAGCTGCTGGCTAGGATTAAGGCTATCCTTAAAAGAGCAGAACCTCATCAAAAAAATGTTCAGGAAAAAATTCATGTTGGTAAGATTGAATATGAACCGGAGCTCAGTGTATTACACTTGGAAGATGGTGTTAAAAAACTAACCACAAAAGAAAATATGCTTTTGCGTTTATTGGTTCAAAATCAAAATGAACTTCTTGATCGACAGGCTGCATTGCGTGCCGTTTGGGGAGACGACAATTATTTTAACGGCAGGAGTATGGATGTTTACATTGCCAAGCTGCGAAAGCTATTAAAAGAAGACTCTAACATTGAAATAATGAATGTACATGGCATAGGGTTCAAGTTGCTCGTAAAGCAATAATATGCAAAGAATTTTCTTTTCGAATTTGGTGTTGATGGTTCTTCTGAACCTGCTAATCAAGCCTATCGCCTTATTCGGAATTGATGCTACCGTTCAAAATAGGGTTGGACCTGAAAATTATGGCCTCTATTTTTCCTTATTGAACCTTTCAGTATTGTTTAATATTCTCCTGGATTTCGGAATTAACAATTACACGACAAAAAACTTAGCTCAAAACCCCGAGGAGATTAAAAAATATTTTGGTCGGGTATTCACTTTTAGAATCATCTTATTTAGCTTATATAGTGTTTTCACATTTGGTCTCGCCTATTTATTAGGGTATTCAGGGCGACCAATGTTTCTTTTGTCTTTTCTTATTTTAAATCAATTTTTAATTTTAACTATCGCATACTTTAGAAGTCATTTCGCCGGCTTTCATTTTTTCAAAACAGATGCTTTTATCTCTGTTTTAGACCGTGGTCTTTTAATTATCGTTGGTGGTCTTCTTTTGTTTTCTCCGTGGGCTCCAAAGAATCTCCAAATTGAGTGGTTTATCTGGATACAAACCTTCTGCTATGGAACCACCCTTGTTGTGGGCTTCATTTTATTAATAAAGCACCTCAAGCGCCCCTACTTCTCGTGGGACCCCTCTTTTAGTATTAACCTCATTAAAAAAAGTTGGCCATATGCTCTTCTTATTGTTTTAATGTTGTTGTATACTCGGGTAGATGGTGTAATGTTGGAGAGAATCCATATAAATGGCGCGTATGAGTCTGGGGTTTACGCTCAGGGGTTTAGGTTGCTTGATGCGCTCTACATGTTTGGGATGATCTTCGCTGGTTTATTATTCCCTTTGTTTTCAAAACAGCTAAAAGAATCCATTCCCGCTGTTTTAGAACTGGTAAAAACTTCGGCAAACTTATTATTAAGCGGTGTGGTTATTATCATATTTGTTACCTGCTACAATTCCTCTTACATCTTAGGGTTAATCTATTCTGATTATTTGGAAGCAATTGAGCCATTCCAATTTTTAATGCTTGGGTTTTTTCCAATATGTATGAATTTTATTTTTGGAACACTATTAACGGCTAATGGGAATCTCAGAGCGCTAAATTTCATTTCACTAGGGGGGATCATTGCCAATGTCTGCATCAACCTTATACTAATACCAAGTCATGGAGCATTAGGCGCTGCAATTGCAACCTTTTTCACACAACTAGTAACAGCCATTTTTCAATATTGTTATTGTGTTGTAAAATTCAAGATTCCCCTTAAAATAATTGGGTTTCTTAAGTTCTCTGTTCTCATAGGGGTGTTATTCGGTATCAGCCATTATTTTAATGATAGTGATTATTTAATCCTCCTCCAGCTTCTTGTTGGATTCCTTTTGACCTTTTCATTGTCCCTAATAGATCTAAATTCTATGAAAAAACTTTATTTCTCTTAAAGAAGAATCAAATAAATTATAAGAAATAGAGTTTCATTTGTGTTTATAAGTTCTATTTTCGTAACCTGAAATGATTCTAATGGAAAAAAATGATTTAAACTTAAACGGAGAAAGGGAACGCTTGTTGACGTTTTTATTTCGAAAAAGGAAAGTAATACTGTCTTTTTCATTCGTTGTAAGTGCTTTAACCTTTGGCCTTTCGTATTTAATTACGCCCTTATACCTTTCTACGGCCATAGTATTCCCCGCGGCATCGAGTTCTGTTTCTTTTTCTGAACAGAGAAATACAAAAGCATCTTCAATGGATTTTGGAGAAGAAGAGCAGGCGGAGCAATTGGTTCAAATTTTACAATCAGCAGATATTAAAGACTTAATTGTTGAAAAATTTGATTTGATGAATCACTACAACATTAAAGAAAGTGATGGAAACAAATATGACAAGTTAAATACTGCATATGAAGGGCACTTTTCATTTGAAAGAACAAGGTTTGGTTCAATAAAAATTGATGTTTTAGATCGAGACCCCAAGCTTGCGGCAAAAATGGCAAACGAAATTATCAACCTAATTGACACGGTAAAGAATAATATTATTCGAAAGCGAACACTTCCTGCATTCAAAATCACCAAGAGAAAAAAAGAACAACTTGAAAATGAAATCAACACTCTATTAAATGAAATGGACAGTTTGTCTAAACTGGGTGTGGTTTCTCTAGATGTCAGGTCTAGACTTTTTCAGGCATTGGTTGATTCAAAAAATCCAAACGAAAAAAATCAATTACAACAAAAGATAGAAATCAACTCGTTACTGGGTTCAACTTTTGATGGTTTGGAAAGGAAAAGAAATGAAATGATTATAAAACTAGAAGATTTTAAAGTCGCATACGAGCAGGCCGAATCAGATGCCGCAATGGATTTTAGTCATAAGTTTGTAGTTCAAAGAGCGAAAGTGGCAGATAAAAAAGACCAGCCGAAAAGAATTATTATGACAATAATTGCAGCTTTTGGTTCTTTCATCTTCATTGTCTTCTCCCTTCTTATTATTGAGCGATATAAAGAATTAAAGCTTAAGTCTTAGAATGACTATCGTCAGTAAAATCAGCTTATTCATTGGTGCGCTGTGTCTTACAGCAATATTTACTTTCTTTAATTCAGCAGGAATGGAGGCGCTTGGTCTCTTTCCCATTGCCCTTCTTTTTATTTACATGGCAATTTTTGAAACAGAAAAGTTTTTTTTATCTATTGCTTTTCTTACCCCTCTCTCTGTCAATATTGAAGAATACACAGATGGACTAGGCTTATTTCTTCCCACGGAGCCTTTGCTGTTTGGCTTAATGGTTCTATTTCTTTTTATTCAAATAAAGTCACCTTTTTTAGATGTAAGAATATGGCGTAACCCGATCATTATTTGTGTTCTTTCATATGTTGTTTGGCTCATTTTCACTTCAATTACCAGCACAGAACCTTTGATTTCTTTTAAATATGTTTTAGCAAAACTTTGGTTTATTATTCCCTTATTAATCTTTGGGACCCACTTTTTTCGAAAACATGAAAACAGAATCGTTTTTCTTTGGTTGTTTATTGTTTCATGTTGCTTGGTTGTTTGCTTTACTTTAGTTCATCATTCCATTTACGGTTTTGGCGAAGAAGAAGGGCATTGGGTGATGTGGCCCTTTTTTAAAGACCACACGATATATGGAGCAACCATTGCCTTGTGTCTTCCCATTAGTCTTGCGCTTTTAAAACAAAAAGGAAGCCCTCCATTATCAAAAGCCATTTTAATTCTGTTAAACGTTATATTGATTGTCGGATTAATCTTTTCATATACAAGAGCTGCTTGGTTAAGCATTTTATGCGCTTCGGTAATTGGCCTACTTGTTTATTTTAGAGTGAATTTTAGGTTTTTAATGGGCCTTGGCTTGGCTTTTGTCCTCACAGTATATTCTCAATGGGATAATATACAGCTTGCCCTAGCAAAAAACACACACGAGCATACCACTGAGGCTTTTGAAGAAAAAATTCAAAGTGCGGCAAACGTTACGACTGACGCATCAAATTTGGAGCGAATTAACCGTTGGGACTGTGCATTACAAATGTTTAAGAAGAAACCTATAACTGGATTTGGCCCAGGCACCTATGCCTTTGAATACGCCCCATTTCAGGATCCCGAAAATCAAACGATTATATCTACAAATTTCGGTGACATGGGTAATGCACATAGTGAATATCTTGGGGCATTGTCTGAAGCAGGGGTGTTAGGACTTCTGCTTTTTTTATCCATAGTTGCCTCAATCTTTATTTGTGCAATTCGTCTCTATTACCAAATTCCTGGACAAGAAAGTGATGTTAAACTATTAATTATGGGGATAATTATTTCCCTCTCTTCTTATTTCATTCACGCTTTTTTAAATAATTATCTTGACACGGATAAAGCGGCTGTGCCGGTTTGGGCAATGTGCGCAATGATTATTGCAATGAGCCTTCCTTTGGCTAACGATCGATCCATAAGGAAGGGTTAAGGCTCTTTGTTGTCGTTCCGCTGACAATGTGGACCTCAAAATGAAGCAAGCCTAATGAATTACCCTCACTTAAAATCGTTCCGACTTGTTGCTTTGTTTTTACCTTGTCTCCTTTAGATACTGTTGTTTCTTTCAGGTTGCTATACACTGTTCGATAATTTCCATGCTTTATAATAACAACCTTTCCAGAGCCGGGAATCGTAAAGACACTGGTTACTTCTCCTTCAAAAATGGTTCGCACCAACGAATTTGTTGGACACGATATATCGATCCCATTATTGTTCGTATATACCCCACTCAGAGATGGGTGCTGATTTTTACCGTACTTTTCTGTTATTGAACCTTTCGAAACAGGCCATGGAAGCGCTCCTCTATTGTTTTGAAATTTTTTACTGCTTATCTTTCCTTCTGACGATTCATCGTTTAAGCTTGTCGTATTTGCTTTTGGCGTTTCCCCTTTTTCTCTCGCCGCCTCTAATCTTCGTTTTTCTGCCTCCTTTCTTTTTCTCTCTATCTCTGCAAGCTCCCTTCTTATTGCTTCATTTATTTTCTTTTTTATCGCTTGTTTCTTTATTTCGTTTCTCCTTATTTCTGCAAGCAAAAGACTTTGTTCTTTTTGGATTTTTTCAAGCACTTCCATTTTTTTCCCTCTATCCTTCTCTATTTGCGCTCTCTCCTTTCTTTTCTCAGACAAGGTTTCTTGCTTTTTCTTTTTTTCAATTTCTATAGCTTCTATTTCTTCTTTAATCTTGGCTTGATCTTGCACAATTAATGCCGCTTGTTTTTTATGCAAGGCTGAAACACTTTTTAGGTATTTGTTTCTTTTTTGAGCTTCATAATAGCTGTCTGCGGAAAGCACAAACATCATTTGGCCGTTTTTATTTCTGTTTTTGTAAGCATTAAGAATCATCTCCTTGTATTGCGCTTTAAGCCTTTCCATTCGGAGCGTTAATGCTTTCACTTTTTCATTTTTTTCCTGAATATAAACATCCGCCATTTTGACTTGGTTATCATAAATTTTCAGTAGCGCCTCCCTGCTATTGATTTGATTTTCAATAAGCTTCAACTCATTTAACGAGGCTTCCCTATTTGACGAGACTTTTTGTAATAAGCTTTTGGTATTCGTTATCTTTTTTTCAAGCTTTTTTTGTTCTCTTTTTAGTTTGTCACTTTTCGATTGTGACATGGCACCAAAACAAATACTGAAAAATAAAATAAAATTAATTACACGTTTCATAATTTTCAGGGATCATTAGTGATAGTTTTCTTGGAATGTTAATTTTTAACTTATTAAACACCATTTTAATTTCAGCTGACGTTTTTGGTCCTGAAAGGGATATAATCATTTCTTTAGGATAAAGGCGGTCTTCTTTTCCTTGCCAATTAGCATATTTTATGTCAATTTTAAATGAATCAGCGGGACTGTAAATATGAGCAGAAGAAAGGTTATTTGCTTCTGAATTCAATTTATAAGTATAAATTAAATTCGACTTATGGCGCTTTTCACTTTTTTTCTGTTCACGCTTCTTATGCGTAGAAATAACATACTCATATGGGTTATTTAAAACATGGTACTTGCCTCCTTTTATGTACCCGATGGGCAGACCAAAGAATACTTCTTGAATGTTTTCGAACGACAATTCTATACCCCACAGCTCTGAATATTCAGTAATGGCCTTGCCTGTATAGCATTTGTCTCTTTTATTAACAATAGTAATGTTTTCAGTATCTATATAAGCGGTAAAAACAGGTATTGCAGCATAAGACAATATTGTACTCAAAGCAGAGTCTTTAACGATATTCACCGAGGACTTAAAAGAAACCTTTCTTTCTTCATCTGTATATGACACCTTTATTTTTGAATAAAAATACTCTGGTCTCTTAAAATGGAGACTGTCCATTTTTTCTAAAAACACCTTTTCTTTTAGTTTCGGGAGCTTTTGAGGTTTTTCACCAATGTCTGACCATTGGTTCGAGCACGATGCTAAAACCAATAATAGTGTCGAGCTATAAATTATTTTATTCCATATATGCTTCATTCAATATTTTTTTTTCAAGAAGGCTGCTTCCTGGACCAATCCTTGCCGCTTCTCTCCAATACAGCAATGCCCCTTCAATATTTTTTAATTTTGCAAAAGTATCACCCAGCCTCTCATTAACCATTGCTTGCGCCTCCGAGACTTCTGCCTGATCTATCATGTCCATTAATAATCCTTTGTATACATTTTTCGCTTCATTAAATTGCTTTTTTTCAAAAAGCAGATCGCCTTTTAATAAAAACAAATCAAAGTTTGTTCCATTTTCTTCTATTAGCTCGTTAATCAAGCTTAATGCCAAATCTAAATAGACCTTTTTTTCATAAAGCCTAAGGCAGAAATTAAACATTAAGTATTTGTTTTCATGCCCTTTTCCTGTTTCAATCGCTTTTAAGTATTCTTTTTTAGCATCAGTTAGGCGATTTTGCCCAAAATAAGATTCAGCAAGCTGCCCTTGCAAATCCGACTTAACAACAGGGTCATCTACAATGGTAAAAAGCCCATCATTGGCATATTGTTGAGCGAGAATAAACTGATTGGTTTGATTGTGTGAAACACTCAACATATAGTAGGGTACTGTTTTTAAGGGAAACGTTTTGATTGCCTCCTTCCCCCTCTCAATAAGCAGTTTCCATTGCTGGAAATCATAATAATGATATAAAACCCTTTCCCAAATTAAATAATTTCCTGGATTAGTTGACAGTGCTTTTTCGTAACTTTTAATAGCGCGCTCAAACTCTTTGTTTTCAATATATATGTCTCCCAAAAGCATCATTATAGTATCATTTTCACCATAATGTGTTTCAACCTTTGTTAAAATCGGATTGATGGAATTGGTGTCCGTATAGTGAATGAAAAAGTTCAATGCCTCCTTTACTTCTTCAGTCATTAGGTTTTCAGACAAAATGGCTTTGGCGTATAACTCTTTACATTTATCTGTGTTTTTTCTTTCAAATTCAAATTGAGCAAGAAGGACCAGGCCCGTTCCATTTTTAGGATCAAGCTCCACCAGCTTATTTAGCTGAAGCATACCCAATTCTATTTGACCTGTGTTCAAATAAAAATCTACAAGTGTTGCTATAATATATTGATTGTTGTTTTCAGTTTCCAACACTTTTAATAACTCTTGCTCTGCATCATCCATTTTCATTAAGCCTTTAAACCAAATGTGCTTTTTTAATGATGCTTCCGTTTGAATTCCCACATTCTCTTCTAATAGATTTAAAACGGAAATTGCCTTTTTGATATTTCCAGAAAGTTCCCAAGACAAGGCACTTTCGAAGTAATAATTAGAATTGGTAGGGCGTTTAGAAATAATTTCCTCAAAAACAACGGCAGACTTTTCATGTTCTCCAGTTTCTCGGTACATGTATCCTAGCTCAATTTGATAATACAAATTTGATTTGTCATAAGTTGCAGCCTGTATCGTATGATATTTTGCTTGGTCTAAATCCCCATTTATCAATGATATCTGAGCAATTGCAAAATGACTGGCATCGTCTTCTGGTTTTTCTTTTAGACATGTTTTAAATCGCGAAATCGCTTCTTCATAGTTGCCTAATAATTTTAACCTAACACCCTCATGAAAAGCACTTATATATGTTTCGCTTTTATTAGAATTCGTCGATTCCACAATCGTTCTACACGAAAATATTATTATTAAAAGAAGAAAAAATAGACTAATTCGCATCACCCATTTCTGTGTAATCTCCAATGCTTAAGTCTCGAGTTGTTCCATTAACTTTTGATTGAGCACCAACCATCGAATCTTTTAAAATCATATTCGAAACCATTGTGTCTTGTTGAATTATTGAATTTGATATTCTCGAATCGGTTATTTCAGACTTTGCTCCCACGGAAACATGTGGACCTATAACCGACCTTGTTATTTTTGCTCCTTTCCCAATAAAACATGGCTCTATTATGATAGATTCGCTTAGCTCTGATTCTGAACTTTTTAGACGGGTGCCTTTTTCCTGCTCAAAATTTAAAACAGACTGATTTGTTTCAACTGTCGCTTTTTTATTTCCGCAATCTAACCAATGTGTTACTTTACCGGGGATAAACGATGTTCCTTTTTCTGTGAGCCGTCTCAACGCGTCAGGCAATTGATATTCTCCCCCTTTTCTTTGATCATTGTCAATCAAATAATCCAGCTCAGTTTTTAACGATTCTCCCGATTTAAAATAGTAAATCCCTATCATCGCTAAATCTGAAACATACTCTTTTGGCTTCTCAATAAAATCGGTAATGACTCCTTCTTGGTTCATCTTAACGACACCAAAAGCACTCGGGTCATCAATTTGTTTAACCCATATTATTCCTTCTTGTTTTTCTGAAATTTTAAATTCCGCCTTAAACAATGTATCTGCAAAAGCCACGATTACTGGGCCTGATAGTTTTTCTGATGCGCAAAGTACGGCATGAGCCGTACCAAGAGGTTCATTTTGATAAAAGATAGAACCTTTTGCCCCTAGTTTTTCTGCCACCTTTAATAGTTCAGCCTCTGCTTCTTTTCCAAAATCACCAATAATGAAAGAAATTTCTTCAATTTTATCATTACACATTTCTGCAATATCCTCTACCAAACGATGAACGATTGGTTTCCCCGCAACATGAACTAGCGGTTTAGGGACAGTCAAGGTGTGGGGTCTTAGCCTGCTTCCTCTTCCTGCCATTGGCACAATTATCTTCATATTTTCTTTATTTTATTCCTGTACTTCCAAATCCACCGTCTCCCCTAACTGTTTTGTTAACGACATCAACATTTTCGAGTACAACCTTTTCTACTTTCGCAAATACCAGTTGTGCTATTCTATCACCACTTTGTATTACAACCTTGTCGTCAGATAAGTTCATTAATATAATTCCTATCTCTCCCCTGTAATCAGCGTCTATCGTTCCTGGACTATTTAATACTGTTATGCCTTTTTTTAGGGCAAGTCCGCTTCTTGGTCTGACCTGACACTCTAGAGTTTCATCCATTTCAATAAAAACCCCTGTTTTTATTAAGGCTCTATTCAACGGTTCTATTTCAACTGTTTCCGCTAAAAATGCCCTAACGTCCATTCCTGAAGACCCTTTTGTTTTGTACTCCGGGTTTGGATTATTCGACGTGTTTATAATTTTAATAGTATTATTCATTACTTCAAATTTACACATATTGCTTTCAGTACTTCTTCGAACAACCGATTAGAAATCAACAAAGGAATTAACAATTCTAATTTTCGTGTCGGTTATTTACTAAAAATCTTATTTTTGTTATATGACGCCAAAAGGAAAAATGATTATTATTGGGGGGGGGGTCGATAAGGGAAGTTTCACCGAACAGGAATTCACCGATCAAGTCGAAAATAATCTAAACTTTTTTGAAAAGGGTATCTTAAGGCGTTTACTAGACGAGTCATCAAATGGCTTAAGTTCTCGAATTGAAATTGTTCCAACCGCTTCTAAAATCCCAAAAATTGTTGGTGAAGAATACGCCAAAGCTTTCCGCTTTTTGGGGGCAGAAAATGTTGGTGTTTTAAATATCATCAGTAGAAAAGAGTGTGAAAATTCGGGAGTGATTGACCGGGTTAAAAAGGCGAATATCGTTTTTTTTACTGGAGGAGATCAGCTTCGTTTGACTTCAATTATTGGAGGGACAACGCTACATGACACGCTAATAAATAAGTACATAAATGAATCCTTTTTGTATGCAGGAACATCCGCTGGAGCGGCATGTGTGTCAAAGCAAATGATCTATCAAGGGTCAAGCTCTGAAGCCCTGCACAAAGGCGAAATAAAAATAACAGGTGGTCTGGGTTTTATTGACGACGTTACAATAGACACCCATTTTGTTAAACGGGGTCGTATTGGCAGATTGTTTCAAGCGATTGTTTCAAACCCAAAAACTTTAGGGCTGGGTCTGGGAGAAGATACTGGTTTATTGATAAAAAACGGCCACACTATGGAAGCCATTGGTTCGGGGTTGGTTATTCTAGTTGATGGTCGAAAAATAACCGATACAAATATTACAGATGTTTCATTGGGTGATCCTATTTCAATTAATAATCTGGTTGTACACGTTATGAGTAAGGGTGATACTTATCAGCTCAATAACCATTCTTTTTCGATCTTTAAAAAAGCAAATTTATCGGCATGAAAATCGTGATTCATGGTGGTTTTTTTAGCGAATCGTCTCAATCCGATGAAACCAAGCACGAAAAACAATCCGCCTTACAAGATATTATCAAAAAAGGCTTCGCGTTTCTTAAAACACACACGGCATTAGAGACTGTTGTTTATACAACCACTTTACTTGAAGACTGCCCACTTTTTAATGCGGGTATAGGTTCTCAAATTCAAGCAGATGGAAAAATCCGGATGAGTGCAGCAATAATGAACGGGTCCGATTGTAAATTCAGTGGAGTAATAAACATAGAAAAGGTTCAAAACCCTGTTCTTGTTGCAGAAAAGCTTTTGAGAGAGGAAGATCGGGTGTTAAGCGGACAAGGAGCAAAACAATATGCCAATTCTCAAGGTTTTGAGTCCTTTTCTACAGAGACTGACGAAAGAAGAAAAGAATACAACATGAAACTCAAGTCTTCGAAAACAGGAACCGTTGGCTGTGTTGTATTAGACAGAAAAGGAGCACTGGCCGTAGCCACCTCGACCGGTGGCAAAGGCTTTGAAATACCGGGAAGGGTTTCAGACTCGGCAACGATTGCCGGAAATTATGCAAATAAGGACTGTGCTGTTAGCTGTACAGGCGTAGGTGAGGATATCATAAATGGGGCTCTTGCATGCAAAATCGTTACTCGAGTCACTGATGGTCAAAGTATAGAATCTGCTTTTGATAAAACATTCGCAGAGCTAAATGAAATTGCTGGATTTGCTGGCGCTATAGGAATTGATTCAAAGGGAAATGTGTTTCAGCAGGAGAGTCATCCAAAAATCGTATTCGCTGCCTATGACGGAGAGGAAGTCACTTTATTTGAATAGAATTCCGACTGTTTTATCGTTTTAGGTCTAGAAAACACCCCCAATAAAACCCAAAACAGCGGAGCTACGGTAATTATGCTGATGTTAAATAACGATTGGAGAAAATAAACCGTGATACACATGGCCAATATAGATGAAGAGTTGAAATTAAAAATGAATCGCCTTTTATTCCAAAATAATGTCGCCAAAAAAAGAATAAAAAGAATTGCCGCTGGTATTCCCGAAACCGCAGCAATATGTAATATTTCACTATGGGCCTTATCTACCGTTTTTCCTGTTCTTTTTTGGTAGGCGAAAAAACCCTCGTTTTTTGTTCTGTTAAAATGCTCTTTAAGGTTTTCAGGACCTGTACCTAAAATCGGGTTTTCTCCGATTGCCTTTAGCGTCATTTTCCATATTTGAACTCTTCCAGAACCCGCTCCATCTTTCATTGAAATTTGATTCTCAATACTCAAGGCTCTTCCCTTAATAAGGTTTTCACGAGTAAAATTCATCGTAAGAGCGACAAACGTAAATACAAGCAAAAGAGTGATAAAAGGAAGAACGTATTTCTTTTTGGAAAGAAGAAAAAGAGAAAAGAGTATAATTGTTAAAAATGCCAACCAACATCCCCTGGTATTACAAGCTAAAAGTCCTCCGAAAAAAAGTACGCACAAAAATAATGTTTGAGGACGCCTGTCCATAATATATAACCCACAAGAAAGGGTAAGTAGTGTCACAACGTATGAACCAAAAAAGTTTTGATTACCAATAGTTGAATAACAACCCTTGCGAAAATTCAAATAATGAACCAATGGGTCAATTCCATAAAATTGAAGAATAGAATAAGACGCAACTACGCCTTGAACCGATAAATAAAAAAACAAGTTTTTCCTGTTAATTACTAGATGATTTCGTGCAGAAACAAAAAGAATCACATAAAAAAATAAGGTAATAAAGCCTTCAAACCTCCCTGCTGTTTGAGATACTCCTGAAAGAGCTAAAAGAGGTTTATGCGCGGCTAGTGAAGCAATCAGAGCAAGACCTAGATATAAAAATAGTAATTTAAGATCGAGCCCCTTGATCTTTGTTTTTTCCCTTATCAAGAAAACCAAAATAGCAATAGAGCATATTGCTAAAAGGGGTGCTTTAATCGTTACAAAAATACTCGGCATCCCCTTGAATGGTAAAATTGCTATCGGTAACAATGTAAGCAACAACCACAAGAGACGATTTATATAATATGAATTACGTGTAGTTTCCAAACAAGTCTTTACTACTTATTCGTGAATTATCGCAGTAAGGTTACATGACCTACAACTATTTTTCTTTCGTCGGTTTCAGGGTTCTTATAGATTATTTTCCAAGTGTAAATTCCGTCTTGAGCATTAGCACCGCTAAGTCCATAGCTTCCATCCCATCCTTTTGTAGAATCGTGTGTTTCAAAAATCAGTTCACCCCAGCGATTAAAAATTAACATTTCAAAATTATACGGGTCAAATCCTGAATAAAATATAGGGGTAAATATCTGATTGAAATTATCCCCATCAGGTGTAAATGTATTTGGCACATAAAAAATCTCCTGTTCATCAAACGGAATAAATACCTGTGTACTGTCTATACAGCCAAAATCACTTATCGCTATTAGTGTAATCATTATCCCCGCTTCTGTTTCAGAATACAAATGAGATGGGTTGATCGTTTGTCCCGTATATCCATCTCCAAAATTCCATATATAATCAACTGCTCCCTGACTACTATTGGTGAATTCTACCAATTGATTCACATCTGTAAAGGATTGTGGAGAAACGGAAAAAGAGGCTATCGGATCATTTTGAACGCAGATATAATCGTTCAAGGTCAACGTATTTGAGCAACCATTTTCTTCAACAAATAAGGTAACATCATAACATCCGGGAAATAAGAAGGATGTATTAACACTTGTTCCGTTTAAAACATCACCATTGCCAAGCGTCCAAATATTATTTCCTGTTGCGCTTCCTCCACTTAAATTAACATTTAATGGAGAACAACCTTCTATGTTGTCTGCAGAAAAAGTAACTGTAGGTAAGCCATTTACAACAATATCCATCGTGGTTGTAATTGCACATTCACTCAATTCAGGAACAAAACTGTAGGTTGCTGACCCTTCCGTTGAAGTACTTATTGTTGATGGACTCCATACCCCTGTTATGTTATTGTCTGATGTGGTATTCAAGTTGTCTCCTGTTATTTCATCTAAACAGTATGGGCCTAAGGCCACAAACGAAGGCGTTACTGGTGGATTTACATTTACCGTAATGGTTTGAGAAGTCCCTATACAAGTCCCTAAAACCGGGCTTATTATATAGTCTACCGTTCCAGGCCCTGGACCTGTTGCTGTTAATGTTTGAATGATGTCTAGTCCTGCAAGAGTGTTTAACCCTGTACCAGCAGATGCTCCTGTTACTCCATTTTGCACAACTGTCCAGTCGAAACTGGAGGCGTTAGAACTCGCTGCATTAATTACTGCGTCTTCTCCGCTACAAATTTCTTCATTAGTTAATGTCACTATTAATTCAACATCAATGTTTTCGGTAATAACAATTTGTGATGAGGACTCACACCCGTTGATTCCCGTACCAGTGACCACGTATGTTCCTGGGGAATCTACAACAGCATTACTTGTATTCCCAAGTCCATTATCCCAGCTGTAAGAGTCTCCTCCTGTCGCTGTAAGGTTAATCTCTATCAAGGTGCATGTAAGTTCAGTACTGCCCGTATTATTCGTAATGCCCACCGTCGGTGGAGAATTATCGAGAGAGACATTAACTTGACCAACAGACACACATCCGAATGCATCCGTAACAATAACGGTATAAGTTGTATTTCCAGCCGGGTTAGCTACAGGGTTTGAAATATTATCTGTGGTCAGCCCTAATGATGGCGTCCAATTATACGTGTTTCCGGCTACCGGAGCTGAACCAATCTGTGCTCCTCCTACATTTGCAATACATGTTATAACTTGGTCGGTTCCTGAATCTACTAAGGGTAAGGCTATAATTTCAACATTCATTGAGGTTGTTGTTGCACATAATCCCACATCCGGAGTAAATGTATAAGTGCTTATTCCCGCTGTGGAAGTATTTATTGTTGCTGGCAACCAAGTTCCGCTTACACCATTATCAGATATTAATGGGAGTACCGGTGCAGCTTCATTTATACATATTGGTGTTATCTGAGTAAACGTAGGTGTCGTTGGAGCGGTAATAGCTACATCCATTGTAGTTCCTATAGCGCATTGGCCTGCATCTGTAGTAAATGTGTAAGAACTTGTTCCTGCTGTTGATGTGCTTATGGTTGCCGGCAACCAGGTTCCGGTTATTCCTTCTAATGATGTGCTTAATAATACTCCTGGTACGTCTCCAACACAATATGCACCAAGCTGAGTAAAGGTTGACTGAATAGCTGGATCTATTATAATATCCATAGTCGTTGTTGTCGCACAAATACCTGCATCTGGTGTAAATGTATAAGTACTTGTTCCCGCTGTAGCCGTATTTATCGTTGCTGGTGTCCAGGTTCCTGGCACACCATTATCTGATGTTCCGGGAAATGACGGTGCAGCGCTATTAATACATATTGGTGCTATCTGAGTAAACGTAGGTGTCGTTGGAGCGGTAATATCTACATCCATCGTCGTTCCTAATGCACATTGACCAGCATCTATCGTAAAAGTATAAGTGCTTGTTCCTGCCATTGCCGTGTTTATTGTAGCCGGCGACCAAGTTCCCGTTATTCCTTCTAATGAAGCTCCTGGCAATACATCTGGTATGTCTCCAACACAATATGCACCAAGCTGAGTAAAGGTTGACTGAATAGCTGGATCTATTATAATATCCATAGTCGTTGTTGTCGCACAAATACCTGCATCTGGTGTAAATGTATAAGTACTTGTTCCCGCTGTAGCCGTATTTATCGTTGCTGGTGTCCAGGTTCCTGGCACACCATTATCTGATATTCCGGGAAGTGACGGTGCAGCTTCATTTATACATATTGGTGTTATCTGAGTAAACGTAGGTGTCGTTGGAGCGGTAATAGCTACATCCATTGTAGTTCCTATAGCGCATTGGCCTGCATCTGTAGTAAATGTGTAAGAACTTGTTCCTGCTGTTGATGTGCTTATGGTTGCCGGCAACCAGGTTCCGGTTATTCCTTCTAATGATGTGCTTAATAATACTCCTGGTACGTCTCCAACACAATATGCACCAAGCTGAGTAAAGGTTGGGTTTAATTGGGTGTTTACTATTGTTGTGGCAGGCAAATTAAGTGAAGTATTGCAAAAACCATCGGATATATTCGTTAAAGTAATCGAAGTGTTTGTTATAACGGACGAAACAGTAACCGTTGCTGTTCCCCCTGTTAATATAACCGTATTCGATCCGGATCCAACATTATAGGTAACGACAGCATCTGCCTGACCCGTAATTGTAAATACCGCATCATCACCTTCACATATGGGGCCATTTGCAGATACGTTTGGTTGAGGAATCGTCCCCCCTCCAATAATAATCATTTGAGTAACTAAGGTTTCGTTTCCACAATCATCTGTTACGCTATATGTTCTTGTAATTACTTCTGGACAGGTGTTGCCATCTGAAACATCCGATACAAATGCAACTACTGGTGCTACTGTACAGTTATCTGCCTCATCTGTTACTGCTGTAATATCGTTGGCAGGGACATCTCCAATGCATTCTACATTGATTGGTGCAGGATTCGTTGCCGTTGGTGGCGTAACATCATCTACTGTGATCGTTTGGGTAACATTCATCGTGTTGCCACAATCAT
>ERZ1047821.442-NODE-442-length-31345-cov-6.926143_pt1 | contig 31345 bp, 34 predicted proteins | sample MGYA00383096_ERZ1047821 | MGnify/ENA primary metagenome ERZ1047821 (study PRJEB29581, sample SAMEA5548366) | metagenome | biome: marine; feature: coastal; material: water | depth 25 m | study: Short-term variability in the microbial, nano- and picoplankton... | reverse complement strand
TATACGCGCCCAGTGGCGGTTTGCGTCATAGAATCAAAATCAAGAAACGCCGTGGTTGACCTGTTTTCGCTTCAGGGTCACATCCGGCAAAGGAGAAGCGATATGAAACTAAATGAACTCCGTGATAACCCGGGCGCAACCAAGTCGCGTACCCGTGTTGGCCGTGGCCCAGGTTCGGGCAAAGGTAAAATGGGTGGCCGTGGTATTAAAGGTCAGAAATCCCGTTCGGGTGTAGCTATCAACGGCTACGAAGGCGGACAGATGCCATTGTACCAGCGTTTGCCAAAGCGTGGCTTCAACAAGCCGAACCGCAAGGCATTCGCCGTTGTAAACCTCGGCCTTCTACAGAAATTCATCGACGAGAAGAAAATCGACGCTTCAGCACCGATCACCGAAGACGCAATGATTGCTTCGGGTCTGGTTCGCCGCAAGCTGGACGGTGTTCGCATCCTTGCTAAGGGTGATTTCTCGACAAAAGTTGACCTCCAGGTGACTGGCGCTTCGAAATCAGCAGTGGAAGTTGTTGAAAAAGCAGGCGGCTCACTTTCGGTCACTTCGGCACAAACTGCCGAATAAGAGTTGTAGGCGGCCATTTCGCCGCTTACATAGCTTTTAAGTTTTCCAACGCGCCGCCTGAGCCGGGAAACCGCTCAGGCGGCGCTGTCATTTTGAAAGAGACCCGCACGAATGGTATCTGCAGCAGAGCAAATGGCAGCGAATACAAGCTGGTCCGCCTTAGGTAAGGCGACCGACCTGCGTAATCGCATTCTTTTCACTCTCGGTCTTTTGATCGTCTACCGACTGGGCACATATATCCCCGTTCCGGGTATCGACGGTGCGGCCCTACGGGACTTCATGGAGGAAGCCGCAACCGGTCTCGGTGGCGTGCTCAACATGTTCTCGGGTGGCGCAATCGGCCGAATGGGCATCTTTGCTCTTGGCATTATGCCGTATATCTCAGCTTCGATTATCGTTCAGTTGATGACCTCAATGGTGCCTCAGCTTGAGCAGATGAAGAAAGAGGGCCAGCAGGGTCAGAAGAAAATCAACCAGCTGACGCGCTACGGCACGGTTGCTTTGGCGATCTTCCAGGCGTGGGCGTTAGCATCCAGCCTTGAGGCGGGTGAATTGGTGACCGATCCGGGAATGTTCTTCCGCGTCGCCTGCGTTATCACGCTTGTTGGCGGCACAATGTTCCTGATGTGGCTAGGCGAGCAGATCACCAGCCGCGGTATCGGTAACGGTATCTCATTGATTATCTTCGTCGGTATTATCGCGGAAATTCCAGCTGCTTTGGCCCAATTCCTTAGCCAAGGTCGCTCGGGCGCCATTAGCCCCGCTGTGATTATCGGTGTGATCCTTATGGTCGTTGTGACCATCGGATTTGTGGTGTTCATGGAGCGCGCGTTGCGCAAGATCCATATTCAGTATCCACGCCGTCAAGTTGGCATGAAGATATATGATGGTCAGTCCAGCCATCTACCGGTCAAGGTAAACCCGTCAGGCGTTATCCCAGCGATCTTCGCAAGCTCACTTTTGTTGCTGCCAACGACTTTGGCGACATTCAGCGGTGGAAATACCGGTCCGGTTATGTCGACCATTCTGGCGTATTTCGGACCCGGTCAGCCGCTGTATTTGGCGTTCTTTGGCGGAATGATCATCTTCTTCGCTTACTTCTACACGTTCAACGTTTCGTTCAAAGTTGAAGACGTTGCAGATAACCTCAAAAATCAGAACGGTTTTGTTCCGGGTATCCGCCCAGGCAAAAAGACGGCTGAGTATCTTGAGTATGTTGTGAACCGCGTTCTTGCAGTCGGTTCGATCTATCTGGCGGTCATCTGTTTGCTGCCTGAGATTGCGCGCAGCCAGTTGGCAATACCGTTCTACTTCGGCGGCACATCAGTTCTGATTATCGTCTCGGTGACCATGGATACGATCCAGCAAGTCCAAAGCCATCTTCTTGCGCACCAGTATGAAGGCCTGATTGAGAAGTCTCAGTTGCGCGGCCGCTCTGGCACCAAAAAGCGCGGTAAGCGTAGTACGGGGCGTCGCTAATTCCATGAACATCATTCTGCTTGGACCACCCGGTGCCGGTAAAGGCACACAGGCACGTTTCTTGGTTGAAGAGCGTGGCATGACCCAGCTATCGACTGGTGACATGCTTCGTGAGGCCAAAGACAGCGGAACTGAAATGGGCAAGGTCGTTGCAGGTGTTATGGCACGCGGTGAGTTGGTCACGGACGAAATTGTGATAGGTCTAATCCGCGAAAAGCTCGAAGGCGAAAAGGGCGGGGGCTTCATCTTCGACGGCTTCCCACGCACGCTCGCACAGGCCGATGCTCTTGGGGAATTGCTAAACGACTGCGGCGAGACTCTGGATTCCGTGATTGAAATGCAGGTTGACGACGAAGCGTTGGTTGCCCGCATCACGGCCCGCTCGACCTGCAGCAATTGTGGTGAGGTTTACAACGACAACACCAAGCCAACTCCGGCCGACGGCAAATGCACATCCTGCGGTGAAAACGCCGAGTTTACACGCCGTGCTGACGACAACGAAGACAGTCTCAAAACACGACTCATGGCCTATTACAAACAGACGTCTCCGCTGATCGGATATTACTACGCTAAGGGCAACCTTAGCTCTGTTAATGGATTGGGCGAGATGACAGCCATCAAGACTGCTATGGCGGTAATACTTGATAAGTAAGCGAAGGGTCTTGACGGGTACGTAAATACCCCTTAGCGAGACCATTCATTCAAGAATCGGCATTTTGAGTCGGGTCGCCCCTGATGATGATGCGATTACCTCGAACAGCTGTGGCCCGTTGGCGTTTTGCCCCGGGCCTCCGTTGTGAAAAAAGGTTCTGGTACTACGGAACCGCAACGAAAAGGAAAGATATACGTGGCACGTATTTCCGGCGTAAACATCCCGACCCATAAGCGGGTCCCGATCGCCCTGACTTATATCACAGGCATTGGCCAAACATCGGCTGAAGAGATCTGTGAATCACTGAAAATCGACGTATCCCGCCGTGTAAACGAGCTGAGCGATGCAGAAGTTCTCGCAATCCGTGAGCATATCGACGCGACTTACACCGTAGAAGGTGACCTGCGCCGTGAAACTCAGATGAACATCAAGCGTCTTATGGATCTTGGTTGCTACCGTGGTCTTCGCCACCGTCGCGGTCTTCCTGTGCGTGGTCAGCGGACCAGCACCAATGCTCGTACTCGCAAGGGCCCTGCACGCGCCATTGCTGGTAAGAAGAAATAGGGGGGGCTTGAGAAATGGCACGTGATACTCGCCGTACAGGCAAGAAAAAGGTCTCAAAGAACATCGCAACTGGCGTTGCGCATGTTAACTCGACCTTCAACAACACAAAAATCTTGATCTCTGATGTACAGGGCAACGCCATCGCATGGTCGTCTGCTGGTACAATGGGTTTCAAAGGTTCGCGTAAATCGACACCTTATGCTGCTCAGATGGCTGCTGAAGATGCAGGCAAAAAAGCACAAGACCACGGCATGAAGACCCTTGAGGTTGAAGTGCAAGGTCCAGGTTCGGGACGTGAATCGGCACTCCGCGCATTGGCTGCTGTTGGTTTCAACATCACATCAATCCGCGACGTGACGCCTATGGCACACAACGGCTGCCGCCCACCAAAGCGTCGCCGCGTATAATCCGAATTGGTTTTTTGGGGTCGTGCCTAGCACGCGGCCCCAATCCGTCATTTTAACCTCGGGCGTCTTTGGCCTTTGGACATGGGACAAAGACAAGTATGGAGGGACGTATGATCCACAAAAATTGGGCAGAATTGATCAAGCCAACCCAGCTTGACGTTAAACCGGGCCACGACCCGTCGCGTCAGGCAACCATCATCGCTGAACCGCTTGAGCGCGGCTTTGGTCTGACTATGGGCAACGCCCTGCGTCGTGTACTGATGAGCTCGCTTCAAGGCGCAGCTATCACCAGCGTTCAGATTGACAACGTACTGCACGAGTTTTCGTCAGTTGACGGTGTTCGCGAAGATGTCACCGACATCATCCTGAACCTCAAAGGCGTTGCAGTTCGCATGGAAGTCGAAGGACCAAAGCGCGTTTCGATCTCGGCCAAAGGTCCTGGTATCGTAACGGCTGGTGACATTGCTGAAAGCGCTGGCATTGAGATCCTGAACCGCGAGCATGTGATTTGTCACCTCGACGACGGCGCGGACCTTTACATGGAGCTGACTGTTAACACAGGCAAAGGCTATGTAGCAGCTGACAAGAACCGCCCAGAAGATGCACCGATTGGTCTAATTCCAATCGATGCAATCTACTCGCCGGTTCGTAAAGTTTCGTATGACGTTCAACCGACCCGTGAAGGTCAGGTTTTGGACTATGACAAGCTGACTATGAAGGTCGAAACCGACGGTTCGATCACTCCTGATGATGCCGTTGCTTTCGCAGCGCGAATTCTTCAGGACCAGCTGGGCATCTTCGTCAACTTCGACGAGCCTGAAGCTGCTGGTCGTCAGGACGAAGACGATGGTCTCGAGTTCAACCCACTTCTGCTGAAGAAAGTGGACGAGCTGGAATTGTCTGTTCGTTCAGCAAACTGCCTGAAGAACGACAACATCGTTTACATCGGCGATCTGATCCAGAAAACCGAAGCCGAAATGCTTCGCACTCCAAACTTCGGCCGCAAATCCCTCAACGAGATCAAAGAAGTTCTCTCGGGCATGGGTCTGCACCTTGGTATGGACGTCGAAGATTGGCCACCGGACAACATCGAAGATCTGGCCAAGAAATTCGAAGACCAGTTCTAAGACATTCGGCGGGCGTTCGCGCCCGCCAACCAATGCCCGCAATTGGCGGGGAAAATCTAGGCAAACGCCTCAAGGAGAGTTGGTGACACGCATCACCGGCCAGACAAAGCAAAACAGCCTGTAGAAGGCACTTAAGGAGTAAGACACATGCGTCACGCAAAAGGTTACCGCCGCCTAAACCGCACACACGAGCACCGCAAAGCGCTGCTTTCGAACATGTCCGGTTCATTGATCGAGCACGAGCAGATCAAAACAACTCTGCCAAAAGCAAAAGAGCTTAAGCGTACTATTGAACGACTGATCACACTCGGCAAGCGCGGCGATCTGCACGCACGTCGTCAAGCAGCAGCTCAGCTGAAGCAAGACAAAGACGTTGCAAAACTATTCGAAGTTCTCGGCCCACGTTATGCAGAGCGCAATGGTGGATACACTCGCGTTCTGAAAGCTGGCTTCCGTTACGGTGACATGGCCCCAATGGCGATCATCGAACTTGTTGACCGCGACGTTGACGCGAAAGGCGCAGCTGACAAAGCGCGCGTTGCTGCTGAAGAAGCTGCAAGCGAAGAGTAATTCGCTCACGCTTCAGCGGAATGATTGTTTAGGCCCTGCCCATTTCGGCAGGGCCTTTTTCGTTTAAAGCCAGAAGACCATAAACCCTAGTTTAATCCCGCAAAATAAACTCTCTGATGATTGACTCCTTCCGGTAATCCACCGGAAAAGGGGCGGCAAACAGAACTTTAAACAACAGGCTTTTTCATGCGCATTTTCGGTATCCTATTGATTCTCGTAGCCATGGTGTTTCCATTCATTTGGTTTCCGGAAATCGCCAAGGGTCGCGATACCATTGCGCTGTTTAGCCAATACATGGGCATTCAGGCACTGATCTGCATGAGCATCGTCCAACTGATCGCGACACGTGCGTTTTTTGTTGAATGGGCTTTTGGAGGGTTGGACCGCAGTTATATTCTCCACAAGTGGCTCGGAATATCCTCGATGGTTTTCCTATTGATCCACGATACCGTAGACGCCGAGATGAAGGGCCTGGGACGGCAAAACATGCTTGAAGAGCTTGCCGAAACGCTTGGCGAGCTCAGCCTTTATGGGCTTCTCATTTTTGTGGTCATCACTATCGCAACGTTCATTCCCTACCATCTATGGAAATGGACACATCGTGTTATGGGCGGGTTTTTTGTTGCTGGGTCTTTACATTATCTGTTCATTTTGAAGCCGTTTCTGAATGGTGATCCATTGGGATTATACGTGTCAGCGTTTTGTGTGGTGGGTCTTCTCGCATTTGTTTGGCGCTTGGTGCCCGCGTCTATGCGACCTGCGAAAGCTTACAAAGTTGCCAGTATTGAAACTTCAGGCAAAGCAACCGCGGTCTCTTTTGCGCCAAGCAGCAAGCCACTTCGCCACAATGCCGGCCAGTTTGCATTCGTCAGCTTTGCCGGCCAAGAGCCGCATCCGTTTTCCATCTCAAGCGCCCCGCGCGAGGACGGACGGATAAGGATGAGCATCGCACCGCTTGGCGACTATACAGATGATTTGAATCAGAAAATCACGGTGGGAATGAATGCGCGCATCGAAGGCCCATTCGGACATTTTGAGCGTTATAGGCCGAACAAACCCCAATTGTGGATCGCGGCTGGTATTGGCATTACCCCTCTCCTCGCTCGGGCACAGGACCTTAAAGAAAGCGACGCCCAGGTAGACTTAGTGTATTGCGTCAAATCCCGCGCTCACGCACCCCATCTCGATGAAATTGAAGTGTTGGCCAAAGTGAAGCCCAATTTGTCGCTGACCGTTCACATTTCATCGACCCAAGGTCGGGCTGATGTTGAGACTATCCTTGGCCAAACCGGCGTAAAAACAACGGGTCTGGTTGTGTCCTTCTGCGGCCCGAGAGCCATGCGTGAAAGCTTGAAGTCAGATTTTTCCAAAATGGGCGTGCGTAGCCGCAACTTCCGTTACGAAGAATTCGAAATCCGCACGGGCATCGGCCTTCGTAGATTGGCAGAATACGTCCTAAACCGCTCCAAAGCGAAACGCCTTATACTTATGGACTGATCTTTTCGGTCCGACGGAAAGCGTTTATGGTTCGATCATGGCCGACCTATTTGACACCACTCCAGAAGGAAGCAACGCACCGCGCCCCTTGGCCGACCGTTTGCGGCCTCGAAAATTAGCAGAAGTAATTGGCCAGACACAGGTGCTCGGTCCCGAGGCCCCCTTGGGTGTAATGCTTGCGTCAGATAGTCTATCGTCATTGGTATTCTGGGGGCCGCCAGGCGTCGGCAAAACCACGATTGCGCGGCTTTTGGCAGACGAAACAGATCTGCATTTCGTTCAGATCAGCGCGATTTTTACCGGGGTTCCCGAGCTTCGCAAAGTTTTCGAGGCCGCCAAGCATCGGCGCGCAAACGGGCGGGGGACCTTGCTTTTCGTCGACGAAATCCACCGTTTTAATAAAGCACAACAAGACGGATTTTTGCCTCATATGGAGGACGGGACGATCCTTTTGGTCGGTGCCACGACCGAAAACCCTTCGTTTGAACTCAACGCCGCGCTTCTCAGTCGATCACAGGTGTTGGTTCTTGAGCGCCTCGATCTCGCACATCTTGAATTGATGGCACAGCGCGCCGAGCAAGAGCTTGAGCGAACGCTGCCTTTGGACGGACTGGCCCGAGAAGCGCTTCTGGAAATGGCTGACGGTGACGGCAGGGCGCTTTTGAACCTGATCGAACAGGTCGCCGCATGGAAGGTCGATAAGAAACTCGACGTTGACGCGCTAACTACTCGCCTAATGCGCCGGGCCGCAAAATACGACAAATCGGGAGATGAGCATTACAACCTTATCTCGGCGCTTCACAAATCGGTGCGCGGCTCTGATCCAGATGCCGCGCTCTATTGGTATGCCCGCATGCTTGAGGGCGGCGAGGATCCTCGTTTTCTGGCCCGTCGCATCACCCGCATGGCGGTTGAAGATATTGGTCTTGCCGATCCAAACGCCCAAACACAATGCCTGCACGCATGGGAAACCTACGAACGCCTCGGAAGTCCCGAAGGTGAACTGGCGCTTGCCCAAGCTGTCGTCTATCTGGCCCTCGCGCCCAAATCGAACGCCATCTACGTCGCTTACAAAGCTGCACGCAACTCAGCGCGCACGACGGGATCGCAGCCGCCTCCCAAACATATCCTCAATGCGCCAACGTCCATGATGAAGGATCAGGGCTACGGAGACGGCTACGCCTACGATCACGACGCACAAGACGGCTTTTCGGGGCAAAGTTACTTCCCTGATGGCATGAAGCATCCGGTCCTTTATCAACCGGTTGAACGTGGCTTTGAACGCGAGTTGAAGAAACGCGTCGACTATTTCGCTAAACTACGCGCTAAACGTAATACATGACGCCACATTTCTAAGAGGCTATTTGGCTTTATCTTGCTTTAAATACCTCGGGGGTTCCAAAGGGGGCAGCGCCCCCTTTGCCCTAGCTTACCTTGACAACACCCAGCCACACTGAAACAGAACGCCCATGATGACCCCAGTGATTTCAGTAGCTCTCGGAGGCGCGTTTGGCGCCGTAACCCGTTATTTAACGGGCCAAGCAGTCGTGCGTTTTGTTGGGGCAGGATTTCCGTTTGGAACGCTGGCGGTGAATATCATCGGATCGCTCGTGATGGGCATGGCATTTGTTGTGTTGGGGCAAAGTGCTAGAATGTCCCCATTGCTGATGACTGGATTTCTAGGTGGATTTACCACGTTCTCGGCGTTTTCATTGGATGCCTACACGCTATATGAGCGCGGCGAGACATTGCTTGCCATCGTTTACATAACGGCTTCGGTCGTTCTTTCAATTGCGGCGTTGGTCGCGGGTATTGCAATCGCAAGGGGCCTCAGCGCATGAGCCGTGTTCAAAACATAACCATTGGTCCGGGTGATAGTGATCAGCGATTGGATCGTTGGCTAAAGCGCGTATTCCCCCATGTTTCGCAAGGACGTGTAGAAAAGATGTGCCGCAAAGGCGAACTGCGCGTTGACGGCGGTAGGGTCAAAGCTTCGACGCGTCTTGAAACAGGCCAATCGGTTCGTATTCCACCTTTGCCCGAGCCTGGGCAAATCGAAACACGACCAAAGTTAAACATAAACGCCGCCGACACGAAGCTGATGCAGTCTATGGTGATCTACAAAGACGATCACATCATCGCTCTGAATAAAACCCCGGGTTTGCCGACCCAAGGCGGCAGTAAACAAACGCGCCATATTGACGGGATGAGCGAAGCACTTTGTTTTGGCTATGAGGAAAAACCACGCTTGGTACACAGGCTGGACAAGGACACCTCGGGTGTCCTTTTGTTGGCCCGATCCCGCGAGGCAGCGCAAAAGCTGACGGCCGCGATGAGGCATAGACAAACCCGCAAAATTTATTGGGCATTGGTCGCTGGTGTGCCCACCCCGTATCTAGGTGAAATCCGCTACGGGCTGTTAAAGGCTGCGGGTCATGGAAAATCCGGCGAGGGCGAGAAAATGCACTGCGTTCACCCGCGCGAGGTGGATCGTACTGATGGCGCAAAACGTGCGCACACGCTTTACGCCACGCTTTACCGCGTTGCCAGCCGCGCGGCTTGGGTCGCGATGGAACCGATCACCGGCAGGACGCATCAGCTTCGCGCACACATGGCTGAGATCGGCCATCCGATCATTGGCGATGGCAAATACGGCGGCTCCGGTCAGGAAAACCTAGGGGATGGTTGGGGCGCACAAATGGGCGGAGATATTTCGCGCAAATTGCATCTCCACGCGCGTTCAATGAGTTTTGAGCATCCCTTTACCGGTAAGGAACTGACCGTCACGGCGCCGCTTCCTGAGCATATGGCGAAGTCATGGGATACCCTTGGCTGGACTGAAGATTTGGCAGCTCAAGACCCCTTTGAGGCACTTCAATGAACCCAACCCTAAGGCTGGTCATGTTCGACATGGACGGCACCCTGATCGACAGTCAGGATCTGATAAACGAGGCGATGCAGCGCGCCTTTTCTCAGATGGGATTGCCCGCTCTCTCAAAAGCCAAAGTTTTGTCAATTGTGGGCCTTTCGCTTGAAAAAGCTGTTGCGACCTTGATGCCTGAATTGACAGACAAAGAAGTTGCCGAAGGTGCGGCCCTATATAAGCAATGTTTCATTGCCATACGCGCAGAAACGGGCGGCGAGGGCGCTGCCCCGCTTTACCCTGACGTCAGAAACACCCTTGAGCGGTTGTCGCAAGACGACTTTTTGTTGATGGGCGTCGCCACTGGCAAGGCGCGCCGTGGGCTGGATCATGCGTATCTAAGCCATGGCATCGGCAAATATTTTGCGACCCATCAAACGGCCGATAACCACCCCTCAAAGCCGCACCCTTCGATGCTGAATACTGCGCTGCAGGAAACTGGAGTTGAGGCGACACAGGCCGTCATGATCGGCGATACCAGCTTTGATATGGATATGGCCAAAGCGGCTGGCTTTCACGCAATCGGTGTGAATTGGGGCTACCATACGCCAGATAAATTGGGATCCGCGGATCACATATTGGGTAAGATGCGTGATCTACCAGACTACCTGAATTCTCATTGGGGGACGAATTGATGAGTGGCTGGACAGCAAAGAAATTCTGGAAAGAAGCCAACGCAGTAGCTGTTGACGAGGGATTTTCGGTACTGCTCGACGGGCGGCCAGTGAAGACGCCAGCGAAAGCCGCGTTGATAGTCCCGACAATGGACCTAGCGCTTGAGATTGCCGCCGAATGGGATGCGCAGGAAGAAACTGTGAAGCCCATCACCATGCCGTTTACGCGCTCGGCCAATGCAGCCATCGACAAGGTGACCATTCAACATCAAGAAGTCGCGGACATGATCGCTGATTATGGTGACAGTGATCTGCTGTGTTACCGCGCGGACAGCCCACGCGAATTGTGCGTTAGACAAGCCGAGGCATGGGATCCATTACTTGACTGGGCGGATCAAATGTTCAACGCAAGACTTAAGCCTCGCATAGGTGTAATCCATGCCGCCCAAGATCCCCGAGCCATCGCAAACCTTCGGCAAATCGTGCATGCGTTTGACACCTTTGAATTAACGGCGATTCACGATCTGGTCGGTATGTCAGGGTCCCTGATTATCGGCCTCGCGGCCGCTCAAAGATTCGAATCACCGGAAGCGCTTTGGGAAAAATCACGCGTTGATGAACGCTGGCAGGCCGAGCAATGGGGCGATGACGACGAAGCCTTGGAAGTTGAGCAGAAGAAAAAATCCGAATTTCTTCACGCCGTCAAATTGTTTGGGCTAACAAAATAGGGCCGAAACGGGCAATGCTTCTTATGGGAAACGAAAATTGCAGCGCAAGAATCGTTTGTTTTCCTTAGGGAAACAACAAGATACGGCCCTTGACGAAATGCAGAGATTGCGCCCATCATGGTGCACTGCTCGGGAAACTACCCAACAGTTTATTAAAGTTTGCCCCTACGGGGGACAAATTTCTGCTTGGCGGTCTTAAGCCATGCGGAACATCAGGAAGAGGTAAAAATGAAAAAATCTGTACTTTTAGGTGCACTCGCAGTTACGGGCCTTGCCGCTGGCATGGCTTCGGCTGGCACGCTTGACGATGTTAAAGCGCGCGGCTCTTTGAACTGTGGTGTGACCACCGGTCTTGTGGGCTTTGCGGCTCCAGACGCAAATGGCGAATGGCAGGGCTTTGACGTTGCGGTTTGCCGCGCGGTTGCAGCTGCTGTACTTGGCGATGCTTCGGCTGTTGAATTCGTTCCAACCACTGGTAAGACACGCTTCACAGCGCTTGCTTCTGGCGAAATCGACATGCTGGCACGTAACACCACGTGGACATTCTCACGCGATGTTGACCTGAAGTTTGAATTTGCTGGCGTTAACTACTACGACGGTCAGGGCTTTATGGTTCCTGCTGATCTTGGTGTAACATCTGCTTCTGAGCTTGATGGCGCGACAGTGTGTATCCAAACTGGTACAACAACTGAGCTTAACCTTGCTGACTACTTCTCAGCAAACGGCATCAGCTACGAGCCTGTTCCAATCGAGACTAACGCAGAAGCACAGCCTCTGTATCTCGAAGGTGCTTGCGACGTTTACACAACTGACGCTTCTGGTCTGCTTGCAACACGTGCAGCATTCGAAAACCCAGAGGACCACGTTGTTCTGCCTGAGATCATCTCAAAAGAGCCACTTGGCCCACTTGTTCGCCACGGCGACAACAACTGGGGCGACATCGTTCGCTGGACTTTGAACGCATTGATCGCAGCTGAAGAGCTAGGTGTAACATCTGCTAACCTAGACAGCATCGCTGGTGAAACTAAGAACCAAGAGATCAAGCGCCTTGTTGGTGCTGAAGGTACACTTGGTGAAATGCTCGGCCTTGACGCTGAGTGGGCTAAGCGCGCAATCGCGGTTGGCGGTAACTACGGTGAAGTCTTCGATGCGAACATCGGCCCAGACACTGCTATCGGTGTTGAGCGTGGTCTGAACGCACAGTGGACAGATGGCGGACTACTTTATACGCCTCCGTTCCGTTAAGAACGACTTTTGATAAGGGCGCGGATAAAACCGCGCCCTTATTTCTATAGCATTAGAAATTTTTTTTCGCGGGTTAAGAACGGGAAAACCGTCAACCGAAAAAGCAGATGAAACCTTCAGGGGATAAAATATGGCGACGTTATCCGACGTACCTTCGGAGTCGTTCCGGTTATCCATGCTTATCAACGATAAGCGTTACCGGGCCTACACCTTTCAATTTATAGCACTGCTCTTGCTGATCGGCGCGTTTTCCTACTTGGGATACAACCTAGTCAAAAACTTGCAGTCAGCTGGTCTGAATATTTCGTATAAATTCCTAGGCGATCCCGCCGGATACGACATCAACCAGCGTCTTATCGAATATGACAACCAAAGCTCACACTGGCGTGCATCGCTGGTCGGTGTTCTGAACACGCTTTTGGTCGCTTTCCTGGGCTGTATCACAGCAACGGTTATCGGTGTTGTTGTCGGCGTCCTGCGCCTCAGCAACAACTGGATCGTATCCAAGATTATGTCGGTATACGTTGAGATCTTTCGCAACGTGCCGGTCTTGATCTGGATCCTGATCATCATGGCTGTGTTCACATCGGTCCTACCGCAGCCCCGCGATTTCCGCGGCGCTAATGCGACGGCCTCGATGGTTGCAGATAGCTTTGCCTTTACCGGACGCGGTTTTTATTCGCCTGCACCGATCTTCAACGATGGATCAGGGGTCGTTATCGCGGCCTTTATCTTGTCTATTCTCGGCATGTTCTACTATCGTAGATACGCAAAAAAGGCGTTGTTTGAACGCGGTCAAATGCTGCCAACTTTCTGGCCAAGCATTGGAATTCTATTGATCCCTTCGATCTTGGTTTTCTTCGTAATGGGGCAACCGATCTCGCTTGAGTATCCAGCGCTTAAGGGCTTCAACTTCCAAGGTGGCATCTATATGCGCGCCTCGTTGATCTCGCTTTGGTTTGCCTTGTCGATCTATACGGCGGCCTTCATCGCCGAGAACGTTCGCGCAGGTATCCTCTCAGTGTCGGCTGGTCAAACCGAGGCCGCGGCTTCGTTGGGTCTGCGTCCGAACCGGATTATGAACCTTGTCGTGCTACCCCAAGCCCTAAGGGTGATTATCCCACCGTTGATTTCACACTTCCTGAACCTGACCAAAAACTCGTCACTGGCGATTGCGGTTGGTTATATGGATTTGACCGGAACACTGGGCGGCATCACGCTGAACCAGACTGGTCGAGCAATCGAAACAGTCCTGTTGCTTATGGCGTTCTACCTGACGATTTCGCTTTCGATTTCGGCGATCATGAACGTTTACAACAACAGCATCAAACTGAAGGAGCGGTGATATGAGCAGAACTGATAACATCGCCTTCGTCCGCACTGAAATGTTGCCAGAGTCTCCGCCTCCGGCAGCGCAAACCGGTGCGATTAAATGGCTACGCGAGAACTTGTTCTCAAATGTCCTTAACTCAGTCCTTACGCTGATCTCGCTCTACTTTATCTTCCAACTGCTGCAGGTATTCCTACCTTGGTTGATGGGCGGTGTATGGTCGACCAGTTCGTTGCGTGAATGTCGCGAAGTGTTGGACGGCGCTGCAGGGGGCTGTTTCTCGGTTCTGACTGAGCGCTGGAACCAACTGCTGTTTGGCTTTAAGTACCCGCCAGATCAATACTGGCGCATCCTGCTCGCCTTCGTGCTTTTGCTTGTGGCTATCTTTCCGGTCCTGTTCAAAGATGTACCGCGCAAGATGCTCTACTTCACTGGTTTGTTCCCATTCATCGGGTTCTGGCTGATCTGGGGTGGCACCATCATGACACCAATCGTCATTTTGGTTGGTTTCGTAGCGGGTTACATGGCGTTCAAACGTCTTGAGCATAACAGCTTCGCAATGGGTGCACTTGGCGGGATCGTCACAGCCGCAGTCATAATCTGGCTGGGTGGCTTCATTTCGTCGTCTATGAGCGGTTTCATCGCACTTGAGGAAGTCCCTTCACGTGATTTGGGCGGCTTTATGCTAAACCTGATCCTGGGAGTTGTTTGTGTATCGCTGTCTCTACCGATTGGTATCGCGCTGGCGCTAGGACGTCAGTCCGACATGCTAATCATCAAGTGGATTTGCGTTGTCTTCATCGAGTTTATTCGCGGCGTGCCGCTGATCACATTGCTCTTCGTGGCAAACGTGGTTCTGGCGTACTTCTTGCCGCCGGGTACAAACTTCGACCTGATCCTACGGGTGATCATCATGATCACAATGTTCTCTTCGGCCTATATTGCCGAAGTGATCAGGGGTGGCCTCGCGGCGCTTCCGAATGGTCAGTATGAAGCGGGTGACAGCCTTGGACTGGACTATGCCCAGTCGATGCAGTTGATCATCCTGCCTCAGGCACTGAAGATCTCAATCCCGGGTATCGTGAACGTGGCGGTGGGTCTGTTTAAAGACACCACTCTGGTTTCGGTCATCTCAATGTTCGACCTTGTCGGCATGATCCGTGGTCCGATCCTCGCCTCGACCGAGTGGAATGGCGTTTACTGGGAACTCTGGGGCTTTGCCGTCCTGATGTTCTTCATCGTCTGTTTCTCAATCTCGAAATACTCACAATGGTTAGAGCAACAGCTCCGTACCGATCATCGATAAGAAAGGCTTGGACCAATGACTGAACAAGCTCAAAAAATGGCTGTCTCGGATGAGGTAGCAATCCAAATCGACAATATGAACAAGTGGTACGGTTCGTTCCACGTTTTGCGTGACATCGACCTAACGGTTTATCGCGGAGAACGCATTGTTGTGGCTGGCCCATCGGGTTCGGGTAAATCTACCCTGATCCGCTGCGTCAACGCACTGGAAGAGCACCAGCAGGGCTCGATCACTGTGGATGGGACATTGCTGTCGTCGGACATCAAGAACATCGACACGATCCGTTCTGAGGTTGGCATGGTGTTCCAGCACTTCAACCTGTTCCCGCACCTGACCATTCTGGAAAATTGCACTTTGGCACCGATCTGGGTTCGCAAGACCCCTAAGAAGGAAGCTGAAGAGATTGCGATGCACTTCCTTGAGAAGGTCAAAATCCCTGAGCAGGCCAACAAGTACCCCGGTCAGCTTTCGGGCGGTCAGCAGCAGCGTGTGGCTATTGCCCGCTCGCTTTGCATGAAGCCGCGCATCATGTTGTTCGACGAACCGACGTCAGCTCTCGACCCTGAGATGATTAAAGAGGTTCTCGATACAATGGTCGAATTGGCCGAAGAAGGCATGACCATGATCTGTGTGACCCACGAGATGGGCTTTGCCCGTCAGGTAGCGAACCGCGTTATCTTTATGGATGCTGGTCAAATTGTGGAACAGAACGAACCAGAAGAGTTCTTCAACAACCCGCAGAACGAACGGACCAAGCTGTTCCTAAGCCAAATCCTCGGCCACTAAATCTGCCGAAACGAAAAGTAGGGTGTGCATTCATTGCGCACCCTTTTTCTATGCGTCTGTCAAATCACGCGGAACTACAAAATCCGAAACCGTGCCAGAGCCTAGACGAACGTCCTCCCAATCATCGACATCAAAGTCGACGATCAAGGTTGCCCCCGTCGGGTAGTCGTCAAACCGCGAGTGTTCTGGAGGGGTGGACACTGCTTGGGACGCAAACCAAGCGATACCTGGATTGTGTGCTACCATAAGAACGCAGTCGCCCGTCGCCTTTTTCAGCACGGCCAAAAGCGAGGCTGCATCAGCCAAATACAATTCACGCAAATAGGTCGTTTCAGCCTTTATGTCCAAACGAAACAACGTCTCGTGTGTGCGTTCAGCGGACGAGCACAAGACCTGATCTGGGCGGTAATCGTTTAGCCCCAGCCAATCACGCAGAGCATAGGCAGACTGTCGACCACGCTTGTTCAGTGGGCGTTCATGGTCATCAAGGTCATGAGACCAGTCGGATTTTGCATGGCGCATTAGGATCAAGCGTTTGGTCATTTTGGATGAAAGGCTTTCATATGAAATTCTGACTGTTCCTCAAGCCTGCCATAAGCTTGGCTAACAGGGCAAGCACGTCGCACTTTGCAGCCCTGATAACAAGCATTTCCCGCCGATGTGTCCATAAAGGTTTTGCAGGCCGCAACATCATACTCACCCGACGCAAGCGCCCCGGCTGGGCAGGCTGATATGCAAGGCCCCATACAGTAGCTGCAGGGGCTTTGTTGGGGTGCAGGTGGCAAATCAAGTCTCTCAGCCAGTCTCAGCGCACCTCTAAACGACAGGAACAATCCAGCCTTGTCATGAACAAGGAAGTGAACGGGAGACGGCCAACACCGGTTGCTATCAATCGCCCATTGCATGAACGCAGGGTGAGGCGGCCCATCGAATGGAAAAACGGCATGTGCCTCAAACTTCTCTGCCAACGGATCAATCATCCGTTTCGACCAACGATCCAAGGGATCGTCAATCCCATCCGCATATTCGGCTGAGCCCCTAAAAGCATCCCAAAAAGCTGGTTCGTCTGGCCCCAAAAGTAGCAATGTTCCGCCTTCCTTGGGGTGCAGGGCACCGACAATTGTCAGCCACACCGCCTTGGCAGCGATTTCAATCTCGTCGTAAGTCACTTGCGGCGAAACGGCAGAAGTAGCGACCAACCAAGCTTGCTCGGACCGTCATCTTGCCATTCAAGACCAATCGTCATGCCCTTGTGCCCCTTTTTCGGCTGTGCGATATATGTTCCGAAGATACGGTCCCAAATCGAAAGCGCAAAGCCGTAATTGCTGTCATGTTCTTGTCTCTGATCGGAATGATGCACGCGGTGCATATCTGGGGTCACCAGAACCATCCGAACAGCGCGATCCAATCCTAATGGAAGCTTCAAGTTCGAATGATTGAACATGGCGGTCCCATTCAACAGCACCTCAAAGATCAAAATGGCAACGGCGGCTGGACCGATCAGATAGATTAATCCAATTTTCAGCATCATCGAAAATGCGATCTCGGCAGGATGAAAGCGAATTGCCGTCGTCACGTCGAAGTCCTGGTCTGCATGGTGCATTCGGTGAAACCGCCAAAACAAAGGAACTTTGTGGGTGATCAAGTGCTGTGTCCAGATCGCCAAGTCGAAAAACAATACAGCCAGTACAATCTCAACCTGCAAGGGCCAATCGAGGCGATTGAGAAGACCCCAACCATTCGCCCCGGCGTCAATCGCCGCACCGACTGCAAGCAGCGGCAACGCTAGCGCGACGATCTGAAGTGTGCCTGTATTCAGAAAGCTGATGATCCAATGCGTTGACCATCGACGCAAGCGACTTTGCGTGCGGACGCGGCGCGGCAGGAGTGCCTCGGCGATGGCGAAGAGAACAAACAAACCAATAAAGACGCCAACGCGAAGGGCAGATTCATATTCCATGGCTCGAATGTAATTCGACATCCCGTTCAGAACAAGCCTGATTTATCCGCGGATCATCGAACCCGCGCCGTGTTCAGTATAAATCTCGAGCAGGCAGGCGTTAGGCACGCGCCCGTCTAGAATTACCACCGCACGTACACCCTGTTCGAGCGCATCAAGGGCCGTTTCGGTTTTGGGGATCATGCCACCGGCGATCGTACCATCGGCGATCATGTCTTTGATCTGGCCAGAACTGAGTTCAGTCAACACCTCACCTTTGGCGTTCTTCACGCCCGTAACATCGGTCAAAAGCAACAATCGGTCGGCATTCAAAGCACCCGCGATTGCACCAGCCATCGTGTCCCCGTTGATGTTAAATGTCTCACCATCACGGCCTGCTCCCAAAGGTGCAATCACCGGTATAGTGTTGCTTTCAAATAAATTTTCAAGAACCGTTGGGTCAACATCCTTAGGCGTGCCAACAAACCCTAGGTCGGGGTTCGTCTGCTCGCAAAATACCAAATTGGCGTCTTTTCCTGAAAGCCCAACGGCCTTGCCGCCCTGTGCATTTATCGCCTGAACAATGCGTTTGTTGACACGGCCTGACAGAACCATCTCAACCACTTCTACTGTGGCCTCATCCGTAACACGCTTGCCGTTCACAAACTCACTTTGGATGTCGAGCTTCTTGAGCATGGCATTAATCATCGGCCCACCGCCGTGCACAATCACAGGATTGACGCCAACCATCTGCATCAAAACCACATCGCGGGCAAACATCTCCATGCCTTCATCGCTGCCCATAGCATGACCGCCCAACTTAATGACGACAATCGAGTTATCGTACCGCTGAAGGTAAGGAAGGGCTTCGGAAAGAGTGCGTGCGGTGGCTATCCAGTCGCGATTCATGGTCTGCTTCTTCATATTGGATCCTCGAGGGCTTACCGAGGGTTATCCTAAAAGGCGCGCTAACGCGCAAGACGATTCATGACTCCCAACCTGACCTTCCCCTTTGGGGACTGAACATGGACGTGAAAACAGCGGTTAAACCAAAGTGGCAATAATTGTGCGTAGGGTCGAAATGCCGTCACCCTTTTCGCTGGATGTCAGGATCATTTCTGGGTACGCGGCTGGATGTTTGGACAGCTTCTCGCGAACTTGCGCGAAGATTTTTTCGCGATCCTTATCCTTGACCTTGTCAGTTTTGGTCAAGACGGCTTGAAAAGTAACAGCTGAACTGTCGAGCAGGCTCATAATCTCTTCATCCACAGATTTCACACCGTGACGCGCGTCTATCAAAACAAAAACCCGACGCAAAGATTGGCGCCCTGACAGATATTGCTTAAGAAGGCGTTGCCATTTTTCAACCACTGCAAGGGGTGCGTTCGCGTAGCCGTACCCTGGCAGGTCGACCAGATAGTGACTGTCGCCAGCAGTGAAAAAGTTGATTTCTTGGGTGCGACCGGGAGTATTTGATGCGCGTGCTAGACCTTTGCGACCGGTCAAAGCGTTTATCAAAGTCGACTTTCCGACGTTGGAGCGGCCAGCAAAGCAAACTTCCATCCGGTCAGCGGGTGGCAGGCCGCTCATCGCGACGACGCCCTTTAGAAAGTCGGTCTCACCCGCAAACAAAAGCCGACCTTTTTCGGACGACGCGTGATCTGGTTCTTCTGCGATGTTGAATGTGATTTCCATGGTCAAAATACCTCAACTATGTCTGCGGTTGAAATAGTCCCACCTTTTGAGACGTATCCATAGACACCCATATCCTGATGGCCCCAATCACGCAAAACTGACAAAGTGTCTACGTCGCGCACCCCAGTATCAGGGTTCGCCATTGTCGCCTTGCAACGTTCAATGCGTTCGCGGATTGAAATCTCGGCGCTTCCGATTTTCAGAGTTTTGCCAACCAGTTCAAACTCTTCCCAAGCAGGAAGACCTTCAATCCAGAAATTGATGCGCCAACGCAAATGGGAAATCTTGTGGCCCAGCTTTTGCTCAATAGAACGGTGTGTCGCGAGATTGCCAATCGAAACAGACGAAAAATCGGTATCCGTAGAGCCACGGCCCGGAACCTTGATGATTTTTGCAGCTTTGGGGAGGTCATTCGGCGCAAGTGCATTCGACCAATCGATCAACTTTTGACCTTCGGTGTCCGGGTTTACATCGAGTTCCGACATATCTTTATGGGTCAACGTAACGCGGCCAGAAATTTCATCGACCTTGGCGTAAGCCCCCATAAGACCTGGACGTTGCGACCCGCGCGCGAAGTTTGCGCACGGTGCCCATTTGGTACCATCAGTTTTAGCATTTGTGTGAGCAACAGCCCAAACTCGGTCCCAAGGCATAGTCGCCCCAGCTTGCAAATCTACTCGGGCGATTTTTTCGCGTCCATGAGACTTGATAGGATGACGCCAAATTTCAGCGATTTCACCCATTACTTTTTGTCCGATTTAGTCTTTTTCTTGAAGCTTTTCAGGATATTGCCAAAAACGTCCGGCTTATAGCCGTGGCTGCGCATAATCAGGTATTGCTGTGTGAATGTGATCGTGTTGTTGGCAATCCAGTAAACGACAAGACCACTCGCAAAGCTGCCCAACATGAACATGAAGACCCACGGCATCCATGCAAAAATCATCTGTTGTGTTGGGTCCGTTGGTGCAGGATTTAGTTTTTGCTGAATCCACATCGATATCCCGAGCAGGATCGGAAGAACCCCAAGGCTTAGGATGAAGAAGATCGAACCTGGCTCAGGTGTCGGATTGGACAAGAGCCCGAATAGGTTCAAGATCGACGTTGGATCCGGCGCGGAAAGGTCTTTGATCCAGCCAATCCATGGGGCGTGGCGCAGTTCAAGCGTCACAAAGATCACTTTGTACAATGAGAAGAAGATCGGGATTTGTAGAAGGATCGGCAAACAACCCGAAGCTGGGTTCACCTTTTCCTTCTTGTAGAGTTCCATCGTCAATTGCTGCTGCTTTTGACGATCGTCTCCGGCTTTTTCTTTAAGCTCAGCCATTTGCGGCTGAAGTTCACGCATTTTGGCCATTGAGGCATAAGACTTATAAGCCAATGGGAACAGGATTGCCTTGATCAACAAGGTTAGCGCGATAATGGCCCAACCCATCGAGCCGGCAATACCCATGCCAATAAATGTGCCGTTCAGCCAATGCAGAACCGCAAAAATCGGTTTCGTTAGGAAGAAGAACCAACCCCAATCGATACTGTCGAGGAAGCCTTCGATGCCAGCGGTTTCATAGTTCTTGATGGCTTCCCACTCTTTCGCACCGGCGAAGAGTTGCGAATTGACCTCAGTACTCTGACCGGCCGCGATTGTAACGGGCAGGCCGACGGCCTCAGTCTGGTAGATTTCATGGCTAGTAAAATACTTGGCGACAGAGCGAAAGCCCTTGGTCTGATCGGGGACCAGGGTTGTCATCCAGAAGTGATCGGTGAAGCCGATCCAGCCTTTTTCAGTGACGTCTATGCGATCGGCAGTGGTACCCTCACGCTCGTCGAAATCAAAGTCTTCCATCTTGCCATATTTGACTTCCTGCAACTCGCCGTCCGACATGCGAACTAGGCCTTCGTGCAGAATAAAAAAGTTTTTGAGATCAGCAGGCTCTCCGTGGCGGCGGATCAGACCGTACGGGCGCAGTGTAATGTCCGCGTCACTCTTGTTTTCAACGCTTTGGCCAATCGAAAACAAGAAATCTTCATCAACTGAGATTGAACGGCGGAATATCTGATCATTACCATTGTCCCAACGCAGCACAATTTCACTGTGCGCGGTCAATATGTCGCCGCTTTCAACGGACCATGGCGTGTCAGGTCCAGGAACCTGATCAGCGTTTAGACCACTTGCAGCTGCCCAACCGTAAAGGGCGTAATAGGCGTTTTCGCTGCCCATCGGAGATAGGAACGTTACGATTTCGGCGCCTTCATCCAGCGTTTCGCGATAATCTTTTAGACGTAAGTCGTCGATACGACCGCCAACAAGCGAAATTGAGCCTTCGATGCGGGCTGTTTCAATTTGCACTCGAGGTGTTTCGACGACCTCAGCCGAATCTGTTGGCGCGGCAACTGCGCCGGTGTTTCCGTCTGTGCTAGGAAGGGCAGTTGCTGACGAACCTGAAGCGACTTCAGAAACGGTCGCGGGATCTGCAACCGGGGTTGTGTCTTCGGGCGGTGGAAACAGCAAAAACCATACGAGTATGACAGCAAAACTAAGAGCTGTTGCAAGAATGAGGTTCTTATTCTGATTGTCCATTGGGACCGCTACCTATCGACTGATTTCTGCGTGGTTCAACAGGTCAACTATGAAAAGGTCAAGCGGTTTTCAACTTTCTGGGCGGAATGTCCCTTGTTCAGCCAGCATTGCGGCGTATTTCGGGTGTTCTGGCCAGTCGAGAGCGATAGTGGGCGATCCAGTCCGAGGTTTTCTCTAACGGCAACGGGCGAGATATCGCGAAGCCTTGGATATGAGTGCACCCAAGTTGCGAGGCGCGTGCACGTTCGCCTACGGATTCTATACCTTCAGCCACAGTTTCAAGACCCAGACGCTCGGCCATGGTCAGGATAGCCTCGACCATTTTTTGCTGTTCCTTGTCTTCGTGCAGTCGGGTGATAAAGCTTCGGTCTATTTTGAGACGTTGGATAGACAGTCGGCGGATCGCCGTGATTGACGTTTGACCGGTGCCAAAATCATCAAGATCAATTTTGCACCCCTTGCGTGAGAGCGCAGCAAGGTTTCGAGGGACGATATCACTAACCCCCGGTGCAACGACGTTTTCAAGTATTTCGATACAGAGACGATCAGCCGGAATATCAAACCGATCCAGTGCCCATTTGGCTTAATCGGGGAATTTCGGATCACTTTAATCTGACTGAGACAGATTGATGCTAACCGTCGGGATGATTTTGCCGGTCTGATCCCAGGTCCTAAGCGCATGCAAAGCCTCATGCAGCATGACCTCGGCCAATCGTGGCATAAGACCTGCTTTTTCGACTACGGGCAGAAAATCCGAAGGGGGCATCATGCCGTTTTCTGGATGCTCCCAACGGGCAAGTGCTTCGAAACCGGTGATCTCACCTGTGTCGGAGGATACCTGTGGCTGAAACCAAGCGCGGATTTGGCCGCTTTCTAGCGCCTTCTCAACGTCTTTGGCAATTTCACCTTGGGCCATGTGGCGTGTGCGCATTGCTTCTGTGTAGGCGCGAATTGAACCGCCCCCTTGGGCGCGCGCGTGCTCAAGTGCGACCTGCGAGGCTTGCAAAAGACTTTTTCCAGTTGCTTTGGGACTTTTGGATGTCAGGCAGAACCCACAGGACGCACTGAGATAGACTGTTGCTTCATCCAAATGTATTGGCGCTTCAATCGCCTCTTGAAGGCGTCCGGACAGTTGGATCGAAGATTCCAGATCACATCGCATAGTTGGTTCAAGCATGACGGCAAAACGATTGTCCGAAATGCGAAAGACCCGATCCCCTGCACGCAACCGAGACAGCAATCGTTGAGGTATCTGACCCATTAGACTGTCGACACCCGCCACCCCATATCGCGTCACAAGCGTTTCTTGTTCGTCTATGGCGAATACAAAACAAACAGACTTACGACCAAAAGAAAGACACTCCGTCTGGATGCGGTTCAATTTTTCCGTCGCGCCCTGCAAGGGGGTCTCGGGTTCGTGGATTGGTGATTGTTGTCGCGGCGACCCGATTACAAACATCAATAAAGGCGTCCCCAGCGCAACCGTTAACAACGCAGTCTCACCAGCCAACCAATAGGCCCCCAGTGCGAGAGCAGGCACAAAGGCCGCTATCTGAGGAAAACGGGTAAACTGATGAAACGAGGCGGGCAAAGATAAACGTGGCATGGGCGACCTTGTCTGGAAGAACAAAACAAGATCATCCTAGACCACCAAGTGTGATCAGCCTCTTAACGCAACTTGGGAATATCGTCAGTTTCCGCGACTTTGCCCGACAATTCTAACCCTGCGAAATCAAACAGCTTTGGGTCAAGCATGTGCGACGGGCGAATATTTGTCATCGCCTTAAACATGACCTGCCGGCGCCCAGGGCTGTTTTTCTCCCAAGTATCAAGGATTTGCTTAACTTGCTGGCGTTGCAGCCCATCCTGCGAACCGCATAGATCACATGGAATAATCGGGTAATTCATAGATCGTGCAAATTTTTCACAATCTTCTTCGGCAACATGCGCCAAGGGGCGGTAAACAAACAAATCGCCCTCTTCATTCACCAGTTTCGGTGGCATCGTCGCGACGCGACCCCCGTGAAACAAGTTCATGAAAAAGGTCTCAAGGATATCATCGCGGTGGTGTCCAAGCACGACGGCGGTGCAACCTTCTTCACGGGCAATCCGATATAGGTTGCCCCGACGCAAACGCGAACACAACGCGCAATAAGTACGACCAGCGGGCACCTTATCTTTCACGATCGAATAGGTGTCTTGATACTCAATCCGGTTAGGAACCTTCATCTTCTCAAGAAACTCTGGCAGCACCGTAGCAGGGAAATTCGGCTGACCTTGATCAAGATTGCAGGCTAGAATATCGACCGGCAGCATTCCGCGCCATTGCAGCTCGTGTAGTACGGCAAGCAGCGTGTAGCTGTCTTTGCCACCAGACAAACACACCAACCACTTGGCACCGCGCTCAACCATGCCATATTGCTCAACCGCTTCGCGTGTTTGGCGCACAATTCTTTTGCGGAGCTTTTTAAACTCCGTAGTCGAGGGGGCGCCGTGAAACAGCGGATGAATATCATCAAGATCGTCAAGCATTGCGCGGCTATACGCCCAAGGCTTGGGTCGGGCAAGGGGGCAGGGCGGACCTGCCCCCAGCTTTGAATTACCGCATTAGGTCCGGCGGGTGCCAGCTTAGGCGGGTTGCCTCAAGGCCGACGTCTCGTCGCATATGATCAGTCAGATGGGCTACATCTGGCAATTGACGATGACTGCCGGTGACGATGGCTGTGCTTATGGCGACAAGCACCGACATGATGCCGTGGCGACGCAGGATGGTTTCTACGTCGTAGCGTGGAGTTTGGTGTTCAACGAACGGATTTGTAAGGATCATTATCTCTCCCATTCGCAAAACGAACGGGCCTCTTGTTAGGATAAGTTGGATGAAGGCAGATCGATGAGAGGACCCGTAAAAGGTCATCAAATGGAGACTGTCATTTCAAAATTGCACTAAAAGTGCGGTGAGGGGTCTGTCAGCCGGTTAGGGATTCAGACCACGCTTGCGGAGTCTTGCAAGCAAGGGCCACAAATGGGCCGATTGCCGCAAAATCACGGTGGGCGATATAGTAATAGTTCATGTAACGCCCTCCTGTTTTGTGTTGCGGCTGGGGGTCTTTTACACCCACTGCGACATTATGGTAGTCTGTATTTCCAGACCCTTTGAACCTGTGACAGAACCGACACGCTTGGCACTTGGCATCCCCTCGGGCTAAGAGGGGCGCATGTCCAATCGCCCCTCACGCATCCTTAGACCTCTGTGGTTGATCCTCGGCTTCTTATCCGTCGCGCTGGGCGTCATTGGGATTTTCCTTCCCGTGTTGCCCACGACGCCGCTAATGATCCTTGCCGCGTTTTTCTTCTCAAAAAGCTCGGCGCGATTTGAGGCGATGCTGCTGAACCACACCACCTTTGGGCCGGTTATCCTTGATTGGAGACAGAACGGTGCCATCGCCCCGAAGATCAAATTGCTGTCAGTAGGGACAATGGCCGGCGTATTTGTGATCAGCCTGATCCTTGGCCTTAAACCACTGGTGCTGGGAATTCAGTTCCTGTGTTTAGCAGGCGCGGCGCTTTTTATCCTGACGCGGCCCAGCAGTTAGCCGTCAGACTGTTGCGCCGGCATCCGTCCAGCCTTTCGGTATATTAGCGCAACGATGCCCATCAGCGCGGCCATAAACCACCAAAGCCCGTTTCCACCGAAGTATTCAAGCAAGGCACCCCCAACGATAGGTCCGACCGCGAACCCGAAACCAGCGAGGGCGGCGGCCCCAAAATAGCTGCCTTTCATATCTTCGGGCGCCATCCGGTCGATCATGATTTGCAACGTAGGGAACAGGATAACTTCACCGACGCTTAAGACAAAGATAGCGAATAGGAACAGAATTTCACTGCTGATCGGAATGACGGCCATCATAGCAAATGCCATCGACATCAACGCGACACCGATCATCGACCGCGTGGCTGGCTCAAACCTTTCTGTCAGCGCGAGAAGCGGAAACTGCAACACAAGTACCGTCACGCCATTGGTCAGGGTTACAATCGGGTAAAACGCAATAACATCTGGATGCATCGCAACCCGAAGGTATTGGACGACACCCGCTTCGAGCTGCGAATAAGCGATCAGGCCAAAGAACATTGCCACGACAAACACCATAAACCGCCGGTCGTCGCCGAGCGTGCGTAGCACCAAACGAAACGAAAAACTGCTGCTTTTGTTGGGTGCCTTTTTGGGGGTGTGGCGAAAGAATATCAGCGTGGCCACGATCAAATAGAGACCAGTCATCACCGCGACCAGAAGAAAGGTTGTCTGCTTGCCGGTCAGCCCATAGTAGACCCCGACCAATGGCCCAAACGAAGCCCCTATGTTCAAAGCATAGTAGCGCGCGTGGAGCGCCAGATCCTTAGCCTTGCGGTCTTCAAGCTCGTCCGTCAGCAGGGCTTTTCCGGTGCCTTCAATCGCATGCCGAGCAACGCCTTGAACAATCATAGCGATCATTATCGGCAACAAACTGTCACTTAGCCCCAATGTGACTAAGGCACTTATCGAACAAACCAAGCCACCCAGAATAACTACGCGTCGCCCGAATTTGTCGGACAGATAGCCTGTGTAGAACCCGATGGAGCTTCCGATCACCCCTGAGGTCGCCAGAAAAGCCCCGACCTCAAACGCGTTCAGTCCGTGGTCCTGATGTAGAATGATCGCCAGATACGGCCACACCATAAAGAATGCGAAACGCATCGCCATCGTGGCGATAATGACAAGCCAAACAACGGCAGTGAACTGAGAGATTGACCTGAACATTAATTACCCCGAATGCGCTCAAGACATGACAGTGCGCTAGCGGCGAGGCAAGTCCGGCAACCGTTACCCGCGTTTCACACCGGGCAGGGCGCGCCTGTCAAAGCTAACCGACTTGATGAGGGCAAAAACCTCGCCACCTTCAACCAGATTCAAATCTAGAACGGCCGCTTGGGTCACCCGCGCCTGAACGCGCGTAGGGCCTAGATCAACGAGCACTTCGGTAAAGGCAGTGTTTTCTTCGGGCATCAGTCGCATCACCTTGCCAGCCAGAATGTTACGAGTGCTGATCCCCTCGGGCCGTTTGATTGCCAAGGTCACATCACGAGCACGCACTCGAATCCTCAAACGCGTCCCGATCGGTGCTTCCAGATAAGGCATCTCGAATGGTAGTCCGCCTACGTCGATTTGGGTCAGGAACAACGTATGATCATGACCGTTGATCACGCCTTCAAGGATCGAGCCCGCCTCAAACCGGCCCGATAGCCCCTGCATATCAGGCCGTTCTAACATCTCAGCCGTTGGTCCTTGCGCAATCACGCGGCCTTCCTTCATCGTAACAACTTGGTCAGCTACCTGAGCAACCTCATCCAGCGCGTGAGTGACGTAAATCACAGGCACTCCAAAGCGCTGGGGCAGTGATTGGATCAGTGGTAGTATCCCAGCCTTCGCCCGGTAATCGAGCGCCGCCAAAGGTTCGTCCATCAACATCAAACACGGCTGGCTTAATAGGCTACGGGCTATCGACACCCTCTGGCGTTCACCCCCCGAAAGATCAGCCACAGACCGCCCCAATAGCCGCCCGATCCCAAGCCCCTCGACAACATCTTGCCGCAAGATATCCCCTGCACCCGCCCGCTTTTCAGCAAATCGAAGATTGGCTTCGACATTCAGATGCTCAAACAGGCGGGCATCCTGGAATACATAGCCCGCACGACGCAAATGGGGGGGCAAAAAGCGGTTGCCCTGCCATTGCTCGCTGTCCCAGTGAACCTGACCTGTCGCGTTAGGCTCATGCCCCGCAATCACCCGCAACAACGATGTCTTCCCGCATCCCGATGGACCGAACAACGCTGTCACACCTTGGGCGGCGAAATCATGTGCGACCTCAAGCGTGAAACCATCGCGGGGCAGGCGGACATCAACCGAAACACTCATCTCAGATCACCTTGACCGGAAAGCGCCGGTTCACCGTGAAGACCAGCAATAAAACGGCAAACGAGAACCCCATCAGAGTAGCGCTTAACCAATGCGCCTGCGCGTATTCCAACGTCTCAACGTTTTCGTAAATTGCGATCGAGATCACCTTGGTCCGCCCCGGGATATTGCCGCCAACCATTAAGACCACACCAAACTCGCCCAAAGTGTGCGCGAAGCTCAGAACCAAGCCCGTGATGTAACCCCTTAGCGCCAGCGGAGACGCAACCGAGAAGAACCGATCAATAGGAGATGCCCCTAAAGACGCTGCCACCTCTAAAGGTCCACGCCCTACGCCCTCAAAGGCCGATTGCAAGGGCTGCACCATGAAGGGCAATGAATAGATCACCGAGGCAACAACCAGCCCTGTGAAGCTAAACGTTAGGCTTTGCCCAGTCAGGCTAACAAAAAACCCGCCCAGCACGCTGTTTGGTGAGAACAAGATCAGCAAATAGAACCCGAGTACCGTTGGCGGCAAGACCAGCGGAAGCGCCGTAACCGCCTCAATCACCGGCTTCACCCGCGACCGTGTCATCGCCAGCCACCACGCCAATGGCGTCGCCAATAACAGCAATACAAGCGTCGTGAAAAAGGCCAGCCGAAGGCTCAACCAAAGGGGGGCAAGTTCAGCGCTCATGGTCGGTCGTATCCGAACTCCTCAATCACCGCCAATGCGGCATCCGAGGTAAGATAAGCCAGAAACTCTTCCGCCGCCAGATTGCCCTTTGCGCGGGTCAAAAGCACCGCGCCCTGCCGGATCGGGGCGTGGAGTTTAGACGGAACCAACGACGCCTCTCGCCCCTGCACCTGAGAGGCCGCAACCAAGCCACCTTCAACATTGCCCGAAGCGATCAATGCAAAAGCCTGCCCCACATTTTGCCCCTGAACCGTGCGGGTTTCATCCCAAATTCCAAGCCCCTCCAAAACGTCACGCGCTGCCCGCCCATACGGGGCCAGATCTGGGTTCGCAATCGCAATCCTATCAGCGGACTTTAGTGCCTCAATCCAGTCAAGGTTTGGATCGGGCTGAGAGCTGTAAAAAACCAGCCGACCCATTGCGTACGAAACGGATGTCTCTGCCAACCCCGCCGCAACCAACAACGCTGGCCGCTCCGTATCCGCCGCAAGATACACGTCATACGGCGCCCCGTGAATGATCTGCGCATAATGCTGCCCCGTCGATCCACTTGCGAGGGTGATCTCGTGACCGCTCTTGTCCTCAAAAGCCTTGGCCAAGACCTTTGCAGGCTTCTGGAAATTTGTGGAAACCGCCACCAAGGCCTCATCCGCCCGAAGGGGCAGGGCGCAAAGCATGAGTATAATGATAGCCAATCGAAGCATGAAAGAACCGATACCCCACCGTAGGGTGGGTTTCCAACCCACCTTTGGTCACAGGGATGTGGGGTCATGTCCGCGAACAGTGCAAGCACGCCCATTGGAGTGATCCGTAGGGCGGGCTTCAGCCCGCCGCTTTGGTGAGCCAGCGCAGGTTGGAAAGCTTGGGGAGAGCACGGAAAGATAAAGCGGCATCCAACAGGACATCAGCGCCACCCGTCGGGTAGTCGCTCACGCTCTGCCTCAAACGCCTGCCAGATCTACAACCCCGCTTGACCAATCCGCATTTCCCGCGCATACGCGCACGCATGACCGATCTATCCAAAATCCGCAATTTCTCCATCGTCGCTCACATTGACCACGGCAAGTCGACGCTTGCTGACCGGCTCATTCAATTGACCGGAACAGTGGCAGAGCGGGACATGAAAGCTCAGATGCTCGACAGCATGGATATCGAGCGCGAGCGCGGTATCACCATCAAGGCAAACTCGGTTCGAATCGAGTACCCTGCTAAGGACGGCGAGACCTATATCCTCAACTTGATCGACACCCCCGGTCACGTCGATTTCGCCTATGAAGTCTCTCGCTCAATGCAAGCGGTCGAAGGCTCTCTCTTGGTCGTTGACGCGACCCAAGGTGTTGCGGCGCAAACTTTGGCCAACGTGTATCAAGCCATAGACGCCGACCACGATATCGTTCCAGTCCTGAACAAAATCGACCTGCCCGCATCGGAACCCGAGCGTGTTGCCGAACAGATTGAAGACGTCATCGGTATTGACGCTTCAGATGCGGTGGAAATCTCGGCCAAAACCGGCGTCGGCATCCCCGATGTTTTGGAAGCGATCGTTGGGCGGTTGCCTGCGCCTAAGGGTGAACGTGACGGGCCGCTAAAAGCGATGCTGGTCGATAGTTGGTATGACCCTTATCTTGGCGTGGTTGTCATGATCCGTGTAATCGACGGCGTCATCAAAAAGGGCGACCGCATCAAAATGATGCAGACCAACGCCGTTTACCCTGTCGACCGCCTCGCTGTTCTAAAGCCAGAAATGCAGAACATCGCAGAGCTTGGCCCAGGTGAAATCGGTGTCCTAACCGCGTCCATCAAGCAGGTCCGCGACACCCGCGTTGGCGACACAATCACCCACGACAAAAAAGGCTGCACCGAGGCGCTTCCTGGCTTCAAGCCCGCCCAGCCTGTGGTCTTCTGTGGCCTCTTCCCCGTCGATTCAGCCGAATTCGAAGACTTGCGCGATGCCATCGAAAAGCTCGCCCTCAACGACGCCTCATTCAGCTCCGAAATGGAAACCTCGGCCGCGCTGGGTTTTGGCTTCCGCTGCGGCTTTCTCGGCCTCTTGCACCTCGAAGTGATCCGCGACCGGCTTGAGCGTGAATATGGTATCGAATTGATCACAACAGCCCCGTCGGTGATCTACCATATCTACATGCGCGACGGTGAGATGTTTGAGTTGCACAACCCAGCCGATATGCCCGACCTGTCCAAGGTCGATCACCTCGAAGAGCCGCGTATCAAGGCCACCATCATGGTGCCTGACGAATACCTAGGCGACGTGCTGAAACTCTGCCAAGATCGCCGCGGCATCCAGCTAGATCTGACCTACGCTGGCACCCGTGCGATGGTTGTCTATGACCTCCCCCTCAATGAAGTTGTGTTCGATTTCTACGATAGGCTGAAAAGCGTTACCAAAGGGTATGCGTCCTTCGATTATCAGATGATCGGCTATTCCGAGGACCAACTGGTCAAAATGTCGATCCTCGTGAACGACGAACCGGTCGATGCGCTTTCCACCATGGTTCACCGTGCCCGCGCCGAAATGCGGGGCCGTGCGATGGTTGAGAAACTGAAAGAACTGATCCCGCGCCACATGTTCAAAATCCCGATCCAAGCGGCCATCGGCGGCAAAGTTATCGCACGCGAGACCCTATCGGCCATGCGCAAAGACGTGACGGCGAAATGCTACGGCGGCGACGCGACGCGGAAACGCAAACT
>ERZ1047821.438-NODE-438-length-31557-cov-6.048854_pt1 | contig 31557 bp, 29 predicted proteins | sample MGYA00383096_ERZ1047821 | MGnify/ENA primary metagenome ERZ1047821 (study PRJEB29581, sample SAMEA5548366) | metagenome | biome: marine; feature: coastal; material: water | depth 25 m | study: Short-term variability in the microbial, nano- and picoplankton... | reverse complement strand
AAAAAAGAGGCGCAGACGGAGAGATTCGAACTCCCGTGCCACAAAGGGCACCGGATTTCAAATCCGGCGCAATACCAGGCTATGCGACGTCTGCAGTGGTTGTGCGTAGAGCCCCCCTTTCATCCCCTTTTCGGCTCAAAACTTTGGCCGAGGAAGGTCAGAATGGTCACTCAACATCTTCGTCGGAGGAACGGACATTTATGGCAATTGCTGTTAAGCCAAGTGCTGAGATTGCCATAGTAATGCCAAATCCAGATAATCCTGGGCTCTCGGGCAAATCGTTTTCAGCATGGTATAATTCTTCAATATCAGAGATAAAATCTTCAACGTGCCAATCATCTCCAGTCCAAGCAATGCGTGGCTTGAGTTCATTATCCAAGATGTAGGTTATTGTAGAATGACCAACTTCAAATTGGTCTGCTGGAGTTGCTCCAATGCATGATAATTTGTCATCTTCAGCCCATTGGAATCCATCATCGCACATGCAATGCTTTCCTTCACCTTCTCCCATCTCCCAGCCATGGCCATCGCATTGTTCGATTTCATTTTCTTCGGATTGTTGCTCATTCGATTGATTCATCCACATATATCCGGAATTTTCACAATTGATTTGTTGACTGTGATTTGTTGTTACATTATTTGCCATATCATGGCAAACCATATTGCTACCGGGTATTGGTAAATATGAAAGGTTAGAATTTGAGGCGACCCAAGCGATATGGTCGGCATCTTGTCCTAACATCACAGAATCAATTCCAACTTGACTTTCCTGCCATGATGAATTCGTTTCATTCCATTGGTATAGTGACCACCACCAAGAATAATCTGAAGGGGCTTCAACATCGTTTATTCCATTTATTTGATGGCCAAATGTTTCATGCTCTGAATAATTTAGAGACACATTGTGCATATTCAATGATGAATTTGTTAAATCCCATCCAGTTGCATTTTCAGAAGGTAGCATTTGAGTGTGCCCATCTAGTAGCATAGTAGTATTATCTGGGTAAAGGATTGATACTTGATTTTTCACTCCTTCACTAGAATTCATGGATGCGTGTGCATCTATTACCTCCTTTGATACAACGACGCCAAAGGTATTCCATATTACCTGTAAATCTTCTTCAGTGCCTGTTAGATGTGGCCACTCAACATCATGAAGGTGTGTGTAATTGTGAAGTCTTTCAGGTGTATCATAATCAGGGTCTACGGTAATCGAAACAAAGCCAACATCATCTCTAATATCTGTAGAGAGTCCTTCTTGAACTGCTTTCAAATTTTGAGTAATTACTGGACAGACAGAATCGCATCTTGTAAAAATAAATGATACAACCAGTAGGTCTCCTTGTATCGTACTAAGTGATCTGTTTACTAAATGTTGGTCGGTTAATGTGAAGTCTTCAACAGCAGTTCTGCCTAGAACATTTCCCTTGTAAGCAGAAGCGGTAGGTGCTGATGAAATCATCAAACAAGCAACTAGTGCTATCGCAATAAACTCACGTTTTAACATATAACAAACGACCCATTGCGCGTTCATAATCTTGTTGCGAACATGTATGTGAAACAATATCAACGGCGAGTAGCATAATCCCAGTTTGGAGTACACCATGAAGGAAGCCCATCAACACCGTCCGGGTTTGACAAACCAATACCGAAAATCATCAACACTACGAATAGCACAGGGAACATTGCAGTTCTGAAATAGATTCCAGGGTCACCTTTTAAATGCATAAAATATGCACCAATTCCATAGCCCTTGATGATTCCAACAACGATTAGAATGCCCCATACCATCATCAATGAAATGTCAACATCTGTTCCAGGGATTTTGTCAAAGAATACTGCTCCGATTTCAAATAATGTGAAAAACATCAAAACGATGAAATTCCAGAAATAGATGTCCATTCCTGTATTATCCTTCAGCCACTTTTCTAGTCCAATTACTTCATGATCTCCCATATTATTTCACCTCAATACAAATAGAATGCTGGGAAAATTATTACCCAAGCTAAATCGACAAAGTGCCAGTACAATCCAAAGTACTCAATTCCTTGTGCGTTTTCTTCATCATAGCCAACTGTGTCAGCCTTGAATACAAGATAGAGCATAATGAGCAGTCCGATGAAGACGTGCAATCCGTGTGCTCCTGTAGCGATATAGAAGATTGAACCTGCTTGGGATGTACTTACTGTAAATCCTTCAGCAACCAAGTGTGACCACTCAACCAATTTCAATATGATGAACAGTGAACCCAGTAATAGGGTTGCGAACAAGAAATTTCTAACAGTTCTCTTTTGGTCTGGGAAAACAAATTTCATTACCGGTTCAGGAATAAACTTGGTCATGAAATTGTCTGGTCGACTCCAATCATGTGCCTTTGCAGTCTTTAGAGCGATGACAATTGTGTATGAAGAGATAATTAGCGCAAATGTGTTAATTCCTCCAGGAAGCATAGTCCAGAAGTCACCAGTGCCCACAGCACCACCAGGTCTCAAGTAATCAGAAGCGGTTAAGATGTCATGACCGGTTGCATCAGCAGCACAATTACCATTGTCATATGCCCACTTTGTACACCATCCTGTACGCATACGCAGGTAGGATGAGAAGAAGGTTGCGAAAATCATTATTTCAGACATAATGAAGACCCAAATACCGGCCTTGCGGATATGTTCTCCAGCAAATGGATCAGATGTTGCAATTTGTTCTCCATGGCCATTGAATGGCAAGTCTTCTCTCCACCAATTTCCAATACCAATAATAATGACTAGTAGCCCAATCATTCCAATTGCCATTTCTCCAAGTACTGCATTTGTACCAGTTAGAAGTTCTGTGACTGTATTCGCAAAACCAGGGAAACCAATCATGAATAACATAATACCAAAGGAGAAAATTATCGGTGAAGCAGAACCATGATGTTCGTGCTCGTCATCACTATGTTCTGCATCAGGTTGTAATGAATTAATAAGTCCACCAATTCCAATGAATGAAGCGAAAATAATACTCATCACCAAAATTGTGTTTCCAGAAACCTTCCAATTTAGATATGATAAATGTGCCTCTACTTCATGATGATGTGCATCTTCCTTTGCAATATATAGTGGGTCATCATGATCACCTTCGATAGAATGTCCAGTGACTATGGCTTCATGATAATCGTCTTCTGCATGATGGTATTCATCTACTGCGGATAGGTATTCCTCATGAGCAGGTCCTGCTAGGGCTATACCAAGAATACTGAAAGCAATAATTCCGAAAGTAATGAATCCACCAGCAAATAATACAGCGCGCATCCAAATTGAATTTTTCACATCAGCTCCGTGTCCGCTCATGCGTCCACCTCCTTTTTCTTAGCAGCCCACAATTTGTCACCGATACTTGTTTCTGAATGGTGGCCAAATTCAATGTTCATATCTCCTTGAACAGGGTTTTCGTGGAATGATGGAGTCGGTGGAGGTGAAGTTGTTGACCATTCAAGAGACCAACCACCCCAAGGGTCCTTTCCAACAGGCTCTCCATTTCTAGATGAGCGTATGATATTCCAAACTAAAATTAATTGACTCATTCCAAAGATGAAAGCAAAGATGGATACAACCATATTGTATTCGGCAAATCCACTTTCAATTGTATAGGAATGAGTTCTGCGAGGCATACCCATTATTCCAAGAGCATGCATTGGCCAGAAAGCAGCGTTATATGAGGCGAATCCAATAAGGAAATGCCACATACCAAGAGATTCATCCAATTTCTTACCAGTAACCTTAGGGAACCAATAATACAAACCAGAGAATAATGCAAAGACAGTTCCGCCAATGAACACATAGTGGAAGTGGGCAACCACATAATATGAATCGTGGAAGTGGGTGTCAAGACCTGAAATCGGTAAGAACATACCAGATATCCCTCCGAGTGTGAATGTAATTAGGAACCCTAGAGACCACAAAGTGTGTACCTTCATCACTAAAGAACCGCCCCAAAGCGTTGCTAACCAATTGAAAATCTTAGCACCGGTTGGTATCGCAACAGCCATTGTCGTGATCATGAAAATTCCTCTCCACATCGGGTCCATTCCAGAAGTTAGCATGTGGTGTCCCCATACGATGAAACCAACAACTCCTATTCCAGCCATTGCAATAACCATCGATTTGTAACCAAAAATAGACCTTCTTGCTGAAGTTGCTAATACTTCGGAAACAATTCCGAAAGCAGGTACTATGACTACGTAAACTTCAGGATGTCCGAAGAACCAGAATAGGTGCTGGAATAATAGCGGGTCTCCACCACTGGTGAAGAATACAGATCCAATAGTGTGATCAAATAGTAAGAAGAATACTCCGATAACGAATGCAGGGAGTGACATGTAAAGCATGAATACTGATACGAATACAGACCAAGAGAATAGAGGCATCTTCATCCATCCAACACCCTTTGCTCGCATTGTAAACACCGTTGTGATGAAGTTAACACCACTGAGGGTTGAGGATGCACCGAGCATGGCCATACCAGAAATGAAAGCAGTTGTTCCAATACTGGAGCCGTATTGTGACATCGATTCTCCTAGAGCGCCAGCAGTTAGTGATGAATATGGTGGATACATTACCCAAGTAATATCAGCAGCATCACCAGTCCAAATACCAGTGTAGATTAGAGGTGTAGAGAACACAAGTAGCCACAATCCCATTGCATTAATTCTTGGGAATGCTAAATCCTTCGCTCCGATTTGAAGAGGTAGGACGTAGTTCATGAATCCAGCAATCATAGGCATTGCCGCTAAGAAAATCATCGTGGTGCCGTGCAAGGTGAAGAATGAATTGTATTCTGCTTCGCTCAAGAAATTATTTTCTGGCAAGGCGAGTTGAATACGGAATAGAAGCGCCAATACCCCACCGACAAGGAAGAAGAAGAAACCAAACAAGAAGTAGAGAATTCCAACTTCCTTGTGGTCAGTTGTGGTCAACCATGGTTTGATGTAATCAATAAAGTTAGCAATAGTGAATGTTTCTGGTGAACGATTGTAAAAGACCCACATCAATCCAACGACAATCAATGATAATGAAAGTCCAATAGAAGTTACTAGAATTACCAAAGAACGAGCAGTAGGTGCTACTGCACCAGCATCAACGCCCATACTTGTAAGAGTGAATTCATTCCATTCATCTCCACCAGAACCATCGCCACCATTTACTGCATTTCCATATATTGTGAAATCAACAACAGCCTCAGAATCCGCTGGAGCAGTCCATTCAAATGTCCATTGACGAACAGTATTCGCCTCATCAGTGTGAGTTAATGCGCCATCCATTTCATGAGATGCAGATTCAGGGATTGAAGAAATAGTTCCACCATTGGAACTGATTCTAAATCCGCCCATTCGGCCATTATCATCACCAGCTCTAGATAAATCGTCATTGACAACTGTTACTGTGAAAGAATATGTTTCACTCGCATTGAATACTTCTGGAAGTCCATCTACCAAGACTTGAGTGTTTGATGATGAACCGCCGTGACAAGTACATCCATTTTCTGCAGCACTACCTATTCCGCCAGGCATAGCAGTATAGGTTGGGATTGCAACCAATGAAATTAGGATAATACTTAGAATTGCTATTGCTCTTGTTCGCATCAGTGTTCACCTCCAGTTGAACTATCAGAATCGTCGAGTAGTTTTATTCCAACATCTAGGTCACATGTCTTGCCTTCTTCGGCGACAACATCGATATAACCTACCATCTTGGCATGGCTTAAACCACAATATTCAGCACATCTAATATCAAATGTACCGGCTCTATCAGGTTCAAAAGTCATTACAGTTCCACCTTCTAATCCAGGGACAAGATCTTCTTTTGCACCCCATTGTGGTAGCCAAAATGCATGTTGAACTCCAGCATAAGCCGGATTGGATTCATCATGAGGTCTTGAGAACAATGTTAGAACAATGTCTTTATCACAAGGGACCACTAAATGTTCACTAGCGGCTGAAGAAAATTGATGTCCGACAGGAATATGTTCCCAAGTGTGTATTAGGTGTCCATCAGCATCGGTTACTTTGACACTTTGATAGATAGAAGAATTATATTCAAGAACGATGCTTGTGGAATCAGATGTTGAGTCAATTGCATAATCTGTCAAATCTCCACCTTGGTTTACAGTAGCATTTACTGCAGAGGAACCAAGAGTATCAATTGTTAGAGAGGAATTAACCCAATCTACATTGACGTGGGTTTCCCTTGAATCATCTTCCCAAGTTAACTCTTCAACATAATTGAATTCCCAAAACCATTGTTTTCCAACCACTTCAACATCAAATGCTTTGTCTTCAGCAGGAATGTTCCAAACAATAGAACTCGAAGATGTTGCAAGAACAGTAAGCCAAACAACAAGAATAGTAGGAATTACATAAAATGCAATTTCTAAACGAGTATTATGTCTTTCAACAGGGAATGAACCAACCTCTATATGGTCCATTTCAGTTGTATCTGGTTCTACTCCGGCGCGGAAGCGCAAAATAGAGTAAAATAAGATTCCGAAGGTGATTATACCTACGATATCTGACCAAAACATGAACTTATCATAGAGCAAGGAGAAAACAGTGTCTTCAGCAATCATTGTACCACCTTGTTCTAACCCCCGCCGATACCGACTTTAAGCATTTGTTGAGGCCAACATAAAACTATATTGATTTGCATCGACAAAGAATTGTTCCCAGTACCTCATTATTTTGTAATTCTTGATGTAATAGTATTAACAAAGTGGCATTTATTCATAATCTCGCCAAAGATATTTTTCAATCAATTATTAGGACAATTTTATTGATAAAAACAAGGTTCTTTGCCTAGCACCAATACGCGTTGTTTGATGGAACTATCTAGATGTGTTCAAACAACTCTCGATGGTCGATTATTATTGGATATTGAAGTTCAACCAGGTTCTAGCCGCCAAGGGATTATTGGACTCAATCAATGGCGCTCAAAATTGTCAGTTGCAGTTAAGGCAGAGGCACAAAAAGGTAAGGCCAATGAAGCGGTATTGCATATTTTGGCAAAAACATTATCGCTGGCTAGAAGTGATTTAGAAATTGTATCAGGACAAACCGCTCGCTCAAAAAGAGTGAGCGTCAAATCTATCACAATAGATGTATTACTTGCACGAATGAGTGACGCCATATCTCAAGAAGGTGATTGAAATGAACGATGTCCAAATGAGATATGATTTGGCAGGACAGGCCTTGGCTAAATTAATCCAAGAAAATCTTCTCGGAATTCCAATCATTGTAGAGGGGAAAAAGGATACCGCCGCATTAAGGAAACTCGGTTTTACGGGTACGATTGAACAATTGAATAGGGGCTGGGATTTGGATCGGTTTTGCACATTTTTGTTTGAGAAATACGGTACGAGAAATAGCCAAGGAGGTGCTGCGGTTGAACTGCTAATGGACTGGGATAGAACCGGTGGCCGTTTACAAAAAACCCTCATTGAAAAGTTACAAGCATTGGATGTAAAAATAAGTCAAGAAACAAGAAAAGTACTTTCTAAAGCACTTAATCCAGAGACAAAATATATTGAATCATTAAGTTCATTAGGTCTTGAAGAATTTATTCAGTAGCAGGTTTTGGCAAACCATCTTCTTTGACAGTGTTTAGAACTACGTGGGTAAAAGACCTTGTAACTCCATCAAGCGTAAAAACAGTCTTCGTCAAGTCGTCCAAATCAGCACGATTTTTCACTCTCGCCAGTACCATTGAATCCCAATCACCTGTTACATCGTAAACAGCGAAGACTCTAGGGTCGGAAGAGATTATTTTTTGCACAGGAATCATCTTTCCTTTTTCTATCCTTAATCCGGCCATAATTGTCATGCTCCAGCCAACACTCTCTGGGTCTAAAACAACCGAATAGCCCTTTATCACACCGATTCTCTCCAGACGCTTCAATCGATTTGTGATAGTTCCTTGTGCAACTCCAACAGTCCTTGCTAATTCTCTTTGTGAAGCGCGGGCATCTTGTAATAATGCAGCAATAATCGCCTTATCTGTCTCATCCAATTCCATTTGGCTCACATCCCTCGCTTAATTCCCATCGCTTTCAACACTTCGCAATTGTTTTTCTTGTATTGGCAACGGATTTGATAGGCGCAAATGTTGTGTCCAACCACCTAACTCCTCTATTTGCATCATCAAAGAAAAACTCAAATCCTCATCTTGTCTTTGTTTGAACGAAATAGAAAATTCATATTGATTTCCTGCATTGATTTCCAATTGATTGAATTTACCACGTCCTTTCCAAGGGGGATTAACATCGAGATTGGTGATTGAAACCTTCTGATTCCCCGCTTTGATAGAGACGACAATTGAATTCGTAGAGGAATTTTTCCAACCGACATTAATCTGTGGCATCCCTTTTTCTCGTGTTTTGGAATTGGAAAATACGATATTGGCGACAATAGTTGTCAATAGTATTAGCATTACGGGCATCAAGAAATCCGATGATTGAGGATTTGACCATTTATTTGGAAGTGGAGAGTTATACAATGCTAGAAGGCGTGTTGTTTCATCATCACTTTCCACATTGCCAAAGAATGCCAAAGTGATGTGCCAACCCAATGGTTTTTCTTGTAAATCAACACCAGCAGCAATTAAATGTTCTTTTGGAATTATCCATGTCGTATTAGTGATGTTATTTGACTCAACAGAAAAACCAACTTCTGGCTTCATATCGCGAATTAAATTCTTAACTTGCCTACCATGAACATCTTCGGCATTGTCTTCACTAAGGAAAATGTACAACATTGTATCATCACTCAGATTGACTAGAGGTTCTAATTCAGCTTGTATTTTTATCTCATATTCCTCTTTTTGATTAACGGTCAAGAGAATTTCGCCTGATAATTCAAGAACGACCTCTTGAGTTGATAGATTCTGTGCCTGCTGAATCGCTGTGTCAATATCTTGGTATTGTTCAACATTTGAATTCAATACATATTGTGCTTGATCTTGCGATTGTTGTTGCATTGCAAGTTGGCCTGCTCTCGCTTTTGCATCATCATCGGGCCAATCAGAATCGGTTTCATCTGACCATAACCACCAACTTAGAGTGAGAACATCATCTCGATTGTTATATTCTCTCCACAAATCCAGCTTCTCATTATCATCCGCATTCGGTGTGTCTTCAATGAATTGTTCAACCAATACAATTTCTTTGCCAATAGGATTAGGAATTGCGCTAGAAGCCCAAATACTTTCAATTGATTCTGTTTGAGCAGAAGCAGAAAATACAACTGGAGATAACAGTAGTAAGGATATTACTATTGTAATTATCAGGGAATGAGAATTATTTTTGGAACATGTTTTTTTCATAACACTCCCTCATTCTTCTTCGTCTTCAAATATGAAAGGCAATCCCAATTTATATCGCAATATATCCTTTCCGACATTGTCTATCATCATGGTGATTCTCGCACCAGACCATGCGGATACAACATGTTCAACTCCATCGATAACACATCCAAATAACAGTGGCCCTGGTTCAGGTGCCTTGAGTTTCAATTCTTCAGTGAATTCTTCGATTAACGGAGCCCAACCCTTCAACAAACGGCTAAGTGTTTGCTGTGAAATGTTGAGTAATACATCTCCCATGTGCTGTTGTATTGCAGGTATTGTTTCTTGTCTAGTACGCCACGTACCTTTTTTCTCAGTAAAAACCGGTAGCCCGACATGAATAATTTTCATTGGATGGAATGTTCCCTGTGGCCAAATATTTCCTTTTTTATTCGGGCATTGCTGCATGAAGATTCTTTCGAATGCCATTTTCGGAGCAATATTTGTTCTCTTACCTCTATGCCACCATGACCACCCAGGGTCATTCAATTTGTATCTTGACATCGCTTCATCAATTATGTCCTTAGATGCAGGGAAAATGGAATGGCGATCTGGGCGGGGTTGATCTAACAATTTTGGTTGCCAAGTAGATTCTGATGGCAATGCCCGTTTGTGGATGAATGTTCGTGCAATACCTTGAGGAGTGGCATCTTTTTTGTGCATCAACATTGCAACAAAGAAACCACCTGTGTCGTTGTCCTGATGTCTTAATCTGCGACAAAGCGGTAGTAGGGATTCAATTTCAAGTTCTTTCTCAAGTTTGATTTCTGATTCTAGTTCAGTATTATCTGCCAATTTCATCCGCTTTTGCGGAGATAAATGAACAGGTTTTAGAAGAGGTAATTCCGGTATTGTACCGTCAAAATCAACGATTTGTCCTTGTTCATTTAGTATGTCCCAATCTTTCAAACCCTTTTGTAAAGTTAATCCAGGAACTAATTTTTCATCGATTGGAACTAATTGTAAATAGGGTAGTTGTCGTAATAATTCAGCGACCACCGCTTCATTTTCAACAGGATCTATGCTACAAGTTGAAAGCATTAATTTGCCTCCAGGCACCAACAAACTTGCACCACGTGCAACGATGTCAACTTGTAATTTGAATAATGCTCTACCATTTTTCGGCGTCCATTTCCACCATAGATTGCGGTTTTTCCGCGTAGTCGCATTTCCTGTACAAGGAACATCTGCAACAATCGCATCAAAACCCGGAGGAGGGATTCTTCCAAGATGGCGACCATCATGTTGTGAAATTAGCATATTACTCAGGGCCAGTCGACCACGATTACTCACTAACATATTGAGGCGACCAGAAACCGGCTCATTTGCTACGACAACACCACTCGGAGCAATAACTTCAGCAATTTGAGTTGCCTTTGAACCGGGAGCAGCGCACATGTCTAGTATCAATTGTTGAGGTTGTGGTTGTAACAAAGCAACTGGAAGCATACTAGCCGCTTCTTGTCTTGTTATGCGACCAGAATCATGCAAGATTGTCATCATATGTTTTGTTTTTTTATCAGCAGCTTTACCTCGTTCAAAAGGCATTTGGAAAGCATTATTTTCACCTAACCATGAAAGAGGAGTCGCACCTAAGTCACGAATTTGTTTAATCGTCCATTCACTATCATTACGATTTGAAGTGATTCGCAATGTCTCTGGTAGAGCAGTTGTAGCAACCTCTAACCATTCATCCATATCATATCCAAGACTATTCGCAAGTCCTGCCAAAGGGGAGTCTTTAGCCGCATCGAGGAGTTCCTCATCATGCCAACGGTCAGTCCCCATCGACACTGCCATCACTCTTCGACCCTCATACTTTCCGCCATGCTCAAGGGCTGAATGCCTGTGCCACATACAATGTTGGGAGATGATGTGCCTTGGCTTGTGCCATTATTTGCCATTTCATTAATGGCTTGGCCTATGGCTGCCACGGTAGAAAAAAAGAGTATTGAAAAAGGAAAATGGTTGAAAACGATTCACAATTATTTGCCAGTATTATTTCTCACATTAATGATATTAGACCGCATTATAGCAGTTCTCAATAATGATTTATCGCATTCAGATATTGCAAAATATAATGCTGGTTCGAATCCGATGAATGGCGGTGCATGGATGACCTTTTTGAGAGGAGATGGTCTTCCGGAATTGGTCTTAATGTCATTATTATTATTTTCATTATTCGTCAATAGATTACCGAGTATTTCTCAAAGCCCTAATCGCATAAAAGAGTTAGTTAGGTATAGAGTAATGTGCTTTGTTTCATTGGTTGCATTATTTTCATTTACAGTATTTTTTCCAGATAGCGCATATCAAAATGCAGATTCATTGACTTCACAGTCAACGTGGCCTACTGAGGGAATTGGTCCATTTTGGTATGGATTATTGGCAGTTACAATTCTAATTGTTGCAGCGGAATTATTTGCTGCTAGTACGATTGTGGAAAATGACTTGGGGCTTGTAAAATTGGCAACAAAGGCGAAATACAAACTTGCTATTATTTTCCCAATTACAATATTTCTTTTTACGAAAACAGATGCAATAAAAAATTTGAGCTCAACATTTTGGTTAGATCTAGAACATTACTATGAACTTATTTTCATAGCTGTGTTCCTACATATGGCAATTAGTTTTGCAACAATATTAGAGCCTGCAAAATATTTGGATTCAAAATTGGGCGCAGGAGGCGGTAAGACGAAATCACTGATAATTACTTCAATTTCAGCATTCTTCTTTTTGGCAATAGTGTCCATAATATTCGCTCAATCAATGGATAGCATTTCTGGTAATGGTGAAGTACTGATGACTATTTGGTTAGTTTTTTCTGTAATATTAATTTGTGTGATTGCGATGTTTTTCCCGACTATGGGCTTTGATGCAACCCCGAGGCCGGAATTGTGGTGGATAAGATTGGTAATGAGTATATCACCATTATTTGTTGCAGCATTTTCGCCCTATGTCTTGATTTTATTACCAGCCATTTGGTTTTCGTTAGCGCTATCATTAGTAATTCCATGGTATGTTGAAGAAGACGTGAAAGATACTAATTCAACACAACTGAATATCACCTTTGTTCTGGTGGCACTATTTGCTCTACTCATCGTTCCAAATATATTGTATCAGTTGAATATGCAATTGATAGTGGCATGGTTACTAATGCCTCTAGTTCCTCTTCTGATGAGTTCAGTTTTGTTATTTCAAGCGCGAAAACAAAATCCAACCAGTTGATAATTGTCTATGAAATTAGAATTATGCTGCAATAAACGGCAATTACTACTCTATCATCGTCGCGCTTCTTATTAGTGTAACAGATTGGCTTTGAGAACGGAGTTCACCAACTCCAAGGGATGGGACCCTAATATGACTAGAGCATTTAGAGAAGGCGTAGATAGAAGTCGGCGAGTACAACAACCGGCAAGAAGAAGAACTTGGAAACCATTTAGAGATTTGCAAGGATTATCGAATAGGACTGTGACAATCGGTAATGCGATGGGTCCACTTTCAGATATTCCTGCAATGGTAACCATTGAAAACGAACACTGGATTTTTCAAAGAATTGAAGAAGGCGTTCTCTACAACTTAACTCATAGATTAATTATCCACGAAGAAGGTGAGCCAAAAACGATTGGTGCAACATCAGGTATGGAAACTGCAATGCAAGTAGCCCAAGCGATGGCTTCAAAGGAAGGAAAAATAGTATTGATCAAGCCTTTGTGATTATCAGTTGCAAAGCAACGATTCAATCAAGCAAAAATATTCCAAATTGCTGCTGCAACACCTTGGTTTACAAGGTAAAAGAATACTGAAATTGAGATACAAGCAAAGTATACTTGACCCTTGGTAATTTTCCAAGCATGTTCTGATTCTTCATCAAAATAACGAATTAAACCAGCAGCTTGCTGGATTCCACTGCCATCGGACTTCTTCTTCTTCGCAGCCATTGCAACCATTGTGGCCCAGCCGCCACCCCCTTATCAACGCGACCCGCAAACACATTGGTTGAGAAAGCATTCATTCTTCTTCAATAATTTGCGACATTCCAGCGATAATTACATCTTTTTCAGTCAATACTTCATCATCTTCCTCAGATTCTGATAAGTCCACAATATCCACATTTTCGTCATCGTCAATTGGTAAAATATGACCGTCGGGAAGTTCGTCTTGGAGTAATTGCTCATCCGATTCTATTTGCGATGATGGGTCAGCATTGATTAACGAAGCCTCAACTCTAGCCAATGCACGTTCTACAGCAGGTGAATTATCATCTGCATGCGCAGCTCTTGCAACTTCTAAATCATGTATTGCACTTTGCAGAGATGCATTCGACATTTTGTGATCAAAACCCTTCTTATTCTTATTCATGGTAACTCGCTTGTCAACTTTGTTTGTTCGTTCTGCCAATACTGCAATTCGTTCTTCCATATTGGATGAAGCAACCTGCATTAGATTACGCCAGGACTTTTCATTTTCTTCAAGAGAAATTGATTCCTTGTGCAACATTTTTCTCGCACTTCGTAGATGACTAAATTCCCATGGATTATGTGAGAGGGTTGCCACTAAATCAAAAATAATTCTTGCACGTTCTTGTAATGGTCCAGTGATTTCAATCCTGTTCAAATATCCTGAATTAAATAGCCCAGCACCCCAATATGAACTTGAATCAACTGAAATTGAGATTGAACTACTTTTGCAGGTTAATTGCCAAACTTGCTCATTAAATGAAGGAGGTTGTACGAAAAAAGGGGTATCCGGTTGAGATAACTGTGAAATTAACCTAATTGCAACATTTCCAAGATAAACAGGTTTGCCGACATGGAAATATTTGCTACGTAATAAGTTACTTTCTGGCTCAACTTTATGGTCGGAGTTGGCCTTTTTGACTTGAGCATAGAGCAGACTTGTACCTAAGTCAAGTGCCCCCCTCATATCTCCTATGTGCTGGCTTATAGTCAATCAATTCAACGGTAAATAATATTATTTTAATCAAAGAATTGAAGTGTGAGCGCCGTTTTCCGTAAACATAGGTGAGTACATGGCTAGCAAGGGAACTGATTCAAAAATAGATAAATTGTCAGCATTACCTAATGTTAGTGCAGCATCTGCAAAAAAACTGGTTGCTGCCAAAATTGATAGCGTTGCCAAATTAGCAAAATCAACATCATCAGCCCTGCAAAAGGCAGGATTAAGTGCAGCGGTTGCTGGAAAAGTTCTCACTGCAGCAAAGGCAGCAAACAAGGTTACTAGCGCTGCTAAGAAAGCGCCTGCAAAGGCCAAGAAAGCGGCAACAGCGGCAAAATCATCTGCTAAGAAAACTTCAACTAAAGCAAAGGCTGCTGCCAAGAAAACAACTGCAAAGGCTAAGAAAGCGGCAACAGCGGCAAAATCATCTGCTAAGAAAACTTCAACTAAAGCAAAGGCTGCTGCCAAGAAAACAACTGCAAAGGCTAAGAAATCAGCAAAAGAATCTCCAAAGAAAATTAGTAAGGCGGCAAAAACTACAGCTTCAAAAGCGAAGAAGGCAGTTAATGATGCAGGTAGAAAAGGTGGAACGATTAAAGTTCCAAAGAGCGTAAACCAGATGGATTGGATGAAGCGCTTGAGAAATCGTTGAATTCAGTTATCTGCAATCACAATAAACAAAAGCCGATTGGCTTAGTTATCTATTATGCCGAGGCGTAAGTACGGAAAATTACGCAAAACGGTTGAATTGCCCGCAAAAGAAAATTGTTCACGCTGCCGCTCTGGAAAATACTGTCCAATAGTAGGTCATGTTGGTCAACAAGTACTTCCCCGTAGAGAATGGTCTGGGCCTGAATCAATCTCCAAGCGAAAACAAAAGCGTAATTGAATCAAATTCCGACTGAACTTGTCGTCGGTGTTGTTTCGATTAATTCTTCAACATCTTGTTGTTGTTGTGCCGCTTCTGCTTCAATGGTCTTTCGAGTTGACTGAGCGCGGTGATATACTTCGCGTAGAGTTTGGTCTGAGATGTCTAGGTAATGTCGTGTTGTTGCAATGCTAGAGTGGCCTAACAACCTTTGAATTGAAACAAGGTCAGCCCCTCTTTCAAGCAATCCAGTAGCAAAATTATGCCTCAATACATGCGGCGTTAGTTTTCCTTTCGGAATTGAAGATTCGACGGCCAAGGTATCCATCAGTCTTTGCACTCCACGTGGCTGTAATCTTCTGCAACGAGTATTGAGTAAGAATGCTAACTCAGTTTTTGCAGCTCTTTCATTTCGTATTGGCAGCCATGCTCTGATTCGTTCAAGTGTTCTATCTGTGAATAAAACGAGGCGATCCTTTTCGCCCTTTCCTTCAATAACTTTAGCTGAACCATCTTCAAAATCAATATCGCCAATGTCTAGATTACAAATTTCACTTACTCTCAATCCGGTATCTAACAACATGACTACTACTAATGATGCTACAGCGTTTTCACTTAACCGAGAAGCCTCCAAGACCATTGATAATTCACTTCGAGATAATACTCTTGGCAATCTCTTTCCAGTCTTCACTCTCCCAATATGGTCTGGCCATATTTGCCCAAGCCATTTCATCAAATGTTTTGCTGCAGCGAGTTTTGCATTGAAAGTGGTAGGTCTCAGTTCAATTTGAGTGTGAACCCAACGGTCAATCCTACCATTGAGCGGTTCCATTCTCGCTGCCAGTTCAAGAATTGTAAGTGTGTCATAATCTTGTTGTGATAGTATGTTTTCTCCAGGCAATGTGGTTTCTATCAAACTTCTAAGATGGCACATGTAATTTCGGCGTGTATTTTCAGACTTATTTTCAACACGTAATTGCTGTTGATAACAACTAATCCAATCAAGGTCTTGCAAGTGAAATAATCGGTTTGGAAGACTTAGCGATTCAGCATCCAATCTTAGTTGGCTTGGCTTTATTGCTTTGCGTGACCGCATCTTTCTTCCTCCGCGTTTTTTTGGCGAAAATCGCCTACCGCCGAAGCGGCCGTACATCCCATTTGCCCCTAAGAGCATTAAGGAGGACAATGACCTCTCATAAGAAGCCACCGCGCGCAATCACCAAATTTCACTATACCGTTTGTCGGATAATATTGGCAACGCTGTATTAAGAAATCGGAAGACACTGAACAAATAATATCAAATTTGACAATTATTCTACGCCATTCGGCGCATCTCGGTTTCCTTCAACAGCATTTTCATCCGTATATTCACCGATTGCTTGTTTTAAAGATGAGCGAAGTTCAGTAAGTTCACCATAGCAAATTAGAATATCAGCGTATCTTAATTGTAATTCTGAATCAGGATTCCAAATCAGAGAATTATCTCTTGATAATGCAAATACAGGAACGGATTCACTTGCTTTGAATAAGTCGGATAATCGCTCACCAACGAGATTTGGATGATTTCTAATTTGAAGTGACAGAACACCTTGTCCTGGAATCGTACGCATTAATTGGTCTAAATCCACTTCTGAGAATGATGCCTCTGAAATGACAAAATCAATTATTTCACCAGCAACATTTACCCCACTAGCCTTCTCAATACCTTCAAGTCCTGGTGATGAATTCACTTCTAAAACCAATGGACCTTGGTCTGATTCAAGAAGATCAACTCCTGCAATATGCAGCCCTAAAACACGAGCTGCTCGGCGAGCCACTTCCTCAAAATCTTCAGGCAGGTCAACTTTTTCTACAGTTCCATTGAGATGGTAATTACTTCTAAATTCCCTGCCCCTTGCCTTTCTTCGCATACTTGCAACAACTTTGTCGCCAACAACAAGAGCGCGTATATCCTTTCCATGTGATTCAGAAATATATTCTTGAATTAGAACTGAACGCCCGGTCATCAATAATCCTTGAACTAGATTTTTCGCCTCATGCAGTGTATGCCGCAAGAAAACTCCTTGTCCCTGAGTCCCCGAAGTGACTTTGATTACGACAGGTAGACCGCCAACAGAATCTATAGCGGTCTCAATGTCTAATATATCGCGTACATATGTTGTTCTTGGAATTGGTATTTCATTGCGTGCAAGTATTTGGCTGGCGTGTAATTTATCGCGACTTTGCAAAATTCCTTGTCCGGTGTTCGCAGTCCACACATTCAGTTGCTCTAATTGTCTTAACACAGCAACTCCATGCTTGGTAATCGAATGACCTATTCGCGGGATGATTGCATCAAACCTGAATTGTTCACCTTTGTGAGTTACGTTTACATCACCATTTGCAACAAATAGGGAGAATTTCATTGGGTCAACAACTTCGACTTCTATTTCGCGCTTTTTTGCTTCTTCAACTAATCTTCTCGTACTATACAAACGGGGCCCCCTAGATAGCACAGCAACACGAAGACCCATGCATGTTCGTGAATCGCTTTCATTATTGAGTTATCGCCTAATGATAATTCCAATTACTCCGTTCCTTTCAAGTGCTTGGATATTGTGGCGACGAATATGACCGATGAGGAAATGGTGGAAATCTCCGAAGATATTGTTGTTGATGAGGATGCGGATGAGCAACTTGAAGACATGTCTTTGGAAGGCCGCAAGGAGGCACTCACCAAGGCTCGTTGGAATGTTTTCATGTATTTGGGAATAGCAGCAATATTGTTTGGTTTCGCATTATTCCCTATGCCATTTGACGCTGATTACGATAATTTTTCAAATTCTGCGGAGAAAAATGTTGGTTTTATCTGGGGTTTACCGATTCCAGGAGATGACTTTACAGATGTTCCAGTGACAATTTCTGTTGAAGTAGTTAATCCTCCAGCACAATCTGGTGTTTTACTCGGAGCATACCTAATTCAAACAAATGACTGTCAAAGTAATCTCGGAGAATTTACTCCACTTGCGAGAGAAGGTAGTGGTCATAATCATCATTACATGGTAAAAACTGCTCCTAGTGCAGGTGAAACAGCAGAGTTTGAATTTGATGTTGACCCTGCAAATTATTGCGTGATTGTTCAATATGTAAATGAGAATGGAGATAATCTTGGAGATGCTAATTCTGATATGATTGTTAACGGGAAAATGTGGCCGAATCAAGTATTCGCAGGAATACTTGGCTTGAGCGCATTAATTCTTTCTGCCTTTGCTTTTATTGGTGCTCAAAAGCATGGTGAAACAGTTCGCACAATGTTAGAAGGTGGCAATGATACGATAGAATCGAAAGTGTTAGCTGAAGTTTCCAAGGATAAAATCGCAGCAGGACCTACTGGTGCGCCACCTTCTGGACCAACAAGTGGACCAAGTTCCGGGCCACCGAGTGGACCGCCAGCAGAGGTTGTAGAGAGTGAACCAGTCGCCGTAGAAGAGCCAGCAGCAGTTGGTGAAAGATACGAAGAAACCGATAATGGTTATTATTTCAAAATATTAGCAGATGGTTCTTATGATCAATCCGTATATGTCAAAGCAGACGATGGGTCCTACTCAGCCTACGAAGAATAAGAGCCTACATCCCTATCGGTAATCGGTAGTTGACGATTTTATTATCGTGGCCTAATAGCCGTTTTTTTGACCCAACAAGCGCAGGACTTGAAAGGGATTAATGCGCGCCATTGGTTTGGAGTTCACAATGGCGGTAGAAGAGACATCCTCTTTGACGGTTGCCAAATTGAAGGCCATATGCATTTTAAATGACTTATCAACCACTGGTAAGAAGAGCATTTTAGTCGATAGATTGCTTGAGTTTGGACTTGATAGAAATGAAATCGGGTTGAGTGAGAAGAAGACCACTACCGGAAAATCTTCTAAAAAAGAAGAACCGGAGATAATCGAAGAAGAAGAATTTGTAATATCAATGGAAGATGAAGACACACTTACGCCAATCGATGATGATTCTAAAGATGAGGAATTAGAATCACAGGACGAAGAAGAAGATTTCATTGATGCTGAAATCATTGATGCCGTAATCATTGATGATGATGATGACGATGAGGAAGAAATAGCCCGCGTAATTCCAACTCCTCGCAAATCCAAACAAAGAGACAATCCAGCAACTCTCTTTGATATTGTAAAGCGACCACAAGTTGCTGCAGTATTATTGACTGCAATGATGTTAGCAGCAGGTGGATGGTGGTATGTCAACAACCAACTCGACCCATTTACAGGGGACCCTCTAAAATATGGCGACGACATGAAATATTCGATTTCTGAGGGAGAATTTATTGCTACAGAAGGATTCTTAGATCTAGTATTAGATAATGTGGAAACTGAAGATGACATTTGTAAGATCCGTTTGGAATACTCTGGAATGGGTCAAATTTCTATTACTGATGGTGGAGGAGGGGAACTTCAATCACAGAGTTCTATGGATAGGTTAGGTGCTGTATCGGTACGTGGCGGTCAAGGTGCAAATTGGCTTGCTGTTGAGACAACCAACTCCTTTGACTTTGACAAATTCACAGTACAGAGATATCTTCGCTCGCCGATTCCAGGTTCAACTGCTTGTTCAGAATCTTTTGCTAGTGTTAGTGGGTCTTCAGATTTGACTTCAACAAAATGGACAGAACTAAGAGAGCAATCTTCTATTGCAAACCAAGTTGAATGGAGCGTAACCTTAGATTCTGCCTATCAAGGAAATACAATGTCATATGGAGTAGGTTCGTTGTTTGGAGGGCTTGAAACAATAGCGCCTGGTTTTGCTTTGCTTTCACAACCGGTTGAAATCAAAGAATTGTTTGGTAATGATCTAATTGACAGTGATGCTACTGGCTCAAATCTTGGTTGGGATTGGAGGGTAATTGGTATCGAAAAGATCGGTTCCGATTCAATGTGGAAAATTGCAGCAACACATCACGATTTGGAAGCATATTGTCTTGGTTCTGCTTCGATGACGCTTTGGGTTGGAGAAGATATTCCATGGGCTGCAAAACAAACAGTGGATGTTGTGATTTCAGGAAGCGATTCCAATCGCGCAGGATGTTCTACAACTTCGAAATTATTAGGGGATTATGTATTGCCGGACGGGGAACTTGAAATCCATCACACCTTTGATAGAATCAGTTTGAATAGAGGTGTAAAATTGCTTGATTTGGGTAAAAATTATGATAATCGCCCACAAGCAAATGAATTCAAACCAGACAGCGATGAACTTGTTAATTGGCGAGACTCAGGAATTCATCTACCAGACGAATCCGAAATGAGAGGCTATAACTTAGAACAATCAATTCAATGTTTGGATTATTTTTCAGGTGAAATAACAGGTGCAACAGCAGCATTAAATGATAATGGATACATTTGGCGAGCGATAGACGAAAGAGCAAATGGAATGACAATTTGGAATATTTCATGGGTTGCAAATGACAATACTGCTGGTTGGGTTGAATTTTCAATAACTGGTCCAGCTAATGAAGAAAATTGTGATTATCTTGACAAAGGGGCATATGATGAAGAAATTTCCTATAATCGAAATTCTATTCCTGAAACAATGAATCTTAGCACCATGGAATCAAGATTGATGGATAACTCACGATATCCTCATTTGGTTGGAAACGACAAATTATTCACCACCGGTGGAGAATTTCAACCAGAAACAAGAATCGGTTATTTGGTCTTAGTTCCAGACAGTGGCCTTAATTCATTCATCAACAATTTTGTTGATAGTTCAAGCGGTGCAACTACTGTCGACTTATCGCGACAATGGGATTCAGAACAATGGTCAAACTATCTCACCTTAGTTGCAGATGCAAGCGATGGAAGAGTGATTGGTTGGAATCTGATTCAAGGTCCATTATGAGGTGATTTTTATGTCAAAGAAATTAGGTCGAGGTTTGGACCACCTGATAGAACAAAATTCTACAGAGTTAGAATTTCTTTCAGCCTATGGAGCAGGTGCAATCGAAACAGAAGTTGATGCAAACTCATTGCTAGATGCACTTAGGCGATTTCTAAAAGCAGGAAATGTAAAAGCAGAATCATCAGAGAATAAAGTAATATTTTCATTCGGTAGTGCGACTATGACCGAAAAAGGATTACTGATAGAAATTAATGGAGAAAACCTTCCGCTAGTGGATAGTGATTTAGTACAGGTTGGATTTATTGAGGGGGCTCTATCAAAAGACAAGTCCAATGTTTCAGTAATAATGCAAAATTGGGATTATGAACAACGACGTTTTATCGAACGCTTAGTTGAATTCCTCAATTAACGCGGCGTGCATAAACGACTGCCAACGCAATCACTCCAAGTACAGTCGGTAATAAAAATCCAGGGATAATGCCCTCGTCTTCAGCAGACTTACAACCATCTTCTGTAGAATCTATGCCGCCCCATACCTTCTCATTTTGCCAACAAGATGACCAAGTCTTGAACCATGCACCCTGCGGGAAATTTTCTTTGTCACCATTTTCATATTCAGCGCTAACTCTCCAGTTAACATAGGTGTGATCGGAAGGAGGGGTAATAGAAATTGCATAGTTTTGGTCTTCAGCAATGCTTTCATGAGTGAAAGGTGGGTCACACACTCCATCATTAGTACAGACTTGTGTAGTAATGGAAAGAGTGGTTCCATTTGCATACGCATCATCATCAATTCTTATTTCAAAGTCCCACTGTTGTCCATCAACACTTGGAGTAGTTCGTTCAACTATTGAGAATGGAACTTCTGACTCGTCGGGGTTTTTGTCTTCTCCACCGGTTTCGGATATCCCCATAACCAATGGGCATATTAGAATAAAAATTAATAAAGTTGCAAGAAAATGTCTTGACCGCATTATTGCTTGCTTGCATAAGTACTTCTTGATACTTACGAATTGTCCATATCCCATAATTCATCGCCAACCCAATGAAGAGTATTGATTCCCTTGCCTTTGCTTGAAGAAATCAATTCATCGCTATCCATCGAAGTCCAGCCAATTGCAAGAGGCCGTTTATGCACCATATCTCTAATCCAAACTAAATCTCCAACTTCAATACTCGGGTCAGCATCCTGTATTCCCGCCACCATACAGTCGGCTCCATTCATCAAGAATGGTATTGCACCGTGATCAACATTTACCCATTTTGCAGAATCAGGGTGTTCAAGAAATCCTCGCAAAGTCAAGAATGCAAATCTCTGACCATCCTCGTTCTTCAATTCAACAGACTTTGCAGTCTTGTCTACGAAAACCATCTGCCAAGGACCATACTCGGCCATTTCAAGGAATGCCCCATCAACAGCTAAATCGATGCCAAGAGATGTTTCTAATTCTTTTAACAAAGGTGCGATTTGTTTTCTGCGAACCGGTCGGCGCTTTTTGATATGCCATTCCTTTGCCATTATCTGATGCTATGGGTTGCTACTTTTGACACTTAGCACGACCATCTTATTCATTTGTTGTTTCGCATTGGATATATTCATGGCGCTATGGTGTACCATTCGAACCTTTGCAAAACACGCCAAAGAGTTAGGCAACAAGCAGCCAGCACAACCGGTGTTTTTTGTTAAACCTGAAAATTGTATTACCACAGTAAGTCCTTTGCAAATCTCAAAACACCCAGGCGAAGTTCACCACGAAATTGAATGTGTAATTCGTATTGGTGATAATCTCCAAGTAGAGGCTGTAGCGGTTGGATTAGATTTGACAGACAGGGCGGCACAATCGATATGCCGAGAACAACAGATTCCTTGGGCAAAGGGAAAGTGTTTCACCGATAGTGCGGTAATCGGGCCATTTTCTGATTGGGAAGGCGACTACAATTCTTTGGTGGATGAAACTGAAGGATTGGCTTTGCTATTAACTGTAAATGGCAAGGTTGTTCAGCAAGCCCCACTCTCTCAAATGAGCATTACCCCGCTCATGCAAATTGAGGCACTACAACAATGGGCGCCGGTTTGTCAAGGTGATTATCTATTCACTGGAACACCAGCAGGAGTCGGTCAACTACATGCTGGCGACCAATTAGTTGCGATATTACAGACGATTAATGGCGATTCAGTATCGCGCTTTGAAGCGAATTGTGTCTAAGGGTTGCTTTCATATATGGTTGGCTGGTCGCATGGCTTTGTAAGGATGCGTTTTTAATGGCACAATGGCATGGTATATCTCGTCGTAAACCTTCAGGTGGTCGCAAAGTTCAGGCTCGCAGCAAGCGTTCTACTGAAATCTCAACTGAAAAGCAATTCGCATTAGTCGGCGAACCTAAGCGTAAAATCTACCGTAAGACCGGTGGAAACCGCATGGTTCGTGTAATGTCTGAAAACCGCGTTTCAATTAACAACACAAAAACTGGAAAGACCACAATCGGTAAAATCCATTCAGTTGTTGAAAACCAATCCAATCCAAACTATGTTCGTAGAAACATTCTGGTTAAGGGAGCAATTATTGAAACCGACAAAGGTCGTGCACGTATTACTTCTCGTCCAGGCAAGGACGGTGTCATCAACGGCATTCTCCTTGAATGATTTGATAACCCCGTTAACCTCATATTGGTATTATGGGGCATTACCCCAATGAGGTGAGATGATGGAACACAACCCAGACAGACTCAGTATTTGGCCAGGATATTTTGATGCCAAAACCTCACGTCGCAATGGGCGCCGCGTACCAAAAGACGCATCTGTTCTCAAGCCAGATTTGGAAGGCTTATTTCTTGCAGCAAGAAAAGTCGGCTTACGTAAAATAAAGCGCGAAGAAGGAACAAGCCATCCACGCCGCCCTCATGCCAAGGAAGGTAGACTTTGGGTTTCAAGAAAAGGCTCAAAACAAACCATTGGTGCTAATTCAAAAGAAGAGATTCTTCAGTTGATTGGTGGTGAATGGCGCCAGATGCAACGTGATTTGAAAGAAGCACAAGCAGTTCGTGAAGAAAAAGGCCCTCAAGTAGGAGACCGTCGTGCCCGTTCACAAAGAAAGGGAAGCTCTCGCAACCAAAGAAAACCAACTTCTTCGGAAAAAGGTTTCAAGAAAAGAGGATTCAAGAATTGATTTTCAAATCAATTGCTTGGAATCTCATGTAACCAACCAAATGTGTCTTCGATTGAACCATTTTGGATCCCAGTCAATTGGTTGTATAGAGTGGTTGTAACCTTTCCAGGTTCACCGTTGCCAAATACTGCTTTATTGTTATTTTTTGTGATTGAACCGATTGGAGAAATCACAGCCGCCGTTCCACAACAGAAAGCCTCGTCAGCATCCATTGCAAATTCTGCGGAGACCTTTGTTTCAATAACTTCCATTCCATTATTACGGGCTAACTTGATAATTGAATCACGAGTAATTCCAGGTAGAATAGTTCCTGTTAATTCAGGAGTATACAATTTCCCATCCTTTAGACAGAAGAAATTAGCAGCACCAACTTCTTCAATATATGAGTGCGTTTCCGCGTCTAGATAGATTACTTCGGAAAATCCAGCAGCCTTCGCTTTCTTACTCGGCATCATACCTGGTGCATAATTTCCGATTGCCTTTACGCCACCAGAACCACCAGGAGCAGCGCGATGATGTTCTTCAGAAATCAGTAAATCAATTGCAGTAACTCCGCCTTTGAAGTATGGTCCAACCGGAGTTGCATAAACCAAGAACGTGTATGAAGGCGCAGGCGCAACACCAAGAACAGGTCCTGAACCCATCAATAACGGACGAACATATAGAGCGCCTTTGCCCACCGGAGGAATCCAACTTAGATTAGCCGCAACAACCTGTTCAACCGCATCAACAAATACTGATTCCGGTACAGGAGGAATCTTCAATCGGTCAGCACCGCGTTGCATTCTTCTAGCATTTTCTTCCGGTCTAAAAAATACGACTTTCCCATCTGTAGTGCGGTAAGCTTTCATTCCTTCAAACAAACCTTGTCCATAATTTAGAACACCAGCAGCAGGAGATATTGACATATTTCCATAAGGTCGTAAATTACCAGGCATCCAAGCCTCACCTTGCTTTGTTTCTGTCAAATACATAGTATCGGTTGGCGTTAAAGAAAATGTTAGGCTATCCCAATCGATATCTTTACTCATCCTTTCACCAAGCCCGACATTTGTGTGGGGGCATAGACACCTTTCAAGGGTTGTGGCCAATTATTGAATGTTTTTTCAAGAGAAATTTTGCAAGGAACAATCTGCAGGGGTGAGTTGAAGGACTGTGAGCCGTTTTGATTGTTGGAGGGAGAGTATGGTTTGGCGCGGCGAGGTCGGAATCATCAGTGGAAGATATCACTCCACCGAGTCATTATTGGATGGCCAATCAATCTCTCGCACAGTGGTAGAACTATTTGGCCGCTGCAAAAATGGCCAATCAATTTGTTTGCTAATCGATGGCCTTTCTCCATCATTTGAAGTGGCAAGCCTTGGGGCATGGAATGAAGGTGAAGAATTACCAGATTATTTGGTTGGCAGACTTCGTAGTCTTGACGATCACGCAGATATCGTCAGTTATTCAGGCCCAGTAATGAAATTAACAGATGTGGGGGTAAGGCCAACATGGCAAGTAGAGGTAAAGCAGCCATACTTAGTTCCACAACTTCGGAAAAAATTACAACAACAAGGTTGGCATATTTTTTCAGGAGATATTCCATATTTGAATAGAATATTTTTGGATTTAGATTTGGGAATGCATATTTCTGTAACAGGACAACTAATCGATGAAAGGAGTTCTGATGATGCTGATGGCAGCCGTATGAAAGCAGTAATTGAAGCAGGAGGTGTTGGTCGTTATCCGGTAGATCTCACAGTATGTTGTGAATTGTCCGACTTAATTGCAGCACAACCATTCGCAGTCCCATTCAAGGTATTTTCATTTGATTTAGAGACAAGTATTGCTCATAATACAGTTCTCTGTGGTGCTGCATGGATTGAAAATATGCAAGACGGGACGCGCCAAGAATTCACCTTCACAGGAACAGAATCTCATATTCTAGAACAGATGACATTAGTTGTTAGAGCAAATGATCCGGATATTATCACAGGCTACAATATTGATAATTTTGATTTGCCGAGATTATCGGAGAGAACCGATGTGTTGGCTAAGAAAGTTGAGTGGAGGAAAAGAGCTCAATTATTTGGTTGGGGTAGAGTGCCACAAATTGAGCCGGAGTTGAAACGTGTTAGAACTGGGCTAATGCCAAAGCGCCAATCAAATCGGGCTTGGAATCTGGCAGGTAGAGCGATAGTTGATTGCTGGTGGCAAGCAAGAATCGCTCTCAAACCACAAAGAGAAACTCTTAGTTTTGTTTCAAAATTGTTATTCCCTGATGATGATGAACGTCACAAAATGGATATTGATGCATCAAATATGGATGTTGAATGGGCTAATCGGCCCGAAGAAGTTCTTGAGTATTGTATTAGAGATGCAGCATTGCCGTTGGATATTTTAGGTGCAATCCAAGTAATTCGTCGTAAGGAAGCGGTGGCCAGTGTTGCAAAGGTCAATTTTGATACCGCTGCTAATGGAAGTACAAGTCAGTTAATCGATTCCTTGGTAATTCGTTTAGCCGATTCAAAAAACGTCGCGGTACCATTAACAGGTTCAGCAGCAGCCAAAGAAGGACAAATTACGGGAGGTTATGTGCACGATGTTGAAGCAGGATTACATCCATGGATTGCGGTATTAGATTTCAAAAGCATGTACCCTTCGATAATGATTGGCCACAATATTTGTTATACTACCAGGGTGGATTCAAGCCAAGATATTCAACCAACAGAAGATGAAATAATTCACACCGCACCTACAGGGGCCAAATTCCTACACCAAGATACTCGCAAAGGATTAGTTCCCTTATTGTTGGAAGATTTGATGTCACAAAGAGACCAACATAAGGCCGGAATGAAAAAAGCCAAAGAGGACCAAGACGACAAGGCTTTGCAATTTCATGATGCAATGCAATATGCGGTCAAAATATTGATGAATTCTTTCTATGGTGTTTTTGCATCAGGATTTTATCGTTTCACACATCGTGATTTAGGTTCATCAATTACCGCATGGGCACGCCACAATATCAAAGCGATTATCGCCAGTTTAGAAGAAGAAGGCCATTCAGTCGTATATTCAGATACTGATTCAATATTTGTTCGTTCTCCCGTTGCCACAGATTCTATTTCGGTGATAAAAGAAGATTCAAGTGAAGAGGAAATCGATAATTGGAACAGTGCAAAACAATCCATGATAGATTTTGGATTGGACATCGCTCAACGTTTCAGTAAAGATTCGGCGATATTGGAATTTGAAAAAGGCTTGTCAGTATTTTTCAGCCATGGGGCCAAGAAAAGATATGTTGGCCAAGTGGTTTGGCCAAGTGAAGAAATGCTAATACGCGGCTATGAAACACAAAGAACGGATACCTTCTCATATCTGCGCGATACGATGAAACAAATGTTCAATCATGCTTTAGCAGATGAAGGTGATGAGTTAATTCAATATGCGTTAAGTAGAGTTCAAGCGATAAAAAATAAGCATGTATCCGCTTCAGAATTAGTCCTTTCAAAGTCTTGTAAAGGCAAATTGAACAAAGATGGCAGTATTGATTTCACCAAGCATTATGCGAACCCAGACTCGATGGCACAGGTCAGAATAGCCCGCGCTTTGATAGCAAAAGGACTTGGATTTACTCCTGGAATGAAAGTTGCCTATATTGTTACAGATGCAAGTAATAGGCCAATGAAGGTTGAGCCATGGATTGAGGGCGAAGAAAATGGAGGCATTAGTGGATATGATGGATTATTCTATGCTGAACGACTTGCAGCAGCGATTGGACGTATTACTGAAGCATTTGGTTGGAGCGCCAAAGAATTGGTAGCGGGCAACCGTCAAACCTCTCTATTTTCCTTCTAATCTAATACTTGGGAAGGAAGGGCTTTTCAAACAGCAGGCATAGCAAGTGAGCGATGAAGTTACATTTTGGTCCACTATTGCTGGCTAGCATGATGGTATTGGTTAGTTTATCTGGTTGTTTGTTTGAGGAAGAAGAGACATCTTCTAATCACGACTTATTAGCAGTGTTCAACTATTCTCCAAGCGATAATATTAGAGTTGGAGATACAATCTCATTCGATGCCGGCAGTTCTACTCCAAATGATGGAAGATTGACATATCGTTGGGATTTTGATAATGATTCTTCAGTCGATAAAACTGGTATGACTGCCGAATGGTCATACGATTCACCAGGGACAAAAACAATTGTTCTAACTATATCAGATGGTTCAATAACTTCTGAACAAATTAGAGAATTGACAATTGCTGTTGCAACTGCAGTTGAACCAATAGCTGAGATAACTCAATATGCAGATTCAGAGGATTGTGAGGATAACGATATTGACGAAGAAAGATATATCGTTTTGTGGATGTGCCATTATGATAAGAGCCAAACGGATAGAGATGTTTCTGAAACAACAACTGTTTCATTGGATGCATCCAATTCAGCTGCAGGTAATGTAGATGAATATATTTCAGAATACAATTGGGACATTGATCTGAACATTGATGCAGATAACGATGGTGATTTCGAGAATGATGCTGATTATAGTGGTGAGACCGTAACATGGGCAGATGTTGAACCAGGCGAATATAAGATCAAGTTGAATATCAAAAATAGCCAAGATATGGTAGATTCAGACACTATCAAAGTTTATGTTTCATATGCGGCCAAATGGTCAGATTTTGAAATTGGTTCTAATACTTCAAATAATAATGAACTTGATTTTGATGTTTCAATTACATACGATAGAGATTCGGAAAATCATAAGAATACTATTAGTAAGGCGGTTGCAGAATTGACTTACCCACAGCAAGATGATGGTTGCATTAACACACTTGCTAACAATTGTCGAGCAAAATTAGATGTTTATGCATATAATGAAGATGATGATGAAGCTAGAAATACCTCAAGTGTTGGATTAGACCAACGCAATGATGGTGACGATTGCGATGAAGCAAATGATTGTGTATTCCTCACCATATCATCATACACCTTTGGTGATAGTGATAATGAAGGAACCTATGGCGATGGAGATTGGACTTTCAAAATAGAGAATCGTGAAAGAGCCAATGATCTTCGAGTTGAATCATTTATTATCAGATTGGTATACGTGTGACAAATCAACATAATTAGTGAGTAATTGCTCTATGCAATCATTTTCTTTACAAGAGGCTATATGGTTTGTAATTCTGCCAAATAATAATACTACCACAGTATGAAGGCGGAGGAGCGATTATGGACTTGAAAGATACCGCTGGTAAACTAATTCAAGGAGATGTCAAAGGCGTAATTTCTGATGTTTCCAAGCAATTGGAACGAACAATTGGTTTGGTTGGAATAATTATTATTTCACTTTCAGCAATGCTAGGTTCGGGGTTATTCGTACTACCATCTTTTGCAGCAGCGATGATGGGTGAGGGTCTTTGGTTAGCATTCTTACTCGCAGCCTCCGTAGTCTTACCGGGTGCGCTTTCTAAATCAGAATTGGCCTCAGGAATGCCTTCAAGCGGAGGCTCTTATGTTTATTTGGAACGAACCTATGGGCCAATGGTTGGAACAATTAGTGGCCTTGGATTATGGGCATCATTCATGCTAAAGTCTTCATTTGCTTTAATCGGTTTCTCGGCTTATTTGTACACAGTTACCAAATATTTTGATATTGAATTGAATACATATCTTGTGTCCATAGTTGCTTTGGTTTTTATTACAATAATAAATATTCTAGGTGTTAAGAAGGTCAAGATTATTCAAGCTCCGATTTTAGGGTTTACTCTGTGTCTTTTGCTTATTGTTACAGTAATGGCTTTCTTTGATGATTCAACTAATTTATCTCAACCATGGGATGCTGCGATGGGAACAGACCCTTGGACAATTGCTGAAACTGCAGCATTTGTATTCGTTGCGTATGCTGGTGTGACTAAGGTTGCAGCGATTGGTGGCGAAGTCAAAAACCCGGGAAAAAATTTACCCCAAGGAATAATAATTTCTTTGGCCATAGCAACCTTGCTGTATTGTAGCATTACATACATGATGATGGCGACAATACCTGGGGAGTGGTGGATAGGCAGTGATGGCAAAACAATCGAAGACCCCATTTACAAATTTGTAGAGTCGGTTGCAGGTTCAAAAGTAGGCGTGTTTGCAGCATTTTTGGCAGTTCTAACTATGATTTCCATGGCTCTTGCTGGAATCTTAGCCGCATCCAGGTTTTTGTTTGCAATGGCTAGAGATGGTTTGCTCCCACAATCTCTAGAGGAAGTTAATACAAAGTATGAAACTCCTCATTGGCCAATCATATTGACTGCAATAGCTATGATGATGGCCATTCTTTTACTTCCTGTAAAAGATGTTGCAAAACTAGCATCTGGATTTAAAATAATGATTTTTATTATGATTAATTTATGTGTGATAATTTTACGTCAGACCAAATTCAAACATGATTGGGATCCTGAATTCAAGGCTCCACTTTATCCATTCATCCATATTTGGGGAATTGTAGCAGGGTTCGCTTTGGTTTACATCATGGGTACGAAAGCAATAATCGGTGGAGTTGCAGCTATAATCATGGGATTGATTGTATACCAACTATATGGAAAAAACCACGCACATCCAAGAGAAACACCATTCCACACATTCAAAAAAGAATTCCGTAATCCAACACCTGCAGAACATAACCGTCGTGAAGAAATGTTCCACATGGCAGATTGGGGTGGTAAGAACCATTTGACGCTATCAGAATTCCAACATGCATTGAAAAATCTTGGATTTAATTATACTGCGGACGAAGCACGTTTGATATTCCATAAAGCAGACCTCAATGAAGATGGAGTTATTGATATCGATGAATTCCTTAATAGTTTTGAAAAAGATGAAGAAGAATAGAGATTTGACAATTACATATCTTAAAGCGGTAAGCGCACTAGCGATGACTGATGAGAAGAACACGCATCGTGTCTACCATCGGGCCATCTTCGGATTCTCCCGAAGTTCTTGAATCAATTCTTAGAGCCGGCGTAAATGTGTGTCGTTTGAATTATTCACATGGCGAGCCCGAAGAAAAAACACCAATATATGAGCAAATTAGGAACTTTGAAAAAATCTTAGGTAAGCCTACTTGCATACTTGCAGATTTGCCTGGACCTAAGTTAAGACTTGGTAATTTCACAGGAGTAGTTCTCTTGGTAAAGGGTCAAACAGTGGAACTTCATTGTGGCGTGGCTAGGATGAAAGATGCAAGTGCTACAAAGTTACCAGTTGAATACGCAGGTCTTAGTTTGGAATTAAATGTAGGAGATCCTGTTCTCATTGCAGATGGCTTAA